>Ga0268299_1000585_pt1 | contig 104868 bp, 93 predicted proteins | sample NOBtaG_FD_193484 | JGI IMG/M metagenome (GOLD analysis project Ga0268299, IMG submission 193484) | Activated sludge microbial communities from bioreactor in Nijmegen, Gelderland, Netherland - NOB reactor | ecosystem: Engineered > Bioreactor > Aerobic > Activated sludge | place: Netherlands...
TCTTCTCGACACTTCGGTTTAGTTGATTTTTCTCTGCCATCATCGTTCCTTTTTTAAGTAACGATGAACCAAAACACTCTCTTAGGCAATCACCCTATTTTGTCCAACTTGCGCTGACGGGGTACACTAAATAACGATCCCCACCACTTCTACTGGGTTGCACATATCCCTGGGCAGTCTGCTCCTCCGTGCTCAGGATCACAGCTATCACTTGGATCATCAATACAGATTTGGTTGCCTGGACATCTAATTCCTGCAATTCCTCCGCAAGCTTGAGGTTCTACGGCTTTACATTCGCTCGGATAATCAATGGAAGCACCTGCCGCGGCCGCTTCACAGGCATTACCATAGGTTTTTCCATTGCAGCCACAGACTGGTTTGTATTCTTTTGTGCATATCGTTGGTTTAACTTTGCAAATGCCTTGAGCATCAGCAATTTTGCATTGACCGACTCCAAAATCACAATACTGCTTATCCGGACATGTTAATCCCTGGATAGTGCCACAAATCATTTCTTGAGGTGGTGTGAGCTGGTGATCTTTACAACCCGCCAGTACAAAGGAAACAAAAAAAGCAGCCAACAGCGTGAAAAGTGCGTTCATGATGTTTAACCCCTTTCTCAATTGATAGGCTAGTGGTTCGCCAGATTTTGCTTGATTAGTGATTTAAACAGCTTGGGTCGAGAATAATCCAACAGTCTGCTTATGAATTATCCTCCTGTGCGTCTCTATTTCCTTACTTAGAACTCTGCAGACCTATTAAAAGCATACAGAGGGTAATAGAAAAAGTCATCCATTAGTGTAAAAAAATTAGAATAACGACAAATTAATATCCCGAAAAATCGTTCACGTCTTAGGTGTGCAATCATTATCAATGTATGAGCAATGATAATGATTAAAGATTTTCTCTCGCAACCCCGCTCTCTTCACCGTGAACACGGCCAATTTCCCTTTGGGCTGTCATCAATAGCGACTTCACCCCTGCTATCAAAGTTTCGGCGCGCACGATGTCAAAATGGCCAGCATCGATCTCCAGCGAGCATATCTTAGCTGGTTTGATTTGCTGGGTAAGCGCAAGCCGTTCGTCTGCCTTACGGTCAGCCGCCCACCAACATATTGCTTGCGTGTTCAAAGGATCTAGGGCAAGTGTCTGCAGTGAGAGTGCTTTTAAATGACGCGCCACGAGAAAAATTTGCGCCAGTTCTTCTGCTCCCATATCGGCATAGCCTTGAAATTCCGTATGTTTACCAGCTTGAAGCTGGGCTTGCCTAATGGCCAACACGCTTTCCAGCAAATCGACGACTATTTGCTTTGACGCTACCTCCGAAGATTGATTGGGTAATGCTGTTGCATCAAGCATAACACCGGGAATTGCCACGGCAACAAAACCAACAAAATCCTGTTGCCAGTCATCGGGTTGCGCTAGCTCAGCTACAGGAATAAAGGGGTCTATAAGACCCAGGAATGCCACGGTTTCTCCCTTGGCTTCCAGCAATGCAGCCATCATGGCGACCAGGGTGCCGCCCAATGACCAGCCCAGCAAATGATACGGCCCCACCGGCTGAATGGAGCGAATCATCGCGCAATAATCTTCTGCCATTTGATTTAAGGATATATCGCAGTGTGCGGAATCAGCCAGCATACGGCAAGGTAACCCATACACAGCCCGCACGCCCTGCAATTGTCGCGCCAACGGCTGGTAGTCAAAAACGGTACCCAATCCGGCATGGATGCAGAATAATGGTTTAATTGTCACGTTTTCGCTAAATTGGTTGAGCGCCAATAATCCACTGGTATCGGTTGCAGCACGTTTATCCAATCCCAGCAAACTGGTAATAGTTGGTCGCTGGATCAAATCTCGCAGCTTGAAATTCAATTTCTCATTATTAAGGCTGCGTATACGCGCAATGACTTTCAAGCTCGACAACGAATCGCCGCCCAACGCAAAGAAATTGTCTGTTTCTCCCACACGCGCCACACCCAGAACTTCCTGCCATATCTCTGCGAGCATTTTGGCTTCAGGTGTCGATGGCTCTTGGTAAGTATCGCTCACCAAGACACCGGGTTGTGGCAACAGTTTGCGATCGAGTTTGCCGTTCGGTAAACGTGGCAGTGCAGTTAGCGCAATGAAGTGCGCGGGCAGCATGTATTCGGGCAAGCGTTTGACAAGCGTTTGCTTCAACTGTGCCATCAGGTTCTGCGTCGACTTTTCCTCAACAGGAACCACATAGGCCGCCAGTTGCGCACCCGTTACACCGTCATGCACTACCACTGCCGTATCGGCAACGCCGGTTACTTCTCGGATACGCGCTTCAACTTCACCCAGCTCAATGCGAAATCCGCGTATTTTTACCTGATGATCGGCACGGCCAACATATTCGATATTGCCATCATCCATCCACCGCACCAGATCGCCGGTACGATACAGGCGCCCGCCATGCTCATCAAACGGGTCGGCAATGAAGCGTTCCGCGGTCAAACCGGCACGTCCCAGATATCCGCGTGCCAATCCATACCCGCCGATATAAAGCTCACCGACAATACCCATTGGCACCGGTTGCATATCGACATCCAAGACATACACAACGCGTTCACCTACAGGGCGCCCAATCGGTGCATAAGCGCAATCAAAGCTCTTGCTGGCTTGTGTTTTCCAAATCAATGGCGTCACCACAGTTTCGGTCGGCCCATAACCATTGATCAGCGTGCGCGGCCGCAAGGTTTGGCGGATCAAATCATACGAAGTCTTGGGCATAGCCTCACCGCCAAACACATAGAGTTCTACCGGTGGTGGATCATTGCGCGGCATCGCCCACTCGGCAATCTGCCCCAGATAAGCTGGAGGGAATGCAGCGTTAGTAATACCATAATGACGCAAAGCATCATAGGTCTGCTCGGCAGTCCACAATTCCTGATCCCGTACCGCTAGACCGGCTCCGACAGTCAGTGCGGTTAACCAACGTTCATGCGCACCATCAAATGAAAATGACATGAAAAGCAATTCGCAGGAACGGGGATGCATATCATAAATCCGGGCGGTGGCCTGGCAATGCATGGCAAGCGGACCATGCGTCACCGCTACACCTTTTGGCAAACCCGTGGATCCTGATGTATAAATGACATAGGCAAGATTATGTTCATGAACTGGTATTTCCGGATTACGTGCTGATTCAGCCTCAAGCTTGATAGCATCTATGGCCAGTTTAGGTACAGCGGCATCAAATTCGAACTTCGACAATACTTTACCTTGCGTGATTAATAGCGATAGGACACTGTCCTTTATCATGAATGCAAGTCGATCAGTTGGATAATCCAGATCGAGGGGAGCATAAGCCGCGCCGGATTTAAGTATGGCCAGTAGCGTGACAATAATATCCAGAGAACGCTCCATCGCAACACCTACACGCATTTCCGGTTTGATCCCTAGTAACATGAGCCGATGAGCCAGCTTGTTCGCTTGCATATTCAGTTCAGCATAAGATATTTCCTGGTCCCCCATCAGCAATGCGATGGCATCCGGTTGTAGTGCCGCATTACGTTCGATCTGGCGATGAACCGGCTGATAAGCCTGCGACACATGGCGTGAATCTGAGTTGCCACGAAGAAGGAATAATCGGTCAAGCTCTTGTTTCCCCAGCCATCCCAGTTCTCCAACAATTCGTTGCGGATCGCTCATCATTTCCCGCATCAAAAGTTCCATATGATTACGCAGAACCAGTACAAATTGATCGGTGAGATCATTGCAAGCGTATGAGTATTCTATTTCCAACGTATCCTCGACCGTCACTTGCAAATCCATCGTATATCCTGTCAATCCCTTGCCTTGCATTGCGCCAAAGCGCAATCCATATGACTCAGTATCACGTAAGGCTGCGTTAATCGGGTAATTTTCGAATACGATAATGCTATCGAACAACGGTTGACCAGAAAATCCCGCCCAGCGTTGGATATCGGCCAGCGATGTGTGCTCGTAATCGCGCAAGCGCGCATTGGTTTTCTGTAGCACGCTTAAATATTCGCCGACCGTTAGATGGCTATGCCGCTCAACTGGGATAGGAATCGTGTTGATAAATAATCCGACTATTTCGTCCGCTTTAGACAACCCCAGTGGCCGACCTGACACCGTGGCTCCAAAAACAACCGTCTGTTTCCCCGTATATCGTTGCAACAATAATGCCCAGGCGGCCTGGACAAAAGTATTCAGTGTAATGTGTGTTTGTTGCGCAAAAATTTGCAATGAACGCGTTTCCTCAACATTCAATCGCGTATAAATTTGAGCAAACTCCGGTCGATCTTCCTTATCAACCTTTTTGGTAACGGCTTGCGACAAGAATGTCGACCCTTCAATGCCACTAAGCTCAGCTTGCCAGAAATGTTGTGAAGCCTGTTTATCTTGTTTTTCCAGCCAGTGCACATACGTACCGTAATCGGGACCGACCGGTGCAAGTTTTTCACCATTGTAACAACGTAACCAATCACTGGTTAGTATCGAATCGCTCCAGCCATCCAGCAATATATGGTGTTTAGTCCATATTAATTGGTGGCGATTTTCATCGATCTGAATCAAGCTTAATCGCGCCAATGGAGGATTGAGAAAATCAAATTCACGTTTCAATTCCTGATCAGCATACGCAGTAATGTGTTCCTCCTTGAGCTCCTTTTCGCGCCAATCCAAGTGATTGACCAACATTGCCACCTGCTTGAGAACAATCTGCAATGGGCGGGCAAGCCCCGCTCGCCATAAAAAAGCGGTGCGCAATATCGGATATCGGGCAATCATCGCCTGCCAAGCCTGCACCAAACGCGCTGCATCAAGCCCTTCTACCTCAACGCTGACTTGAGTTACATAAAGGCCGGTACCAGGCGCTTCCAGGGTATGAAATAGCATGCCCTCCTGTATCGGGGACAGCGGATAAATATCTCTTATTTCGTCACTATCGAATGGCAATGTTGCAATGATTTTTTCATCGAGATAATCTTCCAGATAACCACGATCAGGTTGCGATTCATGAACCATAGGTTCTGACATTGCTTCTGTCACCAGTGCCAACGCGGCAATCGTCTGTTGTTCAAATAATTGCCGCGGTGAAAGCTTCCATCCTATTCGGCGTGCTTGTGTAACAATCTGCAAGCTCAGGATAGAGTCTCCCCCCAACTCAAAGAAGTTATCATTTCGCCCGATGCGCTTGATTCCCAATACTTCTATCCAAATAACCGTCAGCGCTTCTTCTACTTCTCCCTGTGGCGCTTCATATTGACTTGTACCGACAAGTTCCGGTTCGGGCAGCAAGTTTCGGGCAACCTTACCATTCGCATTCAATGGCAAACCCTCTAACACGACAAATACCGCAGGAATCATATAGTCAGGCAAAGATTGCGTCAGAGTTTCTTTTAGCTCAGTTGTATCGATCGTCGCCCCTGCATGCAGGGATATATACGCGACAAGCTTTGCTCCGGTCGATCCTTCCTTCACTACCACAATGGCCTCTCTGATTCCCGGCTGTAACAGCAGTTGGGACTCAACTTCACCTAATTCAATACGAAATCCTCTGATTTTAACCTGATGATCCAAACGCCCCAGATATTCAATCTGTCCATCCGCTCGCCATCTGGCCAGATCGCCGGTGCGGTAAAGTCGCCCTCCTTTGCTATCAAAAGGATCTGCGATGAACCGCTCCGCAGTTAATGCGGATCGATTGAGATAACCCCGTGCGAGTAGCTCGCCACCGATACACAATTCACCGGCAACACCGCCTATAACGGGTGTCAAATTAGCATCGAGTAAGTAGATGTGTCGTGCTGGCAAAGGTTTCCCAATTGTCACTTGAGTCGAGTCAAAATTATCGACGGATTTATTCCCGCCACAATCAGCAACTGTGGCGGTAACCACTGCTTCTGTGGGTCCATAGGTGTTCAACAATGTGATTCCAGTCATACCGGCTTGCCGCCAAGCTTTGATTCCTTCCGGAGACATGGCCTCGCCACCCGCGTGCACTTGCCGCAACGCACCGTAATTGCACAACCCTAGCTTGGCAAAATCTTGCACGAGCAAAAACCAATAGGCAGTGGTGAGATCGGCAACGGTAATCTGTTTATCCAGCAATTCACGATAAAACATTTCGCTATCCCATAACTGGGAACCCCGTAACACAATGGCTGCACCCGCGCATAAAGGGGGGAAAAACTGTTCAATAAAACCGTCAAAATTGATAGTAGAAAATTGCAACATCCGGTCTGTGCTGCACAGTTTGAAGAAATCGATGGCAACATATGTATGTTCAGCCAATGCATGATGGGCAACACCGACGCCTTTAGGTTTTCCAGTAGAACCGGAGGTATAAATGATATAAGCCAGATGTTCATCATGCAGTCTCACATCGGGATCGGTATCCGGGTACCCGGTCAGATCTAATTTATCCAACTCCAGGATATTACACTTCATCGAATGAGGAATCCGGTTTCGCAACGGGCTTTGAGTTAACAGCAATTCAATTGTGCTGTCTGCAATCATATGATTTAACCGTTCCTGCGGATAATCCGGATCAAGCGGTACGTATGCGCTTCCTGTTTTGAGTATCGCCAGTAATCCGATTACCATGTCGATCGAGCGTTCAACCGCAATTCCTACCCGGCTTTCCGGCTTTACTCCCAGGGCGATCAGCCGGTGTGCCAATCGATTTGCACGCTCGTTCAATTGCGCGTAGCTGAGCTGCACGTCATCAAAAATGAGTGCTATGGCGTCAGGTTGCTTATTTACTTGCCGCTCAAACAAACGATGCACGGGTTCATTACGATTATAGCGCTGATCGTTGATCCCCCAATCTTGTAGCTGTTTCCATTCTGCTGCACCTAAAAATGTAATATCATGTAAGTATTTGTTTTCACTATGAGTGATATTTTCAAGCAATTGCTCGATCCGAGTTGCGATGCCAGTGACGGTTACTTCTGAAAAGGATTGACAATCGTATCCATAGTGCAAACTTAACCCGTCATTTTCTATGACCGAAACCGTCATTGGATAGTTGGTAGTCTCCAGTCCCCTGACATTAGAGAAAATAAGCTTTCCAGGCGTATATTGCTTGAATGTCTCATTAATCGGATAGTTTTCAAAGATTAAAATACTATCAAACAACCCTTGCCCGCTTTGTCCCGCCCAGCGTTGAATTTCATATAAAGGCGTATGCTCGTGTTCGCGTGAGGCCAGGTTTTGCGCTTGTAAATCACGCAACCAGCTACCCACCGTCAGTTCGGACCGAAGTTCAATACTCACTGGCAAGGTATTGATAAAGAGCCCGAGAATCTGATCCGCTGCGAGCAAATCCGAGGGTCTACCAGCTACCGTCACTCCAAAGGTAACCCTTTGCTGACCCGTATAGTGCCCCAACAACAGAGCCCAAACAGCCTGCAGCAAGGTATTTATCGTGATACGTTCACGTTTTGCAAAAGAAATCAGTTTGTTACTAATAGCTGAGCCAAGTGGATGTACATGCTCTTGATATCCCATGTTTCTTACAGGCATGGAAATCACATTGGCCAATCTTGTCGGCTCGGTAGTATGATGCAATAGCTCCTGCCAATATATCTCTGATTTTTTCTGATCGCGATCTTTTAACCATTGGATAAAATCCCGATATCGGGCGCGGGGCGGGGATAGTGTTTCACCACTATACTGCCGCAGTATTTCTCCCATTAGCTGAGAGGTACTCCATCCATCCAACAAAAGATGATGAATCGTCATAATGACGTGGTAGCGATCATCAGCGAGGCGCACGATGACAATACGAACCAGCGGTGGTTTTGTTAAATCAATACCCAATGTGTGTTCTGATTGTGCCACTGCATCAAGATCCTGCTGCCAGGCAATTTGCGGATGAATATTCGGATCACGCCAGTCATGCACCCTGAATGGCAGCTCAGCGGTTTTGGCCACCCATTGTAACGGGGTCTTTCCTTCCTGAACAAAACCGGTACGCAATATCTCGTGCCGGTCTATCGCAGCCTCCCAAGCAGCTTTGAAACGCTCCACATCCAAGTGCTCCACATCCGCCCGTAATTGATTCAGATAAATATCTTCATTCGTATCAAATACGCTATGGAACAACATCCCGGTTTGCATCGGCGATAACGGATAAAGATCATCGAGCCGCGCAATAGGTATCGGTAAACTGTCCAATTCATCCTGAGTCATTTGAATCATAGGAAAATCAGACGGTGTGATACCCCGAATATCTCCTTTGCAATGCGCAATCACACCTTCAAGCTCAACCACAAACGCATTTACAAATGCCTCTATCGTTGTTTTAAGATATCGCGCTTCGCTATAACTCACTTCCAGAAAAAACTCACCACCGTATACATGGCTGTTAACCGATAGATCATGCTGCTGGAGAACATCGGCATCCATCGATTCACCGACGGATTCCTCGGCTAGCGTCCAGAGTGAATCTTCTACAAAATTGGCATCAAATTGACCCAGATAATTAAATACCACTTGTGCCTTCGACAGTTCGGCTAGAATTTGCTGTTGCTCCTCGGTACCATAGTATTTAAACAGACCATAACCTAACCCTTTGTTCGGTATGCACCGTAAATATTCTTTCGTTTGCTTGATTCTCTGAGCCAGATCTCCCGATACGCCTAGGACTACTGGAAAAATGGATGTAAACCATCCAATCGTGCGCGAAAGATCAATTTCAGGATAGAGATCCTCTCTCCCATGACCTTCGAGATCCACCAGAATTTCTTTATGACCGCTCCAGTGACATAACGCATTACCCAGTGCGGTAAGGAGCAGGTCGTTAACTTGCGTGCGATAAGCAGCCGGCGCATCTTTGAGTAAAGCCTGAGTCTGTTCCTGATTCAGGTTTATCGTGATTTTCTGATAGCATTGCATGCGCTTTGAACCTTGCGGAAAATCACAGGGCAAATCAGCGGAAATATTTGCCAGATTCTGCCAATGAGCAAATTCAGCTGCATGATTACGTGCATACTGTTGCAGCCGCTGAGTCCATATGGAATAGTCACTGGTAGTCTCAGGGAGGAGAATTGCTTCACCGTGCAACGCCTGAATGTAAGCAGTTTCCAGATCCTCCATCAGAATGCGCCAAGAAACACCGTCAATCACCAAATGATGAATTACCAGCAGCAACCGCTGGGTATGATCGGCCATATCGACGAGCATGCCTCGGATCAACGGACCTTGCTGCAAATTCAGGCTACGCTGCGCTTCGTTGCAGAGCGCGATTAATTGTTCCGCATCAGCGGCATGCCGCTTCCACAACAGGTCTTGCGATATTGATTCTGTGGGGATTTGTGTCCACCGGCCATCGATCTGTTCTTCATAACAAAAACGTAGCGCTCGATGATGTTGAACAATCGCCTTTAGCGCTTGCTCCAGTAACAGCACATTGAGAGATTGCCGGATTCTCAACGGAATGGCCTGATTCCAATGGTGCCTCGAGGGTATTTGTTGTGTAAAAAAGTCAAGTTGTATGGGCAACATGGGAATGGGCTTACCCGTAGAAACGGCCTGTTCACGAATAATCCCGGCAACCGTTTCCACCGGTTTGGTCAATACCGCCAAGGCAGCTATCGTTTGCCGCTCGAATAATTGCCGCGGTGTGATTTTCCAGCCTGCACGACGTACTTTGGTGACAATCTGCAAACTGAGAATCGAATCACCTCCCAGCTCGAAAAAATTATCGTTGCGTCCTATACGGTCGATACCCAGAATTTCCTGCCAGATTCCCGCCAATGTCTCTTCTATTTCCCCTTGGGGTGTTTCATATTGATCCGTGCTGACAAATTCAGGCTCCGGCAAAAGCTTGCGATCCACTTTTCCGTTCGCATTCAGCGGTAAACTTTCCAACACGATGATCGCCGATGGAATCATGTAATCCGGCAATGTATTTCCAAGGGACTCACGCAACATGGCAGCATCGCTCGCATACCCAACATGTAGCGAAACATAAGCGACCAGACGCACACCGCCGGGTCCCTCCTTCACCACCACTACCGCTTCCCTAACATCAGGCTGTAATTGCAACTGCGCTTCAACTTCCCCCAACTCAATGCGAAAACCTCTCACCTTTACCTGATGATCCGCGCGTCCCAGATATTCAATCTGTCCATCCATTCGCCAGCGCGCCAAATCACCCGTCCGATATAAACGACCTCCCTCTGCATCAAAAGGGTTCGCTATAAAACGCTCCGCTGTCAAGCTGGCTTTGTTCAAATAACCACGCGCAAGCCCTGTCCCGCCAAGATACAATTCTCCAATGACTTGCTGCGGCACCAGATTGAATTCTGCATCTAGAATATAGGCCGTACGATCACCGACTAGTGAGCCAATGGGCATATAGCTTGAATCGAACTGGGTTTCTGGATATGCCTTAAAAATTAAGGGCGTGATAACTGTCTCGGTAGGGCCATAACCGTTGATGATACGCAGAGGAAGGAGTGTTTTTTGTATAAAGTTGAAACTGGTGCGGCTCATTGCTTCGCCGCCGACAGTATAGGAACGAATAGGCAAATTTTGTCCCGTATTGCCGGAAAATTCTGCCAATTGTTGCAAGTAGCCCGGTGTAAAGCAAGCAATAGTAATTCGATGGTTGTCAATTTCGGAAATAGTACGTTCAACAGACCAGAAATCATTATCGCGCGGCATTAGTGCTGAACCAAAGGCCAGCGGTACTAGCCAGCGTTCATGCGCACCATCGAAATTTATCGAGGCAAATTGCAATTCACGATCTTCCGTCGTCATCTCATAAAGTTCGCCAATGGCTTGCACATGCATTGCCAATGCCCCATGTTCCACGGCTACGCCCTTAGGTTTTCCGGTGGAGCCCGATGTATAAATGATGTAGGCGAGGTTCTCGCCGTGCAAATTGATTTTTGGGTTATGCTCCGGTTCTTTTGCCAGGTCAAGCCTATCCAGTTCCAGTATTTCACACTCCGCAAGCAGTGGAATTTTCTGTCTGATATGGCTTTGTGTCAGCAGTAGCTCAATGCCGCTATCCATCGCCATGTACTTCAAACGATCCTGCGGGTAATCCGGATCCAGTGGCACATACGCACCACCCGCCTTGAGCGTTGCCAGCAGACCCACGATCATCTCGATTGAACGCTCAACCGCAATCCCCACACGAGTTTCCGGTTTAACGCCCAGCGCAATAAGCCGGTACGCCAGCCGGTTCGCGCGACAGTTCAGTTCTGCGTAGCTGAGTTCGGTATCAGCAAAAATAAGTGCTATCGAATCAGGATGAACTGCCACCTGATGTTCGATCAGCCGATGCACGGCCTCAGTATTGGCATAACGCCGTTCGTTCACTCCCCAGTCCTTCAGCCGCTCCCATTCATCCACACTTAATAACGTGATGTCACCTGCACATCGCTGAGGACATTCAGCCAGTTGTTCCAGAACTTTTAAGTAATGTTCGCTTAACCGCTTGATTGTCTCCGGTTCAAACAGCTCGGCGGCGTAAGTAAAGCGCGCGTCAATCCGGCCTTCCGGCCTCTCCACGATATCCAACGTCAATTCGAATTGCGCCCCCCGCTCTCCGGGTTGATATTCTTCGACCGTTAAACCGGGCAGTTGCTGCAGCGCGCGATAGTCCTCGCGCAAGTAATTGAACATGACCTGGAACAGTGGATTCTGATTCAAGCTGCGCTCCGGTTGCAGCGCTTCAACCAGCTCCTCAAACGGCAAGTCCTGGTATGCCTGCGCACCCAAAGCCGCTTCACGGGATTGCTCAAGTATTATGCTCAGCGGCATGCGGCTATCAATGGTGTTGCGCAATACTTGAGTATTCACAAACAAGCCCACAACATTCTCTATTTCCGCCCGGTGACGATTGGCAATCGGCACCCCTACGCGAATGTCGCCTTGACCGGTGTAGCGGTACAACAATGTCTGAAAGCCGGCCAGCAACATCATGAACAGCGTTGCTCCCCGATCCTGCGCTTGGCATTGCAAGCGAGTTGCCAGTGAATCGGGCAAAGTGAAATCATGCTGTGCCGCCTGGTAACTGCTGTTCGACGAACGCGCATGGTCAGTCGGCAGCTGCAATACCGGATGCTCTGTACCCAACTGATTGCGCCAGTATATTAATTGACGATCTTTCTCGCCTGCTTCCAGCCAGTTACGCTGCCATTGCGCATAGTCGGCATATTGAACCGGAAGTTCTGGCAACAGTAACGGATCCCCTTCAATGTGTGCACGATAGCACGCGGCAAATTCGTCGATGATGATGCGATTGGACCAGGCATCGGAAATAATGTGGTGCATCACAACCACCAGATGATGTTCTTCTGCCTCAACCTGAATCAAGGCAACGCGCAATAGGGGGCCTTGCGTCAAATCAAACGGTGTTGTGTTGATCCGGATCGCTTCGTCACGCGCGCGTTGAATGCGCTGCCCTACCGGTAAATCGCACAAACTGATCATTGTCAGTTCAAACTTGCCTTCCGGTTCTATGATCTGCTCCGGCAGCCCTTCTGCATTGGCCCGAAAAACCGTGCGCAACGATTCATGCCGTGCTACCAGTGTTTGAAAACTGGCTTGCAATGCTTCAGTATTCAACTTCCCAAGCAAACGCAACACGCCGCTGAGATGGTACGCCGTGCTTTGCGGATCCAGTTGCCATAAAAACCAATGGCGGTGCTGAGCATAGGATAGAATTGGAGAATTTTCCAGAGATTGCCGAACGATAGGAAGCAACGAGAAATCAATTCCTCGTTCCTTCAATGTATTGAGAAAGGCTTTTTGTTTCTCAACCGAAAGCGCACAGAACCGTTTAGCAATATCTTGTTTATTCAATTCCAATCAATTCTCCAATAAATTAATTATTTCTGCCATTTCATCCAATGTGCTGCATTCTTCGGCAATTGAAACACTCTGTGCTTGTACCATCGCAGCAATTTCTCTCAAAAGAGGGTGCTCAAAATAGGCGCGCAATGGTAATGTAATTCGCCTCATGGCCTGTAATTTCTGCTGGACTTGCAAAACCAACAGAGAATGTCCTCCCAGCTCAAAAAAATGGTCATTGCGTCCCACTCGATGAAGACCCAATACTTCTTTCCAGATTGCCGCTAATGCTTCTTCCACTTCGCCCTGCGGTTCTTCATAGAGGTTCATGTCGATTAATTCCGGATCGGGTAAAAGTTTGCGCTCCACCTTACCGTTCGCATTCAGTGGCAGGCTTTCCAATATAACTATTGCTGATGGAATCATATATTCCGGCAGGGATTCTGCCAGGACGTCACGCAGTTCAGCCGTATTTATCTTACTTCCCTCTCGACAAGAAATGTAAGCAACCAGCCTTATACTATCCAGCCTTTCTTTTGTTACCACCACCGCTTCCCGAATTTGCGGTTGTAGCAGCAGTTGCGTTTCAATTTCACCCAACTCGATACGAAAACCTCTGATCTTAATCTGATGATCTAGGCGCCCCAGATATTCAATCTGCCCATCTGATCGCCATCTCGCCAGATCTCCCGTACGGTAAAGTCGCTCCCCTTTCTCATTGAATGGATCAGCTACAAATCGTTGTGCAGTTAAACCTGATTTATTGTGATAACCCCGCGCAAGCCCTGCACCACCGAGATATAATTCTCCTGGCATACCGCAAGTAACCGGGTTCAGTTCGGTATCGAGAATGACCAACCGGGTAGCGGCAATAGGCGCACCAAGTGTTATCACTTTTTGGTTGATTTTTCCGATAATTGACCAAATAGTTGTTTCAGTGGGGCCATACATATTCCACAACTCAACATTCAATGCCTGCAGCTGATCTACCAGATCGATCGATAACGCTTCTCCACCGCATAAGCATTTCAACGATAAATGACTTTCTTCCTGCCAACCTTTCCACCCGGCTGCCAGTAGCACGCGCCACCCAGCCGGTGTCGATTGAAACACATTGGGCTGGTAAGTTTTGAGTAAGCGCACGAGCTGGGGTCCATCCTGGCTTATTGTCCTGGATGCCAACACTAACCGGGCGCCTGCACTTAAAGGCAGGTAAATCTCCAGACCGGCGATATCAAATGAAAATGCGGTAACTGATATCAGCGTATTACCAGCTTCCATACCGGGTGACTCAAGCATACTTAGTATGAAATGGCCCAATGCGTGATGACGCACGGCTACGCCCTTAGGTTTTCCGGTGGAGCCCGAGGTATAAATGATGTAGGCGAGGTTCTCGCCGTGCAAATTGATTTTTGGGTTACGCTCCGGTTCTTTTGCCAGGTCAAGCCTATCCAGTTCCAGTATTTCACACTCCGCAAGCAGTGGAATTTTCTGTCTGATATGGCTTTGTGTCAGCAGTAGCTCAATGCCGCTATCCATCGCCATGTACTTCAAACGATCCTGCGGGTAATCCGGATCCAGTGGCACATACGCACCACCCGCCTTGAGCGTTGCCAGCAGACCCACGATCATCTCGATTGAACGCTCAACCGCAATCCCCACACGAGTTTCCGGTTTAACGCCCAGCGCAATAAGCCGGTACGCCAGCCGGTTCGCGCGACAGTTCAGTTCTGCGTAGCTGAGTTCGGTATCAGCAAAAATAAGTGCTATCGAATCAGGATGAACTGCCACCTGATGTTCGATCAGCCGATGCACGGCCTCAGTATTGGCATAACGCCGTTCGTTCACTCCCCAGTCCTTCAGCCGCTCCCATTCATCCACACTTAATAACGTGATGTCACCTGCACATCGCTGAGGACATTCAGCCAGTTGTTCCAGAACTTTTAAGTAATGTTCGCTTAACCGCTTGATTGTCTCCGGTTCAAACAGCTCGGCGGCGTAAGTAAAGCGCGCGTCAATCCGGCCTTCCGGCCTCTCCACGATATCCAACGTCAATTCGAATTGCGCCCCCCGCTCTCCGGGTTGATATTCTTCGACCGTTAAACCGGGCAGTTGCTGCAGCGCGCGATAGTCCTCGCGCAAGTAATTGAACATGACCTGGAACAGTGGATTCTGATTCAAGCTGCGCTCCGGTTGCAGCGCTTCAACCAGCTCCTCAAACGGCAAGTCCTGGTATGCCTGCGCACCCAAAGCCGCTTCACGGGATTGCTCAAGTATTATGCTCAGCGGCATGCGGCTATCAATGGTGTTGCGCAATACTTGAGTATTCACAAACAAGCCCACAACATTCTCTATTTCCGCCCGGTGACGATTGGCAATCGGCACCCCTACGCGAATGTCGCCTTGACCGGTGTAGCGGTACAACAATGTCTGAAAGCCGGCCAGCAACATCATGAACAGCGTTGCTCCCCGATCCTGCGCTTGGCATTGCAAGCGAGTTGCCAGTGAATCGGGCAAAGTGAAATCATGCTGTGCCGCCTGGTAACTGCTGTTCGACGAACGCGCATGGTCAGTCGGCAGCTGCAATACCGGATGCTCTGTACCCAACTGATTGCGCCAGTATATTAATTGACGATCTTTCTCGCCTGCTTCCAGCCAGTTACGCTGCCATTGCGCATAGTCGGCATATTGAACCGGAAGTTCTGGCAACAGTAACGGATCCCCTTCAATGTGTGCACGATAGCACGCGGCAAATTCGTCGATGATGATGCGATTGGACCAGGCATCGGAAATAATGTGGTGCATCACAACCACCAGATGATGTTCTTCTGCCTCAACCTGAATCAAGGCAACGCGCAATAGGGGGCCTTGCGTCAAATCAAACGGTGTTGTGTTGATCCGGATCGCTTCGTCACGCGCGCGTTGAATGCGCTGCCCTACCGGTAAATCGCACAAACTGATCATTGTCAGTTCAAACTTGCCTTCCGGTTCTATGATCTGCTCCGGCAGCCCTTCTGCATTGGCCCGAAAAACCGTGCGCAACGATTCATGCCGTGCTACCAGTGTTTGAAAACTGGCTTGCAATGCTTCAGTATTCAACTTCCCAAGCAAACGCAACACGCCGCTGAGATGGTACGCCGTGCTTTGCGGATCCAGTTGCCATAAAAACCAATGGCGGTGCTGAGCATAGGAAACAAGTGCAGATTCGCTGGCATGACGGCGTGAAATAGTGGATTTCGGGTGCACCTGATCACTATTTATTTGAAGCCGCTGTTTTAGTCGCTGTTGCTGCTCTGGCGTCAGACGGGCCCGTCTCTGGGTAAGGTCGTTATTTTTTTCCATTATTAAGAATATTCAATTTCATCAAGCAGTTTAGTTTCGACCAGTGCCGCCAAAGCAGTAATGGTGGGTGATCTAAAAAAATCGGCCGGATGCAAATCCACGGAAAAACCTGCTCTTACTCTGGACAACAACTGTATTCCCAGCAGCGAATCGCCACCCAGCTCAAATAAATTATCATCAACACCAATAGCTTCTATTCCCAACAAGCTCTGCCAAATTTCAGCGATACTTATCTCCAACTCACTTTCGGGTGATTTAAAAGTGGTCTGTAGCACAGGCCTTGAAAATCTTCCCGCTTTATGTACAGGCGGTGTAAAGGCAAAAGGCTGAGCAAGGAGATCCTGTTGAGTCTGCCCCAATCGAGTCTGCAAATCGAGTGTCGAAACGATAACCTGAGGAATATTCGGGCCATTCACGATACGCTCGAATACCTCTGCACCTTCCTTTGGTGCAATTCCTATACCGTCAGGCATCTCCATATTTGCAGCCATGCCGACGTCACGCCAACTATCCCAGTTAATCGATATGACAGGATATGCATGTTCACGGTAGGCAGAATGGGCAACCGCATCCAAATAAGCGTTGGCTGCGCAATAATCAACTTTATTAAGGCCGCCCGCCATCGTTGCCAATGAAGAACATAACAGCATGAAATCCAGCGAATCGCCCTTAAATATCGCTTGCAACGCTTGCATCCCATGCACCTTTGGTCCCAGTACTCGCGCAATCGTCTCTTCTGTTTTTAAAGACATTAACCCATTACTCACTTCACCGGCAGTATGAATAACACCATTGATGACACCAAAGTCATGCTTTGCCTGCATCACAGCCGCTTTCAGCTCCATTAAATTCGCAACATCCGCATTGACCACTAGCACTTCAGCACCCAGTTCCTCAAGTTTCCTGATGCTTTCTATTTTGTGATACACAGCGCTGTCTTTACTGGCTGCAGACAAAACCTCTGACCAACTCTCGCGAGGTGGAATCGGAGAACGCCCCAATAACACCAATTTAGCCTGAAATTTTTGCGCTAAATATTCCGCTAGCGTTAGACCGATGCCACCTAATCCACCCGTAATAAAATAAACTCCGCCGGATCTAAAGCGGTTGATTGCAGATGTGGGATAGCGAATGGATTCAAAAAACTGAACCCAGCGGTGCGGACCTCGATAAGCGATCATTGAATTATCATTATCCGCTTGTGATTCGGCGAGTATCTGCTCAACCAACCGTGATTCGGCAACACTGCCCGGCACCGGCAATTCAACATCAATCAGGCGGCAATTCAGATTAGAATGCTCTTGCGGAATGACCTTACATGGCCCTGTTAACAACGCCTTCTCCGGACTCAGTGTTTCGTTACCCGTAACATCTGAAAACTGATTGGCCACGATGGTAATTTCCGTTCGCTCACTCGAAAGAACACTCGATTGGCTATTTTCTAATACATTGACAAGATAAAGCAGACTGTAAAAATATCTTGCCAAGCTTTCTGCCTGAGTCAAAATTTCATCGTTTGAGCTTAAACTCCAACAATAGAAAATGTGCTGAATTGATCTTTTCTCATCACGAATGTCCTGAAGCAGTCGATCAGAATCATTTTTATCATCAGGGCGTATGATGTAGGCATGCTCATTTTTGCGGCAGAATTCAGAGCCAGCAGAAACCGTGATAACCTTAACGCCATAAGTCAACAGTTGCTCCACCAAGGCAGCGCCAAGCGTATTTTCATTCTTAAAAATCAAACAATACCCGGCTGCTTCAGGGAAAAGACTTCCAAATTCAAGTTTCTCAGCACGCCGCCATGAAGGTACATAAAACCAATCATTGATTGAGCGTGCATGCATTTTTGCGGTATGCGAGGCTTGCCCTTCCTGTTTTTCCGGTTTAATCCAATAGGATTGGCGTTCAAATGGATAGGTCGGCAGTGAAACACGGCGGCGGCGTTCATGAGCATAGTAACCCTCCCAATCAATAGATAGTCCGTTTAACCAAAGCTTACCCAAACTGAGATACAAGTGTTTCTGGGTATCATGATTTTTATTCGGATGGGGTAACGAGGAAACCATCAGTTGCTCAGGCTTTGCTAATGGATGGCGTTGAGCTAATGTAATCAATGTTTCTCCTGGACCTACTTCGAGAAAAACTTGCGCCTGATTACTCAACAATTGTTGCAGGCCATTATTAAAACGTACCGTTCCACGCAAATGCCGTCCCCAATAACCGGGATCTGTAGCTTCTTGAGCGGTAATCCAGTCCCCGCTTAAATTTGAGAAAAATGGAATCGTGGGGCGACGCAACTTAACATTGGTCATCAGATTAACAAAAACCGGAATTATGGGCTCCACCATGCTGGAATGAAAAGCATGCGAAACATGTAATCGTCGACACACGATCTCTTGCTGAATCAGATTCTTTTCAATCTCATCAATAGCCGCAATAGAACCCGATAAAACACAAAGCTCCGGCCCATTGACTGCTGCCAAATCGCAATTTTCAGGGATCATTGTCATAAGTTTGTCTTCGGACAACATGACAGCCAGCATTGAGCCCTTGTCCATTTGCTGAAGCAAGCGTCCGCGCATCGCCACTAACTGCACAACATCTTCCAGGGAAAATACATCGGCCAAGCAAGCTGCAACGTATTCACCCACACTATGACCTATCATCGATGTGGGTTGAATGCCCCATGACATCCATAATTTTGCTAAAGCGTATTCAATTACAAACAATGCAGGTTGTGTAACTTCAGTTTGCTCAAGCCGCTCTGACGCCACAGCACGATCTTCTTCATTGGTATCAGCAGGAAACAATATTGTGAACAGATCAAAATCCAGATACGGTTTAAGCAGATCAATACAACGATCCAGTTCTTGGCGGAAAACCGGCTCATTCCGATAGAGATCGCGAGCCATATCCACATATTGAGCTCCCTGCCCTGGAAAAAGAAATGTGACCGGGCGATTCTCAAATGCCACCTGCTGTGTCATGAAAAGATCTTCATTCCGGTTCTGCATCAGGCTTAGTGCCTCTTCACGATTCCTGCATAATGCAATAGCTCGATAAGAAAAATCCTTTCTCCCGACTTGAAGGGTATAGGCAACGTCAGCTAAAGCTTGTTCTGAATGAATAGTAAGATGACTTTGCAAGCGGGTCATCGCCGTCTCCAGTGCGCTTGGACTTCTAGCCGAAACCATGAGCGTTTGCCAGTCGCGAGAAGCTCCCGATGGATTGCTCATTGGTGCTTCTTCAACCACCATGTGTACATTGGTTCCGCCGATACCAAACGAACTGACGCCTGCGCGACGCGGAGTTGAACCATCCGGCCAGGCCTTATTCTCAGTGTTGACGTAAAACGGACTCGAAGAAAAGTCTATTTGTGAATTGGGTTGCTCGAAATTCAAGCTAGGGGGCAGAATCCGATATTTCAGGGCAAGTGCTGTTTTAATCAAACCTGCAACGCCTGCAGCTGCATCCAGATGACCTACATTCGTCTTGACTGAACCGATACCGCAGAAACCCCGCTTATCGGTGCTTTCCCGAAAAGCTTGCGTCAATGCGGCAATCTCGATCGGATCACCGATCGTTGTGCCGGTGCCATGCGCTTCAACATAGCTGATGGTGTCCGCAGAAATACCTGCATTGGCTTGAGCGGCCAGTATGACTTCCGCCTGCCCTTCGATACTGGGAGCGGTATAGCCCGCCTTAGCGGAACCATCGTTATTGATCGCGGAGCCTTTAATCACCGCATGGATGGTATCGCCATCAGCCAAAGCATCCGTCAATCGCTTAAGTACCACCACACCCACGCCGCTTCCTATCACTGTCCCCGCAGCCTTAGCATCAAAAGCGCGGCAATGACCATCGGGGGAAAGGATAGCACCCGGTTGGTAATGATAACCCCCTTCGCCGTGCAACAAATTTACCCATACTCCGCCCGCAATGGCCATATCGGCTTCATGATTAAGTAAACCCCGGCAAGCCACATGTGTTGCTGCAAGAGAAGTAGAGCACGCTGTTTGAACGGTAATACCCGGTCCACGCAAGTTGAGCTTATAGGCAACCGTGGTGGTCATGGAATCCTTATTATTGCCATTCATTAGGCCTTGTAATGCAGAAATATCCTGCATATCTGACATACTGCCGCCAGCCATTAGATTCATTAACAGATAAGTGTTTACGCCGCATCCCGCATATACACCAATCGGATTGACGTATCTTGATGCATCGTAGCCTGCGTCTTCCAAGGCTTGCCATGCCACTTCAAGAAAAATCCGATGCTGAGGGTCTGTTTCTGCCGCTTCACGTGGGGTATAGCCAAAAAAAGAAGCATCAAAGAGATCAACATCCTTGAGCTGAGCGCCTGCCTTTATGTACAGAGGGTCATTAATAACCTCGGAAGATACGCCGCGCGAAAGCAATTCCTCATCGGTAAAAAAATTGATGGATTCAATCCCTTCACGCAGATTATGCCAAAAAGACTCGATATCGCCCGCACCGGGAAAACGGCACGCCATCCCAATGATTGCAATATCAAGCTCTGTGTTTTCCTGCAATTCTTCAGCACTATGCATCACTGTATCCTCTCCGCTTTTTGTTTTCGTTGAATAAAAGTGCTACGTTGCCGCTGCGCCCGCTCCCGATGACGCTGTAAAGATGCATTCCTGGTATCTCCTTGACTAACAAATTTTGCCAAGCTTGCTACAGTGGTATATTTGAAAAGATCAACGATAGCTATGTGAATATTTAAGCGTTCTTCCAATTTTTGCTTAACCTTGATCAACAATAACGAATGACCTCCCAGATCAAAAAAATTGTTTTGCAATCCGACTTGAGGAATCTCCAGAACTTCCGACCAGATCTCGGCTATAACCATTTCCAGTGCGTTGACGGGCGGTTCGTAATCAGTTTTGTCATATTGCTCCGGTAAAGGCAGTGCTTTCCGGTCTATTTTTCCGTTGGGATTGAGCGGCAAAGCTTCCAGAAAAACAAACAAACTGGGAATCATATATTCGGGAAGGGCCGCTGCTAGCGATGTTTTTAGCAACGTCGAACTCAGCTGCACGCCGTTATGCGGCACCAGATAAGCGACTAAACGCAAGCCGCCATGACCCTCATGCGCTAACACCGCCACTTCGCGCACGCCGGTCTGGGCAAGTATTTGCGCTTCGATTTCACCCAACTCTACGCGGAAACCACGAATCTTGATTTGCTGATCGACGCGACCCAGATATTCCAGTTTCCCTTCGTCGCGCCAGCGCACCCAATCACCTGTTCGATAAAGACGACTACCCGGTGAACCAAACGGATCCGGTATAAAGCGCTCACTGGTTAAAGTCGGTCGCCGCAGATAACCACGGGCCAATCCTTCTCCACCCACATACAACTCGCCTATCGCACCTGGTGACACAAGATTGAGTTGCGCATCCAGAACATATAGGTTGCGTGCACCTACCGGCACGCCGATTGGAACATACTCACTTTCTATACAAATACGGCCATCCTTATCTGCATGACTAATCCATGCAGCGGGAGTAATCACGGTTTCAGTAGGACCATATGCATTGACTAACCGGGCATTCCGAAACGCATCCCGGACCGCCATTACATCGGTGGCATACCACGCCTCCCCACCTGCTATGCAAGTACGAACCGTGTGTGCTTTTCCGCTCATCAACGGCAGCAGCATTCTCAGATAGGCTGGAGGAAGATGCAGCGTAGTAATGCGATGTTTCTCGATCAGATCCACAAAACCATCACCTGCCAAATCACTGGTTGAGGAAAGTACTAACGCGGCACCTTGTGTCAAGGGAGTGATCCATTGCTCGGCAGCTGCATCAAAATTCATGGAGAAGAACATCAATTCACGATCTTCTTGCCGAACATCGTAAATTTCTTTAATAGCGCTCAAATGCATGGCTAAAGAACCATGCGCGACCGGAACTCCTTTAGGTCGACCGGTTGAACCTGAAGTGTAAATAACATAGGCTAAACTTTGGTCATGCAAAGCAATCTCAGGATTGATTTTCAACTCAGCGCTCAAATCAAGCGCATCAAGCGCCAGTATTTCTATGCCTTCTTTATGAGGAATTCTTGATTTAATATGCGCTTGTGTCAGCAGAAGCTGAATACCGCTATCTTCAAGCATATAATCCAATCGCTCTGTTGGATATTCCGGGTCAAGCGGAACATAGCCGCCACCCGCCTTCAAGATGGCCAAAAGACCTATAATCAATTCAATAGAATTACGTTCAATTGCAATACCGACCCCCATTTCTGGCTTGACACCGAGGTCGATCAGTCGATGCGCCAGTTGGTTTGATCTGCAATTGAGTTCCGCATAACTCAACTCGATGTGACCCGAGATTACAGCCACTCTGTTAGGATTACTCTCTGCCTGATGTTCGATTAGTTGATGAATGGGCTGAAAAACTGATACATCAGACCAATGGTTTCCCCAAGTTTCAAGTTGTTGCTTATCTTCTTCACTTAACAAATCGATATCGCTGATCATCACACCCGGACAATCTGCTAATGCCTCCAGGATGCGCAGATAATGCTGTCCCAATCGCTTAATCCATGACGAATTGAAAAGCTCGGAGGCATAAATAAAACTGGCACTTACGCTACCATCCGGTAATTCGATTGTCTCCAGCCGCAACTCGAGTTGTGCAGACTGCTCGGGAAGTGAATAATCGCTAGGTGCAAGTCCCGAAAATTCCTGAAAAATACGAAAATCCTTCAACAGGTGATTGAAGGTCACCTGAAATAACGGGCTATGGCGCAAATCACGCTGAGGATGCAGTGCCTCGACCAATTGTTCAAAAGGAAGATCCTGGTAGCTTTGCGCATTAATCGCAGATTCCCGTGTTTGATTCAAGAGTTCACCCAGCGACATTCGGCCATCTAGTTGACTCTGTAACACTTGAGTGTTAACGAAAAATCCGATTAGGCGGGCTGTTTCGATCCGATTACGACCAGCAACCGGAACACCCACGCGAATGTCTTGTTGCCCCGTATATCGAAATAACAACGCTTGGAAAGCTGTCAGTAACGTTATAAAAAGGGTTGCTCCACGGCGCAACGCCAACTGCCGTAACTTATTCAACCCATCGGGAGGCAGATCGAAACTATAACGTCCGGCTTGATAACTTGTGACTGGTTGTCTGACGCGATTGGCAGGAAGCAGTAGAATCGGATGTTCGTCACCTAAGTAATCACGCCAGTAAGCAAGTTGCCTATCTTTCTCACCCGCTTCCAACCATGCCTGCTGCCAAACCGTATAATCCACATATTGTATGGGTAAATTATCGAGACACGCTGATTTACCCTGCACATGCGCCTGATAAAATGCGGCGAGTTCATTCAGCAAGATTTGCACGGACACCCCATCCGAAACGATGTGATGCATGACGATTACAAAAATGCTCTCGCTCTCGGTCACCTGGATTAAGGCGATGCGCAGCAATGGCCCTTGCGTCAAATCGAAGGGAATCGAGATGATTCTCTGTACTTCCTTTGCAACCTCTGCTTCGCGCTTTGTTATCGTGATATCGCGCAAATCGATATCGGTAACCACGTTGGGTATTTCCGGATGAATGAATTGTTCCACCGCGCCATCATCAGCAACACGGAAAATCGTATGTAATGATTCATGCCGCTCAATCAGATCATCAATACTTGCATAAAATGCGTACTTATCCAGCGCACCGGACAATCGTAATGCATGTTGAATGTTATAGGCATTGCTGGATGGATCAAGTTGCCAAAGAAACCATAATCGCTGTTGCCCGAAAGATAAAGGCAGCGCATTAACTTTGTTCCGCAGGGGTAAGATGCGATTCTCCAATGCGAACTGCGATGAACTTGAAGATAAACAACCTTTGATTTCCGCTGCACACTCATGTAATCGCGGATTGTGAAACAAGTTGCGCGGAGTAAATTGAATAGACCAACGTTCTGAAATATATGCGGCAACCTGTATGGCGGTCAATGAATTGCCGCCAATTGCAAAAAAATGATCTTCGCGCGTCAATACGGTGCGGTTTAATATCGACTTCCAAACAGCTGCCACCGCAATTTCTGTTTCATCGGTCAATGCTTGAGGTAATTGTTCTTTCCCATCAAGAATAAAATAACCATATTCATAAATTGCATACGCATCCAGCGTACGCTCAAGCCATCCCTGGCGGCAAGCAGTGCGCTGCAATTTTCCGCTCGAAGTCTTGGGCAAAGCGCCCGGGTTTAACAATACCGCCACAGACAGAGGTTCGTTACAGCTTGCGCTGACTGCTTCACTCAACACCTCAATCAGCGCCTCGGCCGAAATCAGTTTCTGCATATTGCGGGAAACTTCAACGGCGACGCCGATTCCTTCTCCTTCAGCAGTTTGCACGGAAAATGCAGCAACCCGTCCTTTCCGAACGGCTTCCACTTCTTCCTCGATAGTCAGTTCAACATCCTGTGGATAAATATTCTGTCCACGAATAATGATGAGATCTTTACATCGCCCCATAATGTATAACTGGTGGGCGTGGATAAAACCAAGATCCCCAGTCCGCAACCAACACTCTCCTTCAGTATGCACGAAGGCTTGCGCAGTTTCCTGAGGACGTTTCCAATAGCCACATGTCAGACTTGGACCCATTGTCCATATTTCACCGACATTACCATCCGATAAAGGAATCAGTTTCTCCGGATCGACGATTTTTATTGAATGATTGGATGCCGGAAAACCACACGCTACGACCGGCATTCCTTCCGTTGCCAACTCTGCGCGTCCCAGCGCAAGCGCTGCAGAAGAAAACTCGTGAGTCTGCATTCCTTCTCCGCGCACCCCTCCAGTTACAAATAGCGTAGCTTCAGCCAAACCATAACAAGGATAAATCGTACCCGCTGAAAAACCAACCGGACTGAAACATTCAATAAACGCTTGCATGGTCTCTCTGCGCACAGGTTCCGCCCCTGAGAATGCAACACGCCAAGTCGATAAATCGATATCCAGCAATTGCGAACTTCTGACACGATCGACACAGAGTTGGAAAGCAAAATTGGGAGCACCACTAACCGTTGCGCGATAACGCGAAATAACTTCTAACCAGCGCACGGGTTTTTCGATAAAGAAATTGGGAGTCATCAATATTGCCGGAATACCGCGATGGATTGGCTGCAATAATCCGCCAATCAACCCCATATCATGATAGAGCGGTAACCAACTGACAAATATGTCATTTTCATTGATTGACATTCCTTCCTCAAACGCTTTGGCATTCATCATCAGATTAAGATGACTCACCATGACACCCTTGGGAGTTGAAGTCGATCCGGATGTATATTGGAGGAAAGCAATCTCATCCATCTTCGGGATATAAGTCTGCCAGCGTGATGCGTTAGCCTGATCTATCGTATCAACGGTAAGTATGGTTGCTTCGGAAAACTGTGCTGTTGTCACACTGGTAATCAGCGGAAGAATCTTACTGCTGGTAAGAATACAAGCGGCCTGCGCATCATCGGCAATCGCGAGCAGTCTTGCCAAATATCTTTCCCGCAGAGACTCCGGAGGAAAAATGGGTACAGCAATGATTCCTGTATACAGGCATGCTAGAAAGCTAATCACATAGTGCTCATCATTGTTCAGTAGCAGCAGTGCTCGTTCACCGGGTGAAAAATGATTTTGCATTACAGCGGCTAATGCTCTGACCTGTAAATCAAGTGATGCATAATCAAATTTCTTGTCCACGAGTATCTCGTTTTCAGCACTAATGACAATCAACGCGGTATCAACTGATCGTTCACGCGCCAGTGTTTGCAGATGCGTAACAAAATTATCAGGATAACTGCGGGATGGAATCAATCTTGTATTCATTTTTATACCCAATCAATTTGTATGTATTTACACCAAAATCTTTTATAACTCAGCACCATACTTCATCCCCGATTATTTTCCGTGACGCGGCTCTCATTGGAACTCTGTGGGGTCTCTAAATAAGGCAATAGAAATTAATTATCTGTCAGGCAATTATGTTGATTTGTCAGCGCAAACGCCGCTGCATAATGTGCGGGCGCTTCAATGGACCACGCCTTAATCTCCGTCCAGTCACGTTGGCCATGTATGACACGATAACTTCCGTCATTATTGGGCAACACGGTAATAGCCGGCAGGTGCTCAGAAATTCCGAATCCTAATGCTTTCAGTATGGATTCTTTAATCACCCAGAGATCAATGAAATTTCTATTCGACCAGATTCCTTGAGCACGCTCCTCTGAAGAAAGCACATGCACCCAAAGATTATTGACATCTCTATGACAATACTCGATATCAACCCCGATCTCACCCTTCGCGGATAATGCTATCAATGCAAAATCACCTGTATGCGAAACATTAAACTCTATGCCGTAATATGCCGGCAGGCGAGGTTTGCCAAATTCGTTTTTTTCAATCAGTATCTTATAAGGAGGCAGCATCAAGTATTTTGCCAATAGACGACGCAGTGTCGCACGTGTCACAATACCGCGCACTCGGTCTTCGTGCTGTCGAAAGCATTGCGAATGAATCTGCTCATCCACGCTCAACAAGGACCAATCATCGATAAGTTGCTTCGAATCAAAATCAAATTCGAGCAACCAAATCTCAGTTGCGGCAGGCACTACTTCAGGCAGATGCAGTCGTTTCACATTGCACCTCTGCTCGACTTTCCATCAAGCGTTTTTTTAATACAAACAAGAACCAGTCTTCGGATTGACGAAGAAAGAAATGCCCTCCATCGAACCAATCCAATGTACATATTTGGGTGCTTTCCAATCGCCAATCATTTAACTTTGCAATGCTAATCTCATCGGAACGACCCGCAAAGCTGTGAATAGGGATAGGTAAGGGCGGTAATTGAGAGTATTGAAAGCTGCCGCAAACACGGTAATCCATTCTCAGTAAACCCAGCGTCATTGTCAGCAGCTCCTGGTTTCCGAACACTTCTTCTGGCGTACCACCCTGCTTGCCTAAATCCGCTATTAATGCGGCATCGCTCTGCATGTTATTGTAGCGCTGACTGTCTTGACGAATCGGTGCCGCACAGCCCGATACCAATAACGCTTTGGGTGGAAATGACTCTCCTGAACACAAACGCTGAGCGATGCCATAAGCCAGCAAGGCGCCCATGCTGTGGCCAAAAAGAACATATTGTTCAGGTAAAGAAGGCGCAAGTTCATCGTACAGGCTATGTGCCAGATCACCGTAGCTTTCTTTGGGCAACTCATCTATCCGGTGACCACGACCCGGTAATTCAATTGGTACCAGTTTTACCCAGGAAGGCAATAAACGCCGCCAGCGAAGATACATCGATGCGCTTGCGCCGGCGCATGGCAAGCAAAATAGTGTTAATGAATCTTGCATTGGTGCAACGTACTAGTTTTGATTGTCCATGAATAATCTTAGACTCAATGGACGCATATCCGTCCAGACTTTTTCGATATGATCCAGACAAGTTTTTTTGTCACCTAATACGCCAGTATCTTTCCAGCCACCCGGAACAGCTTTCCATTCCGGCCAAATGGAATATTGTTCTTCATGATTAACCAGCACGCGAAACACGCCATCTTCACGATCAAAGCAACTCGTCATAATCGATACCTCAAATTTACAAATAAATAGTTTTAATTTTTTGAATAAGAATGCTTCTTATTTAGATTAGACGAATCGACTTGTACAGAATGCAAAAAAACAGCAAAAAAATTGGGAAGAATCTATATTATTAATATAATTAATTGATATTACTAATTATTCATTGGCGTGCTATTTATAGCTTATTTTAAAAGAATACCCTTGCAATGTTCTGTTGCCTCATGAATAAGGATATTGGCCAATGAAGTTGAGATATTCAATTCATCCGCAATCATTCGATGGGTATATCCATCTAAACGATAAAGCATAAAAACCCGCTTTGTCCGTTCAGGAAGTTTGGCTAAAGCCTGTGCCATCAATGTAAGGTGCTGACGGTTGATTGCATTAGTTTCCGGCATTCCGGTCAAGGCCTGAACGAACAATCCTTCTTCCTCAGACTTAAACAACTCTGTTTCAAATATACCGCGCCGATAACGATCAATCGCTAAGTTACGTACAACTTGAAACAGGTAGGCCAATGGTTGCTTGACATTCTGCATTGCCGAAACTTCGGTCACTTTAATATAAGCATCTTGCACGATATCATCCGAGAGATCCCAGTCCCCCAAAATTTTGTATGCGGCGCGACGCAATTGCACGCGATTAATAATGAACAATGTACTCAATTCCTGAGTCCAGTTTTCCACAGGCATCATCATAATATTTAGATTTTATTGATAATTATTTTTAAAATATTTTCTTGCCCTATCGCAACCACGCCTCACTCTAATTTATTACTCACACCAACCACAATTTCGGGGAAAAGATTTTGATATGAGTTTGCCGTACCTGTAACGAAGTTTGAGTACAACTAAGTTGATATTCGCCGGACATAGCGGCAACAGCCCTTGATCGCTAGCAAAAATTTCTTCGTCAGCAATGTGCTTGACACATAGAATGAATACCCAAGGCCGACTGGAAACTCATCACAGGAAATATTTCCTTCCTTTATTAGTCCCTTTCCCACGTACACAAAACCTTTTCTTATCGAGTAATAACGGGTTGCCAAGAGATAGATCTCGCTGTTTGTAACCATCTCGTTACGATTTAAAACAGGCAATCACTATCGTGAATAAAGCACCCCGCCGCAAGCAGCGGGGTATTAACTGCGCTCTACAATCTGCTGGTTTTCAACCAGCTTTCGCCCCAAGGGGGCGGGGAATTAAACCCGCAGAGATTAAATAGATTTTCTCCATTCCGAATTTCTATTGGAATAATTATGTTTTATGTCACAATTTGGTGTTTAATTGATTATGATAATAATAATGATTATCATTCTCGATGTAAATAGTAAATCTATTTCAATATGAAATGAATCTTAATGAGCATGCCATAGCCACATAGAACCGAATACTCTGCAGGGTTTATTTTCAAACTCTATGGATGACCTATCACCAATTCGGATATGAAAGTATCAATGAATGACCCCGCCCCAAGGGGCGAGGTATCAGAGCTGTGAGATGTGGGAAGTCAGAAAAGTGCAAGTTGCCTATCTTCGTGTAGTTTTTGATACTCTTTCCCCTGCCCTTTAACATAGTTCCTTATCGTGTGTTCATCACCATGACGACCAACAGTACTCGCAAAATAACCATCACTCCAAAACTCACCGCCCCAGAGTCGTTTTTTGACATGAGAACACAAGCGAAATACCTCACTTGCTGTAATGCTCTTAATTACTGTTACCAGCTTTGTTACGCTATATGAAGGAGAACACTTTGCACTAAAAAATGAACATGGTCTTCGTCTGTTCCAATCTCCAGAAATTTCAACTGGTAACGCTTCTCCAGCTCAAGACACACATCTCACAGTGTCTTATCTACAACATCATCGGACACAGCACGACGATATTTCGCCGGAAATACCAGGTGATAAAGCAACGTTGTTACGTTATGCCTCTTCTCTTATGTATATATTCGCTCACACGAATATTTTACGCCCCAAGTGGCGAGGAATTAAACCCGGTAGAGATTAAACAAAAACAATCCAATCGATAAAAATAGAACCGAAGAACAACGCCACCAGCTTCAACACTAGTTTGGAAGAATAGTGCCAACATGTTGTACGGGAAAATAAATCTTGATGAATTACGCAATTACATCCTGAGCTTAATATTTAACAATAGTTATCTCTGAGAAAACCAAATGCTTCACTGATTCCGTATAAAGAAAAATAGATTCAAATACGCAGAACTTAAAGAGCATTACAAAGATGGCGTGAAAAGTGCATGGGGTTATTGTCCATGAATCCTTATCTAAAAGGAAAAAACATTATGAAAAAAATATCACAAGAAATTTTCCCGAAATGGATGATTTTTGTTTTAATCGGGATAATCACTATCGGATGTTCAGCGGAGATCAACTCAAAAAAAGAAACTCTCGAAGTGATAAAAAATATAGATAAAAATGGGTCAGAAAGAAACGAATTCATGAAATTTTCCAGAAAACCCCCAGCAAGCTGGTTCTGGTCACACGATATTGATCCAGATCATATTCATGATGTTGTGATGCCCGGTATGCATCTGATGCGCCTCTCAGTCTACGGTAATGACAAAAGACGACGCTTTGCATCGATTTCTTATGCGGAAGAATCAGAGATCGAAAGCATCTATTTGCAAGATATCGCGGTAACAGAGCTTGATGACAACATTGCCCGTACTGGAGCGCGGCCGATATCAATTACCGACAGTGAAATAAAAGACCAGCTACGCTTCTCACTGGTTCTGCATAAAGGCTCCGGCCCTAAAACAACTGTATACATCGGCCTTAATGAATCAGGACTCAATCAGTTAATCAGCGCCCAGCACCGCATTTCTGATTTCACGGTGTGAGACCTTTGCACGGTGTCATGAGCGGTACCAGAATAAGGCAAAAATTTGCGAAAAAGCGGAGTTTACACGAGGTAAATGAGCATTTTTCGCAAATTTTTAACGCAATTATCGTGCCGCGTAGTAACCGTGCAAAGGTCTCGGTGTATGTTGTTGATGGTATCCCTCAATATGCGGCAATTGTTGAGGAGCGTCCGGGGCCGTCCTTTGTTCTTGCTCGCGTAAGCGCTGCAGAGCTTGAAGTTTACTTACGCGACAACAATCTTACTCCAATACGTGTGCGCAGTTTTTCCGAAGGCGACATACGCTACTTTACAGTCGTCGCAGAACGCATTGATGTCGCTGATTGGCATTGGTATGACAATTTGGATAGCGATACTTTAGCCCAAAAACTCGATGCAAATGACGCCTACCCTTTTGATCTGGATAGTTATCGCAGCGAAGATGATGTTCATGCTGTTCGCTTTACAGTGATTATGTATCCCAGCCCCCAACCATGACTAATTGAGCTTAACTCTTGCAAACAAGCGATCCGTCTGCCAGTTGCCCGCTGGGCTGCTGGCAGTGAAAAATACGTCCCAATACTGTTTTATATGCGAATTCAGGTCGCCGCTGCCAAGTTAGTAAAAATTCCTGTTTGCCCTCCCTCGCATCCTGTTGCCTATCAAGATCAAGATCGTAAAATTGACGCAAAATATCTTGATAATATGCTTCTCGCTGCCAATAATTCACATGAATTCCATCCAGGCCAAACCAATACGGTTCTTGTTCATACAGGTTAAAATGCCGTTGCGCCGCCATATCTACTAAGCCGCGATGCACTACTTCAGCGCGACTAATCGTTTCATCTCGAGTTAATTCACAGGATGGATAAAAAATATTGCGAAAAAAGATATACCGTCGCTCAGATAGGTTTTTAATCGAAGTCATCGGTAGATTGGTCACCACAATCTGTGCCGAGTGATTCTGCAACTGATTAATACACCATTCCAGCGTCCGCAAAATCTGTAGCGGTGACAATTCATACAAAATATCATTGCCGATATCGGTCAATAATGCATATGTTGGACGAATTTCAACCGAATCCAGCTGCCGCCATAAATCACAATTCGTTATGCCCGGCAATCCGCGCCACAGCATCTGTGTAAATGTCCCATACGCACGCCCATGTCCAAGCGCCGTTAGAATCTCGCTGGGTCCACCAAACCGCTGTTGCATTAAATGAATAGTTAAGCGTAACGATAAGGTAAGATTGCTTGCCCCAAGCAAGACAAAACGGTTTTTGAGTATTTCGCGATAGCTATCCACTATGGCAGATCGGTAAATTTATCAATAAAGCACCCCGCCGCAAGCAGCGGGGTATTAACTGCGCTCTACAATCTGCTGGTTTTCAACCAGCTTTCGCCCCAAGGGGGCGGGGAATTAAACCCGCAGAGATTGAATAATAGTATATTTCTGATTCTGCATGATAATGTTTAAATCACAGAGGAACCATCGCAGAAATTACTAAAACATGATTCAGATCATAAATTTTACCAAACTTGTTGTCACCGAAAGTGTTTACACCTCTTATACTTGCAGTATTGACAATCTTTTTGCTAAAGAGTAGAGAGAAGGTAATGGAATTTTTTCATTAATTTTTTCGATCAAAGCGAAAAAATGTAATAAAAAAATAACAGATTTTATGTTGTATCTATCTGGTTTCAGCCAAAGGAGATCAAATGAAAAAGCAATTCCGAATTACGATGATACTGGCTACGCTATGGATTGCACTGGGTCCGGTGCATGCTAACGAAAAAGAAGTGGGTAAAGATCAAGTGCCCAAAACTGTACTCGAAGCTTTTGAGAAGTCTTATCCCAATGCCAAAGAAGTAGAATTCGAGCAGGGAATGATCGAAGGTAAAACTGTTTATGAAATTGAATACAAAGAAAATGGCCGGGAATATGAAATTATGTATGATGCCGATGGAGAGATTCTGCAGAAAGAAGAATCGATCGATATGGAAACGCTGCCCGAACCTGTAGCTCAAGCCATTGCCAAAGCATACCCAAAAGCCACTCTTGAAGAAGCTGAGAAAGTAATGAACCCGGATGGGACAGTGACAGGTTACGAAGTGGAAATAATGTCCGAAGGGAAAAAATTTGAACTTCAAGTGGATACCTACGGAAAGATTCTGAAAACCGAGCAGAACTAAATTCAACCGATCATGGATCAGTAATCGAACTCATTGTGTTTACAGCATGACCCAAGCCTAATCGAATATCTCTTCACTTATCTCGAATAAATGATCAGTTATTCGTATAGGCATGCATATAATCATCAGCGGGCAATGGCATACGTACAGGGGATCACTGATGACATTGTCACTTGTGTTAAATAGGCTATCCGCAATGTGATGCTGAGCAGTAGAGTGATACACTTGCGTGTATGCTTTTTATCATCGCATTTGTCACTTAAGATTTTTCAATGGGTTATTTTTCGCGCACGCGATACTTGCTTGATTTTCAAGCCGTACTACTTGTTTTATTACTGCTAACGAATGCCAGCTGGGCGCAAGAACCCAAAATCATCCCATCTGTTATCCTGGATCCCATCAGCATTACCGCCACCCGCAGTGAACGTTCACCTGCACTAATCCCCAACAGTATCACGCAAATCAAACCTGACCCACAGCAGAGTTTTCAGCCAGGGGCGACATTGGATGAATTTGCGCGCGGCACCCCAGGGGTTTTCTTTCAGAATCAATTTAATTTTACGCAGGATTTACGCATCGCGATTCGCGGCTTTGGTGCACGATCACCATTTGGCGTGCGTGGCATTCAAATGCGCGTGGATGGCATTCCGCAAACCTTGCCGGATGGGCAAACACAACTAGATTCGATCGATCCATCGCTGATTGAGCGCATGGATATCGTACGCGGTCCTTCGGCAGCGTTATATGGCAATGCATCCGGGGGATTAATCGACATCACCACGCGCGAAGCACCGCAAGAAAAATTCGTCATCATGCCGCGCCAGGTACTGGGTCAGTATGGTTATCTAAAGTCTGAACTGTTCATGGGAGGCCGCAACGGAAATTTCGGCTACAGCCTGTTTGGTTCTCATTTGCAGCAAGACGGTTGGCGTAATCATAGTGCAATGCAAAATACTTTTTCACAAGCCAAACTGAATTTCCAAACCAGTAGCAATTCGGATTTGATGCTGGCATTTCGCGAATTTTACTCACCGTTATCCAAAGATCCGGGCGCGTTAACCAGCAGCGAAGTACGCGACAATCCCAGACAAGCTTCCTCACGGAACGTGCAATACAACGCTGGAGAAGAAATCCGGCAGGAAGATATAGGTGCGCGTTTTCGTCACAGACTGTCTAGCGGAAAAGAATTTACCGTGACGGCACACATGCTTCATCGGGATTTTCAAAGCCGTCAACCTTTTTTCGATGGAGGGCAAGTGCAATTTGATCGCCTAGTGGGCGGGTTAATGATGCAGTTTGTCAACGATCATGAATTGTTCAACCGTCCCAACCGTTTTTTGATCGGTGTCGATTACGGCATACAAAATGATGATCGACAGCGCTTTAATAACAACTTTGGCGTGCGCGATGCATTAAATTTAAGTCAGATCGAGCGCGTACAAAGCGTCGGGCCATTTGTACGCAATGAATGGAATATTGCCGATAAGCTCGATCTGGTACTTGGCGGCCGCTGGGATTGGTTGCATTATCAAGTCAAAGATCGCTTTAAAAGCGATGGAAATGAATCCGGCTCGCGTACAGTATCGCAAGGCAGCGGTTCCGCAGGGCTTGTGTATCATCTCACCGATCAACAACAACTCTATGCGCATATCGCATCCGTCTTTGAAGCGCCGACCACGACCGAATTACTTAACAATCCTGCAGGAAGAGGTGGGTTCAATCCGAATCTGAATGCACAAACATCGCTCAGCAATGAACTTGGTTTTCGCGGCAACACGGCAGGATTTCAGTACGACACTGCGGTATTTTTTATCCGTACTTGGGATGAAATCACACCATTTGAGTTGACTTCATCGCCCGGCCGTGCATTCTTCCGGAATGCCGGGCAATCACGGCGAATGGGTGTGGAGGCACGTCTCGCCACACCGGAATGGCAAGGTTTACGGGGAGAAATCAGTTACACATTCTCCGACTTTGCATTCGAAAAATACATAGTCAACGACATGAACCTGAAAGGCAATGTTTTTCCCGGTATTCCTACGCATCGATGGGAAGGATTACTACGCTACTCACACCCTTTTGGTTTCTTCGGACAATTACATGTGCATCGGGTCGGTGAGTTTTATGTCAATGACATTAATATCGCAACCAATCCATCCTATAATCTGGGACAATTACTCTTCGGCTGGGAATTGAGGCGTAATTGGATTGAAGGTTCAGTGTTTCTCGGCATCAACAACCTGTTTGATGCGCAATATAATGCCAATACACGCGTCAATGCAGCACTGGGGCGCTATTACGAACCGGGGCCGCCGCTCAATCTGTTTGGCGGAATACGGATGCGCATTGTCGTATTCTAGTAAATGTCATGTTTTACCAGCTCTTTTCCCGGAATGTAACCATCGTCGATTTGATATACTTCCATTAACACTTAGCGCCTTATACTTAAGAATCAAGTATAATTTAAATACGTAAAAACAATAATTATATCGCTGCATACCGCCCCGTCCATTATCGCAAACCAATTCCGCTATCGACAAAGCTGCAGGAGATTGAACCATGCTAATAAAAGACGCAATCAAAGATCAACAGACGGTAACTTCAGAGGGGGAATCGACAAACACCCTACTGGCAGGAGTAAAAAAACACGAAGTACCCAATATCATCACATCCAACGGTATCACCACGGAGCTTTACCGCCCGGAATGGGATATTGGTCCGGAACAGATACGGCATATGATTCATGCCATACTGCGCCCCGGTGCTATCAGCGCATGGCATATGCATGAATTTCAAATAGATACGATCTTTGTGATCAACGGAGCGATAAAACTGGTTCTGTATGATGATCGCGCTGATTCAGCGACAAAGGGACAACTCAACGTCTTTCACATGAGTCGCTTGAGACCCACGTTGATCACTATTCCTCCTGGTATCTGGCACGGTTTGCAAAATTTGGATTATTCTGAAAGTAGCTTTATTAACTACTTTAATAACCCTTATGTTTATTCTGGTCCGGACGAATGGCGATTGCCCGCTGATACCGACAAAATTCCTTATCAATTCAAGTAATCTATAAAGAAACCGTAAGACTTTTCAATTTTTCCCCAGGACTTCATTCCATGAGCTATGGCAGCGACTTTGTTCTCACATTATTTACCAATGATCCGGATCTGGCACGCGCTGGCAATGCGGCCGGCATTAATCGTATTGGCCTTGATCTGGAAAGAATGGGTAAAGAGCATCGCCAGGATGCCAAGAAAGCATGGATTTCTAATCATCAGATGCATGAACTGGAAGCTATCCGTGATCAATTGACGCAGTCGGCGTTATTTACACGTATCAATCCGATTCATGCCGGCTCACGCGATGAAATCAATTATTTGATCGACCAAGGAGTCAGCGTGCTGATGTTGCCAATGTTTCGCACGCTTAAAGAAGCGGCCACTTTCATTGAACTCGTGGATGGCCGTGCCTTTGTCTCTTTATTGGTTGAAACGGCAGCAGCTGCCATTCGTCTGCGTGAAGTTGTCAAGCTTCCAGGTATTGGTGAGATCCACTTCGGCTTAAATGATATGTATTTGGATATGAAGCTCTCCAATCATTTTGAGGTGCTAACCTCCGGCTTTCTCGATAGACTGACTGATATTGCATCTGAAGCGGGTGTACCTTATGGTTTTGCAGGCATTGGCCGACTTAACGATAGCCGTTTGCCAATACCCAGCGATCTAATCTATGCTCAATATCCGCGGCTTGGCGCAACGCGTGCACTGGTTGCACGGGTATTTTATACCCCTGATTTCCACGCACTGAACCTGACCCATGAAGTCAATACCGCGCGCGCCAAGCTGGATCAGTGGCATCAAGCCGGAGCGGATCAGCAAACTGCCGCTTTGGCAATGTTGCGCACTAAAGTTACTGAGTGGGCTGTTTGAGTTCGTTTACATTCGTTTTCTAGCTATCCATTTGAAATGACCCAAGCGCAACTTACTTTCTACGACACATCGCGCGCCTATTATGCAAGCTATTATCTGCAGGGCTTCGATGAATTATCAAGAAACGGCAAACTGCAAATCAGAATCGCACATTCTCTTCCGAAACGCTTGAAGCCCGCTATACAGGATGCCGATTGGGAACATTTATTGTTTGCGATGGCACTTTTCAAATTTCAGCAAGGAAATCACGAATGGTATTTCTGCATTGATACGCATGATGTCAATTCAGTCAACGTTGCGAATCATAGTGGCGGATATCATCTGCCTTTACTACAGAACGTTGACGTTTATTTCAAGGTTAACTATAACCCCGATCAAATCGAGTACACACCCATACTGAAGGACTTTCGTAGAAAAATTTTCAGTGTCTCACAGTTTTTTCCAATAAAACCGGGGTCGTTCCTGTCACTTAGCCGCAGATTGTTGTTGACTCCGAAGCTGTTTGGATTTAGACCCGGTGTTAATTATAATGTACCTTATAAGGATTATTTAACGGATGCCAAGTTTCGTTTGCGCGACCTGAAAAATTTTCAGTCATTGGAACAAATTTTAGCTCATCGAGCGACTGCAAAAGATATTGACATTTTTTTTGTAACCAGTTTCCGTCAGAATGCCCGCCATGCAGCGGTCATGAACCATCGGTATCAGGTTATCAAGAAACTTTCCAGTATAGCCTCACTTAACACAGCCACAGGTTTTTCAAGCGAAAAAGCATTACCGGAGAAATATGCTGAGGTATTTTATCCACGATTGGATCAAGAAAACTATCTGGAAACCTTGGCGCGCGCCAAGGTTGTTATTTATACGCAAGGTATTGCAGGTTGCTTATCTTCCAAGTTCGGCTTGGCCATGGCGCTTGGGGTCGCTGTTATCGGTGAACCTCTGGGAAATAACCCAGACTTGTTAATCGCAAACCCGCACTTGAAAGAACAGTTTTCTTACTCAAATCCGGATGATATCGTTGCGCATGCAGTTCAGCTCGCAACAAATCCGGAACAAGCGCGAACATTAGGCGCTTTGAATGCAGCCATGTTCGATAATCAACTCGCTCCCCGCCCTACTGCAGAATATATACTCCAGGCACTGCAAAAGTTTCAATTTTGATCCTCACTTGCAACTGAAAAAGCAGATTAGTTGAGATGAATTGGCGGGAATGGTACATTGGAAGACCATTATGCAATCCAATCACCTAAAAATAAAATGACACTAAAGATTAATATAAGCGTTATGCTTTTGATTTTCAGTTTCCTCTTACTGCCAGTTGCACAAGCCCAACGTATCCAAACCGAGTTTGATGTCTTGTTAGTAGCCGAAGGTTTACAGTTTCCTTGGGGTATGGCATTTATGCCGAATGGTAATCTGTTGGTAACAGAAAAAATTGGACAATTGCGCATTATCACACCGGATGGTCGTGTTTCCGAACCGATCAAAGGTATCCCTGCCGTATTGGTTCAACAACAAGGCGGTTTGCTGGATATTGCACTGGATCCGGGGTTTTCTAAAAACCATCTGATTTATTTATCGTACTCTGAGCCGGAAGGATCAAAAGCCAGTACCGCAGTAGCCAGAGCCGAACTAAAAAACGGTAGCCTGGAAAACTTGCAAGTAATTTTCCGCCAGTGGCCGAAGACTGAGGGCGGTGTACACTTTGGTTCACGCTTGATATTCGCACCGGATGGGAATCTTTTTATCACACTGGGTGATCGTGGAGATTATTCGGAAGAAGCACAGCAGTTGAGTAACCATATTGGCAAAATAATCCGTATCCGCCCTGACGGAACTGTCCCTTCTGACAATCCATTTGTTAACGACCCAAAAGCCAAACCGGAAATTTGGTCGTATGGCCATCGCAGTGTTCAGGGTGCTGCTATACATCCCAAAAGCGGCGAGCTCTGGATTCATGAGCATGGTCCGAAAGGCGGCGATGAAATCAATATTCCGCAACCAGGTAAAAATTACGGTTGGCCTAAAGCCAGCTATGGCAATCATTACAATGATATTCCAATCAAGAATGAACATGCGGAACAAGGCTTTGAAGAGCCAATTCACTATTGGACTCCATCAATCGCACCTTCCGGCATGGTGTTTTATACTGGAAAGCAGTTTCTGGGATGGCGTGACAACTTGTTTATCGGCACACTGGCAGGACGACATCTGGTCCGGTTATCAACAGATAATAAAAAAATTATCAATGAAGAAAAATTATTAATCAATACCTTACGTTTTCGCGATGTAGAGCAAGGACCAGATGGCGCCTTGTATTTACTGACGGATGAGGAAAACGGCAAACTTCTAAAACTAACACCGAAGTAACGATTCGGTTTTGCACAAACTAAGCTAAAATTAAGCGCTTAATCTTTTTCCTTAAATGGGGTCGATTGACCAGTTACAATAATTAACTCGAGCAATTCATATTGATAGATACTGTTGACCTCAAAGACCCTGCGCTTTATATCAATCGCGAACTGAGCCTGCTGGAATTCAACCGCCGTGTGATCGAACAAGCCAAAGATGAGACCCTTCCGCTATTAGAGAGATTAAGGTTTCTATGTATTGCCAGTACCAATCTGGACGAATTCTTTGAGATACGTGTAGCTGGATTAAAACAGCAGATTAAATACGGCTCGGTGCAAACGGGCCCGGATAACCTGTCTCCGACGGAAGTGCTGTCGCGCGTCAGTGAAACCGCGCATCAGCTCGTGCTGGAACAATATAGTGTATGGAATAACATGATCATACCTGCGCTGGCTAAGGATAAAATCAGACTACTGCGTCGCGCACAATGGAAACTGCAAACCAGCCGTTGGATACATCGCTATTTTAAAGAAGAAGTATTGCCTGTTCTAAGCCCTATCGGCCTGGATCCGGCTCATCCTTTTCCCAAGGTTCTTAACAAGAATCTATATTTCATCATTTCACTGGAAGGAAAAGATGCTTTCGGACGTGACTCAGGCATGGCCATTGTTCAAGCACCACGCTCATTGCCAAGAGTTGTGGCCATCCCCGCCAAATATAGCGAAGAGAATCATGATTTTGTGATGCTTTCTTCGATTATCCATGCACATGTCACTGATCTTTTCCCTGGCATGAATGTCATCGGTTGTTATCAATTCAAAGTTACGCGTAATAGCGACTTATTGATTGACGATGATGAAATTGACGATTTGTTGCGTGCACTCGAAGGTGAGCTACCTTCACGAAGGTTTAGCGATGCAGTGCGATTGGAAGTCGCAGATAACTGCCCGGATCCTCTCAGCTCTTTTTTGTTACAAAAATTTGAATTACAACAAAATGACCTTTATCGAGTAACCGGACCGGTCAACTTGAATCGCTTATTGGCAATCTGTGACTTGGTAGATCGCCCGGAATTAAAATTTACCGGCTTTACACCTAACATTCCCAAGCGCCTAGTCAAAAATACCAACATCTTTGATGTCCTGCACAATGGTGATATTTTGTTGTATCACCCATTTCAATCATTTACACCTGTTATAGATTTTTTACGGCAAGCAGCCGTTGACCCCGGCGTGCTTTCGATCAAGCAAACGCTTTATCGCACCGGAATTGATTCTGCAATTGTTGAAGCACTCAAAATAGCTGCACGCGCAGGAAAAGAAGTCACCGTAGTTATTGAATTGCGAGCCAGATTCGATGAAGAAGCCAATATCGGGCTAGCCAGTGAATTACAGCAAGTTGGCGCACATGTGGTATATGGCGTGGTTAACTATAAAACCCACAGCAAGATGATTTTGGTTGTCAGAAGAGAAGGCCGTACTTTACGGCGTTATGTGCATTTAGGAACTGGTAACTATCATGCACGAACTGCGCGCTTGTATACCGACTATGGATTGTTGACCTGCGACAAAGCTATCGGTGAAGATGTTAACAAATTGTTTCATCAATTGACCGGCTTGGGACGGGCGGGTAAATTAAAGAAACTTTTACAGTCACCTTTTACGCTGCATAAAGGGATATTAAGCTATATCGATAAGGAAATCAGTGCTGCGGGTGAGGGGAAAAAAGCCTGGATTATTGCTAAAATGAACGCCTTGGTTGATCCGGAAATTATTGTAGCGTTATATAAAGCCTCTCAAGCCGGTGTCAAAATCGACCTGATCATTCGTGGCATATGCTGTCTGCGCCCCGGTATCAAGGATGTTTCAGAGAATATAACTGTCCGTTCCATTGTGGGTCGTTTTCTGGAGCATACACGCGTTTATTATTTCCAAAATGGCGGTGATGATGAAGAAGTGGTATTTTGTTCCAGCGCTGACTGGATGACACGAAATTTGCATCACCGAGTGGAAGTTTGTTTTCCGATTGAAGAAAAACGCACCAGCGACACAGTCATCGAACTTGGATTATTAAGTTATCTCTCCGACAATACACAAGCCTGGCTGCTACAAAGTGATGGTTCGTATAAACGCTCAAAACCGGGCACTTCGAAACCACGCTCTGCGCAACAACTTCTCCTGGAGCATTATTGTGATCATTGATGAAAAATGTTCAGGAATACCCTTCAGTTGAATATCAATTTAATATCAGCTGCCTGTAAAAATCCTTGCTCAGTATTCAGGTCAGCGAATGTTAAGGGGTGCTGATCCAACCACTCTGACGGGAAATCCAAAGTAATGCGGTTTTTGCTCACATCCATATGAATTTCCGGCAAACCGCTATTGGAACGGCTACGATGCAATACTACAGCCAGCCTTAATAGAATACACAGCCTGATCACTGACGTTTTTACTGAAAGAGCCAGTGATTCAAATTCCTCCAGTGGAAATTTACGTCGATGGCTACGCACCAGCATCGCCAGTTTGATTTGCTCCTGCCGGGAGAATCCTGCCAAATCGGAATGGGCGGTTAAATATGCGCCATGTTGGTGATACTGACTATGCGCAACGGATAAGCCGATTTCATGGATCAGCGCCCCCCACACCAACAATTTCAGATCTGTTTTTTCGTCTAATTCCCAATCGGTTTTCACCTGATGGAAAAATTTCTCCGCCGTATCTTTAACCCGATTTGCTTGCTCGGTATCGATACTATATCCCTGCATAACGATTTCAATGGTTTTATCTCTGATATCCTCATTATGTATCCTGCCGATCAGGTCATACAGTAAACCCTCGCGCAATGCACCTTCGGAAACATTGATCTGTTCCAGATTAAGTGCCTCAAAAACTCCGTATAAAATCGCTACACCGCTGGCAAAAACCGGTTTTCTACGTTCCGGGATACCTGCAAACTCAATCGCTGTACTATCGCCAATCGCAATTAAGGTTTCCAATAATTTCGTCAAGGCAGAAGCGGTAATGCCTGAATCGCACCAACCTTGCGCTTGCACTACATCCCGCACTGCTATGATAGTGCCGGAAGAACCCAACGCAACATCCCAGCCTGTCTTTTTATAAGCCGTTTCAATGGATTCCAATTCCTGCATTGCAAACAATACGGCTTTGCGCATTTTCTTGGCTTTTATCTTACCATCATCAAAGAAACGCTGACCCATATTGACGCACCCCATATGCAAACTTTCAGTTGCATAAGTATCGAAACCCCGGCCAATGACTAATTCCGTACTCCCGCCCCCGATATCAATCACCAGACGTTTGTTAATCTCATCATATAAACTGTGCGCAACACCTAAATAAATCAGTCTTGCTTCTTCACGTCCCGCTATGATCTCTACCGGATGACCCAGCGCGCTGTGTGCTTGCGACAAAAAAATGTTGCCATTCCGAGCCTGACGAAGTGTATTCGTACCCACAGCGCGAACATTCAAAAGTGGAATCTCTTGGATCCGTTGACCAAATCGCTGCAAGCATTCCAAAGCCTGTTGCATGGATTCTTTCGACAATTCCTGTTTATCATTCAATCCCGAAGCCAACCGTACCATCTCTTTCATGCGGTCGATAATCAGCAAACGACCATCCACCTGACTTGCCACAATCATGTGAAAACTGTTTGAACCTAAATCAACAGCAGCGTAGGATTCATCCATAATGAAATATACCGGAACGAAAAACAGCAATCCAATTAATCAATCTCATAATAAAGCCATGCCTAAATATCGATTGATTATCATGCGACATGCCAAATCAGACTGGTCTGAAGATAACAGATCGGATTTCGACCGTCCCTTGGCCAGCCGCGGAATAAAAGCCGCCACACAAATGGGCAAATGGTTAAAACAATGGTTAAAACACGAGCAATACCCCATAGACCGCATCATTTGTTCTCCTGCATTACGAGCAAAACAAACTTGCCATCTAGTCGTAAACGCGTTAAATATGCCTGAAAATATTGTAAATTTTGAACCAGAAATCTACGGTGCATCATGTAACGATCTGATCGCACTGATCAAGCAATACAGCAAAGGAGTACATTCATTACTCATCATCGGACATAACCCGGGCCTTGATCAATTACTTTGTTATTTATCCCAGAACCCGCCCCCCGTCAACAATTGCGCTAAATTGCTGACCACTGCGGCTCTGGCTATATTGGATTACGGAAGCAGCGTAATTTCAGCTAACGCTCATGAGGCACAGTTACGACACTTAATCAGGCCCAGGGAATTATGATTTCTTTTTATTTTTTCCTTTTTTCTTGCCTTCTTTCTTTTTATCTTTATCCTTTTTTTTCTTGTCTTTTACCTTCTGCTTATCGTCATTACGTTTCTTCTTTTTGCTCTCATCATCAATCTGGCTTGGTTCAGGTTGACTCACAATCTGATTTGTCACCGCTATCTTGCTTGGAGCTTTTTTGCCTGATGTTTTTTTGCCCTTTGCCTGCGTCTCTCCGCCAGTAGGCGTTAACGGTTTGACCGGTTTGGTTTGCAAGCATTCAGCAGCCGATTTTTTTACTGCTCGTGCTCTTATCGCCCCGCTGAACCCCGGTATTTTTTGCAACTCTGTCAAACTAATTGCGGCCAATGCTTCGACTGTTCTGATTTTATGTTCAGATAAAATCTTGACTGTGACGGGACCAATTCCAGTTACATCCGTAAGCTTAACCATGACTAGGCTCCTGTTGGCTTGAAATTCGCATTATAACTGTCTGTTGATTAAATACAATGCGCTTTGGGTCAGATTTACTTTTGATAAAAAACAATCGCGGGATTGATTTCTGCATTATGTTTTTTTCTTCAGCAGATCCTTAAGATTGGCAAAAGGATTATGGGTAGCGATTTCTTCTGCCTGTCTGCCATTATCACGCCTCATCGAATCTTTAAGCTTGGAATGTTCATGTTCATGACAATAGGTGCAAAGCAATTCCCAGTTACTGCCATCGGGCGGGTTATCGTCGTGGTTGCTGTTCTTGTGGTGCACTTCCAATAACTGCAGGTTTTTATGATCGAAGGTACGCGCGCAACGGCCGCAAACCCAAGGAAACAGTTTGAGCGCCTGCTCGCGATAGCCTTGCGCACGTTTCTCCGCATTCCGGCGCGCTTCTAGAACTATTTTGTCTAACTTGCTGTGATCTTTTGCCATTTGATCTGCTTTCTGCGGTTAATAAGTTTGGATAAAAATAATCAGTTTCAGTGACCTGTATACAATCTTTCAATTTCTGAATTATATTTCTCCAGCACCTTCGCGCGCCTTAATTTTAAGGTCGGTGTCAATAAGCCATTTTCAACGCTCCAAGGCTCCTGTGCCACCGCGGCACGGCGTATTTTGGCATAGCCGGGAAATTCACTCGTTTGGCGGGTGATTTTTTCCAGCAAAATTTCCTCAGCCTGTTGTCGTTGCTGCTCGTTTGTCAAATCATCGCCCAGACCATAATGCGCCATGAATTCTTGCCACCGGGCAGGATTTAACACGACTAACACGCTCAAATAAGAACGGGATTCCCCGATCAACATGACTTGTTCAAATAACGGATCGCGCAAGATCGCCGCTTCCATATCAGCCGGCGGCACTTTTTCACCCGTGGATAAAACAATAATTTCTTTCAATCGCCCGGTGATGGTCACGTGACCTTGGGCATCAATCGATGCAATATCACCGGAATTTAACCAGCCATCCGATGAGATGACTGCCTGTGTTGCCTCCAGATTATTCCAATAACCCAGCATCACGTTTGGACCACGGATCAGCAATGCGTTACTCTCTCCTAACTTGACTTCCACGCCGGGAATAGGTAAGCCGACGCTGGCCGGCACATTATCCTCAAGCCGGTTGGCGCAAACGACAGGGCTGCTCTCGGTCATTCCATATCCTTGCAGAATCGGCAAGCCGAGACCAATAAAAACGCGAGAGACCTGCGGCGACAATGCGGCACCACCGCTCATCACCATGCGCAACCGCCCCCCCAGTTTGCCCATCACTTTATCAGCCACCAATTTTTTTAGTAGCGGCCACACCACATGCGATAGTCGCCGATACCCTCTTCCCTGCTGGCACTCAAACTGGCTATAACCCACATCGACGGCAAAATTAAATAATCCGCGTGTAAAACCCGAACCCTCAGCCAGTTTCGCCTGTATGCCCGCATACACCCGCTCATAAATTCGCGGCACTGATATCATTATGGTCGGGCGGATTATCAACAGATCCTCCTGCAATTGCGGAATCGAGCGCGCGTAAGCAATTGTGGCACCCGTCATCATAGGCACATAATAGCCTGCAGTTCGCTCAAAGGTATGAGACAAAGGCAAAAAAGAGAGCAGCACATCTTCGGGCAATACCGGAACAACTTGCAAGCAACTGAAAGCATTGCTCAGAATATTGCGATGGCTGAGCATCACGCCTTTGGGACGCCCCGATGTGCCGGAGGTATAGATGATCGTAGCCAGAGAATCAGGGTTACTGTCTATATGCCGAACTTCGCTGGCGTGCACTGATAACCATTCCATTGCAGAAACGACACGTACGTTATCACAGGCATCAACACTATCCGGTTCAAAAGGCCGGAGTATGACCACTCGTTGCAATCCTTCTATTTCATCCGGCAAGGTAAGAAATTGCCGCCATTGTTGCGAATTTTCCAGCAACAGCAATTTAACAGTTGCATCATTGATGACGTACGTTGCATTCTCGACTCGATCATCGACGTATAACGGAATGACCACGAGCCCCAAGCCCAGTGCCGCCTGCTCGAACATGACCCATTCCGGGCAATTTCTCATCATTACCGCGACCCGGTCACCGGGTACCAATGATTCTTTTGTCAAAGCTGCTTGCCATCGGGCTATCTGTTGATTCATCTGTTCCCAGGTGTGGCTGCGCCACTGGTCACTAACCGCATCGAAATAACGATAGGCGACTGCCTGGGGCGAACGCTGCACCCGTTCCTTGAAGAGACCATCCAGTGTTTTTGCCTGCTCAACAGGAATGACGTTGCTCATTCCATTGTGTTCAATTTGCATAATTTCCCCCCTAGGCACCGATTTCATCCGGGTGTCCGCGTACTAACGATTGGCATCAGTGCTTTTCCCGCTGTCCGGTATTTCAACTTATTAAATCGTTTCTATTGTCTTGGATTCTTCTGTCACAGGAGTGCTTTTTTTTCTGCTTGCGGTTTTAGTACTGTTACCTGCGCTGACGCTATTTATGCCATCCGCCTCATCCGTAACATTATTATTGATCGTGTAATTAGCGTTGATAGCGCCTCTGGCGCTCATCGCTGTATTGGAATTACCCTTTGCAGCATTGCGCTGGGCTTTTGTTTCACTCTCAAGATCTGGGCTAAAATCATCCACTTTAATGACCTTGCTGCGTAATTCCTTGAGTTTTTCCAATAAACTTGCTTCTTCCGCAGTGATTACATTGAGCTGTAGCGCTTGAGCGATCTGCCCGTCTCCATGATCGGTAATTTTGCGCAGCTTGACAGCTTCGCGCAACTTGGCTTCGATGGCCCCGCATTCGATAACACACCGTAAGGCCTGTTCCAGATCAGCCATCGGTTCATGTTCTGCAATCGGTACGTGAATACCGGCAGTCAATCGATCACGCACGGCACCCGGTGCCATCATTAGTCTGGCAACCTCGTGCGTTAACGCATCAGCCGGTGGTTTGCAGCGCTTGCCGAGTGGAAACACCAGGATTCTGAGCAACCCGACAAAGGTAAAATGTCCCGGAATATTGGCCAGAAACTCATCAAATGCTTGCTGCATCCGATAAATGGCATCTTGCATGCACCAATGCAGCAGTGGCAAATCAGAGTCGGGACGGCCATCGTCCTCAAAACGCTTCAGTGTTGCCGAGCATAAATACAGCATGCTCAGAATGTCACCTAACCTGGCGGATAATCTTTCCTTACGTTTAAGCGATCCGCCCAAGCGCATGAGTCCAATATCGGCAATACACGCAAAGCTGGCGGAGAAGCGTGCCAGTTGACGATAATAGGCCGCGGTCTCCGGTGTAGCGTTTTCCGGCGCATTGTCTTTGATATGGTTACCAAACAATGCATACACCAAACTGTTTGCAGTATTTCGCAATGTAAACTTTACATGCCCGATTAATGCTTCATCAAATGCCAGCGATGCACTGTCAGGATTTTTATCATGCGCCGCATTGACTTCTTTCAGCAGATAAGGATGACAACGCAACGCACCTTGTCCAAAAATAATCATGTTACGTGTCAATATGTTAGCGCCTTCAACGGTGATGCTGACAGGAATCTGCTGATAAGCGCGCCCCAGATAATTTCTCGGACCGATGCAAATTCCTTTTCCACCGTGAATATCCATGGCATCATTAATTGCTTGCCGTCCGCGCTCGGTCAAATGATATTTTACAATCGCTGATGCCACCGAAGGTTTTTCCCCCAGATCAACCGCAGCGGCAGTCATGACACGGGCGGCATCCATCATATAGGTATTCCCGCCAATACGCCCCAATGCTTCCTCAACACCTTCAAAATAACCGATCGGTGTTTTGAATTGCGTACGCACCCGGCTATACGCACCGCTGGTACGAGCTGCCAGTTTAGCTGCCCCCACACTGGTAGCCGGCAGTGAAATGGCGCGCCCTACCGAGAGGCAATTCATCAGCATGCGCCATCCTTGCCCGACTCCTTCTTGGCCACCGATGATCCAATCCATCGGAATAAATACCTCTTTGCCCGAATTCGGGCCATTCTGGAATGCGCCATTCAACGGATAGTGGCGCCGACCGATATTTACACCCGGTGTATTCGTGGGAATAAGTGCCAACGTAATGCCCAGATCTTCCTCTTTACCCAACAATCGATCCGGATCATATAGTTTGAAGGCCAGTCCGAGAATAGTTGCGACCGGCCCCAGCGTAATATAGCGTTTCTCCCACGTTACCCGCATGCCCAAGACATCCGTTTTACCTTCATACTCACCACGGCACACGATACCAAAATCCGGCATTGCGCCCGCATCGGAACCTGCTTCCGGTGAAGTGAGCGCAAAACAAGGTACTTCCAGACCTTTTGCCAGACGCGGCAAATAATGTTCCTTTTGCCTTTCGGTGCCGTAATGCAGCAGCAACTCAGCCGGCCCCAGGGAGTTCGGCACCATGACCGTTACTGCCGCCGTACCGCTGCGCGAGCCGATCTTCATTACCACCTCGGAATGAGCCAATGCTGAAAACCCATAACCACCATACTGCTTGGGAATAATCAAGCCAAAGAATCCATTTTCTTTGATAAATTGCCATACCTCCGGTGGTAAATCCTTTAATTCATGGGTAATCTTCCATTCATCCAGCATCGCGCACAATTGCTCAACCGGACCCTCGAGAAATGCTTGTTCCTCTGCTGTTAACTGCGGCTTCGGATAAGCCAGTAATTTTTTCCAATCCGGCTTACCGCTGAATAAATCACCTTCCCACCAAACTGTACCGGCATCCAGCGCTTCCTGCTCCGTCTGCGAGATTTGTGGCAACATTTTGCGAAAAATTTTCAGTATTTGATTGGTGACCAAATAACGGCGCAACAAAGGAACCGCCAGAATCAGACTAGCGATGACAACGACGAACAGAATGACGTAGAAGAGAAACGCGAGCATGGTGATTTTCCCCTTAATGAGTTAAGCCTGATCAAGCTATGACATGACAGTTGTACAACGCCCGAACCAGACGTGCAAATCCAGCATCTTCTTAAAACGCTTACAGCCTCAAATTTACATGATAATCGTTGAAATCCCTACTTTAACACCGAAGTTTTACTATTAGATTGTTGTGTAATTTATACACCCGCAATATTTAATACTGCATTTGCTTTTTGATTCCATTTCGTCTTTTCATATTATGAATATGATATATAAAAGTTTTCTAATTCTGCAGAACAAGTATGGACAGAATGTTTAACGTTACGGGATTATCCGGTATTGAATCGGAAATAAAACACAAATGAAGAAAAATCAATCTGAAAAATCTTTTTATTTATCTTAAATTTTTATTTGTGACAAGGGCATACCTCATTTAGATTCTAACCACATTGCTCCTATTATTTGTTTTCGTTGACATATTATTAACATTTTCATGTCATTTTATTAACATTTTCTCAACATTCGTGTGGTAACGTGCAAGCCCACACTGTGTGAATTGTGAATAAATGCTTTCTTTATTAAAGAGGAACATCATGTTTATAAAAATTTTTTTGGCTGTGTCATTAAGTTTAAGCGTTGCTTCATGTTTTGCTGAATCAGAGGAAAGTAAATCAAAATTGCTGATTCAACCGGATCAACAAAAAAGATCATCGACTGAAACCAATCAACAAAAAAAAACCACTCAATCTAATTCATCGAGTGGGCAGACAGGCTCTCCTCAATCATCTCAAAACTCCAATCAGGATAATAAGCCATCAATGATTGAATATTGTAGAAATCACCCTTGCTAGTCCAAACTATTTGCAATCGGAGTTAATTCATGAATACGAAAATATTGAGAAACGTAGCTTTTACAATTTTTACATGTTATGCAACCGTTGCTATTTCTGAGGCGCCACACTGGAGTCATGATGAGCAGTCAACTTGGTGGGCACTTCAAGATACAACGCAAAACGTGCCACTGAACTATCCTTTTGGAGAATGCGGTATTGGCAAGCATCAGTCTCCGATTGACCTTGCAAGTGCAACTATCAACAACACAAAGCCTCTCAACAAACTTGCCGTTTTATATGATACTGATACACCGGTTTTCTTTAATAGCGGTCATGGTGTACAGGTTAATACAACCGAAGATTATACGGGTGCATTAATGATTGGGGAAGAATCTTTTCCTTTGATTCAGTTTCATTTTCATGAGCCTAGTGAACATGTCGTAGGGGGTAAAAATTTTCCAGCGGAGCTCCATTATGTTCATATTAATGAGGATGGAAGAATTATAGTTCTAGCTGTCGCAGTTGATGTTGGTGATGAAAATCCCATATTTGGAACCATTCTGAATAACACGCCACATGAAGAAAACGGTAAAAACGCAAGTACCGGCATACAGATCAATCCTGCACAATTGCTTCCTGCTGATCTAGATCCCGCAAACTTAGATTACTTCACAATTGCAGGCTCATTAACCACTCCCCCATGCAGCGAAGGCGTACAATGGTATTTACTACCGAAAGTAATTACAATCTCAGCTGCACAACTTGAGCAGCTCAAAGGGTTTTATACCAATAATGCGAGATCGCCTCAAGGTTTGAATGGACGATCCTTGCTTTCAACCCAATAATTGCCTGTATAGTTATAGTCTTGACACTACCGTTAAGTATTTGACTCATATTCAAAGCTGTCCGAATATTTCTCATACGCTGTCATTGCTTTTCGGTAGTGTCAATTTGTGATTTCTCAGGGTCTTGCCGCAGTTTGATGTCGACAAGCTCCGAGTTTGCAATGTAGTCAGTTTTTTTTCGCAGAAGTAACAAAATTTGTATGAGTCTTTTTGAGTTTTTTAGAATACAAGTAAAAGGTTAAGCGGCTTGGTCAGTACAACGTCGGCTTGGTCTCCATTCAGGATTCCCGTTTTTCGTATGCTCTGGGTGGCAACGCTCGTATCGAATATCGGAACCTGGATGCACGATATCGGTGCTAGCTGGTTAATGACCGCACTTTCACCGACACCCGTCATGGTGGCGTTAGTCCAAACTGCTACCACGTTACCCATTTTTTTATTAGCCATGCCAGCCGGTGCCTTGGCTGATATCGTCGATCGGCGCAGCTATCTTATCGTGGTGCAGTTATGGTTGGCGCTGGTCGCCGGATTACTGGGGTTTATGACACTAACAGGTATCACCTCGGCATGGAGTCTGATCGCCCTGACATTTGCGATGGGGATCGGGTCAGCAATGATGATGCCAGCCTGGGCAGCAATAACGCCGGAGCTTGTGCCCAGAAACGAATTACAATCTGCTATTGTATTGAATAGTCTTGGCATCAACGCAGCACGTACGATTGGTCCGGCATTGGCTGGGATAATCGTATCTTACGCCGGAACCGGCGCAGTGTTTGTTTTGAATGCGCTTACGTATTGCCTTGTCATTTTCGCTTTGGTTCTCTGGCGACGCAAGGCACCGATCAACGAATTACCAAGCGAGCGATTCTTTAGTGCACTCCGTTCTGGCTTCCGCTTCGCACGCCATGCACCAGACCTCCAAGCTGCCATCATACGCGGATTCGGTTTTTTTCTATTTGCCAGTGCCTCCTGGGCTCTATTACCACTATTAGTCAAGCACCTGGAAAATAGCGGACCGCAAACATTTGGTATCTTAGTAGCCTCCATGGGCGCTGGAGCAATCGTTGGAGCTCTCTTGCTGCCCAGGCTACGTGAAAAAATTTCACGCGATATGCTGGTCGCATTAGCGACAATCGCGTACGCATTTGCCATGTTTTCGTTAGCAATCGCCAAGCAGTTGATTTTTTTATGTTTGGCGATGGGTGTGAGCGGTATTTCATGGATTGCCGTCTTATCATCACTTCAAGTAGCAGCGCAGATGGCGCTTCCTAGCTGGGTGCGATCGCGTGGACTTGCTGTTTTTATGGCAACTTTTATGGGCGCCATGGCAACCGGTAGTTTGTTGTGGGGCAAGGTCGCAGAAATGACAAGTATTTCGGATGCACTGATGACGGCGGCAGTCGGTGCAGTGATTACTGTATTGCTTACTTGGCGCTGGCACATCGGTGGCATCGAGAAAGTCGATCTCACACCCTCGATGCACTGGCCGACCCCCATGGTGCACGATAGCGTGACACATGATCGCGGGCCGGTTTTGGTAACGATTCAGTATGCGGTTCAGTGCGATAAAATAAGCGAATTCTTAACCATGATACGCGAACTCGCTAAGCGCCGTCGCCGGGATGGCGCTTTTGCTTGGGGTGTGTTTGAGCATACTGAGAAGCCAAACCACTTTATTGAGTCCTTCAGCGTCGATTCCTGGCTCGAGCATCTCCGTCAACACGAACGCGTAACTCATGCTGATCGTATTTTGCAGGCGGAGCTTCGTACACTGCTCATAAGCGGCAGTGAACCTGTAGTCACCCACTATGTAGCGCCTAAATATACCGCGGAGCAAACGAAAAGATAAAAATCCGACCATCGACTCTGTAAGTGGATTAGTTTATTGCTTTCAGCACAATGCAACAAAACCACATAAAGTACCCCGCCACTAACGTGGGGGCGGGGCATTAACTACGTTTTACAATTTGCTGGTTTTCAATCAGCTTTCACTCCACGGAGCGAGGAATTGAATTCGCAGATTAAATTTTGACCATAAAGCTTATCGCTATGGCTTCAATTTCAACATCATGGGTTGCAGACGCTTGATTGTAGAAGGCGCAATCAGATCCTTTATCTGCAATGATTTTATTGCCGATGCCGGGGCACAATTAGCCACTTCCACTAATTTCACCACAAGCGGATTAAAAGTTACATCGACGCCAGTATAGCTACCCGCATCATCACCACTGCGATCCCCCCGGAATTTAAACTCTTTCACCGGCCCATTCGGACCGCCACCTTGACGATCATCGTTATGATCGGTATCAATATAATGAGCCGTGCTTTCCAAGCTATTAGCTATACTGTCAATGCGCCAGCCGGGCGGCGGCGTATAGTAGACATCAGTGCGTTCACCTTCTGCAGTGGTCCAATCGCTACGCGTTTCCTGCGCCTTCATCCAAAGCCGGAAATTGACGTGCGTACCTTCGTTACTCCAACGTGCATTCGCCCATACTTCAGGGCCATGCCCGCTGAATTCTTTATCACCGCGTGTATGAGGCGGTGTAAAGGATAAATATGTATTGCGCTCGTATGTTTCTGTTTTTTCACGACATACTGGCGTAGCCGGCTGAATCACAGCGATACTGGAGATAGGACGATTCTGCCATTCCAGGGTTAGTCGATCACTGGCGCTGGATACAGGAACCCCATTTGCACCAAGATTGAGCGTCATATGGTAATGAGTCAATCGATCAAGTTCGGAAGAAACATCCATTACACCCGATTTATTGTGTAGCGTTACCTTAATAGGTGTCGTATCGAAATCATAACCGAAAAACTCCAACTTGTTGCGGCGGCTTGTATCCAATGCCATATCGACAGCTGCAGGCACCACATGGCATAACGCCGGCTCAACGGGAGGTATCGATTGATGCAGTAGTCGTGCACGAATTCGCGCCAAAGCCTGACGCACACGTGTGCCGATAAAATCCACATTGCAACGCAACTCGTTTCCCGTAGCAGCTACGCTGCGGTTGAGCAAATCCGAAACTTCATTGCGTACCGTGGATTGGGCCTCATCGGTCAATTTTGTCGTAGTATCTTGCAACACGGACTGCCAGGAAGCAGAGTTTCGATCCAGGGCATCAATCGCGTTATCTAATGTGGCCACAGTATCTCCCGCGACATCACTTACTTTATCTGTTAATTTGTCGATTTTGTCGCCTATGCTGCAACCTCCGATCAGAATCGGCATAAACACCATCAGCCCTAATAATAGTCTTGTTCCAATGTCCGCTTGGAATAAATGTGAAAAATACACTATAGTTTTCATCATGTTATCAACCCCTCTCTATGGTAATAAAATTTTCTCGGATTTCCATTTCATGAAACAAACAAAAAGTTGATATCCCACTGACCCAATAAAATATACAACACTAACCGTGAATACTTGCGTGATAAATCTCACACTCATGCTCGCAAGTAAATTTAAACCTTTAGGAACAAACGCTTTGATGACATGATAGTATGATAATCTATTAAAAAGATACAATTTATTGCTTTTATTAGCCGGTTTGAATGTGAATTTGTACGAGACAATGTTAATCTGCATCTTGTTACACGGATTTTGCAGAACTGAACTGGGATAGGTTGTTTTTGTACACAGCTAATCAAGCCAAACTTGTTCTATTCCTATAAGCACAACACTTTCCAATACGTTAAAATGCTTGTGCACAAGCCCGTTACAATTGCTTAATCAACATACTAAATCGAGCGCATTATCATGGTACGTTTTTTTATTATTGGACTATCCGTTGTATTTTTTAGCCTGTCGGCTGTGGTAATATTTAAAGCATTGAAGACTCCAGTCCAAGACACAATTTATCAAGGTAACTGGCCGAAAACACCTTCTATATCTGAATCCACTTCTGCACCTACATCTTCATCGATATCTCCATCGACGCCGGAGCGCAGTATAAGTGATTTCATTCACTCACCGGAGATTCAGGATGATGAGCATACTATTCTTACTGAAAAGGTAGAAAAAACAATTTCTCAGGATGAAAATCCACCTGCAGCGACAGAAGAAATAATAGATACCGTGCCTCCCCCTGACGTAATAGATAGACCGCGAATCTTAGCCATATTTGACGGCAAAACATTCCGTTCCGGGCAAGACATTATCCATGATGTTTCTCATTCGGTAATCGATAATTTAATTAAAGAAATATCAGCATCTCCAAACAGTCGCATTCTCATTGAAGGCCATACCGACAATATACCGACCGGAAAGATTAGCAGTGACAATATGGATTTATCCAGGCGTCGCGCTCGAGCCATCGCAAATGTACTGATTTTGCATGGAGTACCCGCGACGCGAATATCAATTATTGGTTATGGCGACAAACGGCCAATAGTTTCAAATGCTACCGATGAAGGTAGAGCCAAAAACCGTAGAGTCGAAGTAAAACTCATGCCTCCAGAGGGAGCCAACTAATGCATATGTATGCCCAGCACTTTAACCTCAAATTACTTCCATTCGAGAATGTACCGGATCCGTTATTTTTCTATGACCACGGAGATCATGCACGCATTCGTAAGCAAATATCCGGTTCTTTACAAAGCGGTCGTGGATTAATCGTCGTGACGGGACCTATTGGCTCTGGCAAAACAACGTTGAGCCAAATGATAAAAGCCGACTTCCCGGAAAGCATTAAATTAATTTGGATGGCTGAGCCGCCTGCAAACAGCACTGATCTTTATTTATTTCTTGCTCAAGAACTTGGCCTTCAACCCGCATCGTCTGAAAAAACCTTTGTCATGCGGGACATTCGGAATGCTTTGATGACAATCAATGCAGAAGGAAAAAAATGTCTGGTTATCATCGATGAATCCCATTTGATGTCGGAAGATGTTCTTAATGGCATTCGTCTATTAAATAATCTTGAAGAAGGATCCATCAAACTTATTCAGTTATTGCTTCTTGGTCAGGATGAGCTGATGGAAAAAATCAACAAACCAGAAATGATTCCATTCAAGCAACGAATTGCCGCACTTGAATCGCTAGGGAAAATGACTACTGATGGTGTACTAAAGTATATTACACATCGTATCCAGGTCGCAGGAGGCAATCCGAATTTAATTTCCGCCACTGGATGGGAAGCCATCTCAATCGCTTTCAGTACCGGCGGAACACCGCGCACCATTAATTCATTGTGCGACAGATCGTTCAATGTTGCATACGAACGCAATAAATCTGCAATCGATGCAAAAGATGTTTATGAGGCTACACAACGGATGGGGTTGATCACTGATGTATTTCATTACATCATTATGCTCAACAACGAAGAAAGAAAGAAGCAGGAATCGCAAGATATAGCTGACCAATCAACCCAAGAAACAGTCGTACCTGGAGCTACTAGCAACAATACCAGTACCGAACGGCCATTTTCACCCAGCATAAAGAAAGCAGAGCAGAAAATTAATCCAATGGTGGATGAAATCCCTGTCATTCCAAAGGCCAAAATAGATATATCCGACAAATCTTATGATGAGATTGCAAATGCGATAAAAGCAAAATATGAGCAAAAGAACTTACAAATTTCCGTTGCTTTACTCCTGTTGTCCCTCATTACATTCTTAATCAGCATTTTTTATTTTTGTCATCGTTCGGACTCGGATGGATTGCTGGAGTGCCTCACCCATTTGCTCAGCTTTTGATGGTTTATCTACTTTTTTGCTTATACCTCCACTTATGCTTCAAATGCACATAACACGCTGGGTAAGCACTATAGACCGGCATACTGATATGCTCGGATGGGCATCATCCTTATCAGAAGTACCCATCTCTGATGACTGCGCCGGATAGCACTTTCCTATTTCTAGTTGACTATCCTGGCGTAGTAACCTACAAATCAGTACTTCTAATTCGCAATCAACCCTGTGACGACAATGCCAATAGTTTTATCAATTACAATAATAAAATGCACTGAATATCGCAACGCAACAAATAATAATAAAAATGTTTAAAACATCCATTCCCTTGTATACAAACCGCTATAAGGCGCCATCCTGGCTACCCGGTGGAAATATACAAACGCTTTATCCTTACTTTAACAAGCCAACGCCGCTGTTTACATACCGGCGTGAACGCTGGGAGCTCGAAGATGGGGATTTTGTTGATGTCGACTGGACCGATGGGTCTGTGGATTCACCTTTGGTAATATTTTTCCATGGTCTGGAGGGGGGATCTTCAAGTCATTATATATTAAGCATGATCAATGAGTTAAAGAACCACGGATGGCACAGTGCCGTCATTCATTTTCGTGGCTGTTCCGGTGCACCGAACCGGTTATCCCGCGCCTATCATGCCGGTGATTCTACTGAGATTGATTGGATGCTGCGGCGCATCACCCATCAAAAACAAGCAATTAACAGTGTACGACCGGTTTTTGTGATGGGTGTTTCACTGGGTGGTAATGCGCTACTGAAATGGCTGGGTGAACAAGGTGAACGTGCATGCGAGCTCGTAACAGGCGCTGCAACCGTTTCTGTACCGCTGGATCTGGCTGCGGCAGGTTCAGCTCTGGATAAAGGGTTTAATCAAATTTATACGCGACACTTTCTCAACACCCTCAAAAACAAGGCGCTCGATAAATTAGAACAATTTCCCGACTTATTTGACGCCACGGCACTCAAGAAATGTGCTTCGATTTATGACTTTGATAATCTGGTAACAGCACCACTACATGGTTTTCGTGATACTGACGATTATTGGCAGCATTCCAGCAGCAAACAATGGCTGCCCCATATCAAAGTGCCTACGATAGTAATTAACGCTCGGAATGATCCTTTCATGCCCGCATCAGTATTGCCGGATCAAAATGAGGTATCTTCAGCGGTTACGTTGGAATTTCCCGAAGAAGGCGGTCACGCCGGATTCATGCAAGGCCCGTTCCCAGGAAAATTGGATTGGTTGCCTAAAAAAATACTTAGTTTTTTTCATTATCAGTGTCAGTATCATTTTTCAGAAGAAACGAGTGACAAAAGCGTTCTCTACATTCCCGGCTAACGGTATTCTGACCCGATGGCCGCTGCCAGGTGCAATCTGTACCGGACGCCCGGCTGAATCCAGCATGTGCGACAACTCCACCACTTGATTACCCGCCGGGTGAATAATCTCTAGGCGATCGCCCACCTGAAAACGGTTCTTCACCAGTATTTCGGCCATACCGCTCGCTGTATCAAAACCAGTAATATCGCCAACATACTGACTACGATTGGATTCAGAATGTCCGCGTAAATAATTTTGCGTTTCATGCGTGTTATGCCGCTGATAAAAACCGCTGGTATAGCCACGGTTAGCCAATCCTTCCAGCTCACCCAACAAAGCAAAATCAAACGGTTTTCTGGCCACAGCATCATCAATTGCTTTGCGATAAACTTGGGCCGTACGCGCTACATAATATAAGGACTTGGTACGCCCTTCTATTTTCAATGAATCAACGCCAATTTTAACCAGGCGCTCAACATGCTCGACCGCACGTAAATCCTTGGAATTCATGATATACGTGCCATGCTCATCTTCCATGATCGGCATTAATTGACCAGGCCGTTCCTTTTCCTCGATCAGATAGACTTGATCGGCGGCAGGATGCCGCGTAATCGAGCCGCATCCATTCGTCATGCTTGATTGCTCGGATTGCTGCATCGCTTGGCCAAAATCAAAATCAATTTTCCCGACTTCCTGAATATCGCCACTTGAATTTTCCTCAGCGGATTTCACTTTATAGTCCCAGCGACAAGAATTCGTACAAGTACCTTGATTCGGATCACGGTGATTGAAATAGCCTGACAACAAGCAACGTCCGGAATACGCAATACACAGTGCACCATGAACAAAAACTTCAAGTTCCATATCGGGGCAATAATCACGAATTTGCGCCACTTCATCCAACGATAATTCGCGCGACAAAATTACTCGTGTCAATCCTATTTTCTGCCAAAACTTAACCCCCATATAATTGACCGTATTGGCTTGCACCGACAGATGAATCGGTACATCCGGCCATTTTTCGCGCACCATCATAATCAACCCAGGATCGGCCATAATCAGCGCATCCGGTTTCATCGCAATAATAGGTGCCATATCATCCAGGTAAGTTTTAATTTTGGCGTTATGCGGCATCGCATTGCTGGCCACCAAAAACTTCTTTCCTAAAGCATGCGCTTCCGCAATACCTGTTTTAATCTGTTCCAAAGCAAAATCATTGTTACGTGCGCGCAATGAATAACGCGGTTGTCCTGCATATACGGCATCGGCACCAAATGCATAAGCAATGCGCATCTTGTCCAAGGAGCCAGCAGGAAGTAAAAGTTCGGGTGATTTCAACATAATGTAAAATAGCGCTCAAAACTGTATTAATGACAAAGTTATCACAGATTAATTGTAACATCATGCCCATCAAACCAGCTTTTATTCATTTACGGATGCACAGCGAATATTCCATTCTGGATAGCACCATACGTATTCATGATGTCGTTAAAAAAGCTGTAGCCGACCAAATGCCGGCACTGGCATTGACGGATCTTGCCAATCTTTTCGGGTTGGTAAAATTTTACCAAGCTGCACACAAAAACGGGATTAAACCAATCCTTGGATGTGATATCTGGATCGCGAATGAATCCGATCGAAGCAAGCCGATTCGATTACTAGTGCTATGTCAGACACATGCAGGTTATTTGTTATTGTCCCGCCTACTGTCACGTGCCTACCGAGAGAACCAATCTCAAAACAGAGCCGAGATCAAAGAATCATGGCTACAATCCGATGATTGGGGTACGGATGGACTCATTGCTTTATCAGGTGCACGTTTAGGTGACATCGGATTATCGCTGTTACAAAATAATATATTACAAGCCGAAATTCAGGTACAAAAATGGGCGAATCTGTTTCCAGATCGCTTCTATCTTGAGATTCAGCGTGATGGCCATGCCAATGAAGCAATGCTGATTCAGCATTCGCTCGCTCTGGCCAAGAAATTCAATTTGCCCGTCGTAGCGACGCAAGCGGTGCAATTTCTCAATGCGGGAGATTATCAAGCGCATGAAGCGCGTGTTTGTATTGCTGAAGGATATATCCTGGAAGATAAACGCCGTCAAAAAAATTTTACGGAACAACAATATTTCAAAACCCAAGCTGAAATGACACAGCTGTTTGCCGATATTCCTGCCGCATTGACGAATACAATCGAAATTGCCAAGCGCTGTAATCTGGTATTGGAGTTGGGTGTAAACCGGCTTCCATTATTTCCTACGCCTAATAACGAAAGCCTGGATCAATACCTGCGAAGCCAGGCTGAAATTGGCTTGATAAAACGCATGACAAGCTTATTTCCCGATGCAAAAGTGCGTAATGCCAGAATCACCCAGTATCAATCCCGCCTTGAATTTGAGGTCAATACCATTATCCAGATGGGATTTGCCGGATATTTTCTGATTGTCGCCGATTTTATCAACTGGGCCAAGCATAACAATGTACCGGTAGGCCCCGGACGTGGTTCCGGAGCCGGTTCATTGGTAGCCTATTCACTTGGAATTACCGATCTTGATCCGTTACGCTATGACTTGCTGTTTGAACGTTTTCTGAATCCCGAACGTATCTCAATGCCCGATTTTGACATTGACTTTTGCCAGGACCGGCGTGAACTGGTTATCGAATACGTCAAGCAGCGTTACGGAATCGGGAAGGTCTCTCAAATCGCCACGTTTGGCACAATGGCTGCCAAAGCCGTAATTCGTGATATTGGCCGGGTTATGGACTTACCGTACAATTTTGTCGATCAGCTGGCCAAGTTGATACCGTTCGAGATCGGTATGACTTTAAAAAAAGCGCGCCAACTCGAACCTCAACTCAATCAGCGGGCCGAAGAAGAAGAAGATGTCCACAATCTCCTGGAATTAGCGGAAAGCCTCGAGGGCATCACACGCAATGTCGGTATGCATGCCGGAGGGGTGCTTATCGCTTCAAGCGAAATTACCGATTTTTGCCCAATCTACTGCACCGAGTCCGGTGATTCCGTCGTCAGCCAGCTGGATAAGGATGATGTTGAAAAAATCGGTCTGGTGAAATTTGATTTTCTTGGATTACGCACATTGACAATCCTGGATCGTGCGGTCGGGTATATCCGTCAATTACATCCAAATATCGACTCTCCCGAATCCCGGCTTTTCTCACTGGAAACCTTACCATTGGATGATGATGCAACTTATGCATTAATGCGTAAAGGGAATGCTGTAGGCATCTTTCAATTCGAGTCGCGGGGCATGATCGATCTGCTACAGAAAGCAAAACCGGATCGCTTTGAAGATATTATCGCGCTGGTTGCATTATATCGCCCCGGCCCGATGGATCTGATTCCTGAATTTATTGATCGCAAACATGGTAGAAAACAGATTGAATATCTTGATCCACGCCTGGAACCGATTCTGGGGCCGACTTATGGCATCATGATTTATCAGGAGCAAGTCATGCAGATCGCGCAAGTCATTGGCGGCTACAGTCTTGGCAGCGCGGATTTACTACGCCGCGCGATGGGCAAGAAGAAGGTCGAGGAAATGGCGCAACAGCGTGACATTTTTGTCTCCGGTGCAATCAATAACGGTTTGAGTGAAGATAAAGCTACTGAATTGTTCGGTTTAATGGAAAAATTTGCCGGCTATGGCTTCAATAAATCACACGCTGCGGCTTATGCGCTCATTGCGTTCCAAACGGCTTACCTGAAAGCGCATTATCCGGCAGAATTCATGGCGGCTTGTTTGTCCGCCGATATGGACGACACGGATAAAGTACATATTTTTGTTGAAGACAGCATTGCCAATGGAATAATAATTCTGCCACCCGATATTAACCTTTCCGACTACCGTTTCATTCCAGTGGATAGCAAAAACATCCGCTTCGGTCTTGGCGCAGTCAAAGGTACCGGAGAATCCGCAGTCAATTCGATCATCGCAGTACGCCGACAAACTGGAACATTCACCGATTTATTTGATTTCTGCAATCGTGTCGACCGGCGGATCGCCAATCGCCGTGTGATGGAATCGCTAATCCGTGTTGGTGCGTTTGATATCATCAATCCCAACCGCGCCAGCTTAATGGCTTTAGTCGGCTTAGCCATAGAATCCGCCGAACAGGCAAGTCAATCTTCCAATCAAATCAATTTATTTGGTGAAACGAGCAACGATACACAGATGCAACCACAATCGATTCAAGCGGAATCATGGCACGATCGAGAAAAACTGCATCAGGAGAAAATCGGTCTAGGCTATTATTTTAGCGGTCATCCATTTGACACCTATGCTTCAGAACTGAAGCACTTTATTTGTACCCGACTTGACCGGCTAAACCCGCAGCGTGAGCCGCAACTGCTCGCCGGCATCATTCACTCGATTCGCACACAAATGACGCGCCGCGGAAAAATGGGAGTCATCAGTTTGGACGATGGCAAGGCACGAATAGAAGTGGTTATTTTTAGTGAGCTCTTCGATGCGAATCGTACTTGGTTAAAAGAGGATCAACTTTTAATTGCAGAAGCTAAAATAAGCATGCGCGGATACAACGGAGACGAAGAAGACGGATTAAGAATTACCGCTGAGCGGCTGTATAATCTCGCCGCAATACGCTCGCGTTTCGCCAAACAAATCAAAATTTACTGCAATCTCCTCACCCTCGATCAATTATCCGGCCTTAGAAAACTGTTGATACCATTTTCCACTCAAACGCAAAAATCCATTACAGATTTCTGCCCCATTACAGTCGTCTATTGCAATAACATAGCCAGCGGTGAACTGGAGTTGGGAAATGATTGGCGGGTACATTTGCATGACGATCTGCTGCAGTCATTAAATACACATTTTAGAACTGAGAACGTGGAGATCGTTTACTCAAAAAATAACAAATCATAAGGGTTTCATCAGCAAGCATTATCTTTGTTCTGAAATCCATCTCCAGAAAGAAATAAATTCTTGCAGTTATGATTTCTTATCGGGAAGTAAGCTCCTGAAGTCTGCCACAATATCATGCTTACAGAATCTCTTGTATTGCCCGGTAAAAATTCCGGTGCTTTTGATCACAGAAATAGTATTTTAGTAGACAAATATCGGTCTATCAATTCTATATCGGCACTAGGTTTCGCATTGGTGACAAATAATAAACAATTGATTGTCCATCCCGGTTACCTGCATTTTCTTGACAAAACGCACAGCATCTCTATAATCCACCCTTTGTTTCTGAAGCGATTCAAATCATATAATAACTTCAAAGTGCGGGAATAGCTCAGTGGTAGAGCACAACCTTGCCAAGGTTGGGGTCGCGAGTTCGAGCCTCGTTTCCCGCTCCATTTTCTAGTGAGAATGGTAATGTAAGGTTTTTTATTGCCGGAAATCGAATAGCCTGTGATGCAGGTTTTTCCCGTAAGATTCACAGCATGCTGAAAATCATGTAATAATGGCGGGGTGGCAGAGTGGTCATGCAGCGGCCTGCAAAGCCGTCTACGCCGGTTCGATTCCGACCCCCGCCTCCAAAAAATCGATCTAAAAAACCTATCGCCCGGGTGGTGAAATTGGTAGACACAAGGGACTTAAAATCCCTCGGGCCTAAAACGCCCGTGCCGGTTCGATTCCGGCCCCGGGCACCAATAATCAATAAGTTACACAAAATTTATTTACTAAGAAATTTCGATTCTGCTCCGCAAAAATCAAACCTGCTCCGCAAAAGCGTGAAACTAAACCACAAAAACATACTGTGGCTCAACCTTCAACCCCCGCACATTTCCGTTTGCAATTATAAAAAATGAATTTGAAATAATGCTTGACACTGTCGCAATTGCGACATAAAATCATCCAATGCTTCGGAATTGGCTCGATGCAACTCTAGGAGAGATAAAATGAAACAATTTTACATTACAGAAGAATCAAACAGTGTTTGTGTTTGGAATGGGAAAACAGGCGAATGCGTATTTCAAATATCACGATACGTTGATGGCTATACAGGTTACGATCAAGCTGTAGCAAAATGTGCAGAGCTAAATGCTCAATAAAGAACTAAAAGCACTCAGGAAGTTACTCTTCTTGAGTGTAGCAGAAGCCGCAGAACATATCGGCTATGTGTCCGCTAGGACTTGGCAGCGTTGGGAATTGGGAGAATATAAAATTCCCGATGACGTTGAGAAAAAAATGAATGATCTGGCAGAGCGAAGGCTTCAAATGATCGAAGCTTGCGACGATGTCATGAGCGAACATGATCCGGAGTCGACTATCTTTGATTTCGATATGACGTTTGATGATTACAGATCGCGGCATCCTGAAGCAAGCGTTATTGATTGGAAGCTTTCTCAAAGTGTTGCAGCATACTTCCTAGGCGAAGGTATCGCCAGTCTGAAATAATTACACCACCAAAACTAAATCTGGATTAGGATTCAGACCACGCAAATTATCATTTTCAGTAGCTGTTATTTTTAGCCGGTAAGTGCCCGGCTCCGTGATCTGATCATCCTCGATTCTGAGATTGATACTTGATCCAACCTTGGTAATCTGCCCGGCATCCATGGTAAAACTGTAAGCATTACCTCTCTGACCTTCCAGAACAATTTCCATATCAGTTATGTCACCGACATCGATGCCGGTGACATTGATCGTTATATCGACGTCCGTTTGTTTAAATATTTTGATCGTCATGGCGTGGCCTGTATTGTTAAAGTTTCATATGCTGCAGATACTTCATGTTGTTCTAGCGCCGCATTGATCGAGTGCGTTTGGTAAGTTGCATTGATAATTCCGGATGTTACTATTTCACCGTTACGGGTGCGGCCTGTAATGAGTGACCCTTGGCCAAGGAGATCACCGGCCGCAGTGTGAACAGCAACCGAGTCGGATCGATCAGCATCTCCACTTAACTGTGCGCCCTGCCCCGCCAGTTCACCGTCCGCATGGTGAGAGCGGTATCTAACTGCAAAGCCGATTAATTCCGAGCCTTGACCGATCAGCTCCGCATTCGAATCATGCGATCGATACCGGGTTGCTTCGCCGCTGATATTACTTCCGCCAGCAACCAAATTACCTGACGCATCAAAATGCCTGAATCTGCGTGCCGAGCCATCGATGTCAGAACCTTGACCTGATAATGCTCCCGATACTTCATGCGTGACATTGTGGACCGCATTGCCTGCTAAGGTGGCACCTTGCCCGGATAGTGATCCACTGGCAGTATGGGTAACGGCGGCCTGCTTAAATGTGGCCACGGCCGCAACCCAGGTTTGCGCGCTATCGATTTGTGCTGTGTAATCAACCGATGTGTTTGCGTTAACAATCTGGGCGGCCAGGACGGTAGTATTCCTGGAAGCCGTGGTACCGCCGGTTGATTGGGATGTGCCGACGATTGTTTGACTTTGCCCGAACGCTGTAAAATTTACGGTATCGCGCGCGCTGAAAAGATTAATAACAAGCTCGGCCGCTTGCGACAATGTGCCGGTTGCCCCGGTATTCAGTACCGTGCCTGCAACACCATTAGAGCCGTTGAATTTATCCAGCGGCGTGGCATGAATGCCGGACCATTCGCTGGCCGCGCCACTTGCTTTCTGACTCCCCGATAGCGTAAATTGCGCGGTGGTCGGTTCTGATGATCCGGCAATCTTGTAATAAACGGCGCCGTCAATGTTGGTACCATTACCGGTACTGGCAGCGAGATTCCAACCCGACGGCACTCCGGTAACAGCGACATCGCCACGCCAAGCGAAACCTGCAATGAGTAAATTTCCTGGCGTCGGAGTATTTGGATAATTGAATGTGACAGTTGTTAACTGACCAGCACCAACGGTATTGCGCTGCGCTGTTAATTCAGTTATTGCCACGCTAAATCTTTATGCTACTAGAGCAGTATAGGTAAGGCTCGATACTTCAACCGTATCACCAGGCGCAATAGTTAGGCCACCGGTCATATTGATATCCGATCCGGATGCGCCGACTGCACAGTGAATAACTACGGTACCGCCCGAAGTTTCAAGTGTTGCATTGGCCACTGGCGATGCATTGCCTGCTGCATTGGTATCTGAACTGATGGCATTCGCCGTAGCAGTTCCATTAGATGAATCGCCAAACGCATCAGCGGATAGTGGACATGTAGCGACCACGGTACCAGGCGCACCGATATTACCAGCCAATCTTAATTTTAAATTACCGGACGCTCCTATCAGAGCTGTCACTGCATCCGTTGCTGCATTCCTTGCTGCTGTGCTGTGTGTCACTGCCATGCTGTTCTCCTAAATTATCACCAAGCTTGCCAACCATGTCGTAAGTTTCCACTTTTCCGGTGGCCGCTCTTATTATTTTCAATTTGAATTTAAGCTCCCCTTCCTGCCCGTGCAAATTCATTAATCCTCCAATTAGGTAATTCCCTAAGGTCTGCAGAAAGCATTATTGTTCCAGGCCTTGTTGCCTGCCAACAATACTGCAAAGAATCTAGCCCATATCCATGGATAAAACCAAGGCACGAATGAAAACAAACTCTTTAGCCATGCTCGTTTTGATTTCTTGAATGGATTTGAACTAACTACCATTCCGACCAAAAACCCCAAGTCAGTAGCCCATTTGGTTGTTGGTCTCCCATAAAAATCTAAGTGCGTTCGATACCTAAAGTCATGCTTCTTGCATTCCCGCTTTAGGTATTGGCTTGCCCTGCTGCATCCATCTGAATGCACATACAGGCCGATCAAGTCGCAATCTTCATCGGTTAATTCCAGGTCATTGCCGGTCGATAACTTCGATAGAAATTCTGCTACGTCATGATAGGTACCTAACTTGTCCGGCCAGAAGACATTCTTGATAGTGTTAAGAAGGAATACAATTATTTCTGTCATTATTTCAATAACCTTTTAATACCGATAAGTTAATCATCCTTTCCTTATCCGATTACTAATTTAAAGAAAATGCGTTTTTCTTTAAAATCTTCGTTCATTCGCTAACTTGTATTTGATTAATCCAGAGTTCACAAGAATTCGCCAGCGCTATTGCGGTTGACGCAATTGCTGTATCAATTGCATGATCCTCTCTTTCTCTGCTTTCGGAATCGTCAACGGTTCCGGGCATGGCGTTTCTACAGCGACCGGCACTGTTTGACATGCGCTTAGTAAGATTATCAACATCACGCTGAAAGTTGCTCGCATGATCCGCGTATATTTTCGCTGCATTGTATGACCTCTCTGCGTTTTGTTTATTGAGTGCATCTACTTCTTTGTTTTTCCTATCCAAAAGCCGCTGCGTTGCTTTTTGATATTCTGATACGGCGCGGTCATAGCCGCCTCGATCTATTTTGTGATGGATATATGCCAACGCAATTAATGCCGCAACAACACCAATTGCATGCGGAAGATATTTGAAAAATACCTCTTTGATTAAACTTGGCGGCATGGGAATCATCACCACACCCCCAATGTTTTAAGGGCTGTCACCAATCCAGCCAGGCTAAGTATTGAAACAACTACTATTTTCCACATGGTTCCGGTAATTTCCCACCAATCCACCGCCCTATCCCACCATGTCTGGAACGTTTTGGAACGCTTAACAATTGGATCGTGATCTTTTTCTACTTTTTCAGCCAAAGCGAAAACTGCCGCGGTAAGCTCGGTCATGGCTTTAGTCTGCTCAACGGATGCTTTAGTGTTCTGATCCAGAGCACTATCGCTGCGACTGGCCCGCTCTTGCATATCTTTGTGCATCAGTTCACAAGATTCCATTTGCCCCTCGATCTTGGTCACCCTTTTATCGAGGTCTTTTATAATCTCTTCGCTCATGGTTCCTCCGGAATCTTTACGCAAAATAAGAAGGGAAAGTGCTTGACGGCCGCTCGGATGGATTGTTGGCAATCAGCAATGGCAATATCTTTTGCCGCCATTTATCACCGGATTCACCTGATACTGTGGCCACAACATGCCAGAGAATAATATTCACTCCGCGCGCACGCGCTTCCTGTGCAAGTTGCGAAACTGTTGCCGGTGGCGTTGGATTCGTTTTATTGCCGTTGCTGGAATGCAGCGATCCCATGTTAGACATGTTTGTGAAGCGCGGGGTAATCCCGGCCATGGCATCGTTTGCATCGTAGCTGACATTAAGTGTCTGACCGACAATCCCCGATCTTGGATAGAAATCCTGCTCATGACCGCCGATGCCATTAGCAAGCATTCTGGCCTGAATCGTAGGATTAAAATCTGCGGGATCAAAAATACTTAGAATGCCAGCAGCGGGGAAATTCGCCATCCACGTCATGGGCGTGGTCGGGAAAGCTGCCCTCGCGGCAATGACTGCATCCGACCATTTGTTGAAGAAATCACCCGTGACAGAAACGCTGGTTCTGGGATCAACCGGAGTCATGCCGGTACCCACTCCGCCAAGCATGGCGGTCTCGTTAATCGTCATGCCAACAAGATCAGGATTACTATCATACCGTTGACCAATTGCAATCACCGCATCCCTGTATCTATCGGCAACTTCTTGTACCCATAGCTTGGCCTGGAACTGCTTGCCGGTAACTACGCCTTGCGCATTTACTAAATCAGCGCCTTTGTATTCGCCATTCCGGGATTCATTCGTGCCGCCTGTCGTGCCCGCATAATCAGTTCCCGCAGCTGATTGCATATAAGCTGGCACAGCACTGCTAAACCCACCGTATGTCCTGCACAAAAAATTGATCATGAATTTACAGCCAGCACCGCCGATTCCTGATGGCGAGTTATTTATCAAGGCTATTTTGCTATCGATAAAATCCCAGTTGTAAACGCCCGGACTGGTTGGCTCGATATCATTCCAATAGACATGTATTTGGATGTGCGGAGCCGGTGCCCCAGCCGCAACAATGGCCGGGATGTCAGTATTAAATAATTGATTGCGGCTTTGCGTACTTGTCCACATGCCCGGAGCCATCCAGAGCGCATGGCCAGGATGCCACTTGAGTGGATTGGCTTCGATTGAGATAGGAAGCTTTACATAAGACTGGGAGAATGGATTCATTACACCTCCCAGGCTACTCTGATCATGTTGTAAGTAATTGATTCCGTACCAATCGGAACACTAGCATTCCCAAGAATCGCAATAATATTCATCGTTGTTGCAGCGGCATGAGCAAAGCTTCCGGTTGCCGGAACGGCGCTACTTGCCGCCTTACCTCCCGCAACACCGATTCCCAATGTCGCTTGTTTCAAAGTTGCACTATTGAGGTTGATAATCATCGGGCCTTGATAGGTAGCATCATTGCCTGACGTATTGTCATTTCTGTTGAAAAATCTGACACCTCCCCAGTCAACAACAGTCCTTTTGGTTTCTGTGCTGTCGTTATACAAGCTGGCGATAAACACTTCGAGCGAGGATTTATCAGTTAAGGGCGGGATGCTGACGGTTTTTACTACTATCTCATCCGTCGCATTTCCTCGCGCAACCGTCGGCGTTCCCAGTGCGCCAGAGTAAGTAACATCCGGCAGATCGTAAGTGTTCGCGCTGACGTACGTAAACCGGTAAAGACCTGCCGTCCAAGTGCCACCGCCAGAGATATAAATTCGTCCGTTATTTTGGCCGGCGGTTAGTCCATGTGAGTTTGCCGTAACCCTGACCTTGCCTGATCCGTTGTCTGCAATTGCGGAGGCCAGCACCGCCGGGGCTATTACAGTTAATGGAAGTCCTGACGCTCTATAGATATTCGCCCTTCCATTGACTGGCCACCACTCGCCGCCATTCGCGTAAACAAAACAATCCTGCGCTGTTACGTAATACACATTCAAAGGAACGGTAGTCGGATCAGGCAGCGCAGAGAATGTGGCAACAGCCGTGGTACCGGATTTATCCACGCCATCGACCATCAATCGGCCAGTTAGCGGATCGATATTGATATTGCTCGTGCCATTGATCTGGAACACGCAGGTATCCTCATCAACAAATTCGGCATCCGAGATAGCCAGATTGGTTATAGGTACAGTGAACCAGCCTGTATTGTCAGTGGGTGTCGCATCGAATTGAAACACAGCAAGGGTGCTACCTTGCGGAGAATCCGAGCTGAGCATGAACTTGGCGCCACCAGGTATTGCATTTAACAGAGCCGTTAAATCCATTCCGGAGGGTGACATAGCCGAGATATACATCTCGGTTGCAAGCGCCGGGTTAGCATTGTTGAACTTAATACCGCCTTGATCCGGCTGGGTTTCGTCGGTATCGGAACTGTATATGCACGGAAAACCGCCATTCTTGCCGTTGATACCGTCAGCCCCTGGGATGCTGGCACCTGGCAGCCCTTTCCTGTGGAACCACAATCCTGAGAAATCGGCGGCCGTCAGCACAGCATCTGGAGCTGCAACTTTGATGGCGATGTATTCCAGTTCTGTTGAAGTTACTAAGGTGAAACCATTACCGCTGGGATCTGACGCGTAGGCAAAATGAGGGATCAATCCGCTACCTCCATTATTTTCCATGTTAATCGGGATGGGGTTATCGTCCTTATCGATAATCTCGCCATTCAAGTAGCGAATAAAATTCTCACTCAAAACTTTCTTGATGACGTTCTCTAATAGTGTGGCCATTGATTACCCCTGTGATTTACAAAATAAAAAAGCCGCTCGATGGCGGCTTGCGGTTTGCTGCTTTAATATTTAGTTATCTATCCGATCTCTATGGTCTTGGCGCTCAGGAAAGTCGAAGCATTTCGGGTAACTTGCATGACATGTGATGAATCAAGAGCCTCACAAGCCATATACCAGGATGCATCAGTGATTCCCGGATCAATCAATTCCGATGTCTTATCTATTAGAATTCGGTCATCGCCGGTCAAGGTTAGCACGCAAGAATCAGAGCCTTTGCCATAGCCTCCGGTCCATGTCATGTACGCACGGTTTGCGTCCAGTTTGGCAGCATAAATATTTACGCCCGCTGCATTCAGATCAGCCGGTATATTTTTTGCGGTAACCAGCACCGGCGTGGTACCCGAGATATCAATCACAAATGCCGTGATGTCGCCATAAGTTCGGTCATAGCCGCGGATTACCAGCGCTCTATTTGAATTCAAAATGACCAGCCCGAACGTGACTGCAAGCTGCGCTGTGCTGGCACCTGTAATAGATAGCACAGAACCAGTCGGTTCCGGTGTTGATCCTGTTATAGATTGCAATCGCAATGTCATCTGCGACGATGAGCCGATAAACGCTACCAGCCCCTTGGTTGCGCTGATCATTTCAGCCATCAAATATGGCGTAAGTACGGTTGAAAACGATGATGCATCAGCGGTCACTTCAGAATTCTCCGTGATCGTGGTGCCGGACACATCGAGCACGCGCTCTTTGATGGTGGACGCACCTGAATACATGTAAGCAAGCAACAGCTTGGTTGATGACAGTGCGGTCAATGATGTGCCATTAGCACCTGTGGTTCCGGCTGCGGTTACGATTGTTTTAACCGTCCCAGGCGTAATGGTGTTGCCGGAGATATCCAGCACATAGCCTTTGATGTTCGTGCTGCCCGCATTCGCCTGGTATACCACAACGGCTTTCGTGCCAGACAATGCTGCGATGCTGATATTCTTAACCGCTTCGGCGGATATTTCCAGCGGCGTGCCGGATGCCGAGCCATAATTTAACACCACCGCTTCCATGAAGCCTGTTGCAAGATTCTTGTACGCGCAGATTGCTTTGGTTGGTGACAACATCGCAACGGATATGAAACGTGAATCTACCGAATTCAACACTTCCGGCGTGTTCCCGCTATAAATGGCTTCGATATTATTGCCACTGGCCACCCATACCCCTGCGGCCGTTGAAATATCAGCACAGCTGAAGGCTACAACTTGCCCCGGATTCACATAGCAAATAAATATGCCGCCGTTCTTGCGCACACAAAACCGGTAAGCCCCTGCATTTTTGATCACATAAAGATTGGCACCTTTCTGCAGAGAGTTTGCGGCTGGTAAAGTTACCTTCTTACCCGAGGCGGTCATGCTCACAACTTGCAACCGGCCGCTGGATGATGTCAGGGTGATATCCACTGCGCTGCTAGTGGTGTCTGATCCGCCGTATGTGGTGCGGGTTTGCAATGCCCAGTTCGTAGGATCGAGACTCGGATCGGTCGAGCCAGCGCCGTTGGTTTTTCTGCGATAACTGAAAAAATCAATCGGGCTATATCTGACCTGGCCGGCCGTATACGTGGTACCAGATACCCACACCGCATTCGCTAATTCACCAGCTGCAGATTCCGCATTGAGGGCCAGTTGATTCATTTCTGACACGGCAGAATTAACCGCGGCAAAAATCGGATTAAGCTCACTCACCAACGTATTCGCACTTTGCTCAAATTCTTCTGCGGTTTGACTCAAAGTATTTGGTAGCGGTGTTGAAAATAATGGTATTACTGTGCTCATTTTATATGCCCTTGAGGGATAAATTAATTTCTGCTTCTGCTGGGTTGCTGATGTCGATCTGGAAATTTCTGTAAACACCAAATAGAATCAGTGCCTCTTGATATGAATGCTCGATATCGTCCATACCGGACCATACAATAGCTTTAGCATTGGCCAGCTCTCTGAATTGCCGAACAGCATTCAATCTGTTTTTCTTAACTAAAATCTTTAATTCGTTGGTTGGTATGCTGGGTATCGGAGTGAGCGTCGCCTTACCAAATTCGCCCCAGTCAATCTTTGAATAGTTATCTGAATCATCAATAGGATTCCACTGTATAGCTCCGATATCGATTGATGATCCAATGGCCAGCCTGCCTAATTCAACAAATCCGGATGGATCTGATAGCGTCAAATAGATGACCGGATCAGCAGCCGGCGGGATATGAAAGTTTGCAACGGCTTTCGTATATGTGAATGGCGCGAAGAAATACTCATAGAACGAATTGACATTGCGCGATCTCAGATATCCATCCAGTGTAAATACTGTGGCCCCATCAATTCCATTTTTTACAGTCAGATCAAGAAGCGAAGCCTTCAGACCATCGAACATGATAGCGTCGATTCTTTTGCCCGGGCGCAATACAACAGTCATCGGCGAAGTGCCCACGCTTGGATTGCCCTGGTTATAATCGAACATGCGCCAACGGTTCGTATTGCCTTTCAATATCCACTTGGTTTCATCGGTCACCGGATTGCCGATATTGCCGGATACCAAAGATTCATAAACCAGGTGCGTGTCGACATCGATCACACTGACTTGGTCAAATTCCGCATAAGTAACTTCAGCGCTGTATTCGGGTTCGGATGTATCAGGCTCAGCAATCGTGCTGCTGATCAGCTTTGAATCCGTAATTACGTGCGGCAGGAATGCTTTCATGCTACTGTCTTAACCCGAATTGAATCACCATCTTGAATCACTTGATCGAGCTTCTTAATCAGTTTTTTAACCGAAGCGACTACCTCATCATTGCCAATCGTTTTCTTTAAGTCGCTATTGCTGGTAATGTGGCTCGGCCCTGTTCTTTCCAGTTCCGGCCCACGCTCGCCGACAATGCGCAATCCACCCCGGTGGAATCCACCATCGGCGAATCGAGGAATTCGCGGGTTGTCACGAAAGAACTTATCAACTTCGGCCTGGGTGAATCTGCCTGTATTAATGATCTGCTGAGATGTCACTCCATTTGCAGCAGCATCTCTTGCAATTTCTTCAGGTGTGTGCGGGACTTTGAAGTAATCGATGATGGCCTGATTCGAAATATTCGGATTGCCGGAAATTTCTCCGCCACCAATTACGCCACCACCACCCTGGCTCGATGCCAGATTGAAATTTGCGATCGCTTTGGTCAGATCAATAATGGAAGTATTCAAGCCATTGATTGAATTGATTTCTAGTTGCGCTTGTTCAACCAATGAATCCAGCCTATCCATCTCATTCTGGAACCCTTCCTGCAAGGTTCTTTGCTGATCTTCCAATTGCTTGAGGCTGCGCTCTTCAATGGTCAATTGAGAATCCGTGAGATCGCCCAGCTCTTGAACCAGATTGGCCGTCTTAGCCTGTTCCCGTGCCAGCTCAAAACTGCTGCGTGCGCCGGTGATATTGTTTGATTGCAATGCACTTAAAGCTTTGTTGATATCTTCCACTTCCGGCAATCCACCGCCCGCTTTGGCGGTATTGATTGCGCTCAATATCTGGAACTTGGCTTCATCCCGGCTGATCGGCCGCAGAGCATCAACCGTATTTGCCAGTGCTCCGGATAAATTCTTAAGCTTCCCGATGGAATCGGAAACCTGCTGGATACGGGAATTGACTTGTTCAAGCGCGACATTGTATTGATCAGTCGCGCGTTTTCTTTCCGCATCGACCGATTTTTGCAAATCAACAAACGCACTATTTAAAGCAGCGTCGGCATTTTGTTTGATGGTATTGGCTGCGGCATCGGCTGCACTGTTCACTGCAAACAGCGCATCACCCAAACCCAACAGCTTAATCCGCGTATCATCGGAAAGGCTGACCGTTTGAATCAATGCCTTGTACTGATCGTTGGTCAGATCGGCCGCCAACCCTAAGCCGGTTAACTGAGTTTTGATATCATCACGGACAATCGCCAACCGCTCTGCATCGGTGAGAAAGTTTCTTGAGAAAGATGATGTCAGACTGGCCAATCGTTCCGGCCCGCCAGCCAGGTCGATAAATGCCGTTCTTGATTCAATCGACATGTTCTTGATAAGTTCGCGCGCAAACTGCGATGATGCACCCAGATTCTTGGCGGATTCAGTCAATGCGGAAAATTCGACACCCAGGCGATTAACCGTTTGAATTGCCGTCTCTCCACGCTTAGCAAAGTTATCCACTTCCGGTAACAGGCCACGGGCAAGGCTATCGGTGATGCGGGCGATCTCTTCCGATATTTGCTCATCGGACAGCATTTTTCCTTTCTCTGATACAAGCTCGATGGTGTGGCTGAAGTTATTAATACCATCGACACTCAAACCCAGATCAGCCCCGATCTTACGCAATCCCTCGGAAGTCTGCGTGGTGGTATCGCTGATCAGGCCGATAACATCTTTTGAAACTCTGGCCAGGCCGGAAGCAAATTCATTGAGCTTGCGATTATCCGTTTCAATTGCGCCGGTAACCGCATCGATTCTGGCAAAATCATTCTTGTCGCTGCGGAATAAACCACCCTTGGCCACGAAATTAGTTTGCAGGAATCCGCTCTCAAAACCTTCCGCACCAATGGTACCGGTAAGCGATGTTGATTTTTGTTTGAGCGGGCCGCGGCCAAATAGGCCATTTATTAATGGTCCGATGACAGGAACATAATTCAGGATCTTGCCGGCCACGCCACCCAGCATTTTGTCACCTGCCAGCAGGCGGGTGATTTGATCAACGGCAGCCACAACAATTGCGGGGCCAGCAAAGGCTGCAACCGAAGTCCCCAGATTTGCAGCACTGGCTGCACCTGACGTGAATCCACCGGCAGCTAATCCGCCAATTGCATCCCCTGCAAATCCGCCGCCAAATGCCGCGATTGATCCCGAGTTAAACAGACTGCCAGCACCACTAATTGCCGAACCCAATAATCCAGTTGCACCAAATCCTGTTTTGAATAGTGTCGCAGCATTTGCACTGAGACTGGCAATATCAAACATGCTGGCACCGGTATCGCCGATATTTCCGCTTGCACTCGCCGCACCTGGTACCGCAAACATTGCACTCAGGCCAATGCTTTGAGAAAATTTTAATGCTGCAAATTCTGAGAGTATGCGGCCAACTGCTGACTTAGCGTTGCGCCACATTCCATCCACGCCATCATTAAAAAAGTCAAAAATACTATTGGCAAATGTCGATTGAATATTCCGACCGGCCTGGATCCATAACTGATCCATCTCGGTGGCGACTTGCCGGTTGACCGCGCCAACGTCCTGCAATTCCCGCTGCGCTCTATCAAGTGCTCGAGTGTAGGCTTCTACGCTCAGGTAGGGTTTGAGCCGTTCAAGTTCTTCCAGTGTTTGGTTGTAACGCTCTTGCTTGGTGGCTACGCTGTCGGTGATGTCACGCGCGCGCTTTGCTTCGGATTCGTATTGTTTGAGTTTTACTACTTCCAGGTCGAATGCTTTGGTTTGCTTTTCAACCGATCTGGTTACGGCATCAATCGGTTTATTGATTGCGGCTGCCGAGCTCAATGGTTTCGTGTCTATACCTGGAATGAAAGGGTTCTCTTTCAATTCCTTATTGCTTGATAAGGCTGCTTTTTCAAGTGCCGAGAGGTCTGCAATTCCATCCTCGATTTGCTGCTCCAGCAGATCAGCTTGTTTTTTATCGAATAAGAACGTATCAAGGAAAAAAGGCAGGTGCTTGCGATTATTCATCGCATCAAATTGAGATTGCAGATCTGTCAATTTTTGTTTTTGCTGTTCTATCGCGGATAGATTCTTGCTGATACCAAAAATAGAATTGATCGCTATTGATGCCTTTTCAGCAGCAGGCGCAAGAATTCCTGCCAATGTATCGCCTAGTGTTATGGCAATATTATTTATGGATGCCATTAGTTGATCGATTTTGAATCCTGGGCTGGCAGCCATTTTTTCAAATGCCTCCTGCGTCGACCCTGCCTTATTACCCATGTCTCCCATGATCTGCGCAAAATCTTTACCCGCCTGGCCTGATAAAGCCATTATGGGAATCAAAGCTTCTACGCCGCCAAACAATAGTGCAAGTTTGTCAACGTTGCCATTTGTTTTCTGACTGACATCATCCAGAAAACTTGCGAATCCTTTAGCCTGCAAACCAGCAGCATTAAATTCTAATCCTAGGCTCTCTGACAGGTCTCTAGCTTCCTTCGTAGGCTTTGCAACTGATGCCAGTATTGCGCGAACTCCTGTAATGCTTTCTTTGGTCGATATACCTTGCAATGACAACGCCGCCACAGTTGCAACTAACTCATCAAAACTGACATTCAGTGCCGCCGCGATTGGCGTTACCTTGCCAAGGCTGGAAGATAATTCCTCCATGTTCGCTTTTCCAGCTTTCATACCAACAAATAGCGCGTCCGACACGGCGTCCACCCCTTCTACCTTGCCGGTGTAGCTATTCATGATATTCGTCAGGCCATCGACTGACGTCGCTAGATCGGTTATGCCGCCGATGGCCAGCTTGTTTGCGGCAGAGAGTAATTCTGTCGCCTGGGTTACATCGGACGTGCCGGAAGAAATAATTTCATAAAATGCTTTGGATTGATCGACAGGTAATGTCCCGAACTGAACGGACATACTTTTCGCCGCGGCTTCCAGCCTATTCAGATCATCAATTGATCCGTCGATCTGCGTTGATATTTGTGCAATTGACTTGCTGAACTCAAGCGATCGAGTGAATGACTCATTGACAGCAACCAGAGCACCTACTGCTGCAGCGGCTTGCGCCACAGCTCCTTTCATAAATCCTTTTACAGACGAACTCGCTTCATCAAAACTGCGCTGTGCATTCTTTGCAAATTTGAGAGCTTCCTGGCTGGATTTATCCAAACCTTGCGTATATTCGGCATGCTCTAATGCCAATTTGACAACCAGGCTACCCAATGCAGACATTATTGTTTCTCCCGAAAAACATCCAGCGCCGCTGATTCCATCACGCGCACATCCATAAACAGCGATGCGCGTTTTTTCTTTTTGACAGCGGACATTTTCATAGTGGATTCAAGCGAACCATAATTGATACCGAGAGGGTGACCGACCGGGCTGATGTTCCACTGCGTACCCATTGCCAAAAACAGCAGGACGGACTCCCAGTTTTCCTGCCAAACTTCGCAGTCGTCTGAATCCTGCCCGCTATAATTGCGCACAGCTGCATCAATAACTGCTTGCGGCGCATTTGCCGCAACCAGGCCATCGATAACATTCTGATCGATGCTTGGATTATCTTGACGGTCACCCGCCCAATAGCGGGCAACCGCTTCTAGTTTTTTTCGCGCGCCTTAACGACTGAATTCCAAAATGCTATTGATAAGCCATGCAAGGCTTCCGGGATACGAATCAGCGCTTCCAGGTTGTCATCGTTAAATTCAACCGGCTGATTATCGTCAGCAAGGAATTCCTCCCATCCGGACAATTTTTTGCGCATCAAATCCTGCTGCGGCAATTTGCGCAGCTCATCCAGTTCGCCAACGTCGGTACGCAGGAAAATCGCTTTGAATTTTGAATGGTCATGCCCGCACTTTTCGTTCGGAGTGTAGACATCAACTTGTGCGGTGAAGGTTGGTTTCTTGGTTATTTTGAATGCCATGACAGTCCTTTAAAATTATGTCAATGCGATCGACAATTCGTCATTGCCGGTATCCGGGAGTAATTGCAGAGCCAGACCCAGCATTACCACACCATCTTTATCCTGGTATTGAGGATTCGTCAGCTGCACTTTTGGCGCTGAGATTGTGAAGGTTTTGCCAGCACCACTGCCATGCGTCATTGATATGGCCGCAAGGGTTCCGTCTCGCACGATGTTATGCCATGCCTTAGTTGCTACGGATGTCATAGGTATTGATATGCTTCCGGTAACACGCCGATCGGTGATCAGAACTTCTTCCAGGGTTGGCATGTTGCGATACACAACGGTATTGCCTAAATCCAAAGAGAATTGATCGAATGGGTTAGTGGCTCCATGCAAAGTGAAAGCGGTAGTGTTTACCTTATTCACAGCTTGCGGAGCCAGGAATGCCGAGTAATCGGAATCAGTCGGTAGCGCGGTATCCGTTGTGTTTGAATATAGGCCGGTCAGCTTGATACTCACCATCGGTATGCCGCGCGAGTTAAGCGTAAATGTCGCCGTCCCCATGCAGCCGATCATTTTATGCAGCAGACCATCCAGGAAGTAGTAAATGGATACTGATTTGAAAGCGGTAGATATCGGCTCATAAGTAACGCTGGTATCTGCCACGATGGTTTCACCAAACCCGCAGGCTTTCAGCAACGCAGCCCAGCCTGGCACGACCCCTGCTGCTGATGCTCCGGCCAATTCAAATTCAACGGTCAGCTCGGAATGGGCAGAAACCTGCACGCTGCCTGAAGAACCGAGGTATGGTTTTACGTTATCCCTCTCCGCAAACTCTGCCACCACCGGCTGCACGTCAGATACTTTGGCGAGTATGGAATTGGCTGCTGATGTTGGTACGATATCAACGCCGTTCGTGGTTTCTTCTTTCACCGCTAAAACCACATTGCGCATTAGCTTTGCCATGTTTGCTCCTTAAGTAGTCGTTCGGATTCTAAAATTTTGGAAATAGGCATACACGCCCGGAAGCTCTTCGAAAGATGCATCGCCACTTTCTTCCTCAGTGATGAAACCGGTGATGGCTTCCATTGCTGCTTGAATTGCCGCTTTATAAGTTGAGAGCTCAGCTTTGGTATAGGCGAATGTAACTACCGTTATTACATGCTGCGTGTATCCACCACCTAGCACCCAATCTGATTCCGGTGTGCTGTCAATTTCAAACACGATGGCCGGAAAGGTTGGCTCCGGCGGTAATTCGACCGCCCAGGAGTTAGCCAGCACAGCAGCCAATGCTGTGGTGACTGTGGTTCCTATGGTCATGGGTTGTTGTATTTAGCCAGGTCTTTGACTAGACGATCTTCCATTGCGGCGATGGCTTCCGAACTTTTATTCGTCAGTGCATTCTGGATGAATGGCGTTGCACTTCTGCGCTTGGTATCAAACTCAAGAAATTTCCAATAAAACGGATCATTCTCCCGGCGCGTAACCACTCTTCCACTCTTGCCAACTTCCAGGTATTTAATGATCTTCTTTCCATTGCCAAGGTCGCGCCCGTGACGAACGCCTAGGTTATATTGCTCCGTGCCTGACGGCGCATTCCGCTCCCGCTTAATAGCAATGTTCCGGAGGAGCGCCCCTGATTTTTTAAGTCCATAACCTTGGGCAATTGACCGCGCTTCTTTGCGCAACACCCCGCCCGCTGCGGCAACCATCCTGCGCGATGTCTTAAGCCTCATCTCAACATTCAGTTTCTGGAATTGCTTTGTCAATTCACCAATGCCTAAAATCTCGGCATTACCGGCCATGATTCCCCCCGGTATCACAGGTAATAATCAAATACTCATTGGCTTCCATGAAATTATTCACGTGCCGGATGTTGTAATGCTTACCGTTAAATACGATTCTCATTTGATTGGTCACGCCTTCGAGGAAGTACATGGTAAATTCAGTACGCGATTCCAATGTCCGACCACCTTGCTGGGTGGTTGAGCGCTCATTGCCGGATAGGTTGTTGACCTTCGCCCAGATATTTGCCGCAAAATCGGTCCATGTATCTACCATCCCACCCTCGGCATCCTTAGTCTGGCTAAGTTGCTGGATGGTAATTTGTTTATTCAGTTGGCCTGCGCCCGGTACCGGCATGGTTATAAGTTATAAATTCGGTAAGCATTCAGCAGGTTGTCAACAAAATCCATTTTGCTTACGATGTTTCCGACATTCACAGATTCACGATTCCGGAACCAGTGGCTGATTTGCAATTTCATCCATTGCTTAAGTGCCTCGGGTACGGCATCTGCATTGGCATATCCGGCTACATAGCGGACACGAACATTGTTGATCCCGTTGTATAATTGCGGCCAGGATTTATTTGGCGCGATTACTACACGTGCGATTGAATTGCTGGCGTTATCCAAGACATACTCTGTGCTGGCCAACGTTTGCTCAGCCCCTTCCCAATCAGTAAATTTAACACTGGTGATACTTGCGACCGGAACACGCTGCAGGCGCATTTCATTCATAAAACAATCCAAGGATAATTCCCAGGTCTGCGGCAACAGCGCCCGCCCTGTTTCCTCTTCACATAGATTTCTCGCCGCTTTAATTAAAGATTGAATAAGCTCATCCTCAGCATTGCTAGTCCACCGCAGATGAGCTTTGACCTGGGCAAGTGTTATAGGCTCCAATGCCGGCGCGGTGATCAGTTTTTCTGGCATGAGAGATTATTTTGTGAGATGCTTTTTAATCACAGGATTTTTCAACGAAAGGCAATAATCCACAGCAGATTGGCTTGAATCAACGGATGATCCTAAATTTTTAATCACATTCGGATCCGCCTCGATAATGTTATCCGATTCAAAAAGCACACCGTCAAGAGTAAACCCACCCAAAACACGGGCGCGTTGCATCGTGCCTGTTTTCTCTTTTTTACTTGTCATCTTGGTTTTGTTGTGCAGCATCAGCAGGTTTTGGGCCCATGGCGGTAAACGAAGAATTTTCGAAAGCAATGATTTTATGCCCAGAAACCAATTCTCCACTTTCACCATTTTTATGCTTGAACGTTATTGATTCAACTTTAGTCGGATCAATACCCGCCATCTCAGCAATCTTTTCCCGTCCTAATTTGCATGATGTACGATCAAGCGCTTTGCCAAGCTCGTGTTTACTGCCATTCACCGTTATTTTCATTTCATCACCTAAAGTAAAATTAGAATAATCTTATGATCCGTTCATGGCAGCCATTGCTGCCATGAACAGCCAGACGAATTAAACAGGCGGGTTAGGTGTAGGCATGTTGGCCGGGTTGCCCAGGATGGCAACAGCAGACAACAACGCTGCGCTTGCATTGGCGACAGGGGTAATGGTCAACCGCGTATAGCGTTTGTTTCCTATGTAACCAAGCTTGCGGCATTCATTGTCGTCATCGAACTGGAACGCTGCCAAGACTTCGGTTCCTAGCAAGTATTTATCATCTACCGCATTAGCTCCGGACATTCCGGAGTCATCACTTTCTTCTAATAACACAGTAAATGTTGCATCGGCATCGCCGATCGATCCGGTGGCAATCACATATTCCAAGGTATCGAATCCCTGACGGTCGATTATTTGGCCTACTTGCGCAGTTGTGTCTGCCACGGATACCGGGCTGATCACGCGCTTTACATCAATATTGTTATGTCCATCACGCATTATGTGTCTCCTAAATAAGAAACCCGCCGAAGCGGGTTTTATGGATATCTACAATCTACAAATCAAACTTTTAGCTTTCGGCGAATTTCATTAATTTGATAGCCTCAAAGTTTTTGATGCCGCCACCAACACGCTTGCGGAAATTGAATTTAGTGGTTCCCTTAGTGGTAAGGTTGTCACGAATCAAAGTAATACCTTTACGATCTACAATACGGTAAGCGCGTTTGAAGTTGGCATATGCGATTGAGTAAGAATTGGCTTCAATCACAGGCATGTTGTCATCGATCACCACCGGCGCGCCTAATACTAGGCCGGCGAATTGTCCTGTCGGATCAAGCTGAAACAAATAAAAATGTCCAGTTCCATCTTTGATCTGACGCACTTTTGCCAGGCTGGTATCAGACATTAGCAATTGCGCATCTGTGCGATAGATCGATTTCAATGAATGAATAAAGTCAATTATCTTGTCGCCTGGATTGGATGCTGCAAACCCGCCAGCTCCACCAGACGGAACATAGCCAACCTTACCCCAGGCGTAGGATGCATTTGCAACCATCGGATATTTTAAAATACCCCGCGGTTTTTTTACCCCTGTACCATTAATAAATGCATCGGCTTCTGCTTCTCCGAACCCTATGCCTGCTTCTTCTACGATGTCAGACTCAATATCAAAGTCAGCATCTTCCAGGGATTCGTTGTAAGCCCAAGGCTCGATTTCCATTTCTTCGGCTAGAATTTCAATTGCAGCATATTTTGCATTGGTAGTTTCGCCGCCCGCTTCACCTTCCCCAACCCAACGTGCCGATGTTCCGCTGGTTTTGACACGAGACTTTAATCCCATCGCGCCAATGGTACGCACATCGGCAATATTCCTTAACGCAGCGACTGTGCCTGCTACCCGATCAATACTGGCTTCCATTTCAGAGTGAATCAGTAACCCGCCATCAACATCGGATCCGCGTTGGAATGCTTTCTTCTCCAATTCGGATAGATGATTCGCGTCGCCACCTTTACGCAAGAACTTTTGCAGCGCAACTTTGTATTCTAGTTGCTCCGGAGTCAAACCTTTAGTGTCAATGGTTTGCGGACGATTGGCCTTCTTGGCTACTTCCTGAATGTCTCTGCTGAGTTGCGTTAAGTCGGAATCAATCTTCGCAACCTTTTCTACGGTATCGGCTGGCGCATAACCTTTTTCTTCAATGGCCTTCAACCTTGCATCATTCGCGGATTTATATTGTTCCCATGCATCACCCTGTTTCTTTAGCAGATCAGTGATCTCGCCCATATTCGCCGTATCACCCATCAGGAATGGAAGTAATGCTGCAGCCCCTAGCGCTTCAGGGGAAAGAATATCTGCAGCGGTAACGACGTCACAGGCTGTCAAGATAAACATAACAATCACGACAAATACAATTGTCGATAATCTGGATTTGAATAGAGATTTCATTAATTTTCCTTGAGGTTATTAATTGGAAAAAATTGCGATATTTCGTTTTAAATGTGCCGCCAGTTCATCCATTACCTCAGCGTCGCACTGATCTAAGGATTTGAATCCGTGAGCTAGAATTGCTTTTGACTCACTGCGAGAGAACCCGGCATCACGCAGGGCGCGCTCGGCTACTTTGATATTCAGCCCGCTTTTAACCGATAACACGCGAGCTTCCGTGTTTGCTGGAAACGTCACCAAAGACACTTCCATCAATTTAATCTTTGTTAATGTTCGATAAGCTTCACCTTGAGACGGATTATCATTGCGCTTCCACTCAATAGGAATATAACCAATCGATAATCCGCTTATTGCCGGTCGAGGCGTCATCTTCATCAACGTATAGGCATCACGACCGCGTTCGACATCTGCCAGGATTGCATCCATTTTCAATCCGGTATCATCTTCACTCATATCACTGATGATTCCGATCGGAGTCATATCTTCCGCAGTACCAGACCAACCACCATGTTGAAGCAACAATGATGGCCATATGCCTGTTTTCTTAATTTCTTTTAATGTCTCCCGGAAAGCGCCCTTCTGTATCGCGTCACCATAGCTATCAACATTGCCGAACACAGCGCCGTATCCGGAAAATTTCATCTCTTTGCTATCGACCTGATCCTCTCCGGTGCCATCGGAGAATTTCAACTCCATCAAGCTGCAGTTAAGATGCTGTATCGCCATTGTCATTTCCTTGTTTGTTTGAATTGTCGGAATCTTCCTGCGAAGTCCCATCTCCGGGTTTTTCTGTGTTCATAGCTACCCGGTATTCGTCTCCGCCGTCATAAGGATTCATTTCTTCCAAATCCCTGACTTCGTTTGGATTCATCGCGCCTATGCTGCACATTTTGGTATAGTAATCAGCGCGGTCTTTGGTGGCTCCCTGCATCAGAGCATTAACCACAAACTTTGGGTAATAACCTTCTTTTCTTTCCGACTCGGTCAGTAAGTTTACTGAGGCGGACTGACTAACCCGCGCATACCAGGATAGAAGCGTGTATTTAACATGCGCCCCAAACATTGCTTCGGCTGAAGCGTATGTGGCCGCCTTATCCGAGTGGCCGATCATTATTGGCATCACCCGCGCGCTTCTGCAGATTTCTTCAACTTGAAATCTTCTTTGCTCCAAATGCTGACCATCCACACCGGTCATCGCCAACGATTGCCACTTAAGGCCGCCGTGTAATATTGCGGTTTTATATGCGTTTTGATTTCCGCCCTGCATGGATTGCCAAGCTTCTCTTAAATCATCAACCGTTTCCTTCTTTAGGGTTGAGTCGGTTGAGAGTATGCCGCCGGTACGAGCGCCATTGCTAAACATCCTTGCACCATGTTCTTCGGCCGCCAGTGATAAACCGATAGCTTCGCGCGCCAGTTTTACCGCTTCCATACCGATCACCCCATCCCAGGATGGTCCGCGGATGTGCCACATGTTCTCGGAGGAAACCTTAATTAATCCTCCTTTGCCGTCGTAAACTTCAAAGCGCCGATCCCAACCATCCCTGACAATCCGCACGCTTTCCGGAGTAAATGGCAATAGCTCTACTATTTCTCCGCGCAGCCCTCGAACTTTATATACATAGGCATTGAAATGGATCGCCAGATGAAGACCGATTTGCTCTCTAAGTTCAAATGATGTTTGCCACTCATTTGGCCTTAGATAAAGTAATTCATATAATGAATGATCGTCAGCAATATCCGATCCACGTCCGCTCGATCGTTTCTTGTATAACTTGAATGGAACCTGCGCCAAGCCTTCGGCAATGACTCGCGCGCATGCAAATACCGTGCTGACATGCAAGGCGGTTTTCCAATTTACTGATACACCACTCTTGGAGGTAACTCGATCTAATAATTCTTTGTATAGATCACGAGAGGTGGTAGCACTCTTTTTACCCCACGGTATCAGTGATGAAATTGAGAAACTCATTCGCGCCTTATAGAACACATATTCCGGGTTCCGCTGATTCAGATGTTTTGTTGCTCAATGCAACACCCGCACCCATTACTGCAGCAACGATCAAATCGATTCTGCCAGTAGCTTTTAATTTGCTAAGCTTTCTGTTACCTGCTTCATCCTCAACCGTTACTGCGTTAGCCGCGCACATGGTCATTACCGGGTGTCCGTTATGAATGACATTGCTATTTAGCAATGCAGTCTCAAATAACTCGATAGCCGGGCTCATCTCTTTGTACCCTTGGCCAAAAGGAATCAATTCAGGCAATTGATAACCGTCATCTGACGCCAGTTGAATCAAATCCTCCATACGCCACCGATCATATGCGATGCATTGAATTTCAAAACAATCCTGCAATTCGACAATTTTTTGCAGGACGTGTCGCTTGCTGATCGCACGTCCTGGAGTCGTTTCCAAAAATCCTGCAGTTTTCCAAGAAAAATAAGGAACTTTATCTTTTTCTTCTTTGTTGCCAAGTCCTTCTTCGGGAAGCCATGCAAATGAAATTAATTGCCATGGTTCATCTTCCTCTAGTGGCTCTACCCATAAAACAAATCCGGTTAAGTCAGTGGTAGATGAAAGATCAAGTCCCCCATAGGCACGCCTGCCCCGCAAGTCTTTCCAGTCATATACCCTACGAGCACCATTCCAAATCTCATACGATATCCATGGATTGGATGCCTCTGTCCATTGACAAAAATTTATACGCCTTACCACCGCCTCCTGGCTGGGCATACCTATCGCATCTCTGACTTGCCCATTAAGATATTTCTTAGTCGGCAAACCGTAACGCAAGCTTGGATTGACTTTATGCCAGCATTTCTTATCCTTGAATGGATCATCATTCTCATCAAGTGCGCACACATATGCGAATAACTGATCGTCATTTCGTGCCCCAGTCACGACTTTAATTGAATAGTCGTGGTAAACCCCGCATGGCGTTTTTTTATCTGACCCGCTATTCGTAATCATTGCGATCAGCGGCTGTGTGCGAAACTTGAATCCCGCTTTCATCATATCTATGACGTGCGCAGTTTTATGTTCATGCACCTCATCAATAAGGCCGATATGTGGTCTCGGTCCTGATTGCGCATCGTCGGAGGATATTGTGCGAAAAAAGCTACCGTTCTTTAAATATGATAAATTCCATGTCTTGTCGTGACGCCCGGTTTTCTTTAACGCCTTTGATAGAATCGGAGATTGATCCACCATCGCAACAGCATCGCGAAACAGTACCATCGCCTGATCTTTCTTTGTTGCAGCGGCGTATACCTCCGATCTCATTTCTCCATCTGCAACCAATCCATACAACCCTATGCCCGCTTCCATAGGAGACTTGCCACTTCCTTTGGCGGTCTCAATATAGACAATTCTGAATCTTCTAAGTCCCTCAGCATCAACCCATCCAAAGATGCTTCCTACTACAAATTTTTGCCAATCCAGAAGTTCGTAAGGTTTGCCTTCATACTCGCCACCATTGAGCCTGAGTACATCTCGAAAAAATCCAATTACTCGATCAACTTTTTCAAGGTCGAAAAAAAAGCCACGGTCAGTGGCTTTTTCCAAATCGTTAAGATGTCTTTGACACGCAGCTCGTACGGGCGGACCTGCAATTATTTTTCCTTGGACTACCTTCCGAGCATATGTGGTTACCGGATCACGTGAGGTAATTTTTACCGGGTTCATCAGATGCGAATAAATCACCTTGCAATCCAGGCGTCACGCGAGAACGTGCCGCCGGTGACAATCCAAATTGTTGTAAATATTTATAGCAATCTTCCATTGCTCGATTAGCAATGGCTAAGTATGGGTTTTGAATTGGATACCCATTTGGAGATTTAACAATCAATCCATCGCCGCCATCGACTTTAATTTCTTTGATTTTTTTCTCGGCTTCTTGCCACCGGCCATATGATACGCAGTAAAGTGCAAGCGCTGCCGTGTCAATGTCGGTGATAAGTTTGTATTTTTCCAGCAAGGCAATGATTCGATCCCATTCCTCTCGCGCCGCACCGATCACATGTGCCGGACATTCCGGGGCCAAGTATTTTGGTTTATTGTCACCAGCTGTTTTGAGCTCGGTTACATTATTCTTTTTTGGTATTGGTCCAGGTTTCATATATGTTGTAAAACGGCAGGTTAACTTTTAACCCCCCCTACCTTTAATTGAATTTTTTGCACACGAATTTAGGCGAACGGTCTATAAGCAAAAAGATGTAGAGATTTGACCCGCCCCCGGTCAATTATTCCAATGATGATTCTTGTCTAAAGGGATTCCACCAGTATCGCAACCAGTATCAATTCCTGATTTCTCAAGTCTCTGTTTATGACTATCGTGGCAATGACTGCAGAGTGATTGCCAGTTGGATTTATCCCAAAATAAAGTCATATCGCCGCGATGCGGAACAATATGATCAACTACTGTGGCAGCGACGACTTGGCCGCGCGCTTCATGATCAACACACAATGGATGATTTTTTAAATATCCTTCTCTGGCCTTCTGCCACTTATATCCATAACCACGCTGAGACGATGATTTTCTATCATCATATTTACGTGGTTTAGGCATAAAAAAAGCCAGCTCGTAATGGCTGGCTTTTGGATAAACTATGTTTGTGCGGTTATGCTGAACGTACTTCTAAACAACTTAGCAGATTTATATCATTTTTGTGCACCATGTGCAAATTTAAATTCAAATTATTTGCCACTAGTTCACGAGCGTGATCTAAATAATTATAGTAAGAACGCTTTGAAATACCGCACGCATGGGCTTTTACCGCAGAATCTTTATATCCTGAAATATATTCCACTCGAACAACGATAAGCAAAACATAAGGCAATGCTTCAACAGCCTGGTTAGTCTGAACACACTCAGAATCAATCGCCTGACCACACCAATCCCCAGGACTACTAGGACTTAACCCAACAAACGCTGCAATAGACGGATAACCAAGTGCAACACCACTTCTCATCTTCCATTCACCCCATCTAATCAACCGTGACGAAACCGTACCCTTATCAAACGTGTACAAATTATCTTTATCCATCATTATCTCCACTATTGATCACGAAACCACTTGCACCGATGCCCTGCTCTCGGTACGCCAACCTGACGATCATTCCTGACATCACCGCACACCAACCGATCAAATACTATTCGATGCGACAAACACGCCCGGCACCCAAGATCATCCATCTCCAACCGCTCCACCACATCCGCCGGATCGCCATAGAAATAATGTGGTACCGCATTACTTCGCATAACGCTTACCCTTGGCCAGATCACGATCAGCGATAATTTCACCCATCGGCCTTGAATCCAGTACGATCTCACTCAAGCTCACAGCCACATCCGGATCACATTCAGACTTCTTCCCGATAGACCGCCCGCCTTCCTCCGCATAAGTCAGCTTAACCCCAGGCCCGAATACATCGCGCACATGGCCTGCAAACTCAACACAGCTCGGGAATAAACGCCGCACCTCATCCTTATCCATAAAATCCACCTTCCATACCTATATTGAGGTATGGAACAGGTATGGAAAGCTGTAACCCAGTATTTAAGCCACTCTTCCATACTTCCATACCTTCCATACTGAAATTAATAAATACACATACGCATACGCGCGCGTACGCACACACGCGCCCACGTGTGTATAGGAGGTAGGTATGGAAGGTATGGAAGGTATGGAAGATCAAGTCTCCATGCGCCTTTCCGGGTTCCATACTTGTTCCATACCTCAACCGAGGTATGGAACATTTCAAAATGGAATGCCATCGGCACCCCCATCAACATCACTCGAATTGTCCCCAGTTCCGCCTGGAGTAACCGGCGGCTGATACCAAAATCGACTGATACTGTTCGTTCGTTTCTCTTTGCGGACACACCCGAGGAAAGTCAAAGCCTTGCCTATCCGCGTTTGAATGTCCCTGGATAACCTGGCCGGATCGATCTTCAAATACTCCGCAGCATCGGTCATGGGGAATAACTCAACCTTACCCCTCACAAAGCTATCCAGAATATCCACATAGCCATCCGTTTGGTGCCGCTTGATTTGCTCGATATCGAATATCTGTCGCTGCTCATCGGAAGTTGGCCAGTATCGATCACCGCGCATGTAGCGGAAATAAGCCTCCGCAAACAATTGATCGCGCACCGCAGCCAATCCGTCGCAATCTATTTCATGCGCGCATTCAATCGGCCAGAACCTGCGCCCGCCGGTCTCATCCTTGTTCCATGCCCAACTGTTGGTGGTACCCCCGAAGACAAGCTGACGCGGGTTAGTGACATTTCTATGCCCATAAGGAGGGCGATATTGATCTACAGATCGGGATAAGAATGATTTCTGGCGCGTGGCCTCCGCTCGGGCAAGTGAATCCAGCTCGGCGAATTCATGAATCCAAACCCCCTGGATTGCAATCATCGAATCCTTGTTATTTAAATCCAGATCGGTATCGCCAAACCACTCACCGGCCAGAACCTTAAACATCGCCGATTTTCTTCTACCCTGAGAACCTTCCAGAACCAGGCAATAATCAAACTTGCACCCAGGCTCCATCACCCTTGCCACCATACCCATCAAAAACCATCGCGCCACACGCATGGTGTAGGCAGATCGTGGAACCCCTAAGAAATCAGCTATCCAGTAATCAAGCCGATCGACACCATCCCATTTAAGAGAACCAAGGTACGATCGCACCGGATGGTACCCACTCGCCCGCGCCAGCGCTTCGACGGCCTCGGCCACCTGCGGAGGTTGAGGAGCAAAACCATACTCTCGAGTCAGCCACATGGCCGTCTGCACATCGTCATTCATGGACCATTCACCCAACGTTGCCTGGCGGTAAGGCGGAAGTTTTAATTTGTTGGTAACCGATGAAAATTCATTGAATCCTAATACACCTTCCCATCGGGAATCGTTCTGGAGAACGTCATGGATGTTGGCCAGGCATACGCGGATTTTGTAATCCCGATCAAGCAGCAAACCGGTCTCGGATCGGTTAACCGCCCCAGGTTTGTGCTTGACTGAAGGCTTTCGAACGTTACTGACAAACTTGACCAGGTCAGCAGCACTCATACCCTCGGCAACAGCATCCGCCAAATCCCAGCCGGATTTTTTGTCGCCCGGTTTCGGGATATCAACAAACTGGAAATCCACATCCGGATTTATGCTCTGCAATATTTTGTGGATCTCGCGCATTGCGCGCATACCGGGCTGATCGGATTCCGGCAACAATGGAACACTATCCGGATCGACCCCGGCATCACGCTCCGCCTTGGTCAGTTTCCTGCGCTGCGCATCACAATCTGCCCAGGCGTAGATTTTTCTATTGACCAAGGGCAGAAATCGAACCTTGCCAACAGCCTTGGTACCGCCCGGCCAAGTGACGACCACAAACTCTTTAAGCTTTCTAAGAAACAGTTCATTACCGACGTCCGTGCATTTCTCGCCCTCGACCAGCAATACCGGCAAATCCGGATTGGCTTCGAGCAAATCCAGGCCATACAGAGGCCTGGGCTCATCAAACCCCATCCACCGCCAATCCCGTTTTCCATCATCACGGTTTTCGCAAAAACACACCGGCAGCGTTTCTTTTCCGCCATCGGACGTCGTGAAGCGGTACACGTAACCATTTACGAAACCAAGCTCATTGCGGTAGGTGTAAATAACATCAGGACGGCCACGCGCATAATGTGCGACCGGCGGCACCGGCGCATCATCAGGCACCGGCATGATGGGTTGCCAGGGAGATTTTCTTAATGCTGCAGGGGAACTACTAACAATCTGAAGTTTGGCTGACTCATTTTTTTCATCGGGTGTACGGAAATTACCGTTTCCAGATCGGTAATTTCCGTTTGATTGATCATCACTTAAATCGACCCCCACCATCCCAGCAACATCGATCGCCGCCTGCTTCTGATCCAGGAATTTAATATAAGCATAAAGGCTGATCAAATCCCCGCCGGAATCGCTCGTGGCATTGTCTATCCACTGACCGGTGCGGGCATTGATGACGAAAGAACCGGGGTGTCTATCATCGCGCGTAGGATTGCGCGGCTTGTATTCATCCCCGCTCCAATTGCCACCAGGTAGCCAATCTTTTAGTAGCCGCCGCGCACTGCTCAAGGCAGCATCGGCAATCAACTTGAAATCGATTGGATGGCGCGAGGTCATGATCGAGCTATTGACGACGCAAAACGGAAATTAAAAAACCCAGCGCACCGATACAAGGAAGAGAAAAATGCGCTGGGCCGAGGTGCGTGAAAGCCTGTTATCACGCTAGGAAGAAAGATGAAACATGCAACCATCCGACTACGCCTTAGGATCACGCTGGCTGCTGCGGTATGTCCAGTCAAGAAGCCTTGGACAGTTCGAATAATACACACTATTCTTTCTAATTGCAAACGATTCTTATTATCATTCTCAATTATTAATGAATTGCTCATTCTGGATGAACCCCATTCAACTCATCCAACTTATCAGCAACAAATCTCAAATCCGCCGCTAAACAATGACTCGAACTAACCGAATACACCCGCCAGACATGATCGTTGTCGGAAATAAACAGTGTCGCTACGGTTTTTCCTTCCCGGCGGATTGACATAAACATTCTTGAATCCCGCGAAAGCTCAAGCATCTCTATTCATCTCAAAAGTTATCAATCCACCCTTCCGACTATGCGCAATTCTATGCACACAGGGTGGCGCGGCGTTTTCATTTACAAGGAGGTCATATGAAAACTTATTAATCATGGCAATCCGTATGCAATGAACCACCGAACCAAGACGCATTAGTCATGAAGTAAGGCGCATCAATGCCAAGCTCCCCACTCCAACCTGATGCACTTACAGCTGAATCCATAGCCGACTGACATGAATCACCCGCCGCAATCACGCCGAAGTCTGATTTCCGAATCGCATACCATGTTGAGTAGTTGCTCATTTGCTCACCACTGAATTTTTAAATACACACCAATAAAATCATTTATTTCTGGAGGTTTCTCCAAAGTTGATAAGATAGGAGCTTCAGACAACCCACTCTCAACAAAGGAGAAACCATGAACGCAAATGAACCTCAAATAAAACACATCATCGCAGAGCTAATCGCATCCTTTGAAGGATCGCTCGAAATAATAGTCGGAGCTGTAGCCAGATCAGGCGATGCCGAGAAACTCCACGCTGCTTTGTTGCAACAAATAACCATTGCAGAGTCCGGAAAGCTGGTGTCACCCTTGGCAATTCATCTAACCACTTCTGCGCTTGCTGTCGTTGAAACCGTTCGCCTCGAGAATCAAGCGAACGATCCAGACCAGCATAAGCACTAACACGCTCAATTCCATCCCATGCCAGATCTTTTGGAAGCATAAGAATTATTTTTTTGTTATCCATAATCACCTGTGATCCCTAAAGTTTTCTAAATCCCATACCGATGGTTTGGTTTTGGGGTTGGTTGTTTTGGTCATGGTTGGCATGCGCATTTATCGTTATTGGCTAGTTCAGGCCATAGTGTTTGCCAATCATCAGGAAAAAGAATCTTTCGATTTATTTCATTGTTGCTTATGTTTTCTATTTTTGAAGCTAATCTAATTAATTTGTCGTCAGGGATAGTGTTTGATGATTTCCAGTCACTCACTGAAGGCGGTTTTATATTCAACATATGCGCAACTTGAAATGTGCCTCCCAACAAATCAACCAAATACATGGCACTTAATTTGCCTTCATTAACAGCCGTTCTCATATTCGTTATTATTTTTTAGCTTAGAAAATGAAAAATATATTAGGCATTACTCATACTAAAGTCAATAGGTATTACTAATTTACTTAATGTTAGTATTTCCTAATATGATGACTTTAGCTGAACGCTTACATTTGGCCTTAAAAGATAACCCGAAGAAAACTCAAGCTGGGCTGGCTAGAGCATGCAAAATTAAACCTCCATCAGTGAATGAATGGTTCTCGGGAAGAACAAAAAATATTGAGTCCACTCATTTATTTGACGCGGCAAGATATCTGAATGTGAGTCCAGAATGGCTGGGTTCTGGTAAAGGCGAAATGCGACCCCGCAAAGTTGATGCTGGTGAAAGTCTCCCAATGGACAATATAAGCCTATCTAAAAGACAGATAATTCAATTCATTATAGAAACAGATGAGGATAAAATAACCCCAGAAAAAATTCCGCTTATCGAAATGACTATTGAAGCAGATAAAAAAAATGTTCCAACACTTAGCACTGTTACATACGCTATTAACCATCCCGCTCAACCGTACAACACAAAAAATGATAAAAAGAAACAGCAAAATGGTGAGTGATATCAGCGATAGATGCCAAATTAAGCAATGCAAATGTAAAAAAGGATAGTTATGGCTTACGAAGGAAATGATGCCGCAGCACTCAGGAGCATTGCGAACCGACAGCTCACTAAATCCATGCAAACATTATTGGGAATATGCACAGGAATAGCGGCAGACAACCACATTAATGATCAAGAAGTTCACTTTCTAAACGGATGGATAAAAGAATACAGTGACGTATCAAACATCTGGCCAGCGTCGGTAATTGCTGAGCGCGTTAGAAATATTTTAGAAGATGGCATCATCACCGATGAAGATCGATGTAATTTACTAGAAGTGCTAAAACAAATCACCGGCAACCACTTTATGGATACCGGATCAGCACAACACGAGATTGTAAAATTACCGTTCGATATTATTCCCCTGTCATTCACCAAGAGAGTATTCTGTTTTACGGGAGAATTTGTTTCAGGCACAAGAAATTATTGCAGAAAAATTACAGAACAATTAGGCGCGATAACCATTAACAACATGAGCAAAAAAGTTAATTATCTGGTAATTGGCGGGTTGGGATCGCCAGATTGGGTGCATGAATCCTTCGGTCACAAAATCGCTCACGCCATACGTTTAAGAGAAGTTCAGCATCCCATCTCAATAATAGCTGAAAAACATTGGCACAAATCTATACAGGAGCTTGGTTAATTCCCGAAAAGCTTCTTAATATCCCCCGTGAATGTGACTCTCACCCCAGTTCTTGAGCAGACAATCTTGACCTCAGCATCTAAATCAATATCTAAATCTTCTCCGCGCAATCCTTGCCACGATGCCAAATACCACAGAGACCCAACCTTATCCTTCTTAATTTTACGCTCTACACCACCCTTAACATCCATCACCGGAAGCTCTCCATTCTTCGCTCTAACACAAAGATCAAGGTTTGTAACCGCAAGCTTTCTGCCAATTTGCCATGAATTAATCAACCCTTTATCGTAACCCTCAATTCGAGTTTCATAAACAGGATCTTCATAGATCGGTTCTAAAATTGATTTATATATTCTCATGAATATAATCCATTGTTATTTATTACAAACATAAAATATTATTCATATCTATGTAATTGCGTTTATTATCCGAGGGCACGCCAAGAAAGGCAAGCAACTATCCTACGGTGTAGTCCTGGACATAAGACCGTTTGAATAACAAATTGGAGAACAGAATCAATGGTAAATAATAACTCTGATACACCACCCCCACCAAAGAAGAAAGACGACTGGGAACAAAAACAAAAGAAGCTCCAATACTCAGCCGAATATAGCCCTGATACTGAATGGAGCCAAAGAAAACAGCCCGAGTAACACTGCAACCCTTAAATAAAAAACTTTATACGCATTGCTTTGCTTGCTGATTTCAATATCAGCAATATAATCGTGCAATACATAAGCATAAATATGCGCAAGGTGATTGCTTTTAACCGTCAGATAAACGGGATCTTCCAACCAATCATATGGATTTCTACCCACGGTTCCATATTTGCTTGTATTAATAACGAAAAACAACATCACCACACCAAAGCAAAAAAAGAACGCAGAACCTATAAGCCAATAAGAAATATCCTCAAGCCTTTCAGCCAGCCCAAACAATGCAAATGCGGCAGTAATGTATCCAGCAAATAATACATAGGCCTTTTGCTCCAGCTCACGTTTTGTATTTAAAATATCCTGCAATCGCTTTTCAGCCTCATCCAAATAGAATTTAATAGCCCTCCCATTCAACCCTTCCAACCCTCTTATAAATTCCTTAGTCAATAATTTATCCATAACCCCTCCTAGTAATTATCAATAACTAATTTAACACTCCTCACCTACATGAATTTTCACTCATAAAAAATTTTATCATAAATATTAGTAATGCCTATTGACTTATAAATAAGTATTGCCTAACATTATCACATCAACAACAAAAACTCACTAGACCCGATGATTTGTAGTTGATAAAGACGGCGGCGTGGAAAGACACGCTTTTGAGCAAGGTTAGCGACCTTTCGGGATGGGCAAGACTTAACAGTCCTCAGCGAGCCCGTAAAAAGCCGGTATCAAGCCCAGCCCGTCTACTTAATAAAAACCTTTATTTCAGGAGATAAAATGTTTAAGGCCATCTTGTTAATATTTTCAGCAATGTATTTGGTTACACCTGCAGCCCAAGCATCCAACGACATGTTCACAAAAGTGAGCACCTACACCCTATCCGGTGTCGAACGGATTAAACAAAGTAACTCAAGCGCTGTCACACATGTAGAAGTCAACATCCCGGGATATGTCAACGCGGGCAAATGCAATGAAGCAATTGCCGCGATTCAAATGCGCACATATCCGCTGGCCAAAGGCCAAATACCAGCCGCACTGAGCGACTTCACCGGCGAATGTCACGAAGTCAAAGAAATCATCCCGGTATTAACCGTGGTGATACCAGAGCAACAACCACCCGCTAACTAACCCAACCCGCTCCGCCCGCAATGGGCGGATTATTGGATCAGTTTTTTATTGCTGTACAGGAGGAAACATGAACGATTTATACATGGATGCGCAACTAATACATCCAGTAATCAAACCGAAATCAGCGCTCCAAGAGTGGGTAATGTTGCTGCCGATCATGCAGCAGTCAGTTTTAATGTCCGCAATTCGCGGCCCGGATGGAATTGCAAAGAAGCATAAATGCAAACCCCTAATAAGATGGTTCAGACGTTGCATTCTGGTCTCCGCATTTGAAGGCATCGCAATTGATAATCCATATCATCCTGGCGGCGGATCATTTACAGGGCCGAGCTGCGGAATACCTATCAGAACTTTTAGTCAGACTTGGGAAGACGTAATAAGAGGCGCAGAGAGTGACTTTGTAGACTCGCGCGATGAACTTCCTTTTCACTACATCCTGCATTTCATTCATGCGATTGAGATTATTGGCTACAAACATCCAGATCAACAAATAGCAGATTATTGGTTATCTCTATACAGCAGGTTAGTCGTAGCGATGCACATGCGAGAAGAGTCCCAGAAAGATATGGATTTCAGACTATCCGACAATGAAAAAAACTGGATGTCTGTAGCCGATGAATCAACAACCTGCTCAGACTAAGGAGGAATCATGAACAAACCCGGAATCATCGTTTACCACCAAGAAGATAAGCTATCAGTTGAGGAAGTCGCATCCCTGCAAACGTTCTATCAGCTGGACAAGGTTGTATTCCAGCATGATCTGACCAAACCGCTACCGGATAACACGCTCGCAATACTGAAACTGGATGACGGTCCGCTGGCATTTCACGAGCAAGACGCAAGCATCCGCTTTATCCACGCCAATCAAGCTTTCGAGGATATGACCCGGCACGTGTTCCAAATTCTACAGCACCGCGTATCTGAACCAGACCCTTATCGCGCACCTTTGGAAGAATTTATTCAGCATCAAAAGGGAGAAATCTTCACGATGGATGATGTCTTCATGCACCTGGGAATCGATAAAACCAAGGATGGCGCAGATTACGCCGTGCCATCGATCATCAAATGCCTCATTGAGATCGGCTGCATCAAAGAAAACATGCTGGTATTCACACCACCCCGGCCAGGCGCAGAACCGCAGCAGAAAAAACGGCGATTCGTGGAACCCTTTGAAATCGCAACCTGATCCCAACTCGACATCCAGAATACGACAGGAGAAATCATGAGCAAACCCATAACAGACACGTTACATCATATCGGCAACGGATTCTTTATCAGCTCGGCCAGCGACAAACTGGCCGAGCTAGTGCAAAAAGTGAATGATTCCGGCAAGCCAGGCAGCATCGATCTAAAAATAAGTGTCAAGAAAATAGTTAAGAACGGCGCCATGCAGATCACCGGCAAATTCAAAGCCAACATGCCAGCCGATGAGCCAATGGAAGCGCTGTTATTTGCCACCGAAGACGGCACTTTGACGCCAGATAATCCGCATCAACAAAAACTCAATCTAACAGTCGTTGAAGAATCCGCAAAACCATTAAAAACAATCGAGGTGAATAAATAATCATGGATAACCTGGAAAACAAAAACAGCGAAACGCAAGCCATTATTGACCTGGCCTCCAAGATTCAGCCGGTAGAGATAGCCAGCCGTTACAACACCAGGCGCGTTGCACTGCCACCAGGCTGGAAACTGGAAGATCGTGACGATGAAAAGTTGATGTCTATTCCTGCAAGGAAAAAGGGAACAGTAACGATGCACGATGCCGATAGTTTCATCGAGTACATCAATCGCCATAAAGAGCCGGAATTCACAACCATTTATTGTGATGCGGACTATCGAGAATCGAAAATTGATTTCAAATGCATATTTAACGATCACGGCCGCCACGTTGAAGAAAGTGAAACTCAAAATTGGAAAGACCTAACGGCCAAATACACGCCTGAGTTTTCAGAGGAATGGGATCGATGGATCGAGAAAAACAAGGTGTCATTAAGTCAATTATCAATGGCATTATTCATTGAAGAAAACCTCCAAGATATCGCCGCAGTTGACGGCTACCCTACCGGGCAACAGTTGCTCGAAATGGCAACATCATTCCAGGCTAATCAAGACATGCGCTTTAAATCCGCCATCAGGTTACAAAACGGCGGCGTCAACATGAGCTTTGTCAATGACGATGACAATCAAACCCTGGCACAAATGAAGCTGTTTGAAAAAATCGCCATTGGCATTCCCGTATTCTGGAGCGGCGATGCATATCAGATCACGGCAAGGCTGCGATACAGGGTTAAAGAAGGTCATTTGATTTTCTGGTACGAACTGATACGCAACGACAAAGTGCTGGAAGACGCCACAAAAAACATGATCAACAAGATCAAAATAGCAACCGGCGTACCTTTCTTTTTTGGCACAGTAAGTTAGACACATTCCCTGGTCAGTTTGAATAAATTGCAGAATGATCAGGATGCGTGAGGAAATCATGACCAATACACCAATCAAACTAATCGGCTTACACGGCCCCGCGGGCTGCGGCAAAGATACTGTGGCTGAAATACTGTGTGCAGCCCAGGAATTCAGGAGCGTATCTTTTGCCGAGCCTCTGATCGATATGCTCGTTGCCGGTTTCAGAGTGCCTAAAAGCTATTTCACTGACCGCAATCTTAAAGAAATCCCGATACCGGAATTATGCGGAAAATCACCACGGCAACTAATGCAAACGCTCGGCACCGAGTGGGGAAGGAATTATGTCGATTGCGACGTATGGGTAAAGATTGCCGACAGAAAAATAGAATACTTAAGAAAGCTCGCAGCAGCCGGTAACGCCTACATTGAAGGAATCGTGGCAACCGATGTGAGATTCCAGAACGAATACGACTACATCCGCAACCATGGCGGAACGATCTGGCACATTCGCCGACCGATCAACCCCAATGAAATTAACCCAACACATGTCAGCGATAAGCTTATGAAAATCGACACGGATCGTGACCAGCTGATTTTAAACGATGGCGACATCGACCAGCTCGCAGAGAAAATTAATACGATTCTGCATCCGGCCATAACGGAGGGCTAAGAAAATGCCTGAGTACACAACGGTAAATAAAAGCATATTCAAACCAGCGCTACCATCCAGCACCAATGAACTAGCTGCGCTAAGAAAGAAAAATAACCCACAAGATCAGCCGGTAGGACATTTCACAGGACGTTGCGCGCATTGTGGCAGCAATGATTTGTGGGATGACAATCTTGCGTACGGCTGCAATAGCTGCGGCGCACTACTCGCAGGTAATTAATTAAAGGACAAATAATGATCCCATTCGACACCAAACACTACCGAGCAAACCAGCCAGGATGCCTGCGCAAATACTGGCCGCACATTCTCACCACGATTGCACTGATTGCCTTATTAAGTTGGCTGGATAAATTAGACCGAGATTCACACTTAAATCGTGTGCAGCAAGCAGCGAGCGGACAATGCAAATGAAGCCAACAACTCTTTCCATTATTTATCTAATGCTAGCAATCATTGCCGCCATCATTATTGGTTTTGAGTCCAACATTTTCTATGCATTTATTATCTTATCAAACATCTGGTCAGCAGTGTATTACTTGTCTAAGGATAAATCATGATCAATTTTAAAAGTGAGCAAGAACAATCGGCAATCATGGATATCAATCCGGATATCGCCCGGCATTTATTGAGCACCAGCCCAGGCAACAGGAAAATACGCTACTGGCACGTCGATGTTTTAGCCGGCGCGATGGCCAGGGGCGAATGGAGAGTCACCAGCCAGGGCATCGGCATCGATAAAAACGGAAATCTCAGAGACGCACACCACAGACTCATGGCCGTAGTTAAATCCGGAATCACAATCAGAAGCGTTGTAGTCATGGGCCTGCCGCTGAATGCCTACGAAGTTACCGATACTGGCATTGCCCGCAACATGGCCGACCTGTTGAATGAAAATAAACGTTTAACCGATGTCCTCAACATTGCTGCCCGGATATATTACGACACATCCAGACCGGTAACTATTGATCTGATGCGGCCGATCATGAATTCCGGCCTGTACGACACGGCCAAAGCACTCATAAGCCACTGCGGTACAGCCCGAGTGTTTTACTCATCAGCACCAGTCAAACTGGCAGCATGCATAACTATTCTTAACGGCGGCGATGCGGACTATGTAATGCAACAATACCGGGCGCTGTGCATCCTGGATTTCAAATCGATGTCACCTGCATCGATGTCACTGGTTAAGCAAGTCAATGACGGCAAGGCAAATACCCGCAGCTACAAAGAAGACACAATCTGTAGAGCACTCAGAGCTTTTGACATCACGCAAAAAGATTCCAACGAATCCGGAGCAAAACCGGAACAAATTGCCGCCGCAAAAAGACTGGTCATCGATGTGCTAAAAAATAAAATGTCACAACCAGAACATAACTCAGAGCCGGAATCAAAACAAAATGTAATCGAACCGGTGAAAGTGATTAACAAACCCAAAAAATCCACCGGCATCGATGACGAACTGAAAGAACTGCTTGATGACGGACAACATTCAGGCGGAAGCTACGTGCACAAATCGGGCGATCGGAAGAAGTATGTTAACCGATAAGAAAGAACTGTCTATGTATACGTGTTCAACCGTACAGATAGAAATAAATAAAAAGGGCATAATGTTTTCACGTAATTCATTCTTTTTTGAGAAATTTAAAATGAATTACCCGCACCAGCCCGAGTGGATGCTCACACTTAGTCGGAGGGCTGGAAAGTTGCCCTTATCCAGTACGCACTCCCCAAACCCTTCTTCTCTGCGTACTGGATACCCTCTCAATGGGCGAAATCGCGCAACCGAGTCCACGCGCAACCACACCCGGTTGGTTCGCACGCGGTTTTGCCCACCCGTTTTAAATTCACACAAATATCCACACCCAATCAAATTAATTCTTTTGCTAGAAGAATTATGCTGCTCGATCACCAGGAGTAATCATGGCCTCAGTCAATAAAGCCATACTCATTGGCAACCTGGGACAAGACCCGGAAACTCGTTATATGTCCAACGGAGACGCCGTCACCACACTCTCTCTGGCCACCACCGACACCTGGAAAGATAAGAACGGAGAGAAGCAGAGCAAGACGGAATGGCATCGTGTGGTTATGTACCGCAAGCTCGCCGAAATCGCCGGAGAATATTTGAAGAAAGGCCGATCTGTTTATATCGAAGGCAGACTGGAAACCAGGAAATGGACGGACAAGCAGAACGTTGAGCGCTACACCACCCAGATAGTGGCAGATCAACTGCAAATGCTTGGCAATAAATCAACCGGGAATGCGGATACATCAAATTCGGATGACAAACCTACCCCATCAAAAGCTAGCGCAGGCGGCGGAATTAATAACGGTTTTGATGATATGGATGATGACATCCCGTTTTAGATTGTGGCTGCCAAGGTGCTCTACGTCTTGGCAGCCACGGAGATACTATGCAGATTATATAAAACGGCTAAAAAATAAAAATCTTTAGCGAAATTTTTACCCAGGAGATTATATGGACATCTATCAGAAGTATCTTGAGTACATAACAAATGCAGGAGAAGGGGCAACAGTTGAAAATTTCGTTACTGATTGGGATCCAGTTGGAAACAAAGTATTAAATCAACTGAAATCTAATAATTTAGTAACTATAGATGATAACAATATAATTCATCTAACAGATATAGGTAAAGTTGCTAAAACTACCTGAAAGGAATAACAGAAATGAGCTTTTTAGAATGGCCCTGCGATCAATACTTCAGCGCTTGCTCCTTTTTTGTAGCGACAAAGGCTTTGTTAGCATTGATTCTTTGCGCGATATCTCTAGGTATGACAATTATAGTAATAAAACAAATAATCAAGGATCTGAGGAAATAGTTTGAAATGAGCATATTCCTGGATGATGAAGATGTTGCCAGACTTGCCGGGACTAAAATAAAGTCACGTCAGATTGCACAACTTCGAGTAATGGGAATATTATTTTATGTAAATGCTGCTGGTCGGCCAGTTGTACCAAAATCAGCCGTGGAATCCAAGACCGACATCACCCCAACATTAGATCAACCGTGGGTACCGAACGTACTTAAACATGGGTAGAAAACCGACTAAGAATTTCAATCTACTAAAAGGGATGCGCCAACGTAAACGTTGGAATACCACCTTCTATTATTTTGATACAGGCGGCAAACCTAGAAAAGAAATACCGCTAGGCAATGATTATGCAATGGCTGTAAAAAAATGGGCAGAGCTGCAAATCGATGCCAAACCCAAACACCAGGATATCATTACATTTAGATACGTTGCAGAACGTTATGTAAAAGAAGTTATTCCAACAAAAGCTCCAGCCACACAAAAAGATAATCATAGAGAGCTTGATCAATTATATAAATTTTTTGATAACCCACCCGTTCCGCTATATAAAATAAAGCCTATCAATATTCGCCAATACTTGGATTGGCGCGGAATTATTCGAGCAAATCGAGAGAAAGCTTTATTTAGCCATATTTGGAACAAAGCAAGGGAATGGGGATATACCGATCTGACAAACCCATGCATGGGAATCAAGGGTTTTCGAGAAACTGGCCGTAAACATGTTTATATTGACGATGAGTTGTATAATGCCGTTTATTCAGTTGCGAGCGAGCCTTTACGTGATGCTATGGATATGGCGTATTTTACCGGCCAGCGCCCATCAGATGTCTTAAAGATGACTGATCATGATATTCAGGACGGAGTCTTGCGTATCGAGCAAAATAAAACCGGAACAAAATTACAGATAATTATTGAAGATGAGCTTGATATTCTTATTAAAAGAATAATTGAGAGAAAATCTTTTTATAAAATTAGAAGCTTTTCTCTGATTGTTGACAGCACAGGCCAACGCCTGACAGCATCAGCCCTTAGAGGTCATTTTGATCGGGCAAGAGAAGCTGCTGGCATTAGTAAAGAAAAATTTCAGTTTCGAGATTTGCGCGCGAAAGCAGCTACTGACACAACTGAATATACCGGAGATATTCGACAAGCACAAAAACAACTAGGTCATACAACAATATCGATGACTGAGCATTATGTGAAAAGTCGTAAGGGTGAGAAAGTGAAACCAACAAAAACCAGAAAAACCGCTCCGCAAAACAAAAATTAATTAAGCATTCATGCGGTTTTGCAGCGCGCTAACTTCCTTTAATTGCGGAGCAGTAATATAAATAACTCGATATTTTAATTGATCTTTTCGATAGACTTAAAATCCCTCGGGCCTAAAACGCCCGTGCCGGTTCGATTCCGGCCCCGGGCACCACTTTACAAAATAACGTTTAATACTTTTTCCATCTTTTATTAATAAAACTCAATATTCAAGCGGGTTTTAACGCCTTGCTGAGTTCCGAAATCTAAACCTTTTCTACTGTTTTATACTTAGTTGCCGTTAACTTTTACGTCATAATTACGTCAGGGTTTACGCTCAGAGAAGTCAATGATGTTTGATTTTTCTCCTACGATACATGACCGCACCGCATCAACACCAAGCCGCTAATGCATATCATTGAAATCAGTTTCATGCACCGCACGATCAGCACCAAATTCAGGCTTGACCACAAATCCATTTATTTCTGCAACAGCTTCGCTAGCTTTTGTTATACTGGGATTACCATCCATATTGAAATCATCGTCAGCACAAATAATGATCTTGGAATCAGGATATTTCCCCCGCAGCGCATTGCAAACAGGCAGTAAATTACCCGCATCAAAGCAGACCACCACATTACCGCCGATTGATTGTTTTACACTGCAACCGGTAGCCCATCCCCCAGTAACATAAATTACGTCGAGATTGCTACTGGAAGTCAGAATGCAAAAACACCCCTTTTTCCGCCCGCCGCTCAGAAATTGTTTAGCACCATCCAGAGTAATAAACTGTAGCGAATACATCTCACCATCAATATCACGCACCGGCACAATACCAGCGTATTTCTGATTTGCTTAGCACCGCTTGGCCTGATGCCCTTCTTGACTAGGTAATCATTCAGCCTCAACAGAACCCGCACGATTCCAAATTTTCTCAGCTTTACTCTTAGCCGCAGCCCGAAGCAAAGCTTCCTCCTTTTCCCTCAAAGCGCGCGCGGCCGCTATGCGTCACTTATTATCCTTCACCTCATCGGCATTCAGTTCGCCTGATGACTTAGCACACCAATTAGCTATCTGGCCAGTACGCCATGAGCCGAATGATCCCGCCTGAACCCCATCGAGAAAAAGCACATACCATCCATTTTTCTTGCCTTTTTTATCACCCGCCATCTCACAGTGATGGATCTTTCCATATTGCCTTTTATCTCAAGACCGGAATTACGAGCGGATTCTGAAAATTCAAGAATAGGATCATTAGCTGGTGATTTTATCACTGCATCCTATTGTAAAAACGTATCCTACAGGATACAATGCTCACATGAAATACGAACTGCAAATTACCCAAACATTCAGCAGTGGTTTAAGAAACTGGACAAAACGACAACCATCAAACTGCTTGAGCGGCTTGATCGGGTTACTGCGGGCAACCTGGGCGATCACAAAGCTATCGCTAATGGATTGTTTGATCTGCGTTGTTTCTTTGGCGGCGGCATCCGCCTGTATTTCACCATCCGCAACCAGCTAATCGTCTTGCTGCTGGCAGGCGGAAATAAAAGCACTCAGGGCAAGGATATTGAAAAAGCCAAGGCGATTATGAATAAACTGGAGGATTAAGATATGACCGAAAAAATTATCCCTTTCGATATCGCAGAACATCTCAAAACAGATGAAGACATTCGCGCCTTCCTGCAAGAATCCGCAGCCAACGCTACCGCCACTGAATTCATCCACGCGTTAAACACGGCCGCCAGGGCCAAAGGGATGACCGAAGTGGCAACACTTGCCGGAGTTAGCCGCACAAGTCTTTACAAATCTCTGAGCGGACAAGGAAAGCCGGAATTCGCCACCATCGCAAAGGTAGTTGAAGCTCTGGGCTGCAAGCTGGTGATATCTTGAATCAAAAAAAGAACCCAGCGCACTAACAAGGAAGAGAAAAGATACGCTGGGTGGAGATGCGTGAAAGCCTGTTACCATGCTAGAAGTGTAGTCACGAGATATTTGCCCAGAGAGCGATGCATCTGATTTGTACAGCGGCGAGAAAAGAGGTGGTATTTTTGGCGTATCTTGTGGCGATGCTGCGCCATCTCTTGAGGTGCAGAAAAGCATT
>Ga0268299_1000586_pt1 | contig 104811 bp, 93 predicted proteins | sample NOBtaG_FD_193484 | JGI IMG/M metagenome (GOLD analysis project Ga0268299, IMG submission 193484) | Activated sludge microbial communities from bioreactor in Nijmegen, Gelderland, Netherland - NOB reactor | ecosystem: Engineered > Bioreactor > Aerobic > Activated sludge | place: Netherlands...
CATGATCGCTTCCATGAGTCGCAAGGGGGACTGCTACGATAATGCGCCGATGGAAAGCTTCTGGGGGATACTTAAAACCGAACTGGTGCATCATCGGAGATTCAAAACACGGCAACAGGCCATTCAGAAAATTACCGAATATATCGAAATATTCTATAACCGACAGCGCAAGCAAGAAAAATTGGGCTATTTATCGCCTGCACAATTTTCGCAGCAGTACTATGCAAATCTACTCGTTGCTTAAACCTATGGACTCCATTTTTGACAACACATATCAGTTTGTTTCACTAGAGCAAATTTTGGGTTGGTTCAAACAGATGTCCGATTGTCCGGGAAACATTGGAGCTTTACCGGACATCTGGAATCAAGTGCACGAGCACTTTGATGCACGGCCAAACCCAACTAAAGACGATCTTGAATCATTACGCCCTTCTCTCCCGGAGATTAGTGCTGCTTTTATTGCCGTGCAGTATTCTCTGTGGTGCGTGCTTTATCACGGTTGCTTCCTGAATGAATTAATCGAACGCGCTCGCAACGGCGACAACAAAGCTTTAATTGACGCCATAAAGATAGATACCTCCATTATTGGTTGCCCAACTGCTGTTGGGAAAATAAGCAAAGCTACACGGCTACATGATGTGAAGTTTTTTGCAAAACTGAAATCCGCTATTAATGGCAAGAAAGAAAAACTCAAACAAGACAACTTTCAAAAAATGCGCTTGGTCTTTGAAGTGCTTTATGAAGCTGGCGCATTACGCCTAACTGATAAGCAACTCTATCAATTATTTGTCGAGGAATTAGAGCTCTATGCCGCCAATTCAAAAGGCGGTGGTAGTGAGAAAGCGTTGCGTAAATTTGCTGATACTTACATGAAGAAAAACGCAACCACCTAAAAATTCATTTTCTGAGTGGATTACTTTTTTTGAGTTGATATACAAAATCTCTATCCATTGCGATGTTAGCAATGTTTGCATAATCACTATGGATAAGGATTTTTATCATGAACAAAGAAATTAGTGTTTCGCCTGATACTGTAACATTCGAGAAAATTGAAACCGCCGAGCCAACGCAGAAGACGACGAGCTTTAGCGAGGAGGAGAGATGCGAGGGCGAGGTGGAAAAGGATTTGACGGATATATTGCATCAGTCGGTTTCATCCTCTCAGGGTACGCTGGTTAGTAACACAGTATCCTCAAACGACAATCCTAAACATTTCAAACCCCTGCTTTATGGAATTGATAGTCTTTATCTTTCCTACTATGGACAACTCTCGGAAGATTGGGACAGCAAATTATCTGAATTAAAAGAAAAAGCACAATCGGAAGATGAGAAAGTGCAAGCCTTGGCACAAGTCGCTATCGGCTCTCACCTATTTGAAGTCAGTTATAGAGGCTTTCCTCGTTTTCCCTACGTCCTATCGGATAATTGCTTCTTCATTAAACTGAATCGCAGCCAATCCAGCAAGCTGCCGATGGCGTATGTCCAGGTTTCCAGCGAATACTTGGCAGCAGTCGGTGCTGAAACGGCTGAGAAAGACTTGCGCTTTGTCGTCAATACGCTGGGATTAGTGCTTGATGCGCCCGGTGTCAGCCGCGCCGATTTATTTCTGGATTTTGTCTGCATCGATAATCTTTCTGAAATTCATCATTCCGACTGGATCACAAGAGCGAATTTGATGGCGAAATACTTCGATTGCCGCCTGGATGATCCTTTTACCGGCTGGGTCATCGGCATAGGCGGCGATTTGCATGCTCGCTTGTATGAGAAGGTGGTGGAGATTAAAACCAAGTCTCATAAAACCTGGTTGTGTTCTTTATGGGAAAGCAACGGTTGGCAAGCTGATGAAAAAGTCTGGCGTATTGAGTTCCAGGCAGAAAAGCAATTACTGAAGCAACTCGGAATTATCGGTCTATCTGAGTTACAGTGTAACCAAGCAGCACTATGGAATTATTTCACGCATGATTGGCTACGCCTTTCCATTCCCAGTTTGACTGACAGTAAGCGCAATCGCTGGCCAAATCATCCATTATGGGACGATATTTCCAATATCTACTCATTCCCTTCCGATCAACTGCGCTTGAAACGTTTTTCCATTGGCAGATTGCCGCATGATGAGCGCATCTTCGTGCATGGCCTGGGTGACCTTACTTCCTTCATGGCTCGGGAAGGTATTGAGGACTTTAGCGAAGGTGTCGGTGAATATCTGCATCATGCCACACAATACCATGCCAGAAAGAATGAGAACCTTCAGCGTTATATACAGCGCAAAGTAAAAGCAAAAGGCAGGAAGTACAACACCCTCAACAATCGCGAAAACCTTGCAGAAACCATTCAAGAAAGAAAGCAAAGAGCAAAAGCCTATCAAAATGCGAAGGATGGCGAATGAAAACATTCAATCTTGAAGAATCCGCCCTATTCCTTAAACTGCACCCCGAAGAAGTACGCCGCCGTACCAAGGCTGGAATTATTCCGGGTGTTAAATTGGGAAAATGCTGGGTATTTATTGAAGATGATCTTGCTGCCTACCTGCGCTCGTTATATGCTACTCCTCGGCAAGCGTTGCAAGTGGGACATGAGGAAAAACAATTATGTCACTCTTTAAACGTGGTAAGACGTGGTGGATTAGTTTCACCACACCAAGCGGCGAGCGAGTTAGATGCTCTGCTGCAACAGAAGATAAAACCCAGGCACAGGAATTCCACGACAAGCTAAAAGCAGAATCTTGGCGAGTTGTGAAACTGGGCGATAAGCCAAAACGCACTTGGGATGAAGCGGCCTATAAATGGTTAATGGAAACAGAGCATAAAGCTTCACATAAGCAGGATATGAAGCAAGTCGCCTGGATTCAGCAGTTCTTTAGAGGCCGATTGCTTTCCGAGTTAACTCGGGAAGTGATTGCTGAAGTGGGTGAAGTGAAGCGCAAAGAAACTTCACCTTCAACGGCCAATCGCTATTTGGCAACAATCCGGGCAATTTTGCGTCGTGCAGCCCTTGATTGGAAGTGGATCGAGAAAGCACCGTTTATCCGATTGTATAAAGAACCTAAACGGCGTATTCGTTGGATCGCACCAGAGCAAGTAAAAATGCTTCTTGATGAATTACCGGAGCATTTAGTTGATTTGGTCAAATTCTCCCTGTGTACTGGGTTACGCAAACGAAATGTAACTGATCTGGAATGGTCGCAAGTTGACCTGCAAAGAAACGTTGCATGGATACATGCAGATCAAGCCAAAGGAAGAAAAAGCATTCACGTTTCGTTAAATGCTACTGCAATGGATATATTGAGAAAACAAATTGGCAAACACCCGGTAAGAGTTTTTACTTATCGCGGAAAACCAATTATCCAAGTTAATACCAAAGCTTGGCGCAGAGCATTAAAACGTGCAGGCATTGAAAACTTCCGCTGGCATGATCTGCGGCATACCTGGGCGAGTTGGTTAACTCAAAAAGGTGTCCCGTTAAATGTGATTCAGGAGATGGGGGCTTGGGAATCGACTGAGATGGTAAAACGTTATGCTCATTTGGCTCCCGAGCAATTCAGGAAACATGCAATGGTTGTAGATAAACTTCTGAATGACACAATTTTGACACAACCAGAGAATTAGAAGGCCATAAAATTAATATAACCTATTGATTTTATGGTGCCGACACCAAGAATCGAACTCGGGACCTTCTGATTACAAATCAGCTGCTCTACCATCTGAGCTATGCCGGCAATTAATACGGTAAGAATGGGTAATTTCAAATCAATAGATTTATTTAATTACCCTAAGTTTTGGTTTTCGTACTTTCCTTTCCTGCAGTATTTCAGGATCTTGATTTGAATTATTATTTTTAAGCACATTCATAGCTTTCTGGTTTTCTCTTTTTTGATCAGAGAATGTGATACCCTGATTCACCTCCTTAGCAAAGATACTATTAATCGTATTCATTGGTATCTTCAATTTTCTTTCCACACCATTAAATCTTGCAGAAAAACCTACAATATTATTATCAATAATTAGTTCGTTAACAGCGTTTATACTTATATTAAAGACGATTTCATTTTCTTTAATATATTCCTTGGGAACATTCAATTCGGGAAATGCTTGAACGGATATATAAGGCGTAAATCCACTATCTATACACCAATCATAAATTGAACGAACTAAGTAAGGCTTTGTTGAGCTAATTGTCATTTTCGCATCACTTTCTCAGAAGCTGACAATGCATCAATAAATAGCGGTCGACTAAACAATCTTTCAGAATATTTTAGTAACGGCGCTGCTTGTTTTGGAAGACGAATTCCAAAATGCTCTAAACGCCAAAGCAATGGTGCTATCGCCACATCAAGCATAGAAAATTCATCACCTAACATGAACTTTTGCTTTTCAAAAATTGGTGAGATGATCGTGAGATTATCGGAAATCACTGTTCGGGCTTTATCCACTGTTTTTTGATCTGCACCTTCAAACGCGTCAATGTGACAAAACAACTCTTCCTCAAAACGATAGAGCAATAGCCGTGCACGAGCACGCATAACCGGATCAGCTGGCATCAACTGGGGATGCGGAAAACGATCATCGATGTATTCATTAATAATGTTTGATTCATACAATACTAAATCGCGTTCCACCAGCACCGGTGCTTTCCCGTATGGACTCATTACCGCCAAGTCCTCTGATTTATTATTAGGATCGACATCAATCACTTGGAAATCCATATCTTTCTCGTGCAATACAATTCTGCAACGATGACTGTACGGACAAGTAATTGTTGAATATAACGTCATCATAATTATGATTCTCTGACTCTGAACTATTTTATATATGTGACAAAAGACGTCAGTGAATATCTCTCCAATATTCTTTCTTCAAGAAGTAAGACAATGCCAGCATACCCAACAAGAAAAGTATCACTTTAACACCTAATTCTTTCCGCGCGTTTGCATGTGGCTCACCCAAATAGACCATGTAATTTACTAAATCACCTACAAACTTATCAAATTCTGCTGGAGTCATTTTGCCTGGCTTTTCCAGAATCAAGCTCTTCTGATCGCCATTTACTTCCAGTTTCTGCTCACCTTGCAACTGATAAAGTACGTGAGGCATTGCGGCGCGATCAAATACCAAATTATTCCATCCAGTTCCAGTCGCATCATCACGATAAAAAGCTTTTAAATAGGTATATAGCCAATCTGCCCCTCTTGAGCGAGCTATAACCGACAAATCAGGCGGAGCTACACCGAACCATTCCTCGCCTTCTTTCTTGCGCATTGCAGATAACATCAAGTCGCCGACTTTTTGCCCTGTATGAACCATTTTCTCAAGTATTTCTTCATTCGTATATCCAATATCACGGTGACGGTTATAGCGCATGTAGCTTGCGCCATGGCATGTCAAACAAAAATTAACAAAGCTTTCAGCACCGCGCTGCAAAGAAGCATTATCAGCGATGTCTACTGGAGCTCGCTCTAATGGCATGCCAGATTCAGCAGCGTACACACTGAACGGAGCTATGCATAAGATTAATATAGCAACAATGGTTATTTTCTTCATTTTTTTACTCTTGTAGTCTTTTTGGCTCAGGTTTGGTTTTATCAATCTTGCTGTACCATGGCATCAAAACAAAAAATGCAAAATATATCACGGTAAAGATTTGCGCTAACAAGGTATACAAGGGGGTTGGTGATTTCGTACCCAACCAGCCTAATACGAAAAAGCTGATAACAAACAATGTTAAAGCAATTTTAAAATAAGGGCCTTTATAGCGCACCGATTTAACAGGACTTCTATCCAACCATGGCAAGAAACAGAAAATTACCACTGACCCCGCCATCAATATTACACCCCATAATTTAGCGTCTATTCCCAGAAAGTTCACAGTTACAGCACGCAACATTGAATAATAAGGAGTGAAATACCAAACGGGCGCAATGTGATCAGGTGTTTGTAATGTATTGGCAGGTATAAAATTATTATATTCCAGGAAATACCCACCCATTTCAGGAGCAAAGAAAATAATCCCGCAAAAAACAATCAAAAACACCACTACACCTACGATATCCTTAACCGTGTAATAAGGATGGAATGGTATGCCGTCAACAGGAATTCCGGTTGAAGGATTTTTATTTTCTTTTATTTCAATCCCATCAGGATTATTTGATCCGGTTTCGTGTAATGCAAGAATATGCACAAATACTAAAACCAACAGTACTAATGGCAACGTTACGACGTGATAAGCAAAAAAACGATTAAGTGCTGCGTCAGAAAGGGTGAAATCACCCAGTAGCCATTGTTGAAGCGTTTCGCCAATTGCCGGAATCGCTCCAAACATACTGACAATTACTTGCGCGCCCCAATAAGACATCTGACCCCATGGCAGAATGTATCCGGTAAAGGCTAAGCTCATCAGTACAAAAAATATACACATACCCACCAACCACAGAAGCTCCCGCGGTTTACGATACGAACCATATAGCATTCCACGGAACATATGCAGATAAACCACAACAAAGAACATCGATGCACCCGTAGAATGCATATACCGGATTAGCCAACCGTAATCCACATCACGCATGATATATTCAACCGACGCAAAAGCCTGGCTGGCATCCGGTTTATAATTCATGGTTAGAAAGATACCGGTAATTAATTGATTAACCAATACCAGTAAAGCCAAAGAACCAAAGAAATACCAGAAATTAAAATTCTTCGGAGCATAATACTCGGAAAGATGGGCCTTCCAATTAGACGTCAATGGAAAACGCTTATCAATCCATTCAATCATGGAGTTAAATATATTACTCATTTACACAGATCCCTCGCTTTCAGATCCAATTAAAAGACGACTCTCACTCAAATAAACATGAGGAGGTACAACCATATTCGTAGGAGCCGGTACATGCTTATAGACGCGACCCGCCAAATCAAATTTTGAACCGTGACACGGACAGAAAAAACCACCCAACCAATCAGGTCCAAGATCTGCTGGAGCAATATCTTTCCTAAATACAGGAGAGCAACCTAAATGAGTGCAAACACCTTCGGTAACCAAAATTTCAGGCTTGATTGATCGTGTGCGATTTTTTGCATATTCCGGTTGCTGATTCTTTTCCGAATTTGGATCAGCCAGTTCATCTTCTACTTTTTCCAAGGTTTTCAACATCTCTGGCGTACGATTCAACACCCACACGACTCTTCCCCGCCACTCGACCATCAGAAGCATACCAGGCTCAAGTTTTGATATATCCACCTCTACCGGTGCACCTGCTGCTTTGGCTCTTTCACTCGGCATCATACTCAATAAAAAAGGCGTTGCTATCGCAGCGCCCGCTACACCACCGGCTACAGAAGTTGCTGCGACCAAAAACTTTCTTCTGCCGCTCATCTTCTCATTTATGCTGAAACTATCTGCCATCATAATCAATCATTCCATCAGTAATTTTTTCACGTAACCATATCAATAGAAATGAAATTCTTATCCAACCCCTATCACTTCTGCTAATTTATCCGCTAATGCTTGCTACAAAAGCGCGCAGTATACCACAATCATTTTAAGGATTATAGAAAACTCTATACAGATTGAATTGGCTGAAAGTCAAGTAAACAAAGCTGTAAGTGTATTATTTACAAACTAATTACTTAACCTTTCCGTGACATTGTTTATACTTTTTACCAGAACCGCAAGGACATGGTTGATTACGTCCTATTTTTTCGTTATCACGTACAAATGGTTGATTCTTTTCTGCTTGAATATTGCTGCGATTCGATTCTTCTTCTGAAACCTCGGCATAATTATCATGGTGATATTGCACATTCTCTGGCGATCGCAGCGTTTCAGTCACTGCTTCCACTTGCTGTTCATTTTTTATTTGAACTGTCAGTAGTATCTTTGTTACCACGCTTTTAACCTCTTCGAGCATATTGGTGAAGAGTCCAAAAGCTTCTCGCTTATATTCTTGTTTTGGGTTCTTTTGTGCATAGCCACGCAGATGTATGCCCTGGCGCAAATGATCCAATGCCGCCAAATGCTCGCGCCAATGAGAATCTAGGATTTGTAACATTACAACCCGCTCATAATGATGAATTATTTCGGCACCCACCGCCTCTACTTTTTCCTGATACTTTTCATTGGCCAGGTCAATGATCCGCTGACTCAAACTTTCCTCATGTAAATCTGGCTGTTGTTCAAGCCATTTTTTCAATGGAAAATGCAATTGAAAATCTGTTGCAAGCGCTTTCTCCAGTCCGGTCACATCCCATTGTTCTTCAACACTCTGTGGCGGTATATATAAATTGAACAAATCACTTAGCACACTTTCACGAATCGCTGTAATAGTCTCCGAAATATTCTGCTCCGCTTCCAATAATTCATTACGTTGCTGATAAATTACTTGCCGCTGATCATTGGCGACATCATCGTACTCCAGCAATTGCTTACGCATATCAAAATTTCTTGCCTCGACTTTGCGTTGCGCATTCTCAATAGCTTTTGTAACCCAGGGATGCTCAATAGCTTCTCCTTCTGGCATATTAAGGCGCGTCATAATATTTGCGACTCGATCAGAGGCAAATATGCGCAGCAGCGGATCCTCCAATGATAGAAAAAAACGACTGGAACCCGGGTCACCCTGCCTACCCGACCGACCGCGCAATTGATTATCCACCCGGCGCGACTCATGCCGCTCAGTACCGATAATATGTAACCCCCCAATTCTTAAAACTTCTTCGTGAATTACATTCCATTTCTCCGAAACTTCACTAATTTGCTTGAGTTTAGCTTCTTCACTTATTTTTTCATCGTGCCGAATACGTTCAATTTCCGATTCCGGATTCCCGCCCAACACAATATCAGTCCCACGACCCGCCATATTGGTAGCAATGGTAACCATTTTAGGACGCCCAGCTTGTGCCACGATACTCGCTTCACTTGCATGTTGTTTGGCATTCAGCACTTGATGCGGCAACTTTTCTCGCTCCAACAGCTTGGATAATAATTCATTACTTTCAATAGATGTCGTACCTACCAGTACCGGCTGCCCTTGTTTATAGCACTCTTTGATTTCTTGAATAATTGCTTCATTCTTCTCTTTCGTAGTGCGAAATACCAAATCCATCCGATCATCACGAATCATTGGCTTATGCGTCGGAATAATAACCGTCTCCAATCCATAAATTTGTTGAAATTCGGCTGCTTCCGTATCAGCTGTTCCCGTCATACCAGAGAGCTTCTGGTACATACGAAAATAATTCTGAAAAGTAATCGAAGCCAGTGTCTGATTTTCTTTCTGAATAACCACCCCTTCTTTCGCTTCTACAGCTTGATGTAATCCATCGGACCAACGGCGACCAGCCATCAAACGTCCCGTAAACTCATCAACAATAACCACTTCACCATTTTGTACAACATAATGTTGATCCAGAAAATATAAACTATGTGCACGTAAGCCCGCGTTTACATGATGAATCAAATTGATATTGCCTGGATCATAGAGACTGGTTCCCGGTTTCAGTAATCCAGCAGACGCTAATAATTTCTCGGCGTGCTCAAAACCAGATTCGCTTAATGTAACCTGATGAGATTTTTCATCGACACTATAATCACCCGGACTGTCTTCCGTTTCCTGGCGAATCAATTTGGGAATCAGTGCATTGATACGCACATAGATCTCTGTATCGCCTTCCGCTTGCCCTGAAATGATCAATGGCGTACGTGCTTCGTCAATTAAGATCGAATCCACCTCATCCACGATCGCAAAATTAAGTATGCGTTGCACCCGCTCATTTGTGTGCGTGACCATATTGTCGCGCAAATAATCAAATCCATATTCATTATTCGTACCGTAGGTTATATCCGCGGCATATGCAGCTTGTTTATCACCATACGACATCTGCGCATAAATAACACCGACACTCAACCCAAGAAACTGGTAAATTTTTCCCATCCAATCAGCGTCACGTTTTGCCAGATAATCATTCACGGTAACAACATGCACGCCATTACCCGATAATGCATTCAGGTAAGCTGGCAAAGTTGCCATAAGCGTTTTACCCTCACCGGTGCGCATCTCTGCAATATTACCTTCGTGCAATACCATGCCACCGATAAGCTGCACGTCGAAATGACGCATTTGCAGCACTCTTTTACCCGTTTCACGTACAACAGCGAATGCTTCTGGAAGTAGATCATTCAGCTCCTCCCCATCTTGAATACGCTGCTTAAACTTGTCCGTTTGGGCACGCAAATCAGCGTCGGATAACTCTGAAATGACCGGTTCCATTTCATTAATAGCACGCACGACTTGAGAATACTGTTTAATCATTCGGTCGTTGCGACTACCGAAAATTTTCTTGAGTAGATTACCTAACATAAAAATAAGTCTCTAATGATTCCGTGTTTGAACAATCTGTTAAGAAGCGAAGTGTGAAATTTTCTCTCGCCCTGCAAAATACCTGAAAAATATCACCGGCTGCTAGAAACCATCTGGAATAGTATTGAAAATGGACGCGAAATATTCGTTCGAATTATTAAAAACGCCTTAACCCGTTCTGCCATACATCCATTTCCTCGAAAGTTTTTTCAACGATCTATTAAGGCTCAATTCAACCCGGCTTTTTCAGAAATTTAGCTGGATTTTGCGGTTTGTCTTTGTGTCGAATCTCAAAATGCAAATGGGGTCCGGTAGAACGTCCGGTACTGCCAACCTCAGCTATCTTCTGCCCCTGTAATACAACTTCCCCAAGCTTTACTATTCGCTTCGAGGCATGTGCATACCGACTCACCAAATCACCGCCATGATCAATCTCAACCATATTACCATACTCAGAATGGCGATCCGAATAGATCACTACTCCACTTGCAGCAGCTTTTATCGGTGTACCTGTTTTTGCGGCGAAATCGACACCCTCATGAAATGCTCTCTTTCCGGTAAAAGGATCAATCCGATAACCAAAACCGGAAGAATACCAATCTGTTTCAACCGGCATTTCGGAAGGTAAAACAAACTTGGTTATCCTGCCAAAACGCAATAACGAATCGAGAGCCCCCAGTTTATCTGCTCTTTCGTCAAGCATCGTAGACAATTCCTGGAGCATATCATCAAACTCCCCAACAGTTAGCTCGTCCCCCAAAATATCGAGACTACTTCTTGGTCCGCCTTGTCCCGGCACTTCTTTAAACAGAAAGTCAGGTGATTTGATTCCTGAAGATTCTGCCAAGCGCTCACCCAAGGCATCCAGACGAATTAATTGCGCTTGCATATGCCCTAGCTTGCTGGCCATAATATTCAGGTTATCTTGTAAGTGGGCTTGGATTTTCTGGTGTTTTTCTTCTTGCGGATTAACTAAAATCGCTCTTAATAATGGAGCATCGATTTTGTCGGCATAACGTAGTGAAATAAAATTCAACCCTAATGCCGCTATTACAACTATGGCAGAAAAAACACCTAATAATAATATGATACGCGACCTTGTCAGCGTAAGTTTGCGCGCTCGTTCCGTATTACTTGAAATAAAAATAATATTCATACTTTATTCTCACAGGGTATTTTTTAAATAACCATGCTTCCTCTTAAAGTTGATTCATATCTTGATCTTCTGGGCAAAACGCCCGAATATGCCAGCTTGCTTTCATCGGCTCGTCAATTGCATGAAGCTCAATTAGCATTTTTTAAACTGATTCCAGCGCAGTTAATTCAATATTGTCGCCTAGGTCTAATTCTGGACGGCAAGTTAACCATCCTGGTAGAAAATGGCGCAGTTGCCTCAAAACTCAAGCAAATTTCACCATCACTACTAATTAAACTACAGCAGCGTGGCTGGAAAGTTACTGCATTTCAAATATTGGTGCAAGCGCATAACTCGCTTAAAAACTCAAGACCATTTGAAAAGCAAGGACATAGCAAAAGAAAATTGAAACTGAGTCAGACAGGTAGAGAATGTTTAACTCAGCTTGCTGCTACGATGTCAGATTCAGAACTCAAAAAAACCATCCAATTCTTCGTAAGAAAACATCAAGACACCTCAATTGATTACAATGATTCAAAAACGTAATGCAAATGATGGGTTAATCCTAGGGAGCCGCTGAACAATGAGCGGTTCTCAGATTTTTCAGGCCTACTGCCAGTTTTTTGAACACGAATTCACGGTACTTCCTTCTTCAGCGGCATTTTGTCGCCTAATTCCTCCTGTTTCTGCTCATTGTCCGCCGCCGGGGCAAGGTAAACATTGATCGCCTCCAGCAATATCGCTGTTAATTCGTGCTGCTCCAAAAGATGCCGGAAATTCAGCATCGTAGTCTCGTCCGGCAGAGCATCGGTAGCCCCGCTGAATCCCGAAAAGCTCGATGGCGTAACATGGTGTAACATGGTGTATTAAAAAATTATCAGAAAAGACGATTATCCCAATCTTTGGATTCGTTCAGCGATTCCCTGGTAACGAAACTCATTATTTTGATACACCCGGCGCATCAATTATCCCAGCCAATCAATATCCTAGGGAAATTACCACAATTCTTGCCTGCAATTGTCTACTTGATTTTTATTTTCTGTAACCGTCTCGTATATAATGCGGAAATATTGATCAGGTTTACACATGCCAAAGCAATTACTCTTGACTGTATGTTAAAACCTTTATTTTTCCGATGATGATTTAATCTCAAAGTGTCAGCCTAGTTCCGATTATCCGACTGACCGTATAAAAACCCTATGAATGTTTTTTATGAAGAAGCTGGAACCTTCAAAATAGGTACCATACTCGCTGACAATAATACCTCGCTACAAATAGAGGCTATTCATGGCAAGCGCTCAAAGATTAAAGCCACATCGGTGTTATTCAAATTCGATACGCCCCCAGTATCCGAATTTATGAATCATGTCCAGAAAATCATTGCCGAATTGGATGCGAATTTTCTTTGGGAATGCTGCGCTCAAGAAGTCGAATTTGCCAGCAATACGCTCGCTGCCGATTATTTTGGACACTCACCCAGTCCGATTGAAGCTGCTGCCACATTGATGCTGCTTCAGAATGCTCCGATGCATTTTTACAAAAAAGGACAAGGACGTTACAAGGCAGCGCCACCTGATGCGCTCAAAGCAGCCCTCGCCAGTCTGGAGAAAAAACGCCTGCAAGCAGAGCAACAAGCGCACTACGTTGAGCAACTTAACCAATTCATTCTGCCTGAGGAATTTAAACCGCGGCTTCCACAATTACTCTATAAGCCAGAAAAAAATTCCATTGAATGGAAAGCGCTCGAAGCTGTTTGTGCCGAAACCAAGCATACTCCTGTAAAGCTAATGGAAAAATGTGGTGCCATACCCTGTTCACACGATTATCATTTCAATCAATTTATCTTGGAACATTTTCCCTCTGGCATCGGTTTTAATGAATTAGATTCACAACCGGTGACTAATAAAATGAACGATTTGCCCTGCGCAGATGTAGCGGCGTTCAGTATTGATGATGCTTCAACGACCGAAATTGACGATGCATTCTCTGTTACACCTCTGTCATTGGGGAGTTTCCGCATTGGTATTCATATCGCCGCACCTGCTCTGGGAATTGATCCAGATTCCCCACTCGATAAAACCGCTGCCACACGATTATCAACGGTATACCTACCCGGAAACAAAATCACCATGCTGCCGGAAGCGATCATTCATCACTTCACACTCGCGGAAAATACAGAATGTCCAGCACTTTCATTATATTTAGACGTTTCTGATGATTTTACCGTCATAAAAACCGAAAGTCGGATTGAGAAAATAAAAATTGTTGCAAACCTGCGTCACAACGAATTAGAGCAATACTTCAATGAAATCGCATTAAACAAAGGAGATTTCAAACATACCTTTAGCCAGGAATTAAGCCTCCTATGGAAATTTGCCTGCAAAATGGAAAATCAGCGGGGCAAAGCCAACGATATCAATAACGACAAAATTGATTACAGTTTTGAAATCAAAAATAATCGTGTCACAATCAGCGAACGCAGACGCGGATCCCCCATTGATAAGGTAGTCTCCGAATTGATGATTTATGTCAATATGGAATGGGGTAAACAGCTCGCTGATGCGGGCATTACGGGTATTTTTCGCAGTCAGGCAAATGGAAAAGTCAGAATGAGCACTTCCCCCGCCCCACATCAAGGACTCGGAGTTTCGCAATATGCCTGGAGCAGTTCTCCTATGAGACGCTATGTGGATTTAATCAACCAACGGCAAATCATTGCGCTGTTACGTAATGAACCTCCGTTTTATACCAAAAACAGCGACAAACTTTTAATTGCGATGCGCGATTTTGAAATGATCTATAGTATTTATGGGGAATTTCAACGGGCAATGGAACGTTACTGGTGCTTGCGCTGGTTGCTGCAAGAAAGAATTCAAACCATCAATGCTCAGGTTATTAAAGAAAATTTAGTAAAATTTGATCATATTCCTTTTATCACGCGAATTCCTTCACTACCGGAAATGGCCCCAAGCACTTACGTCAAACTTCAATTATCCGAAATAGATTTACTGGAGCGAACTTTGCATGCAGAATTCTTGCACAAACAGGATGTATGAGATTTATTTATACGGAAACTTAATGAGCCATGCGACGAGCAAAAAAAAGCTCTCCTCTAAAATACCACAATCTCTAGAGACTTTAGATTTAACTTTCAAGGTTTGATTCTGTGGCTGTGATCTTTCAAACACACGCAATCTCATCCATGGCATCGAGTGGTTATCAATTTTTACAAACCAATCGCATCTTAGCTGCGATGGTGGTTTCGTTCCTATTACACATCATTATATTGTTTGGAGTGACTTTTCAATTTCCACAACCCCAAACTGACAAAATTGCATCCTCTCTGGAGGTTGTGTTGGTTAACAATAAGACATTGAGCCAACCTAAAGAAAGCAAATTACTTGCGCAAGATAATCTGGACGGTGGCGGCAACACGGATGATGACCGCAAGGCAAAGACCCCTCTCCCTGTTCTGCCGAAAAGTAAACCTATCCTCAATGAAAAGGTAGCACAACAAAAAGTAAAACAACTGGAGCAGGAAGCTAAGAAATTAATGGCTGCTGTCAGCGATATTCCGCAAATCCAAGCACTCGAGACACAAGATAACGAAAATGAAGATGCAAACAAGCCCACGGATGTCGATGCGAATGAATTGTTACTGCGCAGCCTTGATATCGCTCGACTCAGAGCACAGGTGGATCAAGATCACGATAGCTATCAGAAACGTCCCAAAAGAAAATTTGTTGGCGCACGTACCAGAGAATATCGCTTTGCACGTTATGTTGAAGATTGGCGTTTGAAAGTTGAGCGTATCGGCAATTTGAATTACCCGGAAGCCGCCAGAAAAGAAAAATTATACGGCAACCTACAACTCACCGTTGGCATTCGTGCTGACGGCAGCCTGGAATCTATTGAAGTTAACCGCTCATCCGGAAAAAAGATTCTCGATGACGCCGCCATCAACATCGTAAAACTGGCCGGACAAAATGGATTTGCACCTTTCCCCCCCGATATTAGTCAAGATACGGATATTCTACATATTACTCGAACGTGGGTATTTGCATCCTCTGACACATTACTCAGTCAATAATCTTTTATTGAAGCTGGCAATTTACTTATCTTTAAATTTAATTAAAAAGTTTCTCACTTATGCCCGATTTATATGCCGTGATCGGTAACCCCATATCACATAGTAAATCACCACTGATTCATACCGCTTTTGCCCGACAAACAAACCAATCCATGCACTATGACGCCCGTTTGGCTCCGCTTGATGGTTTCATGCTGGCTGTGGAAAATTTCCGCCAACATGGCGGTAAAGGATTGAACGTCACGGTACCCTTCAAACTGGAAGCTCATCATCTATCAACTCACTTGACGGAACGAGCGAGAATCGCACAGGCAGTTAACACGCTCAAATTTGAAAACAATGGGATATCAGGTGATAACACGGATGGGGCTGGGCTCATTCGCGACATCGAATCGAATCTAGGTCTCTCTATTGCAGCCAAACGCATACTGCTGCTCGGCGCCGGCGGAGCCGCAAGAGGCGTGATTCTTCCACTATTGCAGCAAAACCCCGCTTTACTGGTTATAGCAAACCGCACACCGCACAAAGCTGAAGCATTACAACAACAGTTTGTCTCATATGGTCATATTTTAGCGGGTGATTTTATGGCCTTCTCTGATGAAAAATTCGACATCATCATCAATGCCACTTCCGCCGGTCTACACAATGCATTACCCCAAATACCTGCCAGCATTTTCTCTCATGCCACACTTGCTTACGATATGCTGTATCAGCATGAACTCACCCACTTCCTTAAATTTGCTCAACTACACGGTGCGCAACAATTGGCGGATGGTATCGGTATGCTAGTCGAACAAGCGGCTGAATCTTTCTTTATCTGGCGTGGCATCTATCCTCAGACAAAGCCAGTCATTATGATGCTAAAATCGCGCCTGTAAGACCAGTCTTGCGTGCTTCTTTCTGTTATAGCCGTTGTAATTTCATCAAACCGATTGGACCGAAATAACACCGATCCATAATTTTATGGTGTTGAAGCCGCAACGCGGTTTATACTCACCGGTCATCAAATTGCAAACTGTCCGGCGTATAAACAGTCTGAATTTATTCTCAATAAAAAGACTATTCTTGCAAACATAAACCCGTTATGACCGAAACGAACAACAATAATCAGGAAAGCCCATCGACTCCATTAGAACAAGTTACTTTTCTGTTACATAAATATAAATTAATTGAGGGTCTGGTTACTTTGCAAGATGACACAAACCCGTCACTCAGTGAATCCGAGGTTCAGAAGCAAAATCTAACCGAATTGCAGGTTTTTCTGGATCAACTTCATCCTGCTGATATCGCTAACATTTTGGAAGCATTACCGCTCGAAGATCGTCTTCTGATCTGGGGTATGATCAAAACGGACCGTGACGGCGAAGTATTGCTGGAAACCTCCGACGCCGTTCGTGCCTCGCTGATCACTGATATGGGCACTCAAGAGTTGGTTGCTGCTACGGAATATCTGGATGCCGATGAGATCGCTGATCTTGCGCCTGATTTACCGCAGGAAGTGATGGATGATGTTTTCCGTTCATTACCTATAGAAGAACGCGAGCAACTGCGCGCAGCAATGTCGTATCCGGAAGATTCCGTGGGCGCACTGATGGATTTTGATGTCATCACCATTCGTGAAGATGTGCGACTGGAGGTAGTTCTGCGTTATTTACGCCGCCTAGATGAAATGCCGGATCATACCGATCAATTATTCGTCGTGGACCGGAATGAACAATTGAAAGGAGTATTGCTGATCAATCGATTAATTGTTAGTGACCCTGACATCCTGGTTGCCGAAGTGATGACCAAGGAAATGATTAAATTGCGGCCGAACGATGTCGCGCAACAAGCTGCTAACGCTTTTGAACGCTATGACCTGGTTTCAGCTTCAGTAGTAGACGAAAGCAACAAATTACTCGGCCGTGTCACTGTCAACGTCGTCATCGACTTCATCCGCGAAACAGCAGAAAATGAAGCGCTGAACCTAGCGGGCTTGAGTGAAGAAGAAGATCTTTTTGCCCCGATTTTAAAAAGCGTCAAGAACCGCTGGGGCTGGCTAGCAATTAACCTGGTTACTGCTTTTATCGCCTCACGGGTTATCGGTTTATTTGAAGATTCTATCGAGAAACTGGTCGCTCTCGCCGCGCTCATGCCGATCATCGCAGGCATTGGCGGCAACTCGGGCAATCAAACCATCACCATGATTGTGCGTGCACTGGCATTGAATCAGATCAACACCCGAAGCGCCTGGAAATTAATCACCAAGGAAGTCGGTGTGAGTATCGTCAACGGTTTGCTATGGGGAACTGTCGTCGGCTTATTCACCTTTGCCATTTATCAAAATGCCGAACTGGGCTTGGTAATGACTTTGGCCATGACACTCAACTTGCTGCTAGCCGCGTTATTAGGCGTCATGATTCCATTGACTTTACGCAAGCTTGGTCGCGACCCGGCTTTAGGTTCCAGCGTGATGATTACCGCTGTGACAGACAGCGGCGGATTCTTCATTTTTTTGGCCTTGGCAACCTTTTTCCTGCTGTAAGGTACGCGTGAAATCTTGATCTGACAAACTGAGACCTTTGCACGGTTACTACGCGGCACGATAATTGCGTTAAAAATTTGCGAAAAATGCTCATTTACCTCGTGTAAACTCCGCTTTTTCGCAAATTTTTGCCTTATTCTCGTATCGCTCACGACACCGTGCAAAGGTCTCAAACTGATTTTAATGCAGCCAGAACCAGAAAAATAATTTTTACGATACCGGTCAAGAATGAGCCGGCTTGATTATCCAAGCAATCGGCGTTTTAAACCGGCAAATCCTTCACTTTTAAAAACTTCCCAACCACGTTTCCCAATCGCAAACCCCGTTCTGGGTTGAAAAAAAGATTGCCGGAGAATTCCGCTCAACTTCTCCCAATCGATGTTGCTTGTGTTTCCACGAAACCCAGGCGTTAACACCGATGAGAATTCTTTCATTGCCTTTTCACATCTTTCCGGGTCGAAAAAATCGGGAAATTCCACTTTACCCTGATTATTCCACCAAGCCAGATAAGTAGACGCATCAAAAGGATCTGGAAACACGCTTTGAAGATCCACTCTTTCGCGATAAACGAGACGCTGCGCCTTGGAGATTGGCGTGCCGTCCGTGTAGAAACCATAAGCCCAGGGTTCTTTTGCCAGCGGCTCATCAACCAGTGCCTCGGTCTGCTTTGCATACCAATTGACAAGCTGATGTACAGCCTGATTATTTCCGGCATTTTTTGCAGCCATAATGCGATGGGCACCACTATCAAAACCAGTAAAATGATAGAAACCCAATGGCTCACCATCAACCATATAATTGCCCGATGCGCTCAATCCCAATTTGCGGGTGGTCAGGTTCCAGGTTGCAACGTTGTGACGACTGGATTTCATAATAGCCACATCCTCAAAAAATGCAGGCACAAGATCAATCCATCGCTGATCTGTGAAAAGCCCGTTTGGAATATCAGCACGACAAAAATGATAAATCCGCTGACTCCACCATTCTGCAAACTCATGACCGACATCAGAAGCTGCAACGGCGATAAATCCGAGATTATAGATACCGTGCTTCAAGCTGCAGATCTCATTATCCATCACCGCCGAGAGCGTTTTCTCCGGCCGGGTTTGGTGCGGCGTCAGAACAATATTAGCCTTGTCCAGAGCTGCGATAATGTCATCAAGACGAGAAAATGCAACGGTATCCGGATCAAGGTAAATTACCTTTTGGCACTCAGGCAGCTTTAGCAAACGAAGCAGCATAAACGGCTTAATGGCGGTTGCCAATTCGACGATCGTGTGACAAAACGCCCACCCGCGCCAATCAGGAATACCCAGTTCGGAAGCAGGCCAAATCTGGTCAAAAGGCTCACGACTCAAATCGACATCCGGTCTCGGTTCATCTGCGAGGGCCAAATGAAGCCGCCACTCCGGATGATGCTGCCGCAAGGAGTGAAATAGCATGCGTACTTTTGGAATGTAATTAAAAGCAGCGCTGGTAAATACGTTAATATTGGACATGTCAACCTCAGTGCGCAAGATATATCTTGCTGTGAAACAAAATCAATTCATCTAGAACGCTTGCAGCGTCCATAGAAGCCAGGACGAGTCCTTTCGAATAAGAAGCGATGCGTTCAGCTGGTGCGCCAAGGTTAAACGATGCAACCGGCAGATCCATGTACATCAATTCCTGTACGACATAGGAGAACGTCTCAGGCCAGATTGAAGGAAATAACATAACATTCGCACCTGAAGCATCAATAAGACTGGCTAATTGATCATACCGATAGGGGCCGGTCTGGCTGACAACAGATGGCTCACAACTCACTTCTATGGAGCCGATAACGACAATATTAACATCGACTTCACGCCTTTTAATCTCACGAGAAAGCTGCTGGATGAACGCTGCACCTTTATGAAACCCGATCTGCCCCACAACGCCAATACGCAGGGATGCGGTCTGTTTAATCCGGACAGCTTTATCCTCCAGATAGGCAACTTCGTGTGGCCTGATGGATATTTGTGAATTTTCAATTTGCGGATAAGCTTTCATTAAAAGCTGTGCTGTGCTATTGGAAAAAGTTATGATTTCATCAGCAGCAGCCAGAAGCGATCCCCATATGGCGCGCCACTTGGAAATATCACGCTCGGTAAAAAGCGCGGCGAAGCCGTAGCGATTCTTGGGCAAACAGTTATCACAAACGCTAATCTCCGGAATCTGACAATACTTTCCGTCATGATCAAGGAGAAAATGAGATGGACAAACCAGATAAAAATCATGCGCCAGCACCATAAGCCGGGCGGAGGTCTGCACTTTCAGCCGTATTAAAAATTGCGGAATCTCATCCGGCTTCACAAAAGATACTGCCGTATTATAAATAATGTCTTTGACTGAAAGCTGTTGGAGTGATTGCCACAAGAAAGTGATATCAGGTATTGAATATCGAACATTCAAACGTTTATTCCTTACAATCACCATATGGGATAAGGTCGCCACATGATAAGTCAAAATGATCGCACTTCGCCCCTCGCGAATGATGGCATCAACCAAGCGATCCCGATATTGGTTTGCACCTCCGCCAAGATTGTGATCTAAAATCACGCTTAGATTCTGACCTTCCTGAGACTCGAACAGAGAAGCAAATTCATCAGGCTTCTGCAACGCGGTTTGCGGTCTTCCGTTAAGGTAGCGCTTGACTTTATCAAAGAAAGAAGAAATTTTTCCTGATCGGATAAGGTACAGCCCCCGCTTCAATAAGGTGCCTGCCTGTCTTAATACAATACGGTTTTTACCCTTAGCATAGTCTTTAGAAAAGCAGATTATCTTCGAGGACGGAACTGACAATTCTATTGTAGAGCCATCTGCCAAAGTACATTCCAACACAATGGAGTCCGGGTGCCTTTCATCAGAAAGCGCTCCGAACACCACATAACCTGAGTTCATTGCTCTGGCATGATTTAGATAAGAACGCCCAACATCTTCCCGGGATTTTCCAAAGTCAGCGTAAATATGTTCTGGCACATTCCTTTCAGCAGACATCACTCGGAAGCGTAACGAGACAACTTCGTATCGTGCATGGAAAATCCAGCCAAAGCCAAACATCACGTTATCCTTAACCACCAGAGAATCAATCGTCCAATATAAATCAGACATCCGGCCTCCCGCGGTTTGAAGCAAGCTTTATTATTTTTAATAGCTTGTATCCCGTAGAAGATCGAATAGATTCCAGCTGAGTGTTTGCCTGCGTCAATTGGTTCTGCAATTGCTGTAGTTCCTGCAACCGATTAATGGCAAGCGACTCCGCATAGGCTTTGGCTTTCTCGGTAGCGGCAAGTTGCGTTTGTAAACGCTGAATTTCGGTCAGACGTTCATAAGCGAATTTTTCCGCCACAGACTTCGCCGTCTCTGTACGCTTAAGACGCGAATCCAGAGCTTCTCCTGGAAAAGAGCCGGAACAACCCGGCAAGCTTGCATCAGGGGACCAGGTTGAAAATATCCTGCTCTCAACACCCGAAGAAAAAGCACTTAATTCTGATTCCATCCGTAAGAATTTAGCAAAGTCCTCTTCTCCAGGTGAAAGACCCAGGCTATTCATAACAGTCAGAAGCAGTCCTGCTCTCGTTGCCACGGCTGGATCTTGCGGCTGGGAAAATGTGGAAATGCCTTTCATCAATGATGTGATTGCGCGAAAAAGCAGGTAGCTAAACGGAATACCCTCTGATGCGCACCATTCTCGATCGACGTAAACTGCTTTTCCAGCATCCATCATAACAATATTCGATGGAATGGCATCAAGATAATCCCCAGGAAATAATATATCCTGCGGTTGCGAACTACAGGCATGGCCTTCCGAATGAGCAATCTCTAAAATAATTTCCAGGTACTTGGAAAAATAACGCTGAATTTCTTTAGTCGTCCAGCCCGGTCTGGTCACAATCTCAACAAACTCCCGATAAAGTGTTTTCCCATGAAAATAAGTCAAATTACATGGCAGTTGAAAAAACAAATCCGGGTTGTCTAATTTTTCAAGCGAGCCATTTGCTGAAAGCATACGACGCTCTACTTGAATATCACCCTGGCGTCGAACAAAGGAGGTTTTCTTACAGAAAATAGATCGCCGGTCCGTACTGAAATAATAAGCCAGCACATCCGACTCGGGATTATATTCGGAGCTATTGGCAGCAACGATCAGAAATGAGTTGGCCAGATCAACAGCCAAACCATTACGAAAAATAACCGGCAATGCCCGTTCCAATGAAAACAATGTTCTCTCGGGCAATTGCGCGTCTTTCGTAATGGATTGGCAAGCAAGTTCAATCGCATCGAAATCCGGAGCGCTCAAACCTTCGCTTGTAAGGATGCAAACCGGAAGTTTATAGTCCGGAAAGGGAACCAGGAATTCTGATTTTACGAACCCCGCCTCATGGATCATTTCAGCCAGGAATTTATGTCCGAACGTCTGCGGTTGATCGGTTTGATAACGCCCTTCTATTCCGTACATGGATTGCCCGATATGATCTTCAGGTGCCCCCGCAAAATACTTCAGTCCAAGTTGATTCTCGATCGCTACAATCAGCTTGCCGTCAGGCTTCAGCAGCGATCGCACCCGCTCCAGCATGGCCAACGCAGGATGCTCATGCGCGGCAAAAAGCCCGGCATACTCCAACACACCAATGAGTGTGATTACATCAAATTTTCGCTCAATCCGGAACTGATCGAATCGTTCCGCAACTACCGCGACATTAGATTGATCATGCGTTCTGGATCTAGCAATGGCAGCACGCCGCAAGCTGCCTTCAAGCGCCAACACATTTGCACCGCATTCACCCAGATAACGTGTAATCGCACCACAGCCCGCACCGATTTCAAGAATATCCCCCTCAAGCTCGGATTCAAATGGCCGCAGAATATTCGCCCGAACCCCGGACAAGTGATACGACGAAGGCCAATCAGTACACTGGCTGCGCAATTCACTCGAGAACACACTAAGATCCTTAGCTGTTGTAACGATTTGTTCAATACGCCGCTCAACTTGGTCACCATCACTGTAAGCAATACCGCCATATCCGGATCGTAACCAAATGTTGGTTTCGGTATTGAAAATATAACCTGCTTGCAGCAAAACCGATTGCATTATGCTATTTCCTGTACAGTCAATTCCAATTGCAAATCACACAAACCAAAGAATGCAGTCACTGGACTTACCTGCAGATGAATTGCATCATAACGCCTATCATGCGGAATCACCTCGTCATTTTGTTGAGTCGCAATTCCCAGAGAAATAAAATAATCCCCCGGTGCAAGACGACAAATAAAAATAGCATGGGCAATCATTACAGTATCTTTCTTACCCAATGACTCAAAGGCAGTCACTTCCAGCAGCCTGGAATTAGCGCCATAGACCGTGACACCCGCCTTGGTTTTGATAGTAATACCCAGAATCGGATGCACCAGATCAATATGAAACCTTATCACCACACTTAACGAGACGCTCTGCCCGGTCGTAATGACTAATGGATAAAGCTCATTCTCAGCTGACATACGGAAATCGAGAATCGTTGCCGCTCCATCTCCCCAGCGATACTCATGCGGATTATAACCAGCTCGGGTCGCAAACACATCGTCGACGTGATTCAGCATGAGCGGATCGTTTTTTATTGACGGCGAAGAACTGGAAATAATGGAAGAGGGTGATGAGCAAGATTCTTTACGTTCCTTGCCAAACAACAAATCCATATAGCGATTGACAACATGCCGCGGCTCGCCGGCCACAGCGACGGAACCCTCATTGAGCAACATCGCGCGGGAGCAATGCGTCACAATCTGCTCACTGGAGTGGGTTACTAATAAAATGCTTGTTCCATTGCTTTTGAGTTGTTTTAAGCACTCAAAACACTTGGCCTGAAACTTCGCATCGCCCACAGCCAGCGCTTCGTCAACGATTAAAATATCCGGAGAAACCTGAGCCTGAACAGCAAACGCCAGACGCACCATCATCCCACTAGAATAGGTCTTGACTGGCTGATTGATGAACTTGCCGATATCGGCAAAGGCCACAATATCATCAAATCGAGCATTAATTTCTTCCTGACTCAGACCCAGCACGGTAGCGTTCATGTAAACATTTTCCCGTCCGGTAAACTCCGGATTGAAGCCTGATCCCAATTCCAGCAATGCGGCAATACGTCCGTGGGTTTGAACGTTACCACTGGTCGGATTCAACGTGCCGCAAATCATCTGCAGTAAGGTCGACTTGCCGCAACCATTGCGGCCAATAATGCCGACGGTCTCGCCCTTTTTGATCTCGAATGAAATATCCCTCAACACCCAAAACTCACGAAAATATTGCTTGGGCTTCCGTCCAGTCAAGCGTTGCAAACGGGGAATGATGATTTGCTTAAGGAAATCGCGCGGATGATCGTAAATCTGATAGCACTTGCTAAGGTTCTCGACCTTAACGGCAATGTCAAAGGACATTGGCAAATCCCTTACGCGTTTTCTGAAACCAGGCGAAACCCAGCCATGCCGTTACTGTAGCGAGCAGCAAGTAGATAATCCATCCCTGCCAGCTTATCCCATTGCCCCAAATCATCACGCCACGAGCCTGTTCAATGACAAATGTCAGAGGATTGATCTGCAAAAATTGATGGTACTCCGCGGGCAACGCAGTAATCGGATAAAAAATTGGCGACAAAAACAATAGCGCAGTCATCATGACACCAACAATCTGGCTGACATCGCGTAAAAATACTCCCAACGCCGCCAGAAACCAGCTAAGACCTAAAATCAGCAATAAGAATGGAATCAACAATAAAGGAAATAATAGAAGTGTGGCTTGCGGCACACCAAAAAACACCAAATAAAAGATTAACCAAACCAAAAAACTGATCAGGAAGTGAAAAACTGCAGAACCCATGGCAACAATGGATAATATTTCCAAGGGAAACACCACTTTCTTGACGTAATTTACATTTCCCAGCACCAGCCCCGGAGATCGATTGATGCACTCTGCAAACAAGTTATAAATCATTAAACCGGCAAACAAAACCAATGCAAATTCGGTTCTGGAATCCGTGCCGCCATCCCAGCGCGCTTTAAATACCACGCTAAATACAAATGTATAAACAATCAACATCAAGACGGGATTAAAGAATGACCATAATATCCCCATAATGGAACCCCGGTAGCGGCCGATAACCTCCCGTTTAGTTAGAGAATAGATCAGACTTCGATGGGTCTTGAGGGTGTTGATTAAGGTAAATGGAGAGATCGATCGAGCAGCGTGCGGATTCAATTTTAAAATTCCAAGCTTACAAACAAATTTTTAATCCTGCAAAATGCGTAAATCATTCCCGAAAGATCTTCCGCAACAAACCGGAAGAAAAAATGCATCCATTCATGTTGCTAAATTACAAAATTATGACAATGATAACAGGTGCGACATTATCTACAAAAACGTGAACGAGAGCGAGTCATTTATCCGGCAAGACGTCGAGAAGCAAAATGAGGCATTATAAGAAAAAACAAACAACAAAGCCTATTATATTCCCGATCCACATCCTTGCCGTAAAAACATATAAAATTCATACACTTCACTCCACACACCCAACCCTTGATCATCGCTTTGAAATTATTTAGCGCACTATTCTAGTGAAATTTTCCAAAAACCAATGTGATTAATATCACACGACATGAAAGCCAAAAGTTTATATTGGTTCTGGAGCGGACTTTAAAAAGATGGTTGGCGCGGCCCGTACCAGACAAGGACGCAAATTCTCGGCAAGCTTTCTGAGCGTCGACGCGCAGAGCGAACAGCTTCTCAGACTATATCGATGACTACCTTCCGTAGAAATCAATAAACAATTTTCGCCATTTCCCGCCCTCTTTGCTCATTGACCGTAGCCAACAGCATCAACCCGATAATAAAAAATGCCAAAGTACTGAGCAACGCAATGCGGTGATCGCCTTCAAATAGATAGACCATGCCGCCATACGTCAGCGGACCAATGATAGCGGATAATTTCGTGGCCAATCCCCACAACCCGAAAAATTCCCCTTGACGCCCAGCTGGCGTGAATTGACCCACCAACGCCCGTCCTGCGGATTGGGCGCCGCCGAGCGCGATACCAATCAAGTTGGCTGCAACCCAGAATAACCCTTCATCGGTGGCCCAATAGGCGCAGACAATCGCTGCTATCCAGATCAATAATGTAATGGCAATGCAGCGGCTTGAACCGATACGATCTTGCAGGTGGCCGAACAGGAAAGCGCCGATGGCGGCCGTGACATTCACTACCATGATCAGCACAATCGTATCTTGCGTCTTGAATCCCATCACTTCCTGCGCGTACACCGCCGCCAATACGATAACAATGTAGATACCGGCATAATAAACCGTCAATGACAGCAAAAAACGGAACAAATCGATATGCAAGCGGGCCTGGCGCAGCGTATCACCTAGACGACCGAATCCTGCGCGGATCAGATGCTGGCTGTCAAAAGACGCAGCTACATCCACGCGCTCGCGCAGCCAAAGCAACGTGGGCAATGCCGCAACGGCAAATAATACGGCAACGATTAAGTTGGTGACCGGAACATAGTGCGCAGCCTCCATCCCTTGTTGTTCCGCATGCGTCACATAAATCAAGCACAGTGCCAGCGTCAGCAAGCCGCCGAAATAACCCAGCGCCCAGCCATAACCGGAAAGCCGTCCCATGGTTTCCGGCGTACTGATTTCCGGTAAAAATGCCGCTATCAGATTTTCACCGCTGGCAAACATAAACGTCGCCAGAATCACCAGTATCACGGCCAACGCGATATCACCCGGCCCAGCAAAATACAACAGCGCAGTAAACAATACACAACCGACGGTCGTTACCGTCAGAAAGCGCTTCTTGGCACCGGAGCAATCCGCAATCGCCCCTACGACCGGCGCACTCAGCAGCACCAGCACATTGGCGGCGGCCATGGTTATCGACCACAGCAGCGTCGCGTTTCCACTGCCGTGCTCGGCAGCGATGACGCCGACAAAGTAGGCATTGAAAATGGCCGTCAGAATGACCGTGGTATAGCCAGAATTGGCGAAATCGTATATGCACCACGCAAAGCGTTCACGCCGCGTGGCCGGATTGGGGCGATCAGAAGGCAATGCCATCGTCGCAACCGATAAACGGAGAATGCAGCATGTTTATTGCCCTGTCATGGTTTCCGGCACCACCCAGGCATCGAACTGTTCCGCCGTCACATAACCGGTCGCTATCGCGGCAGCCTTCAAGGTTGTACCTTCATGATGCGCTTTTTTGGCAATTTCAGCCGCCTTGTCGTAACCAATGTGCGGATTGAGCGCAGTCACCAGCATCAACGAGTTGTGCATCAGGGTATCGATGCGCTCGCGGTTGACTTCGATACCCACCGCGCAGTGATCGTTGAAGCTCACCATCGCGTCCGCCAGCAAGCGCACGCTTTGCAGGAAATTGTGAATGATCAGCGGCTTCATCACATTCAGCTCGAAATTCCCCAACGCGCCGCCCATGTTGACCGCAACATCGTTGCCCATGACCTGGCAGCACACCATCGTCATCGCTTCCGATTGCGTCGGATTGACTTTTCCCGGCATGATCGAACTGCCCGGCTCGTTTTCGGGAATGCTCAATTCACCGATACCGCAACGCGGCCCGGAAGCCAGCCAGCGAATATCATTGGCGATTTTCATCAATGACGCAGCCAGCGTCTTCAAGGCGCCATGCGCATGCACTAACGCATCGTTACTCGCCAGCGCCTCGAATTTATTCGGCGCGGTGACAAACGGCAAGCCGGTCAGCCGCGATAATTCCGCCGCCACGCGCACGGCAAATTCCGGATGCGCATTCAAGCCGGTACCCACCGCCGTGCCGCCCAATGCCAGCTCGCATACATGTGCCATCGCGGCCTCGACATGGCGCAGGCCATGATCCAGTTGCGCCACGTAGCCGGAAAACTCCTGCCCCAGAGTCAATGGCGTCGCATCCTGCAAATGCGTGCGGCCGATTTTTACGATGCCGCCGAATGCCTCGGACTTAGCCGCCAACGTGCCGCGCAATAACTGGATTGCCGGAATCAGGCGCTGCTGCATTTCCTGCACTGCGGCGACATGCATCGCGGTCGGGAACACATCGTTAGACGATTGCCCTTTATTGACCTCGTCATTCGGATGCACGATGCGGCTGGCGCCGCGCCCGCCGCCGAGGATTTCCGAAGCGCGGTTCGCCAGCACCTCGTTGACGTTCATGTTGGTCTGCGTGCCGGAACCGGTTTGCCACACCACCAGCGGAAACTGATCGTCAAAATCACCGGCGGTCACTTCATCGGCCGCCTCGATAATCGCCGCGGCACTGGCGGCATTGAGCAATCCCAGATCGTGATTAACCTTGGCGGCAGCACGCTTGACTCTGGCCAGTGCCTGAATCAAGGCAATTGGCATATGTTCGCCGGAAATCTTGAAATTCTGTAACGAGCGCTGCGTTTGCGCACCCCACAGCGCTTCTTCGGGTACTTGCACCGACCCCATGGTGTCGTTTTCTTCACGGGTTTGCATGGGTATTTACCTCGCCAGAACTATTTGAAGCACATTATTAGGCAACATTTTTCAATGATGGAAAAGTTAATCTTGCATTATCGAGATTAACTGAGTTTGATGATGATACCCTTGTAATTGCGCCATTAATGCATATATGCGCTTCTGCAGGGAGTACGGCGAGTTCGCGATAATCATCAAACTTAACGTTACACCATACGTAAAATGGATACGAGGACCCTATTGCTCTGAGTTGTAGGCGTACCAAATTGCCTTGTTGTTCGGCACTGCAAAGCTCTGTATTCCATTCAATCCGTTGCCCTATATATCGTTGAGCAACAGCCTTTTGCTGAAACGGTGGAGCTGACTCAATAGAAGTTTGAATATCATCTGGTGTTACAGGTGAAATTCGCTCATTAGCAATTAAAACACTAACCGGTATTTTTTGAGGTATAACCTCGAGAGAACGAGATTGTTCATGAGACTTTCTCTGACCGGAATGTCTAATCAATCCTATTAATCCGACTAGAACAGGAATACCAACTCCAGAAAATATCCATTCTTTATTATTGATCAACCAGTCCATCTGCTTTTCCCCTTATTTCTCTTTCAAGGTAACGATATGACGTCCAACGTAATACGTACAACAAAAAATATCGCCTAAACTGAATCAATTATTCAGCAACCATCAATCCCAACTGAGCGCCCCACCCGTTTGATACTCGGTCACCCGCGTTTCAAAGAAATTCTTTTCTTTCTTCAGGTCGATCATTTCCGACATCCATGGGAACGGGTTATTGGCATTCGGATACAACGTATCCAGACCGATTTGCTGGCAGCGGCGATTGGCGATGTAGCGTAAATATTCCTTGAACATCGGCGCGTTCATGCCGAGCACGCCGCGCGGCATGGTGTCTTCGGCGTAGCGGTATTCCAATGCCACGGCTTTTTGCATCAATGCAGAGATTTCTTCGCGGAACGCTTTGGTCCACAACTGCGGATTTTCCATTTTGATCTGGTTGATCACGTCGATGCCGAAATTGCAGTGCATCGATTCGTCGCGCAGGATGTATTGATATTGCTCGGCTGAGCCGGTCATTTTGTTTTGCCGCCCGAGCGCCAGAATCTGCGTGAAACCGACATAAAAGAACAGGCCTTCCATGATGCAGGCGAACACGATCAGGCTTCTGAGCAGCTGCTGATCGGTCTCCAATGTACCGGTCTTGAAGTGCGGATTGGTCAACGTATCGATAAACGGAATCAGAAATTCATCTTTGTCGCGAATCGACGATACTTCGTGATAGGCGTTGAAGATTTCACCTTCGTCCAAGCCCAATGACTCAACGATATATTGATACGCGTGGGTATGAATGGCTTCTTCGAACGCCTGGCGCAGCAGATACTGGCGACATTCCGGATTGGTAATGTGACGGTACGTCCCTAGCACGATGTTGTTCGCCGCCAATGAATCCGCCGTGACAAAGAAACCCAGGTTACGCTTGACCAGGCGGCGCTCGTCTTCGGTCAGGCCGTTGGGATCCCGCCACAACGCAATATCGCGGCTCATGCTGATTTCCTGCGGCATCCAATGATTGGCGCAGGCTCCGAGATATTTATCCCAGGCCCATTTGTATTTGAACGGCACCAATTGATTCACGTCCGCATTGCAATTGATGATCTGTTTGTCTTCCACCGCAATGCGGCGGTTGGCGCTGCCCGCAACGGCCGGCTCATCCGCGGCAGTGTGGGATTCCTTGAACAGTCCCTGCAGCGGCGCGTCCAAACCCGGGATTGATAACGTTTCCTTCAGTGTTTCGTCTTCAAATGTCAGCATAACTGGCTCCTTTTTCCTGATCTTTCCGGATTATTGGCACGATTCGCAGCTCTCATCGTCGATCGCGCAGTATTTGATTTCGACGGTGGATACTTCCACTGCGGCTTTGACGATGCCGCCGTCGGCCGGTACCGCATTCAACGAACCGGCGCGCACGGTCGATTTTTCCGCTGCGGTGGCACCCATCGAGCGTAGATAATAGGTAGTTTTCAGACCGCGCAACCACGCCAGTTTATAGGTTTCATCCAGCTTCTTGCCGGACACGCCGCCCATATAAATATTCAGCGATTGCGATTGGTCGATCCATTTCTGCCGCCGCGCGCCCGCTTCGATCAGCCATAGCGGGTCCATCTCGAACGCAGTAGCGTACAAGGTGCGGATATTATCCGGGATGCGGTCGATTTTGCTGATCGCGCCGTCAAAGTATTTCAGATCGGAGATCATGACTTCATCCCATAGATTGAGCTTCTTCAGATCGTTAACCAGTGATTTGTTGGCGATGGTAAATTCACCGGACAAGTTCGACTTGACGTACAGGTTTTGATACGTGGGTTCGATGCTGGCGGATACCCCCACAATGTTGGAAATCGTCGCCGTCGGCGCGATCGCCAGGCAGTTTGAATTGCGCATGCCATGCAACTTGATGCGCTGCCGCAATGCGTCCCAATCCAGTGTCGCCGAGAGATCGGCTTCGACATAGCCGCCGCGCTCCTGTTGCAGAACCGTCAGCGTATCGTGCGGCAGAATGCCGCGATCCCACAGACTGCCTTTGTACGTGCTGTAGCAGCCGCGCTCTTGCGCCAGTTCGGTCGATGCCCAGTAGGCCTGATAAGCCACGGCCTCCATCGAACGATCGGCAAATTCCACCGCTGCTGGCGAACCGTAGGGAATACCTAGTTGATGCAGGCAATCCTGGAACCCCATGATGCCCAATCCCACCGGACGGTGCTTCAAGTTGGCGTTGCGCGCTTTCGCCACGGCATAGAAATTGATGTCGATGACATTATCCAGCATGCGCATGGCCACCTGAATGGTGCGTTTGAGCTTGTCCAGATCCAGCGCGCCATCCTTCAGATGCGCGACCAGATTGACCGAGCCCAGATTGCACACGGCGATTTCCTTGTCGTTGGTGTTCAGCGTGATTTCCGTGCACAAATTGGAGCTATGCACCACGCCGATATGATTCTGCGGCGAGCGCACGTTGCACGGATCCTTGAACGTGATCCACGGGTGGCCGGTTTCGAACAACATGCTCAGCATCTTGCGCCACAACTGCACCGCCGGAATTTTTTTGTACAACTCCAGCTCGCCGCGTTCAATCTTAGCTTCGTAACCTAAATAGGCTTGTTCAAACTGCTGGCCGAATTTTTCATGCAAATCCGGAACATCCGAAGGTGAGAATAATGTCCAATCCCCACCCTCCATGACACGCTTCATAAATAGATCGGGAATCCAGGTGGCGGTATTCATGTCATGCGTGCGGCGGCGATCGTCACCGGTATTTTTACGCAGCTCGAGAAATTCCTCGATATCCAGATGCCAGCATTCCAGATAGGCACAAACGGCGCCTTTGCGTTTGCCGCCTTGATTGACCGCCACCGCGGTATCGGACACCACTTTCAGAAACGGCACCACGCCCTGCGATTTACCGTTGGTGCCTTTGATACGCGCGCCCATGGCGCGCACCGCTGTCCAGTCATTGCCCAACCCACCCGCATACTTGGCCAGCAGTGCATTTTCCTTGATGGATTCATAAATGCCATCCAGATCGTCCGGAACCGTGGTCAGGTAGCACGATGACAATTGCGAACGACAGGTACCGGAATTGAACAATGTCGGCGTCGAGCTCATGAAATCAAAACTCGACAACACCTGATAGAATTCGATCGCGCGCGCTTCCCGGTCGATCTCATTCAACGCCAGCCCCATCGCCACGCGCATAAAAAACGCTTGCGGCAATTCGATGCGTTGTTCCTTGATATGCAGAAAATAGCGGTCGTACAATGTCTGCAATCCCAGGTAATCGAATTGCAGATCACGATCCGCATCCAAGGCTTCGCTCAAACGCGCCAAATCAAATTGTGCCAGGCGTTGATCCAGCAGATCGGCCTCTATGCCGCGCTTGATGAAAGCCGGAAAATACTCCTGATAGTGCGACTGCATCATCTGCTGCGAGACCTCCGCGCCCAGCACTTCATGGCGCACATTATCCAACAGCAGACGTGCCGTGACATAGCTGTAAGCGGGATCCTTTTCAATCAACACGCGCGCCGACAAAATCACGGATTTTCTGACTTCATCGATGGGTACGCCGTCGTACAAATCCTTCAAGGTGGCTTTCAGAATCAAAGCAGGATCGACGGCATTTCCCAACCCTGCGCAGGAGGTTTCAATCAATGCGGACAATTTAGCTACGTCCAGCGGCACTCTTTGCCCGTTATCCATCACATACAGCACTTCTGCCGCTGCGTCTGCGGTTGATTTCTGCTTCAGCCTGGCTCTTTCCCGCGTGCGTTCTTCACGATACAGCACATACGCGCGTGCCACATCGTGTTCGCCGGAGCGCATCAAAGCCAATTCCACCTGATCCTGGATATCTTCGATATGAAAAGTACCGCTATCGGGTTGCCGGCGCAGCAAGGCGTTCACCACATCCTGAGTTAAATTGACCACGACCTCACGCACCCTGACCGATGCAGCGCCCTGACCGCCATCAACAGCGATAAAGGCTTTCGTCAAAGCGACCGAGATCTTGCCGGGCTCAAACGTGACCACCGCACCATTGCGGCGAATGACTCTATGCTGGGAAAAACGGGAATTTTGGGTCGGCATATCGGTAAAACTTGAAGTTCCGGATACAGATTTGAGGGTGGTATGTTCTGTCGCAAGCTGCATTGACGATTCCTCCTGGCTGAATATTCATCAAAGAAAATACAAATTTCCATGGATTCAATGAAATAGTATTATTCTCACAAAACCACAATATCTAGTGTTTAATGACAAACACTACAGCACCGATAGTACACCACAAATTATTTTCCTGCTGCAAATTTTTTAATCTATTTAACAAAAGAAAAATAATCCGCAGTCATTTCCGGATTAAGAATGAATCCGATCAGGAAGTTGAAGAAAGTTGACTTATATACAACAAGCACAACACGCGGATAAGCTAACGATTTGACACAAGAACAACTTGCGATAGTGGGAAAGATGGTAATTTCAGTGTGCGTTATTATCCGTGCTCAGTAAGACCGGGGGCTAGCACTGCACCAACAGTTTATCCAATTGATTGGCGAAAGATTTGCGGTCATTCTGACTCAAGGCGGACTGGCCGCCCGTATCAACGCCGCTATTGCGCAAAACTTCCATGAAATCGCGCATGCTTAACCGCGCGCCGATATTTTCCCGGGTATACCGTTCACCCCGCGGGGTGAGCACCAAGCCATCTTTTTTGATCACTGCCGCGGCCAGCGGAATATCGCTGGTAATCACCAAATCCCCGCTTTCCAACCCCTTGATGATTTCATCATCCGCCACATCAAACCCGGAGTCGACCTGTTGCATGCGGATGAACGGCGAGGGAGGGATATACACGGGATGATTGGCGATCAATATTAACTGCCGCTGCGTCCTCTCGGCCGCTCTAAACAAAATTTCCTTGATGGCAGCCGGACAGGCATCGGCATCAATCCATATTTTCATGCATCATCGCCCGGGTTGAATCAATGTCCATCGGAATTTCCTTTGTCACTCTTCAACGCTTGCGGTAATGCGGCTTTTAAATAATAAAACATCGACCACAGCGTTAACACTGCGGCAATATAGATCAACCAAGTACCGATTTGCTGCGCATTGAAATGTTCGCCGACATTTTCGTGGTACAGCAGCAACGGAATGGCGATCATTTGTGATGTCGTCTTAATTTTCCCCAGAAACGACACCGCGACACTTTTGGATTGACCGATCTGCGCCATCCATTCACGCAGGGCTGAAACGGTAATTTCCCGTCCGATAATGATTAACGCGAGGGGCGCATCCAACCGATCCAGATAAACCAGCACAATCAGTGCGGCGCACACCATTAATTTATCAGCCACGGGATCCAGAAACGCACCGAATGCGGAAGCCTGGTTGAGCACGCGCGCCAGATAACCATCCAGCCAGTCGGTAATGGCTGCGCCAGCAAAAATCAGGGTAGCCACAAGATTCTGATTGGATGGCGATAACCAGGCGTGGGGTAAATAAAAAATACCCACAAATAATGGGATCGCCAGGATGCGTAACCAGGTTAATAAATTTGGCAGGTTAAAAGGCATGGAATGCTAGTTAAAAAAATGGTAATGGCGTCAATGCAACTCCCGATAGATCTTTTCCGCCAATTTGCGGCTGATTCCCTCGGTTTGCTGTAACTCCTCAATGCTTGCAGTCAATACGCCTTTCAATCCGCCAAATCGCCCCAGCAGACGCTGCCGGCGTTTGGCGCCAACACCCTCGATACTCTCCAAACTGGAACTGGTTCTGGCTTTGCCGCGCCTGCCGCGATGCCCCTGAATCGCAAAACGGTGCGCTTCATCACGGATCTGTTGGATTAAGTGCAATGCTGCATGCTCACTGGGTAATTGTAACGGCTTTTCGAATAACGGAGAAATCAATTGTTCCAACCCGGGCTTGCGCTGTTCGCCTTTAGCTACGCCCAACAAACTGGCATCGTTGATGCCCAATTCCTGCAACGCCTCCTGCGCAGCGCTCACCTGCCCTTTACCCCCATCGATCAGGATCAGATCCGGTAATTGACCTTCGCCGCTGATTACTTTCTGATAACGGCGGGATAACGCTTCCCGCATTGCGGCATAATCATCGCCAGGAGTTATGCCTTCGATGTTATAGCGGCGGTATTCGTTATTGCGCATGGCGAAATTGTCGTATACCACGCATGATGCCACGGTCGCTTCGCCCAAGGTATGGCTGATGTCAAAGCACTCAATGCGTTGCAAGCCGGGCATCTGCAATTCCTGCTGCAGCGCCAGCAAGCGCTTTTCCTGATTGGCGTGGCGACTCATCATTTGTTTTAGAGCCAGATGGGCATTCTCAGTGGCCATATCAAGCCAAACGCGCTTCTCACTGACCGGATTGAGTTGCAGGGTAATTTTATGGCCGCACTGCTCTGTCAATAATGTCTGCAACGCTTCACGTTCTATTTTTTCCCCCACAATAATCAATGGAGGTACGCTACGATGCAGATAGTGCTGTGCCAGGAATGCCTCAACCACGCTTGCTGCACTGTAGTCATCCGCATTTTGCGGGAAAAAACTCTTATCCCCCAAATGACGCCCGCCCCGAATCATCGCCAGATTGACACATACCTTTCCGGAGCTATCGGGTGACGCCACGCAAACCACCACATCGGCATCCAGCGCTTTTCCGCTATCGACAAACTGTTTCTCGCGAATGCGGCGCAATGCCTGAACTTGATCGCGCAGTGCCGCCGCTTGTTCATATTCCAATCGTTCGGAAGCCTGTTGCATCTTGATATTGATCATTTCCATCACTTCGGTTTGCTTGCCCTGCAAAAACATCTCGGCATTTTTGACATCCGTTTGATATTCCTGCCGGCTGATCCGGCTGATACATGGGGCGCTGCAACGCTTGATCTGATACAACAAGCACGGGCGCGTGCGATTACTGAAAACGCTATCTTCGCAGGTACGCAGCCGGAAGATTTTTTGCAGCAATTGAATGCTCTCGCGCACCATGCCTGCATTGGGATAGGGACCAAAATACTGATGTGTTTTATCCAGTGCACCGCGATAAAACCCCAAGCGCGGGAACTCATGTCCGCTCAAGACCACATAGGGATAGGATTTATCATCGCGGAACAGGATGTTATAGCGCGGCTTCAGGCTTTTGATCAGATTGTTTTCCAGCAGCAAGGCCTCGGCCTCGGAACGCGTCACGGTGGTTTCGATTCCGGTTATCTGCGAAACCATCAACTGGGTTCGGGGTGCCAGATTACTTTTCTGAAAATATGAAGCGACACGCTTTTTAAGACTGACCGCTTTGCCGACGTAGATCACTTCACCTTTAGCGTTGATCATACGATAAACCCCCGGTTGCAAGGGTAGGCTGCTACAAAATTCCTTGGCGTCAAAACTGCTGTTCGACAAACTGTTTAATCCTCGCCGCCTAATAATTTTCCTGCCACGGCCCAATTTTCGTCAGGAAGTTCATCAAAACTAATGTAAGTGTAGGATTTCGGTTTATTCGCGACGCGCTCCAGCGTATCGGTTAATTCAGTGGCAATCTGCTGCTTTTGCTCGCGGGTTAATGTACCGGCGACACGGATATTGACATAAGGCATAAAATTCTCCTGGTAAGTGATCGGATCATAATTTGATATCGGTAATAATTTGTGCAAACACCTGGGCAAACATCTCTGCAGTCAAGCGTTTGGTCTGTGTATTGTAGCGACTGCAATGATAGCTGTCATAAAGTCGCAAGCCGTTGCCCGATGATGACGACACTGCATGTACCGCACCGTGGGCAAACGGATAATCTTTCGCTTTTAGCTGCAAGCTCATCAAAACGGCTTGATGCGCCACCGTACCGAGCGCCAGCACAGCAATACCGCCACTTTTGATAAACTGATTGATTTCAATCAACAGATATTGATTACACTGCTTGATTTCCTGCGGGATCGGCTTATTTTCCGGTGGCAGGCACTTCACCGCATTGGTAATACGACAACCCATCAATCGTAATCCATCGTCCGCTGAAATCGAGTCATTCCGGGTAGCCAGACCGAATCGATGCAGAGTCTGATACAACAAGATCCCCGCGTAATCTCCGGTGAACGGCCGTCCGGTGCGGTTCGCGCCATGCATACCAGGCGCCAGTCCTACAATTAGAAGCTTCGGCATGGCTTCGCCAAACGCAATCACCGGACGCGCATGATAATCCGGATGCTGATCCTTCACTGCTTGCAAGAAACCGGACAAACGTGGACATTGCCGACAACTGAGAATAGCCTGATCAAAGGCGTGCGATGAGACATCCGTCATGATAAGAAAATACTAAAAGCAAAAATGATATTGTATGCGCACCGGATTAATCGAGGATTAAATTTTTGCTGATTCGGTTCAATTTTATCATTGACGAGAAATTGACGTTTCCAGCCTAAGAAGGTATAGTGTCGCCTTTTCCGGGGTGTAGCGTAGCCTGGTAGCGCGCCTGGTTTGGGACCAGGATGTCGGGAGTTCAAATCTCTCCACCCCGACCAATTAAACCCTGATATTTAGAGCAACCCGACCTTGGTGCCCGTAGCTCAATCGGATAGAGCACCAGCCTTCTAAGCTGGGGGTTACAGGTTCGATTCCTGTCGGGCACGCCATAAATATTTCTTTACCATGTGGTTTGAATTTGCCTTTAAGTTAGCGCAGAATAACCACAGCATGTCTTTCTATGGTGGCTGTAGCTCAGCTGGTAGAGTCCCGGATTGTGATTCCGGTTGTCGTGGGTTCGAGTCCCATCAGCCACCCCAAGATATCACTCAGTCAGATTAAGAACAAAGAATTTTACAAAATGGAAACAAAATTTTGTAAGATGAATCGAGCGGTATTATTTTCTTAATTGTAATTTAATGAACAATAGACACATGATTCAATGGCTACTGAAGGTAGCGGTTCTTTTTATTGTGCTGACATCGATAATCGCTATAGGGAAAGCACTTAAATCCGATAACGACCTGGAAAACAGAATATTTTCCAAGTCATTCAACCCCGCACATCCGCTCCCGGACAATCATTTCACGAGCAAGAAACATTTCCGTCAGAGCTAATGACAATCAGGAGCATCACTCAAAAACAGGTTATTAAGGGTCATAACCATAGGGTATGAATACTAATTACATACCATTAGGGGGGGTGTCGTTATTTCTTAATATCTGCCAAACTGTTTTAATATTCACGCGTTGATGGGGAATCAGGAGTGTGATGGCGATTTCTTCTATGGCTGCATATATGCAAAACAAGGTAGCTATTCTAAAGGGCCAGTCTAATATTTCAGCGAAAAGTAAGATATAGCTAATAATGGTTATAGCTACAGCAAGCTTCACACTCCATGTATGGTAGCTGATTATTGCATGAAACTTGATCAGTCCGATCAGGACAGGTAAAGTAAAACTAAGAATAATGGTAATAAAGTAAAGCTGCTCTCGCAGCATGATATCCGGCCATAATATCCAGGCGCATATCGCCATGGTTGAATAAATAATAAAATCACCCCAGCTATCAAGATGCGATCCTAATGTGGTTGCTTGATTTAATATTCTGGCCAGTAATCCATCAAGCACATCAGTAAATATTGCAAGTAACAATACGCCAAAAAACCAGTAGGTTTGCTGTTTTAATGCAGAATAAAACATTACCGGCGCTAATAGTATCCGGATTACGCTGATCAAGTTAGGCAGATTGACTATCTGTTCTTTAGTTCGTTCCATAACAATAGCTTACTATTAATCAGCAGGGCTTTTGACTACTCTCCAGTGATTAAGAAAGTACGTCACAATCATGTCAATGACAGTAAACGCAAAAACTAAAAATAGAATACCTAATAACGAGAGATCAAAAATCTGCATCATCATCAGTGCAGGAATAAGCGATTCCGGGATTTGATCAAGTAATGGCGCTTTGCTGCTTGGCTCCATTCCCAATCGGCGCTTGATGAAACTGGAGAATAAATCCCCTGAAATTGTACCCATAGCGATTAGAATGCCTACCTCCGCAGTGTAGCCAAATATCAAGGCGACAATAGGCAATATCAGCAGCGTAGCAAGAATACCTCGCCAAGTTTTTGAGGCACCCAATACCGGATTACCATCTGCCATTTTGGCATCAAAATCAACTGCGACATTCCACTGATCATTAAGTAGTATTCGCGCCAATATTGGCGCCCCATTTGCTATTATAATCAGCAATAGTAGTTGAAGTGACTCGATAGTCATTGATAGCTCATGTAATCGATTATGCCGAGCTATTTTCGACTCATGAAAAGCCTAAAAATTCAGGAATCGTATGGGTGATATATCACTAAAAGTTTTAACCTATAATATTCACAAAGGATTCAGTGCAACGAATTTGCGTTTCATCCTACATGAAATAAAGAATTTCCTACGTCATATTGACGCTGATATCGTTTTTCTGCAGGAGGTACATGGTGAACGTAGAATTTCTAATCAGCGATTTGATAATTGGCCCAATACTCAGCAGTTTGAATTTCTTGCCGATCAAGTTTGGCATCACTATGCTTATGGTAAAAATGCCATTTATAATTCCGGGCATCATGGCAATGCAATACTAAGTAAATATCCTATTATTGAATGGGATAACATTAATGTTTCAATGTTACGATCGGCCAGTAGAAGCCTGTTGCATGGAGTTATCAGCATTCCCGAAACCAATCAGAAAATTCATATCATTTGTATTCATTTCGGGTTATTTGGACACGAAAGAAAACGTCAACTTTCAGCATTAGTCAAGCGAATCAGCACCCATGTCTCAACCAATGAACCGTTAATTATTGCAGGCGACTTTAACGATTGGCGGGAACAGGCCGAACACTATTTGCATCGCGACCTGGGTGTTAAAGAAGTATTTAAAATTACCCGTGGGGCATACGCACGCACTTTCCCAGCCTGGATGCCGGTATTGTCAATGGATCGCATCTATTATCGAGGACTCGATATTATCGACTGCAATCGTCTGCATGGTCAGCCATGGCACCGATTGTCAGATCATATCCCACTTCTTGCCGAGTTTAGGCTCTGATTTTAATGCTTAATGACAGATTCTATTAGATTTTCTTCGTTATTGGATGACAAAGCTGGTTGCACAATCGGAGCAGAGTGCAGCTCTGGCTTATGTTCCAATGCTAAATCAATCACTTGATCTATCCACTTAACAGGGTAAATGGTTAAATTATTTTTTATATTTGAAGGAATTTCAGTTAGATCCTTCACATTCTTGTCAGGAATAATTACCGCTTTTATACCCCCTCGATGCGCTGCCAGCAATTTTTCTTTTAGCCCGCCGATCGGCAGTACCTCACCTCTTAAAGTAATTTCACCTGTCATAGCTATATCAGCACGCACTGCAATATTTGTCAAAACCGATATCATTGCAACACAAATACCAATTCCCGCGCTAGGACCATCTTTCGGTGTTGCACCTTCTGGCAGATGGATGTGAATATCATTCTTTTGATAAAAATCCTCGGAGATACCCAACAGATGAGCTCGTGCTCGAACTACAGAAAGAGCCGCTTGAATAGACTCCTGCATCACCTCTCCCAGCTTACCCGTTGTAATGGTTTTCCCTTTTCCTGGCAATACCGCAGCTTCTATGGTTAATAATTCGCCCCCTACTTCTGTCCAAGCCAATCCGGTTACTTGTCCAATTTGATTTTTTTCTTCTGCAATGCCATAAGTATAGCGTCTAACTCCAAGGAATTTATCCAGATTTCGTGATGTCACAGAAATTTTACTTTTTGTTTTTTTAAGTAATAGCGCCTTTACAGCTTTCCGGCAAATTTTTGAAATTTCCCGCTCCATTGCACGCACACCAGCTTCTCTCGTGTAATAGCGCGCAATATCCCGCAAGGCAGAATCGGAAACTACCAACTCACTTTCTTTAACACCATGATTCTGCATTTGTTTAGTCAATAAATATTGCATAGCAATATTTAATTTCTCATCCTCCGTATATCCAGATAATTGAATTACTTCCATACGATCCAGCAATGCTGGAGGAATATTTAAGGTATTTGCTGTCGCCACAAACATGACATCCGATAAATCATATTCAACTTCAATGTAATGATCCACAAATGTATTATTTTGCTCTGGATCAAGAACCTCCAGTAAAGCCGAAGATGGATCTCCACGAAAATCCATACCCATCTTATCAATCTCGTCAAGTAAAAATAATGGATTCTTAACACCCACTTTACTCATATTATGTAAAATCTTACCCGGCATGGATCCAATATAAGTCCTCCGATGACCACGAATTTCAGCCTCATCGCGAACGCCGCCCAGAGACATCCGTACGAACTTTCTATTCGTTGCATGAGCAATTGATTGACCAAGGGAGGTTTTACCAACACCTGGTGGTCCCACCAAACAAAGAATCGGCGCTTTCATTTTACTCACACGCTGTTGCACAGCCAGATACTCGACGATTCGCTCTTTTACTTTCTCAAGACCATAATGATCTTTCTCAAGAACAGATTCCGCTGATTTTAGGTCGCTATTAATTTTGCTCTTTTTTTTCCATGGTAAGGCAACCAGCGCATCAATATAATTTCGAACAACAGTAGCTTCTGCCGACATAGGAGACATCAAGCGAAGTTTCTTTAATTCTGATTCAGCTTTTACCAGAGCATCTTTAGGCATTTGAGCAGATTTGATTTTTTTCTCAATTTCTTCAATATCTGCGCCATCTTCACCTTCACCCAATTCTTTTTGAATGGCTTTTACCTGCTCATTAAGATAATAATCACGCTGGCTTTTCTCCATTTGCCGCTTTACCCTACCACGAATACGTTTCTCAACTTGCAAAATATCGAGTTCCGTTTCCAGCAATCCCAGTAAATGCTCTAAGCGCTTAGTTACATCAAAAATTTCCAATATCTCTTGTTTTTGTTCAAGTTTTAATGGCAGGTAAGCTGCAATTGTATCGGCTAAACGTCCTGCTTCATCGATACTACTAAGAGAAGTAATTATCTCCGGCGGGATTTTTTTATTAAGTTTCACATATTGATCAAACTGAGCCAAAATAGCACGCCGCATTGCTTCAGCTTCAGAATTATCTGTAGCATCAGGTAATAAGATTTGCGATGCCCTGCCAGTAAAATGAGTTCCAGAATCGATGAATTCTAAAATACGTGCGCGGTGATTGCCTTCCACTAGAACCTTGACAGTTCCATCCGGTAGTTTCAGCATCTGCAATAAACTAGCGACACTACAAACCTCATATAAATCTTCAGGAACAGGATCATCCTTCGAGGCCATTTTTTGAGCGACAAGCAGAATATTTTTATTTGTCTCCATTGCAAGCTCAAGTGCCTTGATCGATTTTTGCCTCCCTACAAATAATGGAATAACCATATGCGGGAAAACCACCACATCGCGCAATGGCAAGAGTGGCAATATCAATTGCTCAGAGTCTTCAACTAATGAAATCATATCAACTCACAAAAAAAGTTCACAATTAAGAGTATATATATGTGCCGCAAACCAAAATTCAAGTCTGAATAACACTATATTTATTCCTCCTCACCATGAAGAGCATTTTCCATTCAAATTTATAATTTTTATATAACATCTACTTAGAACGTTTCGCAACTTTAGGCTGATCCGAATAAATTAGAATTGGTTTAATATCATCACTAGTGGAATTGTAATCAATAACCACTTTTGTAACATTCTCTAATGAGGGAAGATCATACATAATATCCAGTAATATTTCTTCTAGAATAGAACGCAAGCCGCGGGCACCCGTCTTACGCGTTAGGGCCTTCTTCGCAATTGCTTTAAGTGCTGGCTCCCGAAATTCAAGATCAACCCCCCCTTCCATATTAAACATTTTCCAATATTGCTTGACAAGCGCATTCTTTGGTTCAGTCAATATTTGAATTAATGCAGCTTCATTTAACTCTTCTAAAGTTGCGACAACTGGCAAACGTCCCACAAACTCCGGTATTAAACCGAACTTGACCAGATCTTCTGGCTCCACTTGCTGTAATACCTTATTTACATCCTTCCCTGAATGACTCTTCACTTCAACACCGAAACCAATCCCACCTTTCTCAGTACGTGCTCTAATTACTCTATCAAGCCCATCAAATGCACCACCACAAATAAACAGAATATTAGTGGTATCCACTTGAATAAATTCTTGGTTAGGATGTTTTCTTCCCCCTTGCGGAGGAACCATGGCAATAGTGCCTTCAATTAGCTTTAAGAGTGCCTGCTGCACTCCTTCCCCTGAAACATCGCGGGTAATGGATGGGTTATCCGATTTACGTGAAATTTTATCAATTTCATCAATATAAACAATGCCTCTTTGAGCTTTTTCTGCGTCGTAATTACATTTTTGGAGTAATTTTTGAATGATGTTCTCAACATCTTCACCAACATAACCTGCTTCCGTTAAAGCAGTAGCATCGGCCATAATAAAAGGTACATCCAAGAGCCGAGCCAGAGTTTGTGCAAGTAATGTTTTGCCAGAACCTGTGGGACCTACCAACAAAATATTACTTTTTGATAGCTCAATATCATCAGTTTCATCTGATCTTGGTATATTTCTTAGACGCTTATAGTGATTATAAACTGCCACAGAAAGGATCTTCTTTGCAGATTCTTGTCCGATGACATACTGATCTAATATTTGGCAAATTTCACGCGGCACAGGCAAGTTTGATTTAACAAGTTTTGTTGCTTCATCGCCTTGCATTTCTTCACGGATTATATCATTGCAAAGATCAATGCATTCATCACAGATAAATACCGAGGGTCCAGCAATGAGTTTTCTTACCTCATGCTGACTCTTGCCGCAAAAAGAACAGTAAAGAAGTTTCTCGCTACTAGCTTTGTCTGGCATATCTTTATCCTACACTAATTGAGTTTGAATACCCGTAATAAAAAAACTTGCATATAAATATTTACTTAATTTGCACCATCATTCCTACTAGATAGAACTGCATCTACCAAACCATAATTTACAGATTCCGTTGCGCTCATAAAATTATCACGATCCGTATCTTTCTCAAGATCGGATACTGGTCGCTCTGTATGTTTAGCCATAATTTCATTTAAACGTGATTTTAGATAAAGTATTTCACGCGCATGTATTTCAATATCCGAAGCTTGACCTTGAAAGCCTCCTAACGGCTGATGAATCATCACTCTCGAATTTGGCAAGCAATAACGCTTACCTTTTGCACCCGCAGTCAATAATAGCGCTCCCATGCTTGCAGCTTGACCAATGCACAGTGTGCTAACATCGGGTTTAATGTATTGCATCGTATCATAAACCGCCAAACCCGCAGAAACCACGCCCCCTGGTGAATTAATATAAAAAAATATATCCTTTTCTGAATTCTCAGATTCTAAAAACAAAAATTGAGCAACGACCAGGTTTGCACTTGCCTCAGTGACGGGGCCAACAAGAAACACAACTCTTTCCTTCAATAAGCGAGAATATATATCATAAGCACGCTCACCCCTACCACTGGTTTCTATAACCATAGGAATTAACCCGAGGTTTTTAGGCTCTATATCACGGATATTATCAAATATTTGTGCCATCTTAAGATATCCCCATCAACTCATCAAATGTAATAGTTTTATTGATTAATTTAACCTGGCCAAGCGCCCAATCGACAATATTTTCTTCTAGGGCCAACGATTCAGCTTCCTGTAAACGCTCTGGGGAAGCATAATGCCATTTAACGACCTGCTCAGGGTTCTCATAACTTTGAGCTGCATTTTCTATTATGCTCCGAACATGCGCTGGATTATTTTTAATAGAATGCACTTTGACAAGCTCTGCTAAAATTAATCCCAATTTGACGCGATACTCAGCTTTATCTTTAAATAACTCGGTTTTAAGAGATATTTCATTTGCTTTTATCCCTCGTGCTTCCAGGTCACTCTTAGCATCTTGCAACAATCTCTCCATTTCTTGATTAATTAGAACGATGGGAGCTTCAATTTGAGTAGTTTCCAAAATCGCTCTCATAACCTGTTCTTTAAGTTTTGATCTTGAGCGCTTAGAGATTTCACGCTCGAGATCTTTTTTTATCCCTTCGCGCAACTTCTTTAAATCTCCATCGGGAACACCAAGCGATTTAGCAAACTCTTCATCCACACTTGGTAATATTGGCATTTCCAGTTCATTCATTTTTACTTCAAATGTAACACTCTTTCCAGCAACATCTTTACCATGGTATTCTTGAGGAAAAACAACATCAAAGGATTTGTGATTCCCTACTTTCATACCTATTAAGGAGCTCTCAAAATCCTTAAGAAATTTTCCATCCCCAAGTATTAGCTGAACATCATCGGCTTTTCCGCCTGCAAAATCATCTCCATTGATAACACCATGATAATCAATCTTAACCCGATCACCTTTTATTGCCGCGCGACTAACCGGCTTATAGGTCACGCGCTGTTTACTTATCATGTCGATAGTTTTATCAATGTCGACTTCATCAACTCGCACATCAAGTTGATCGACACTCTGATTACTCAAATCACCCAATATGATCTCGGGGTAAACTTCAAATGTCGCGCTAACGGTGTAAAGCGCATCCTGTTCATTGGTTGATTTATTTTCAAAGCGGGGATACCCAGCAATTTTTAGATTATTTTCCTTAACGGTATCTGTGAATTCTTTGTGAATTGCATCATTGATTACATCCTGCTGTACTTGTACACCATACATTTGCTTAACTAGTGTAAGCGGAACCTTTCCAGGACGAAAACCATGAAACTTGGTTGTCTTTGCTAGCTTCTTTAAGCGAAGATTAATTTCATCTTGCAATTTTTCAAGAGAAATTGAAATATCGAAACGACGTTCTAGTGCGCCGAGATTTTCTACCTTTGATTCCATTAAAAATCCCTGATTGATTAAATTTTCCCAACATACAAATATGTTATTGATTGAGCAACACTTGTAAACAGTAACTCATGTATTAACTTAAATTTGGTGCGAAAGGGGGGACTCGAACCCCCACACCTCTCGGCGCCAGAACCTAAATCTGGTGCGTCTGCCAATTCCGCCACTTTCGCATATCATTTTATTTATTATCGATTATACCTTCTAATCCTGCTAACCGCAGCCTGATCACTCGATTCGTTATAAATTAACACAAGATTGTCTGACCACTTATTTTGTTGCTGTCCAGTCCCATCAAGTATAAATATACCGCCATCAACTCATCAGGTTGACGCATCTTTTGTTTTATTTCACCTGGATGTGTAATCACGCGCTGCGGTGTATTCACTAAGCCAGGTATAACGGTATTAATGCGCAAATTTGACATCTGACTCCATTCATCAGCCTGTATCTTAACTAATGCTTCCAGACCAGCTTTTGCAACGGCAAAACCACCCCAGTAGGCCGATGGGTTATGCCCCTGCGTGCTTGATGTCATAATGATGCTCGCATCAGGAGAGACTTTCAGTAACGGCAAACATGCCTTTGTTAATGCAAAAGGAGCTATCAAATTGACTTGTAACAGGGCTTGCCAGTGCTCAGTTGTTTGATGTTCTAATGGACTTAAACCGGGCAGATAGGCTGCGTTATGCAAAATTCCATCCAAACGACCGAGTTGCTGCGCAATCGCATGCGCCAGAGCAAAAAAATCCTTTTCTTCAGCACGTTCCAAATCAAGCGGATAAATTAGAGCTTGCGCTTTACCGATAGTTTCTATTTCATCGTAAACACTCTCCAATTTCTTTACCTTACGGCCATGCAAAATAACCGTAGCCCCATGATTCGCATAAGATAATGCCGCAGCACGCCCTAACCCTTGCCCTGCACCTGTGACAAGAATCACACGGTCTTTCAGAAGATCTTGAGGTGCAGAATAGTTTTCTAATTTATCCATATCCAAAAATTTATCACGAATAAATATTTTTTAAGAAAAATATAACGCCTGATAAATGTCTCTATTTAGTTAACTTGATAGGCATAAAAAAACAGACTTCAATATAAAATTGAAGTCTGTTTAATTCAGAAAGCGGTATAAATAAGGATTTTCCTTACATATCCATGCCACCCATACCACCCATGCCACCCATGCCACCCATGCCACCCCCGGCTGGTGCATCTTCCTTAGGCAATTCGGCAACCATTGCGTCAGTAGTCAGCATCAAACTTGCAACCGAAGCTGCATTCTGTAAAGCAGAGCGAGTCACTTTGGTTGGATCGAGAACCCCCATTGCTACCAAGTCACCATATTCGCTCGTTGCAGCATTGTAGCCAAAATTTCCTTGGCCTTCAGCCACCTTATTAACCACAACGGACGGCTCATCACCACAATTCGTTACAATTTGACGTAGAGGCTCTTCCAGTGCACGCAAAACAATCTTAATGCCGGCGTCTTGATCATGATTATCACCTTTGGTGCTTTTGACGGCTGAAATGGCACGCAATAAAGCCACACCGCCACCTGGAATAACTCCTTCTTCCACGGCAGCACGTGTTGCATGTAATGCATCTTCAACCCGAGCTTTTTTCTCTTTCATTTCAACTTCTGTAGCAGCACCCACTTTAATTAGCGCCACACCACCGGCCAGCTTAGCAACACGTTCCTGCAGTTTTTCTTTGTCGTAATCACTTGTAGCTTCTTCAATTTGTGCACGGATCTGTTTGACACGGCCTTCAATATTGTCGGCATTGCCTGCGCCATCGATAATTGTAGTATTCTCTTTCCCTACTTCAATACGCTTGGCTTGACCGAGATCATTTAATGTAGCTTTCTCCAGCGTCAAACCAACTTCTTCAGCAATAACTGTGCCGCCAGTTAAAATTGCAATGTCTTCAAGCATCGCTTTACGGCGATCACCAAAACCAGGCGCTTTAACCGCACAAGTTTTGAGAATACCCCGTATATTGTTCACAACCAATGTAGCAAGCGCTTCACCATCAACATCTTCAGCGATAATCAGTAACGGCTTACCCGCTTTCGCAACCTGTTCCAATATCGGTAATAAATCACGAATATTAGAAATTTTCTTATCATGCAGCAAAATATATGGGCTATCTAGCAGCGCAATCTGTTTTTCCGCGCTACTTACAAAATAAGGCGACAGATAACCACGATCAAACTGCATACCTTCAACAACTTCTAATTCATTCTGCAATCCTGATCCATCTTCAACTGTAATTACACCTTCCTTACCCACTTTATCCATTGCATCCGCAATGATCTTGCCAATTTCATTATCAGAATTTGCAGAAATACTTCCAACTTGCGCTATTTCCTTTGCAGTCGCACATGGTTTTGACAATTTCTTTAATTCGCCGACCGCTGTGGTTACTGCTTTATCAATTCCGCGCTTGAGATCCATCGGATTCATACCAGCCGCTACATATTTCATACCTTCTTTTACGATCGCTTGCGCCAACACGGTTGCAGTGGTTGTCCCATCGCCGGCCACATCAGATGTTTTGCTAGCCACTTCTTTTAACATCTGCGCGCCCATATTTTCAAATTTATCTTTCAATTCAATTTCTTTAGCGACAGATACACCATCCTTAGTAATAGTGGGCGCACCATAGGAACGATCCAGAACTACATTCCGTCCCTTAGGTCCTAATGTCACTTTTACCGCATCGGCTAAAATATTTACACCGGCTACCATTCTATGGCGCGCTGAATCACCAAACTTCACTTCTTTTGCTGACATATTCTTCTCCTAATCTCTCAATACATTATTTTTGCGTGGCATCGAACTACGAGTTAACCTTCAATTACACCCATAATATCTTCTTCGCGCATGACTAAAAGTTCTTCGCCTTGAACCTTGACGGATTGTCCAGCATATTTACCAAATAATACTTTATCGCCTACTTTCACTTCCAACGGACGGATTTTTCCATCATCCCCCACTTTCCCTTTGCCTATAGCCAGAATCTCGCCTTGATCTGGTTTTTCTGCCGCGCTATCAGGAATAACAATACCTGAAGCTGTTTTACGTTCATCTTCCAATCGCTTTACGATAACACGATCATGTAAAGGACGAATTTTCATGCTGCTGTCTCCTTTGAAAATTAATAAGCTGATATATACACATCATTTTTTAACACTACGAAAAAATCAAGGTTCTAATATTAGGATTATTAGCACTCCATAACAATGAGTGCTAATAGTAGGGTTTGTGGCTCAGAATTTCAAGGGCACACAATAATAAAATTATTTATTTTTATATAACACTATGAATACAAAAATGAAATAAATCTGGAACAAAAACGAAACAAATGCGAAATTAATTGTTAAGCTGTAAGAATTTCTAGGGTCTATCGACGTTTCAAAAATAGGTATTTAGAAACAACTACTTGCAATCGCAAGAATAAATCATAACCCACTGATACAGCAAGCATTTTTATCAAATGTCAACAGACCCTAGTGTTGTCTACAGTATTCAGGAAATACTGTAAATGAATATACTCAAATTGTTGACAAATCAAAAAAGCCACTCTTTTTAAAATGAACAAAGACTTATGAGATTTACTGAAGATACTCGCGTCAAAATTCCCGCTATCCTGCATCTGGTTCGTTTGGGCTATCAATACCTGTCGCTCAAAGACAATTTTTGGGAGTTGAACACTAACATATTCCCTGTGTTATTTCGCCAAGCAATCACAAAAATCAATCCCGGCATCGACGATGCAGACGTAGGCCGTTTGCTGGAAGAAGTAAAGCTTACGTTAGACAATGATGATCTCGGAGAGGCTTTTTACAACAAACTTATTGACCGTTCCGGAATCAAGCTGATTGATTTTGAGAACCTCAACAATAATAGTTTTCATGTCGTAACAGAGCTGACTTATCAAAACGGCGATGAGGAATTTAGACCTGATATAAGTCTGCTGATCAACGGCTTGCCATTGATTTTCATTGAAGTCAAAAAACCGAATAACCGCGAAGGCATTTTGGCGGAACGCGACCGCATCAATAAACGCTTCCAGAATCCAAAGTTCAAGCGCTTTGTCAATGTGACTCAATTGATGATCTTCTCCAACAACATGGAGTATGACGATGGTGACGTTCAGCCAATTCAGGGCGCGTTTTATGCCAGCCCAGCTTACGGAAAACCAAGTTTCAACTATTTCCGTGAAGAAGAAGTACTGAACTTGACGGCATTGCTTAAACCGCTGCCGGAAGAAATCGAATTGACTGTCCTAAAAGACAACAATCTGGAAGTTATTCGCAGTAACCCGGAATTTGTCACTAATAAAGACCCCAATCGCCCCACAAACCGGATTTGTACTTCTCTGCTCAGTCGAGAACGATTGACATTCATATTAAGATTTGCTTTGGTGTATGTCTCTGAAACAGAAGGCCCGCAAAAGCACGTGATGCGTTATCCGCAATTATTTGCCACGAAGGCCATAGAGCAGAAGTTAAACGCGGGAATAAGAAAGGGCATCATATGGCACACCCAAGGCAGCGGTAAAACCGCATTAGCCTATTACAACGTAAGATTCTTGACCGATTATTTTCAGCAACAGCGAATTATTCCTAAATTTTATTTCATAGTTGACCGGCTGGATTTGCTGATACAAGCGCACCGGGAATTCGCCAGCCGTGGTTTAACTGTTCACACGATCAATTCACGTGAAGATTTCAGCCGCGACATTAAAGCTACGCAAGTCATCCACAATCATTCCGGTAAACCGGAAATTACCGTAGTCAACATCCAGAAATTCAAAGACGACCCGGATGTGGTTTCGACCAAGGATTACGATGTTGCCATTCAGCGGATTTATTTTCTGGATGAAGTACATCGCAGCTACAATCCCAAAGGCAGCTTTCTTGCTAATCTTGACGAATCGGATCGCAATGCTATTAAAATTGGTCTGACCGGTACGCCATTGCTGGGAGAGGACTATAACTCACGTCAGCTATTTGGTGATTACATCCACAAGTACTATTATAACGCCTCAATTGCCGACGGTTATACCTTGCGCCTGATCCGGGAAGAAATCGCCACCAACTACAAAATAGAATTGCAGAAAGCGTTAGCGGATATCGAAATCAAACAAGGGGATTTGAAAAGAGAGCTGCTCTATGCTCATCCCGCCTTTGTTGAGCCGATGCTAGATTACATTATCACCGACTTTGAAAAAAGCCGCGGTGCACTCAACGACGCAAGTATCGGTGGTATGGTGATTTGTGATAGCTCGGCACAAGCCAGGCAAATGTTCGATTTGTTCAATGCCAAGTATTCAAAGTCATCGAACCAAACTTTGCCGCCAACCGATGCCATCGAGTTTGTCCAGCTAAAAGCAGCACAACCTGAAATCCGTTATCAAAGCCAAACCCAGCAAAGCAACAAGGTCACTGCTGCCGCCTTGATCTTGCACGATGTCGGCACCAAGCAACAACGTAAAGAGTGGGTGGAAGATTTTAAGGCTGGTAACATCGATCTCTTTTTTGTTTATAACATGCTGCTCACCGGATTTGACGCAAAACGCCTGAAGAAGCTTTATTTGGGGCGGGTACTTAGAGCTCACAATTTGTTGCAAGCATTGACCCGTGTTAATCGCACCTATAAAGACTTTCGGTATGGTTATGTCGTGGATTTTGCTGACATCAGTAAAGAATTCGATGAAACCAATCGGCGTTACCTCGAAGAATTGCAGGGAGAATTAGGCAACGAGATGGAACAGTATTCCAAGCTGTTCAAATCCAAAGACGAAATCGCTGCCGAGATCGAACACATCAAGGACGTGCTGTTTCGTTTCAACATCGAAAATGCCGAATTGTTTTCTCAGCAACTTAACGAAATCCATGATCGTGAAACCGTTCTGACGCTCAAGAAAGCCTTGGCCGATGCTAAAAGTCTGTATAACCTGATTCGCCTGCAAGGTGAATATGCTTTTCTGGAGCAATTGGATTTTCAAAAGCTGAATTGGCTGTACCGGGAAACCAGCAATCACCTAGATTTACTCAACCTGAAAGCTACCATTGAGCAGGGTGCGGATACCACCAACTTGCTTAATATCGCGCTAGAAGACGTGATCTTCAGATTTATCAAAATTGGCGAAGAAGAGCTAGTGCTGGCCGATAAGCTGAAAAATACCCTGCGCCAGACCCGGGAAGCCCTAGCCAGCAATTTCGATCAGCAAGATCCCAAGTTCGTTACTTTGAAAGAAGAATTGGAGCGGTTGTTCAAGAAAAAGAACCTCTCGGAAGTCACTCAGGACGAAATGAATGCCAACATTGATGCGCTGAACAAAATCCATGAGCGCATCAAGGAACTGAACCGCCAGAATAACCAATTGCGCCAGAAATACCACGGTGATGCCAAATACACCCGCATCCACAAAAGGCTACTCGAACGCGGCGGTATGTCCGATTCCGAACGCAAAATTTTCGAAGCGCTGATGGGTATCAAACAAGATGCTGACGCGCAAGTGCTGCAAAATACCCGCATACTCGATAATGAAAGCTATTTCGAGCGCGCCATGATGCCACTGGTCATCAGCCGCTTCATAGATCAGCAACAAATCAAACTCAACGCCGATGCTTCACGCTACATCAACCATCTAGTCGTCGCGGAGTACCTGAAAGAATTTAATACCGGAGCACGTTCGTGGTAGAGCAGGAATTTCAACAAAAAACCAAAACCCTGATCGACAGCCTGAAAAGCATCTGCGCCAACTATGGCTTGGGCAATGACGGCAACGAATTCAAGATCATTACACAAATCTTTCTGTACAAGTTTTTAAATGACAAATTTGCTTATGAAGCCAAAAAAATAAACCCATCCATAGCGCAAGCCGAAAAATGGGAAGAAGCCTTAAGTGCCATGAACGAAGGCGACTTCGACATGTTGCAACTGAGATTAGGACCGGATACCGCACGCCTGAAACCTACCCATTTCATCAGTTACCTGTTTAGTCAACAGAACGCACCGGATTTTGCCAAGCTGTTCGATGATACCCTGATGGATATTGCCATCAGCAACAATGACGTATTCGCGGTCAAAACCGATGGCGGTGCCAAGGTAGTGCTGTTCGACCGGTTAAGCCAATATATTGCCGATGAGTCCAAACGCGATAATTTTTGCCGCGCGATCATCAACAAGCTGGTGGAATTCAGCTTCGAGCGCATCTTTACCCAGAAGTTTGACTTTTACGCCACGATCTTTGAATACCTGATCAAGGATTACAACAGCAATAGCGGCGGTAAATACGCCGAATACTTCACGCCTCATGCGGTGGCGCGGATCATGGCCGAAATTCTGGTACCTAAAGTCCAGCAAGGCCACATCAAAAATGTCAGTGTCTACGACCCATCTGCCGGTTCGGGTACGCTGCTGATGAATGTCGCCCATGCCATCGGTGAAAACCGTTGCAGCATCTATACCCAGGATATTTCGCAAAAGTCATCTAACCTGCTGCGCCTGAACCTGATCCTGAACAATTTGGTGCATTCCATTCCGCATGTAATCCAGGGTAACACCTTGCTGCATCCATACCACAAGGATGGTAGTGAGCTAAAGCATTTTGATTACATTGTCTCTAATCCGCCATTCAAGCTGGATTTCAGCGATTACCGCAATGAGCTGGATACTAAGACCAACAAGCAGCGCTTTTTTGCCGGTATTCCTAAGATCAAAGCCAAAGCTACGGACAAGATGGAAATTTACCAATTGTTCCTGCAGCACATCATCCACTCTTTGAATCCTGGCGGCAAAGCGGCTGTAGTGGTGCCAACCGGTTTTATTACCGCGCAATCCGGCATCGACAAAGGCATTCGTGAGCATTTGGTCAAACATAAAATGCTGGCCGGTGTGGTGTCCATGCCCAGCAACATCTTTGCGACCACCGGCACCAATGTGTCGATTCTGTTCATCGACACCGGCAATAAAGATAAAGTCGTGTTGATCGACGCCTCCAACCTGGGACAAAAAGTTAAAGAAGGCAAAAACCAGAAAACCGTACTGAAGCTGGAAGAAGAACAGCGCATTATTGACGTGTTTAATGACAAGCAGGCGGAAGAAGATTTCTCGGTTGTCGTCAGCTACGACGACATTGCCGCCAAGAACTACTCACTCAGCGCGGGTCAATATTTCGATGTGAAAATTGAATATGTGGATATTACGCCGGAGGAATTTGCCGCCAAAATGAAAAACTTTAGCGACAATCTGGATAGTATGTTCATTCAGTCGCGAGAATTGGAAGCGGAGATTAAAAAGCAATTGAAGGGATTAATTTATGAGTAAAGTTAGATCGAAACGACTTGGCGATTTAATTACTCTGAAAAGAGGATACGATCTTCCTGAAAATAATAGAATTCCTGGATCTTATCCCGTGATCAGTTCTGCTGGAATCTCAGGTTATCACAATGAATATAAGGTTGACGGACAAGGCGTTGTAACAGGCCGATATGGAACATTAGGTCAAATGTACTTTGTAGATGGGAAATATTGGCCACATAACACAGCTCTTTATGTACGAGATTTTAAAGGTAATGATCCTAAATATGTCTATTACTTGTTAAGTTGCCTGGGGCGAATTAGAACCTCTGATAAGAGCGCCGTTCCTGGAGTAAACCGTAATGAACTGCATGAAATGTTTGTTCCTGCCATAGAGGACAAAGCAACACAGATAGCTATTCGAAAGAATCTGGAAAGTATTGACGACAAAATCGAACTCAACAACCGCATCAACGCTGAGTTGGAAGCGATGGCGAAGACTCTATACGACTACTGGTTTGTGCAGTTCGACTTTCCCTTTGATTTTGCGCAAGGCAAGCCCGCTGCCAACGGCAAACCCTACAAATCCTCCGGCGGTAGAATGGTTTACAACCCAATTCTGAAGCGAGAAATACCGGAAGAGTGGAATGTCGTAAAGTTAGGCGATGTCGTAACTCGGAGTGGGACGGGGCTTAATCCAAGAGATAACTTTAAGCTTGGTGAAGGAAATAATTACTACATAACAATTAAGGATATTGAACAAGGGAAAATAAATTTTTCGGATAAATCTGATCGGATCTCTGATGATTCATTAAGAATAATAGACAAGCGATCTGATCTTCAACAAGGAGATATTCTTTTTACAAGTATTCAACCTGTTGGAATTACATATTTAATTAGAGAGAAGCCAAAACATTGGAATATTAATGAGTCAGTATTCACTTTAAGAGCTGATTATTCCCTGGTTACAAGTGAATATCTTTTTATGTTGTTGTCTAGCGATGAGATCAAAATCTTTACAGCAAACTCTTCAACAGGGAGTGTTCACAAAGGTATCAGGCATAGCGTCCTAAAATCTTTTGCATTTCCGTATGCTAGCTTGCATTTAATTAGGGAATTTACGTGTTTAATATCGCCCATACTTGAAAAACAACATGTCCTTCAGAGTGAAAGTGAAAATTTTACCAAATTAAGAGATTGGCTACTCCCCATGCTAATGAACGGCCAGGTGACTGTAAAATAATGAATTTTGTGTTTCGGTTACTGCTGACCATTAATGCCACGTCGTTGTTGATAATTATCTTTTTGGTGCAAAAGGGGCAAACATTGGGAGAATTCTTTCCTCAATGCCAACATCTAGTTACCCTGCCAAACGCAATTTCTTACTTCATTTATTTGTTGGCACCCATTTTGTTGACTGGCCTAAACATTTTGCTGAGTTCAAAGTTGGGTAGAGACAGCTTTAAATCGGGTGAGGTTATCAGTATTGAACATGCCAACAACAGTTTCCTGCCCAGTTATTTAGGTTACTTTTTCGTAGCCCTGAGCGTGAGTAACTGGGAAACCCTTATCTTTGTTTACAGTGTGCTGTTTATGTTTACTTTCTTATCGCAAGCACTGTACTTCAATCCATTATTTTTGCTGTACGGCTTTGATTTCTACAATATCACAACGAAAAATGGTGCCGTAATCTTCTTGATCAGCCGCAAACGCTATAAAACACCGGATGAGATTGATATTTCTCAAGCGTATCGGATCAACAATTACACATTTATCGAACGAGGTAAATAAATGGATCATGTGCTTGCTAAGGTAAAAGGGAATGGCAAAAAGAAATTTTTCAAATTACTCTCTGATCAGGCACTTTTTAATGTTCCATTACAAAGTTTAGATTTTGTTGAATACAACCCAGACCATAACCTAGATGAAGATTCCTGGTTCAAGATTGAACAATTCAGCCAGCAGCCATATTGCATTGATCTGCTAAAAAAAGACTTTGTATCTTCGGAGTACGATGATCTCACTAAAAAACAATTTCCAGACATTGCCTATTTGTGTGCCGTTCAGGGAAGTCATTATTATTTCCAGAAAATCACTCCATCGCTGTTTGTAACCAAAAGAATGATCGCATTTGGTGAGATAGCAGAGCTGGAAAACGATGGTAGGCGAATAGTAGTCAATGCAATGCCTGATGCGATTTACCAAAAGGACGACGATACGCTTTTATTCCGGAATCTGGCGACGATATCCAGTATATTTGCTGGAATCGACGGACTATACAAGGAAGCAACAAAAGAGGAAGTAGAAGCATTCCTTGATAATTCATTTGTTGAATTATCAAACGGCTATGGCGTTGAAAAAGTATCCAAACCGAATCGCAAACGAGTGGCGTTAGCTATGAGTACACTTGCTGAAATGCCAGATGAAGATCGGAATCAGATGCTGTTATATATCCATAGCTATTGTGAAGAGAAACTTAAATTTGATGCAGAAAATAACAAATTTAAAATCAAATCTGATCAAGAGTTGAAGTTTTTGCTTTACGGCATCGAACAACGCTTCTATACCACGCCGATTGGAAAGGAAAAACGTATGGCAAACTCTGTTCAACTTCTAGGTTAAGTTTTTGCATTGCTTTTGTGCATTTGACATCGCTAATGATGGTATGTTTGAATACCGTTACATATTTCAATATGGAGTAATTCAAACATGTCAAATCGAGGCGGAAAACGAGAAAATGCCGGCAGGCCACGCGGTCAGGGTAAGTTTGGCGAATCAACAGTTACAATGCGCATACCGCAAAGTCAAACGGCAACAATCAAAAGCTTGCTGGAAGCTTTGCAACACAAGAAATCGAATGATGCTCCGAGTGAAAATACACTTCCAGAGGAAGAAGTGGATGAGTTTTTCACTCCCGTCATTAGTGAACAACCAACGTTGCTGCCGTTATTTGCTACCAAGGTCGCGGCAGGTTTTCCTAGTCCGGCCGATGATCATGTCGAGAAACGACTTGATGTCAGTGAATTCCTGATCGATCACGCAGCATCGACGTTCTTTGTCACAATCCGCGGAGAATCGATGATTGATGTGGGGTTGTTGCCGGACGATAAAGTGGTCGTGGATCGCTGCAAAACACCCAGCCACGGAGATATCGTATTAGCGGTGGTTGATCGGGAATTTACGATTAAAATCCTAGATTATGGTGCAAATAAAATGCCACGGCTGATGCCAGCCAATTCGACGGGTGCTTACCGGCCCATTTACATTCGCCCCGATACGCAGTTTGAGATATTCGGCGTCGTGACAGGATCATTCCGCCGCTTTAAATGAGTACGTTGTTGCCGTGCTATGTGTTGCTGGATCTGGAAACAACAGGCGTCACTCCAACCCAGGATCGTATCACTGAAATTGGCTTGATCCGCTATGAGAATGGCGTTGAAACCGGCCGCTGGAATACACTCATCAACCCGGGCATCAATATTCCACCTTTCATCCAGCGGCTGACGGGAATCACTCAGGACATGGTCGATCATGCCCCTACTTTTTCTCAGGTGTATGAAACACTACTGCAATGGCTCGATCAAGCGGTATTGTGCGCGCACAATGCGCGATTCGATTATGGTTTTCTCAAAAATGAATTCAAGCGCATCGGTGTTACCTTCCAAAAAAAACTACTGTGCACGGTCAAGCTCTCCAGGAAACTTTATCCGCAACATCATTCGCATAGTCTCAATGCCATTATCGAAAGATTCCGGTTGATCTGTGATCAGCGTCACCGCGCTATGGGCGATACCGAAATGATAGCGGCATTCATTGATGCCGCCATGCGCGAACTGGGAGAAGCAACGATTCAGGAAATGGCGCTGATCCTCCTGAAACAACAAGCGATTCCGGTAGGCCTCGATCACCTGGATATCGATACCCTTCCGGCAACCTGCGGTGTTTATTTATTTCATGGCGATAGCGCAGTGCTGTATGTCGGCAAAAGTGTTTCCTTGCGATCCCGCGTATTCAACCACTTTCAAGGCGATCATCGCTCGACCAAGGAAATGCGTATCGCACAGGAAATCAAGCAAGTCGAACACCGTATTACCGGTGGAGAACTGGGTGCATTATTATTGGAATCGCGATTGATCAAGGATCATCAGCCTATTCATAATCGGCAACTCAGGCGCGCGCGGCAACTCTGTGCCTGGCAAGTATCAAGTGACCCCAATAGCAAACCCCTGGTGACTTTGATCAATGACAGCGACATCGATTGGCGTACAGCAAACAATATCTATGGTACTTTTAAAACCAAACGGCAGGCTGTGGAGGTTTTAAGCAAGCTGGCCGACGAGTACGGGCTGTGCGATAAGGCGTTGGGGCTGGAGAAAGGTACCGGTGTGTGTTTTGCGCATCAATTAAAACACTGCAAAGGCTTGTGCGCGGGCCTGGAATCCACTGAGTCACACTGGTTACGTCTTCTCACGGCTTTAAGCCAATATCGGCTGCTGACATGGCCATATGCAGGACGCATTGGAATCAAGGAGCACAATCCGGAATATGGCATTACGGAAATACACGTCTTTGACCAATGGTGCCATCTGGGTACTGTCAAGGACTACCAGGAATTAGATGAATTATCGGCATGGCCCCGTTTTGATCGTGATACGTATCGTTATCTGCTGAAATTTCTACATCGGAAAAACGTGGAGATCATTGCACTGCATGGATAAGAATACCCGCTCCATCGCCTTGATCGATGTAAACAACTTCTATGTGAGCTGTGAGCGGGTATTCAATCCCAAACTGGAAGACAAACCTGTTGTCGTATTATCCAACAATGACGGTTGCGCAGTCGCAAGGAGCAATGAAGCTAAGGCACTAGGCGTCAGAATGGGGCAGCCGTGGTTTCAACTGAAAGACTTGGCCAGAAGACATGGAATCATCGCCTATTCATCCAACTATGCCCTGTATGCCGACATGAGCAATCGCGTCATGAGTATTCTGAGAATGTTCAGTCCCGATCAAGAAATTTATTCCATTGATGAATGTTTTCTCGATCTCACGGGGTTTAAAACAAAAAATCTGGTTCGTTATAGTCAGCAGATCCGTCAAAAGATCAAACAATGGACTGGATTGCCGGTATGTGTCGGCATAGGTTCCACCAAAACACTGGCCAAGCTTGCCAACCATATGGCTAAAAAGAACTCTGAGTGGAATGGTGTTTGTGATTTCAATAGCTTATCTTTTCAACAGCAAGCGGATTGGTTTCAACGCACTGGAGCAGGTGAAATCTGGAGTATTGGCAAACGGCTAGCACCCAAACTGCAGGAACTCGGTATTAAAACCGTGCTGGATCTCAAAACAGCATCGCCCTCGCAAATGCGCGCCCGCTTCTCGGTGGTAATGGAAAAAACCATTCGGGAGATTAATGGTACTGCTTGTATTGAACTGGAAGAAATCAATCCGTCGCGAAAACAGATCGTCAGCTCCCGCTCGTTTGGAATTCCTGTATCCGATCTGGGCAGCCTGGAAGAATCCGTTACTCTCTATATCAGCCGCGCAGCAGAGAAACTGCGAAGGCAACAATCGTATGCCGGATCAGTGCATGTTAGCATCCGCACCAGTCGGTTCAATGGAAATGTACCGTATTATACCAACAGTATGACGATTGCGCTGCCAAGGCAAACAGATAATACGATATTACTAACCAAGGCTGCGCTCTGGGGATTACGCAAAATTTACCGCCGAGGCTACAAATATCAGAAAGCGGGCGTAAGATTGTTTGATCTAAGCGTACCGAGTCAATACCGTCAGCCGGATCTTTTCGGCACTCTATCGGTAACAGATACAAAATCCAGCAAATTGATGAGTGTCATGGATCAAATTAATTCTCGTATGGGGCGGGGTACCCTCAAAATCGCATCTGAAGGTTTCAACCAACCGTGGAAAATGAAGCAAGGAAACAAAAGCCCCAGCTATACAACGAACTGGAATGAGCTAATTTGTGTTACGAAATGATTGGCAAAACGAAAAAGTATTAAAAGAAGCGGGTTCTTTTCGATCAATGCTAAACGCTTAAATTAGTTGAATGAATCAAAACTTTTTTAATGGGATTATTGATAGTAATTTATATATGAATCCTTAAAAATAGTACCCAGCGCTAGATTCCTGGCGGAGGCGGTGAGATTCGAACTCACGGTAGAGTCACCCCTACGGCAGTTTTCAAGACTGCTGCCTTAAACCGCTCGGCCACGCCTCCTCTATAAAACCTGCAGGCCGAATCATACCTTTTAGAGCTCTTCTTGGCTAGCCGCCAAATAGCTAATTTATCAGCTAAACAAAGAATTGTTGAGGATAATCCTATTCGTTCCTTATGATTACTATATTAAGTTTTCTGATTCCAAGAATGCAACGTTATGAATTATATATGAATCTTTAATTTGGTTAATTTTTAGGAGTATTGTTTGGCATATTTTAAGGATTCAATGGAGCCGTAGAAAAAACATATTTTGAAACATGGCAGGAAACCTTTGCAAAAGATCGCAAATTTTTCACCTTATCGCAATTTCGGATTATTTGTAAGTGACCGGGTATTTCGTGCTTTACCTCTCCATACACTTTCTCGTTCAGGTAAATGCGATTCTAATAGCGACTAAACTTCATTTGAAATATCATGCCTGCAGTATGCTGCATTGTTGAAATCATGGCAAATCTTCTCGTTAGAAATGAATATTTCTTTAATCCTGCTATTTTCTATCGTGTAGCGATACGAGCTAAGGCATGCTAGTTCACCAGATACGAAGCGTGTAGACTCATATCTCATTTAAAATAAGGGGTTCACAATAGTGCTCATCAACTGCGTTGCTTACGAGAACGGTATGCGCCTGGCCGATATTACGGTAGAGGAAATTAGCGACTATCTGGAACGATTGGGATGTTTTGTCTGGGTAGCTTTACAGGATGCAACACCCGAAGAACTCGACAAGATGAAAGAAGAGTTCAATCTCCATGAACTAGCAGTCGAAGATGCGCGTCATGGGCATCAGCGACCCAAACTTGAGGAATATGGTGAATCGCTTTTCGTTGTTATGCATTTGCTTGAATCTAATCCGGGAGAAAACAGTCCAGGCGAATTGAATGTTTTTGTCGGACCTAACTACGTACTGTCTGTGAGGAATCGAAGCCAACGGCATTTTCTTGAGGTACGTGAACGCTGTGAACGGGAGCAATACCTACTGAAGGAGGGTTCTGGTTTTGTTCTATATGCCTTGATGGATGCCGTGGTTGACCGTTATTTTCCAATAATCGACCGATTGGAGTCCGAACTGGAAGAAATCGAAGAACAAATTTTCACCAAAGGGGCTGCTCGCTCCAATATTGAACAGCTCTACGGCCTCAAACGGAAAATCATGGTTCTGAAACACGCTGTTGCTCCATTGATGGAAGTAGCAGGTAAATTATCCGGCAGCCGGGGACCCGCCGTATGTTCCAATATTCGGGACTATTTCCGCGATGTCTACGACCACCTGCTCCGAATTGACGCCTCTATCGACACTGTCCGAGACACTATCGGCACCGCTATTCAGGTCAATCTATCAATGGGAGCCATTGAAAACAATGAGGTGAGCAAACGCCTGGCTGCGTGGGCGGGAATTTTCGCCGTCGCCACAGCATTGGCCGGGATTTGGGGAATGAACTTTGAGCGCATGCCCGAACTGGAGTGGGAATACGGCTATCCATTGGCACTATTAACCATTTGCTCGGCTTGTCTTTTTCTTTATTTTCGTTTCAAGCGGATCGGCTGGTTGTAAATTGCTTCCTCATTGGTTGGATCAATTACTTGTCAGAGTATATGTAGACGGAATTATCGCGCACCTAATACAACCAGGAAGTCAGTGAGATACGATATATAAGTCATCGCTAAAACTGATAGAACCAGGATTCATCCGGCATGCCAATTAAGCCAAAATTATTGCAAAATCACTCCACCTCCCAAACATACCTGACTCTCATAAATAACAACGGATTGTCCCGGTGTGATTGCCCACTGATTTTGTGCAAATTCCACCTCACAGGATTCATGCGACAAACTTGTAATGGTGCAAGGCGCATCAGTTTGACGATAGCGCGTTTTTGCGGCATAAACCCAATTACAATGGGGCTGTTTATCATCGATCCATGATAAATCGATTGCTTTCAGAGAAGGGCGAAATAAATCCGGATGATTATGACCCTGAACAACAATCAAAACATTTCTGGTCATATCTTTTGTAACCACAAACCACGGTTCATCACCACCATTCCGAATGCCCCCAATTCCTAATCCCTGTCGTTGTCCTATGGTGTAATACATTAATCCGATATGCTCACCAATAACTCTCCCATCAGTTGTTTGGATTTCTCCAGGTTCATGGGGAAGATAACGGTTAAGAAATTCGCGAAACGGGCGCTCGCCAATAAAGCATATGCCCGTGCTGTCTTTTTTAGAGGAATTGGGCAGCTTCAACTCCCTAGCTATTTTTCGTACCTCGCGCTTATAGAGATGGCCGATTGGAAAGAGCGATTTAGCAAGCTGCGCTTGATTCAATCGATACAAAAAATAGCTTTGATCTTTGTTTCCATCTTCCCCTTTTAATAATTGAAAAACGCCGCCAGCTTTACGCACCCGGGCATAATGACCTGTTGCAATATAATCGGCCCCCAGTTTAGTGGCATGATCCAGAAATGCTTTGAATTTGATCTCGGCATTGCACAATACATCAGGGTTCGGAGTACGCCCGGCCTGATATTCCGCAAGAAACTGTGAAAATACCCGTTCTTTGTATTCGCTTGAGAAATTGACTATTTCAATCGGAATATCAATAACATCAGCCACTGATACTGCATCGATAAAATCCTGACGCGAAGAACAATACTCGTCCGTATCATCATCCTCCCAATTCTTCATAAATAGTCCTACAACATCATAGCCTTGCTGTTTCAACACATATGCAGCCACGGATGAATCAACACCACCGGACATACCGACGATTACACGATATTTTGTCATCGTCCTAGACTTCATAGTGCATCAATAATTCAAGCGGATAGCGCTTACCGGCAAGATGATCATGGATACATTGCATCACCAGAGGGCTGCGATGACGATGAATCATTTGACTCACTTCATCAGAATCAAACCAAGTGGCTCGCAGAATTCCAGTATCGAGTTTCTGTTCGGGGTCGTGATGCGTAACGCGCCCCCCAAAAGCAAATCGAATATAAACAGTATCTGCGCGCTCTGAATACCACTGATATATGCCCAATAGATATTCAGGTTCGAAGGTATAGGCCGTTTCCTCCAGCGTCTCGCGGATTGCTCCCTGAATGATGGATTCTCCCGGATCCAAATGCCCCGCAGGTTGATTTAGAAACAATCCGCTGCCCGCTTCCGGTTCTTCCTCTACCAGTAAATATTTGCCATTTTGTTCGACAACCACTGCAACTGTTACATTAGGTTTCCAAATCATGATTTCCCAAGTAATAAAAATAAAACGCCATTTAGCAAATCACCGCATCACTATCGTTAATCTGCTACTGCATATTATCGCATTGGAGCATCAGGTTTTGTTACGATAATAAAGAGCCCTCGGCATTCTCATTATGTATAACGTACCACAATAATTTGTTGCACCCACTGATAAGCACTTAAAATGGTTAAAAGTTATATAGAAGTTATTACTTCTCTAACTTTCTATCCAATATTATGGCTCATGCGACTTAGCTTTTACTTCTGGCTCATTTTTGTTTGCGCCGCGGATATTCAGAAGGGCTAAAGCAATCTGCAGGATTATCAGGGCATAAGCATGGGCATACCAGCCCCAGATTACCCAGAGAAAGTTACTAAAAAGGGAACACCAAAAGCCAATCATACGCCTACGTTTGTCTTGAGATGCAATGAGCCAAACACCCAATATCGTAACAATCATCGCAGGCCACTGCAGTTGATGTAGATAATTCATAGAAAACCTTATGAAGCTCTGTTCGTACCAGGCTTATACAATCGAGGTTATGTCAATAAATGTGATGAACAATCCATCAGCATGGATGAAAATGCATCAACATAAAAAAGGCAGTGAATAGAAAAAACACTGCCTTCTTTATGCTCCAGAAAAGAATGGGATTATTTTGAAGCTTGCTTAAAATGTTCCATAGCATCCGACGCAGCTTTTTTAGCGGCATCCGCTTCTCCATCCTTACCTTCCTTAACCGCTTCATCTAGCGACTTAATACCTTCATCCAGGTGTTTAGTATCAATTTGGCGGTCTTTATCGTTTTTTGCGGCATTCGCATGTTTCTTTGCCTCCATTGCATGTTTGGCAACCGCTTTCCCATCGGCTGATTTGGCCGCAGTTTCAGCATGCTGAATAGCGTGATCCAAATGGCTTTCACCCGCTAACACACTCAACGAAAAAAAAGTCATCATGATTAAGCTGGTAAGTAACGTAATAGTTTTCATAGCTTTTTAACTCCTGTGATAAAAAATATTTAGAGCTAAGTGTTGACAAAGACAACACATCTGCCTCCCACACTTAATTCTGATGCTGATCATATAAGCAGAAGCCAAAACACTCTGTACGATACCCAACATTAAAAAAATACTTTAAAACTTGAAAATACCGGAAAAAATCCTATGTTATTATCAGTTTTGTATCAACGCAGTATGGTATCAATAGCATTTGTTCAAATAAATGTTATACGGAGGTTGATAGCGATGATCAAAGAACTCTCTTTTGATGATGACGAGGATGAATTTTATCCTGCCAACGATTTGGATGGCGAAGAGGATGCAATAGCCAATAACAAAATTCCATCCAGTCATTTAGCACAAATTATTGATGAATTTGAAACCGACAAAGATGATTTTGAAGATAACGAATTCACAACTGTCAGAAAAGATTTTGCTGATAGAGATGACAATGAGGATGACATTACGCTGGATTCGTTAGGATTGCGGTAGTTTTTTAAACGCTGCCGTCACCCGCTTCCAACCCTGTAACACCACATAGTTCGGGGCGGCATCATTCTTCAATCACGCTTTATGCGATATTGTGCTTAAACGTTTTGTTGTGCGTGCTACTTCGTTTCGTGCAAAATTTCTTTATTTTTGAACAAAGAAAAAGATTGAATCCAATGCCTGATTGATTCGTTTTAAAAAATTAAACTGTTTTTGGTGTATATTTGCCAGTTGGCACATATTGTGTAGCAGTTTATTTTTGTAGTTACTACTATGACGCTACATAATAAGTTTTATGTATTATCACTAAACGTTCTTTATTTTTACTGTACAAAACCTTTATGAGAAAACAAGCCATTATTCGTAGCTCTCATTAAACAAAATACAAGGAGAATCATCATGAATAAATTAAAAGCCTTAACAATAGCCATCACGATGGGTACGGTTTGTTACGTAGGGAATGCATTGGCTTTCGATAAATCTTTTCATCCAAACCATCAATTTGTCGATCAGAACAGAATCGGACCCAATTTTGAGCCCGGTTATATTTTAGACAAAGAGAAAGCCGAAAAAACCAAAACGGCAGAGGAAGAGATGCAACTTCCTTCGGAAGTAGTTCCAAGTGATCCTACACCTAAGAATTCAAATATCCCAGCAGGATCGGAACGCAGATTAATTCCGTCCATATAGAGCGGATTCGTAACCTTGATTATTTTTACAATGAAAAACAAATTTCCTCCAGCAGTCTGTTGGAAGAGGTTTGTTTTTCAATTCATAGGCTTTTTCTCCAAGTAATACAAACCTCCCGCAAGCTATGCCGAATCAATGATGCACACATTCCAAAAGCTTTTGTAGCCGCTTAACGGATACCGGATAGGGTGTTTTCAGTTCTTGCGCAAACAAGGAAATACGCAGTTCTTCGAGCTGCCAGCGAAATTCACTTAGATTTTTATCGGTGCGCTCAATTTTCCGGTATTTCTCCAGTCGTTGTACATATTGTTGCCAAAGTGCATTGACTTCACGACTATTGTGCTCATCACGCGCCGGATTTGCGGACAATTTATCAATACGCAATCCCATGCCTTTCAGATAACGCGGAATGTGCAGAATGCTGTTCCAAGGGGTGTTGCTGACAAATCCGGGATAAATCAAATTTTCAAGCTGCATGTTCAATTCGGTTTTTACTTTATCGACCCGGATATGGGTAATTTTTTGTAACAGAGTATGATACTCGCGACCTATCTGCTGTAGCAGCCCGGCCAGAGTAACGGAAATTTCCGGAAGGCGATTCTTGGCACGCTGCAGTTGCGCAACAAATTCTGATTCTGTCCGCGGCAATGGATCATCCCCCAGTAATGCGCGATCTATGATGGCCGTCAGCATATCCTGTTTCAGGTCACCCGGATTAATCCGTGTTGTCAATTGCATACTGATTTCCCTTAATCCCGGCAGACTCTTTTCCAATTGCTTAAGTTGATCTTTCAGCGTTAAGCATAACAACCGTCTAATACCAGAACGCATCGCGGTTTCCGCCGCTTCGCGCGTATCAAACAATCGAATGGCAACACTGTCGGCACGATCAATCAACGCCGGATAACCCGTCAATTGTTGGCCATTACGCATGAATAATATTTCATCGGGCAGATCGCCAAAATCCCATTGCGTTATCTGTTCACGCTCAATAGAAATTTTCTCGCTCTCGTCGTTACGCTTTACAAAGGTCATTTGCGCCGCTTCACCCAGTCGCTTTTGCAATTCATTGAGATCACGGCTCATGGCCAATTCTTGCCCGGCATCATCGAGCACGCGAATATTCATCAAAAGGTGTGTTGGAATATCACTGATCCGCCAAACCTCGGGAGGAACGGTCAATGTGGTTTCCGTTAACACGAATTTCGCTAAAGCCTCCTGCAATGTGAGCGCATGCAAAGCGATTGACTGATTTTGCAGAAATTTCGTCACCGATTGCGGGAGTGGTACAAGAATACGGCGGATATTTTTCGGCAACGCTTTCAAATACCAAGTCACCTTTTCACGAATCAAGCCAGGCACCAGATAATCCAACTGTTTGCCGTCCAGCCGGTTTAACAAGGGCAGTGGCACGGAAACGGTAACACCATCCATGATATGGCCCGGTTCAAAACGATACGCCAGTGGCAGCACACTGCCCTCCGGCACAGTCATGCACTCAGGAAATTGCACTTCGGTCACATGATCGGCTTGATGGCGCATAAGCAATTCACGCTTCAAATAAAGCAACTGTGCATCCTGCTGCTCGGCTTGCTTGCGCCATTTCTCAAATCCGGCACCGTTGATTACTTCTTCCGGAATAATGGCATCGAAAAAGGCATAAATCTCCTGCTCATCAACCAGTACGTCTTGCCTGCGGGTTTTGTGCTCAAGTTCTTCAATTTCTTGAATCAAAGCCTGATTATGGTGAAAAAAAGATGCCTGCGTAATATATTCACCCGCCACTAACGCCGAACGGATAAAAATCTCACGCGCTTCCCGCGGATGAATGGCACCATAATGTACCGGCCGTCTAGGAACAATAATCAAGCCATATAGCGTGACCTGTTCAAAGGCCACAACCTGTGCACGTTTCTTCTCCCAGTGTGGATCAGAATAGTGCCGCTTGCACAGACTACCGGCAATTCTCTCCAGCCAGACCGGATCAATTTTTGCCGCGCAGCGTGCATATAACTTACTGGTCTCGACCAATTCCGCAGCAACGACCCATTTGGTTTTGCCTTTTCTCAATACGGAACCTGGAAAAATTGCAAACTTGATGCCGCGTGCTCCGAGATACTCTCCCTCTTTCTCGGATTTAAAACCGATATTACCGAGCAACCCCGCAAGCAGCGCACGATGGATTTCATCATAGTTCGCGGGTATTTCGTTAGGTTTGAAACCAAATTCCGTCAACAGCACATGCAATTGACCATGAATCTCACGCCACTCACGCAAGCGCCGATAGGATAAAAAATTTTCCCGGCAGTAGGTGATCAGTTTTCGGGTGGATTTTTTATGCTTTAATAACTCATCAAAAAAGTCCCAAAGCTTGAGATAAGCAAGAAAATCCGAGCGCTCGTCTTGAAAGCGCCGATGCGCCTCATCTGCCGCCGATTGTTGTTCAAACGGCCTGTCCCGTGGATCTTGCAGGCTTAATGCCGAAGTAATGATCAGTATTTCACGTAAGCAATTTTCATGCTTGGCGGCTAAAATCATACGCGCGATTTTGGGATCGATCGGGAATTTAGCCAAGCGCCAACCAATTGCTGTCAGCTGTCTTTTTTCATCGACTGCACCCAGTTCCGCCAGTAATTGATACCCATCGGCAATCATGCGTGGCGCAGGAGCTTCGAGAAACGGAAAATTTTCCACATCGCCAATTTTCAGCGACTTCATGCGCAGAATTACAGCTGCCAGCGAAGATCGTAAAATTTCCGGATCGGTATAGGACTTACGCGCTTGATAATCCTGCTCGGAATATAAACGAATACAAACACCATTGGCCACCCGGCCGCAGCGCCCTGCCCTTTGATCAGCCGATGCACGGGAAATTTTCTCGACCAGCAGTTGCTCGACTTTATTGCGATAACTATAACGATTGACCCGCGCCCACCCGCTATCGATCACGTAATGAATGCCTGGCACCGTCAATGAAGTTTCAGCCACATTGGTCGCCAGCACGATGCGGCGGCGATTACTATTCAATTGAAAAACCCGCTCCTGCTCGGCGAATGATAATCTTGCAAACAAAGGCAAGATTTCTACCCCATTGCGCAAGCGTTCAAAGTGATGTTTACGCAATGTTTCCGCCGTCTCGCGGATCTCGCGCTCACCCGGAAGAAAAATCAGAATATCGCCCAGCCCCAATGCCATCAATTCATCAACCGCATGAATGATGCCCTGCTGCATATCGCTCTCTTCCTCCTCATCGGTGTGCAACGGGCGATATAACATCTCCACCGGATACAGACGCCCGGTCACTTCAATCACAGGCGCATCATTGAAATGCTGCGAGAAGCGTTGCGCATCGATCGTAGCGGAAGTGACGATAACCTTGAGATCGGGCCTTTGAGGCAATAATTGCTTGATAAACCCAAGCAGAAAATCGATATTCAGGCTGCGCTCATGCGCTTCGTCGATAATCAGCGTATCGTAAGCCTGCAACAGCGGATCCCCTTGCGTTTCCGCCAGCAGAATTCCATCGGTCATCAATTTGATATAACTCTCCGGACGGATCTTGTCCGAAAAACGCACTTTATAACCGACAGCCTGCCCCAATGGGCTGCTCAGCTCAGCAGCAATACGCACCGCCACCGTCCGGGCCGCGATACGGCGCGGTTGCGTATGCCCGATCAGCCCATGCACGCCACGCTGCAACTCCAGGCAGATTTTTGGGATTTGCGTGGTTTTGCCCGAACCGGTTTCACCGCAAATGATCACCACCTGATGATGCTCAATCGCCTGCTTGATTTCCTCGCGGCGCGCATTAACCGGCAGATCGTCGACATAAGTCGGGGTAGGAAGCTGCACCAGCCGCTTTGCGATGACTTCGGGAGAAAATTTTTTCATAGTAATATTACTGAAATTGCTGCGTTCCGAGCGTCTCGTGCTTCATCTCGTTCGCCAAGTTAATCAGCGTTTCCCTAAAGGACTGATAACGCCTTTCCCGCCCTTATCCAGAACTGCGTGTAAATCATCGTCGTTGAAACATCACAATATTCAGCACTTCCCGATAAACAGCAAGGCTGCTTTTGCCTGTCCTTGCGTGGGAACAGCAACCTTGCGCTCAACTGCAAGATGCGTCAAAAACACTTCGACTTCTGACACTCCCATCCCTTTCGGATGACGCTAGCCATGAAATAAAACAAATCGCCTCACCCAATCGACGTATGAATCCTCAGTACGAATGGAATAATCTCTGACACGTATACGCTCACGCACCTGATCCAGTAATTTGGGTGGACTACTCATCCGTATTTTTTTAGGTTCTGATAAAAAAGAACAGGATTATATCAATCTAATTAAATTGGATAATAATTCTCCTTTATTGACTTGGTAAATCCAATCAATAAAAATATTGCCTTTCTAATTTTAGTTAGACTTGGCCGCCTGATGAAATCAATCCTTGAAGCCCTACGCACCGGAAGCTCAACTGAGCGCCTAGCAATAGTTGCCGACATCACGTCCATTGTTGGGGTTTCTCTTGCGTCGGTAATTGGCGGCTTGTTTGCTGTCTCGTCAAAGACTGGCGCCGTTAACATCGAACACCTTATGTTTTCGGTGCTTGCAACTCTGGCTACATTGGCTGTTGCTTTTGCCGTTGTAGCCGGCTTCATTCTTTTTCTGTCCAAGCTTTCCGTGCCTTGGGGAACGCCCAAAGGAGTTCAGTCTTTGATCGTTGGCGCTGCTTGGCTCATCTTCTTGTGCGTTTTCTTGTTTGCGAGCTATGCGTATTTTCTTTTCATCTCGGCTATCAAGGTTGTCCAGTAAAACGATGTCTATTAGGTCTAACCTTTCGGTCAAAAGGGACGCTCCGCCGGCAAGCCGGCTCTGCGCCCCTTACCTCCAACGTTGGCCCGTTTCAGTGAGAGGCTTAGCACAATGACAATCCAAGAACCAACACTTTTGTTTTTCCGGCATAGGCCTGATGGTTGGGAAACAAATGCATCAATCGCGAGTTCGATGCAATCGCTGGAATCGAGCTTCTTTCTGATTGCGCTCGGTCGATATCCGCACGCATTAGCAGTTTGTGCATCTGCAATTGAGAGCAGCTTGCAGGCAGCAGACATTGATGCGAAAGAGCGAGATGGTTTTCAAGACTTAGTCAAAAAGGCGAAAAGAAAGTCGCCCGCAATCGAGGCATTTGGGGACGAGTCGCTCGACCTTTTTCGCGAGACACGGAATCGCATCACTCATCGTGGGTTTAGTCCTCAGGACGATAACGAGTCGGTAAGTCTATATCTCGAGATAGGGCTGCCGTTTCTTTCTCTTTGTTATCGAGAATTTCATGCCTTTGATCTTATGGACGGACTATTGATTAAATATGTAGATCATATCAACGTCGCACAGAAGGTTTGTGCACTGGCCAAAGAAACGCCAAGTCTCGATCTATCCTATTGCCTAAACAGCTTCAGCCATCTTATTCGCTGGTGTTTCAAGCGTAATTTCTCGGCCGAATGGGAGATTGATGCGCTTGTCCATTCTGAGGAAATCGGCGGAAAGTTCGAGCATATGTATGCAGAGAAACAGGGATTGGAACGGCTATTTGATGTACCTTATTCATTTGATTGTCCAGTCTGTGACGATATTGAAAGTGTGGTGGCTGATCTTGATCCCGGACTTGATCTACAAGAGGTCAAACCAATTCGCATGGTATGCTCTAACTGCGGATTCGTGGTTTCCAGCTCTCAACCACACCTTAGCCAAGTTCTCCTTGAAAAACAGGTTGTAGCGTCACGAGAAAAAATCCTGAAAGAGTATGGAATCAAGTGACGTACTTTTGCCCAACAATCGCTTCGAGAGGGACGCGCCAACAGCCGGCTTCGCCGCCTATTTTGGCGCCCCTCAAGCTGGACGTTAGGAATTTTTTATGATCATAGATTGGACTTCAGTTGTTGCGATAGCAGGATGGATTTTAGCGATAGTCCAGTTTGCGTTGTCGCACATAGAGAATGTCAAAAAGAACGAAGCTGAGTTGTTAGAGAAATCGCTTGGATACTTTGAAAGGGGAACACAGGCTAGATCCATCGCAATTGGATTGGTTGATGGAATTTGGTTTAAAAAGAAGAAGTTTATCGATGTTATACTTCCGGTTCTAATTTCGCAGGTCAATTTCTTGCTAACTGAAGCCGATGATTATGAGCAAGAGCAAAGAAATGTAATTCGGCTTTTGGACTTGATTCACAAGATGCTTCCTCATTCCTCAACCGGGGCTATTGAACTTGGCGAAATTTCTCATGCTTTGCTAAGCGGTGCCAAATCAAAGAAGGGTGTAAAGTTGTCTACCGCAACGCTACGGCTTTGGTTTGAGAAGTTCAATGGTGGGAGCGGTGACTATTTTTCTGCCGAAACCAAAAATTCCTAACTCCAACGTTAGACATCATGAGTGACGCAGTGCCTTCTGAGATATTGGTACAACTATCACAGGGACTCAACGTCATTAAGCGCCATCTAAAATCGACGCTATTGGCTGTGCATCTGTACGGTTCTGCACTGGACGGAGGATTGAAGCCATACAGTGATATTGATTTGCTGGTTACTGTCGCTGCACGGCTCGATGAGACTGTACGACAAGCCCTTTTCGTAGATTTCTTGGAGATTTCTGTCCCTCCTGGCCAAAGTGAAGCTCTCCGCGCCTTGGAAGTTACCATCGTCGTGCATGGTGATGTTGTCCCCTGGCGTTATCCGGTCAGACGGGAATTGCAATTCGGAGAATGGCAGCGTAAGGACATTCTTGCGGGCATCTTCGAGCCTGCTACAATCGATGTTGATCTGGCCATTCTGCTAAAAAAAGCAAGGCAGCATAGCCTTGCCTTGGTAGGTCCGGCTGCGGAGGATTTCTTCAACCCAATTCCAGAAAGCGATCTATTCAAGGCACTGGCCGACACTCTGAAGCTATGGAACTCGCAGCCGGATTGGGAAGGCGACGAGCGTAATGTAGTGCTTACTTTGTCTCGTATTTGGTACAGCGCAGCAACCGGCAAGATCGCATCAAAAGATGTCGCTGCTAACTGGGCAATGGAGCATCTGCCAGCTCAACATCAATTCGTGCTGCTTAAAGCCCGGCAGGCTTACCTTGGACAAGGAGAAGATTGCTTGGCTTCACGCGCGGATCAGCTGGCGGCGTTCGTCCACTTCGTAAAGCATGAAGCCGCCAAACTCCTTGGTTCCACGCCAATGATGTCTAACTGACCTGGTCATAGTCCCGTTGCGCAACGATGGTAGACACCTTTTCACTCCTTTTCACCTGACACCTTTTCACCCAAAATATGGACAAAAGAGCCTGAACAATTTAACCTCAATCCATTCCAGCGCACCGCGGGACTAAACGGTTAGGTTTGCTTATCCGAGCAGATCATCGGCGCAATGATCGTCACTAGAGCTGCTAGAGTGAATATCCGAGAACATTGTGGTATTGTTAAAGCACTTCATCTGTCATTGATCCTTTTCCTATGCGCAAGGAGATCAACATGAGAAACTCAATAAAGCAGTTCATTGTAATGTGCTGGACAGTGGTTTTGATTGGCAGTATCACTGCTGCATCTGCTGATACTGCCGGTGATGCTGAAATATTGTTTAACTGGGCTGAGAATAATTATTCGCAGTATTTTCCCAGCCATCAGACAACACAGCGTAGCGATCCATGGTTGTTTCGGTTTTACCCGGAAACGAATATTTATGCAGGTGTTAACACGACGGATAACGGTGTTTATGTTTTGGGTGGCCCTTGGGGGAATATCAATCCGACGTATGTTGATAGTCTGTCCAATTTACTACTAACGGCAACCGGTGCTGTGATTGTCGTTCTCGGCCACCCTGACCATGTTACTGCAGCCAAGCCGTTGCTCGCAGGGCTTCCGGTACAGTATGGTGGTATCCCGCAGCTGAAAGATACAATTTTGTATGTTGTTTCAGCACAGGATGGGCCGATGCCACAGACGCGTATCGATGCAGAAGCCGTAGCTTTATTGCCTCGCACGATGGATGCCATTCTCGTGACGACAGTGACCAATGCCGATCCTGAACTGCTCCAGCTCGTGATCGTTGAAATGCGAGATGTGTTGAGGCAAGCAGGAGATTCGCGTTGGAGTGCTATGCCGTTGATCAAAGAAACGGATCCGAATGTCCGTCTTACACTGCGCGGGCTTCAGCCGTTACCTGCGGCGCGCGCACTTGTCGTACTGGGTCAATCGGATGCAGTGGATCTCGCCGTGCCGTCGTTAGCGGGATTGCCATTCAGGATCGGGTCACCGTCAGTCGTGGGTGATGGATTGTTGTTCGTGGTTTCGGCGCAAGATGGACCGATGCCGCAGACGCGCCAACAGATCGAAGCGATTATCGGGAATCCGCATGCTGCTGACGCGATTTTTCTTGTCAGCGTTGCGGCTCAACCTGATCTGGAATTGCAGGAATTTGTGATCTCCGAGATGCGTGACCTATTGGGTACGGTGGGCGAACCGCATTGGGATTCGATGGCAGTACTCCGAGATACCGATCCGAATGTGGGATTGACGCTACGCGGCTTATTGCTTCCAGCACCATGAGATTAAAATGCATAATTAGTTGTCCCTGAAAAAAGCACCCAACAATTGTTGCTAAGCAATGGAATCTGACATTCCTTTTCATTGTGGAAAAGAAAAAGAAGGGGGTCAAGTCTTGACATATCTTATTTATGCAACTAACCTTTCTCCATGTCCCGCCCACTTCGACTCGAGTTCCCCGGCGCAATTTATCACATAACCGCTCGCGGTAATGCACAGGGAGCTATTTTCTTGGATGATGAGGACAAGCTGCTGTTCCTTACCGTGCTGGCAGAAGCCATTACCCGCTTTGGTTGGTTATGCCACGCTTACTGTCTGATGGACAACCATTATCATCTGCTTATCGAAACGCCGGATAGCAATCTTTCGCAAGGTATGCGCCTGATCAATGGTGTATACACACAACGTTTCAACCGCCGCCATGCGCGCGCGGGTCATTTATTCCAAGGACGATTCAAGGCTATTCTGGTGGAACGGAATAGCTATCTGCTGGAACTTTGCCGGTATATCGTGCTTAACCCGGTTCGGGCCAAAATGGTGGCGGATATCCATCGCTATCTTTGGAGCAGTTATCCGGCGACTGCGGGCCGTGAGTCCGCACCAGCATGGTTAACCACGGATTGGATATTAAGCCGGTTTGACAGCCGGCGTGCGGTAGCTCAGCGCCAATACGTGGAATTTGTCGCGCAGGGGCGGAACCTTCCTTCGCCTTGGCCTGAGCTAAAAGGTCAAGTATTGCTCGGTTCGGCGCAATTCTTGGTGCAAATGCAGCCTCTGCTTGCAGGTATTGGCGACATTAAGGAGATACCGCGTAATCAGCGCCTAGCGCACCGCCCTGATTTGGAAACCCTTTTTTCAGAAAATGTATGTAAAGACAAGCAAGTGCGCGATGAGACGATCCGGCACGCTTATCTCGAATGCGGTTATACAATGGCTGCCATTGCACACCAAACAAAGATTCACTATTCTACCGTCAGCAGGATCATCAAGGGAGAGCGGTAAAACCATGTTATCAAGATATAACGCCAGAGAATTTATAAAAAAGAAACGGAAAGGCTATGACGGAGAATAAAGAAAAACATTGGTCGCACCAGAAATTAAGACCGTACTCCAGCATGACGCCGGAAGAATACATCGACGAGCGGCTGAATCAGTTTCGTGAGTGGTACGACAAAAAGGCAGTGATTGCCAAGAGAAACTACCAATGGATGCGAGCAATCACAGTTGTAGGAAGCGCAGTGGTTCCAGTATTAGTCAATCTACCCCTTGATGACAGCGCCATTCGTTATTTGACCACGGCAGTAAGCTTGGTTGTGGTAATTTTGATCTCTCTCGAAAGCGTATTTCACTTTCGAGAACAGTGGAAAAACTATCGCTCAACCGAGCAATGGTTAGCCAAAGAATATTTCAACTTCGTCACTGGTGAAGGTCCTTACAGGAACCAGGATGAAAAAGAAGCTTTTTTGAATTTTGTGGATAGAATCGAGAATGCAATTGCTTCTGAAAATGCATCCACTCTCAACGTCATGACAACATTATCCGAGAAAAAGGCAGAAGCACCGGTTGGGCATGGCAAGGACGGCTAACACCGCATTTAACACCGATTCGAAAAAGTGGCGCTTCGCATCCATTTACTTGCGGGTTAACACGAACGTTAGTCAACAAAAGAGGAGTCATACATGATTGAACCCAAAAACTCTTTTCCCGTATTTACCGTTAAAAACCTTGATGCGGCAAAATCCTTCTACGCAGAGAACTTTTGCTTTGATGTTGTCTTCTCGGGTGATTGGTACATTCATCTGGTTTCGAAATCGGGCGTTCAGATTGGTTTTTTGTTGCCCGATCAACCTACTCAGCCCCCCATTTTTCAGAAACCCTACTCTGGCGAGGGCGTCATTTTTAGCCTGGAAGTCGACGATGCTGATGCCGCTTTCGCAATCGCCCAATCGAAATCGCTTAATATCGTGCTTCCGTTAAGGTCCGAGGATTGGGGGCAGCGGCATTTTTGTATCCGAGATCCGAATGGAGTTTACATAGATATTGTCCAGTCTTTTGAGCCAACCGAAGAATATCGGGAAAATTATGTCACAGAATAGAAGCCTCACCGATCTCAAGAATATCGGCAATAAAATTGCCAGCCGGTTGAACGAAGTAGGAATCTTTTCCGAAGACGATCTAAAAAGAGTAGGCGCAGTTGAGGCACATCGCCTGATCAGGGAGAAACACCCAGGCGAGTCGTTACCGGTATGTTACTACTTATATTCATTTGAAGGCGCCTTGACTGACAAGCATTGGGATGAAATCGGCGAACCAAGAAAAAACCAGCTCAAGGCACAAATCGGCTACCAAAACACTGCACCGGACGGCAACCCCGTTAAGTTCCATTACCACCGATGAGCTTGAATATTTGATGTAAATTCAGAATGACCAAGCAGAAGAGACCGACAATGTCAGATCTTGCAGAGAACAAGCGCGAAATGTTCGATGGAATGCGCGCCTATCATCAATCTGAGATTAGCCATGCCCATCACGCAATCACCATGCTGCTAGCTATCTCAGCCGCTGCGGGGGCTGTAGTGTTAGCGATTTTGTTTCCACAGGTCACCCCGAAACACGTACAAGAAATTGCGTGGGGTCTTTGGGGGGTCGCTTCAGTATTTGCAGTCACCGTCGCGTGGACGGCGCATATTAAGATAAGCAGCGATCATCAAGTATACGCCCGCTTCGGAGCGGAGTATGTAAAAACATGCGAGTTACTCGGCTTCTACGATCCCGTTGAGGGGGCAGCGCAGAAAACAAGCATCAAGACAGACAAACAAATAGGCCAAGGTAAGGGTTATCGCAAGACACAAGCGATCATCTGGTCTTTTGCCGTTGCACTGATCGCTCTCACCTTATTGTTCGCGCTGCTGATAGGCCACCTCGTGTGACTCCACGCACATCCCGGTCAGGTCGCGAATCCAGAAAAGCGGATTTTGCTTTTTTGCATAAAATTACCGGAAAAGTACAAAACACAAGCCGATTCCGATAGGAAAAACACCCAATCGACAGGCTTATTCTCACTCTGGTAGCATTGTCATATATCCCTGCTATCCATCAGTCTACCTGACGCTGCCGGCCGGAAAATCGGCCGGAGCATAACAAATGTAATTATTGAATAATCAAATGCTTTCAACGCCGATACTTTGTTTCATCATTGCGGTACTGAGTGGAGATATCGTAGTCGCAAATTGCGATCATCACCAAATAGTTATCAGGATAGCTGAAATCGATGCGCCAGAAAAACGTCAGGATTTTGGCCTCATTTCCCGTCAATCCCTAGTTGAATTATGCTTATACAAAAACGCCGAGGTAGTTAAAAAAACTGAAGATAATTTTGGACGTACGGTGGCTTACGTCAAGTGTTCCGGCAAAAATGCCGCCACTGAGCAAATTAAACGGGGCATGGCATGGGTATTTGATAAGTATGTGACAAATACTGAGTTGTATACCCTCCAGGAACAAGCTAAATCCGAGCATAAGGGGTTGTGGCAAAATCCTGCACCCATACCTCCATGGGAGTGGCCTAAAACAAAATAGTACATCCAGCGCCTAGGTTCAGATCGCAAAATTCACAAGGTCGCTTACTACAGGGCAGACACCCACTACATTCCCTCACTCTTTTGTTCTTTCAGAATGGCTCTAGGCTAGCAGATACAATCTTTGAGTCTAGGGATGAGAAGGGTATTTTATGGATGCTCCAGGAACGTCGAATTTTTAGAGACCTTTGCACGGTTACTGCGCGGCACGATAATTGCGTTAAAAATTTGCGAAAAATGCTCATTTACCTCGTGTAAACTCCGCTTTTTCGCAAATTTTTTCCTTATTCTGGTACCGCTCATGACACCGTGCAAAGGTCTCTTTTAATCAATCGGTTTCTTTCTGCATTACATCTTGAAATAGCTGCGAACTGATCAAACGATCTAACCACGCAACCAGATGAAGATAGGAAGATGAATAGAACCAATCCGGGTTGACATTACAAAACTGCCGGATGAAAGGAAAGATCGCCATATCCGCCAATGTATAGCGGCCACTCATCAAGTAACCATCTTTACTCAACCGTGCGTTCAGATCAGCTAAAAAGGGTTCTGCTTGTTCACGGTAATACACTTCGGAATGCTCCGGAAAGCGCACGGCATACTTATACAGATCCAGCGCCGGTTTAAATGATTCGTCATTTTTCCGAATCAAGGACATGACTGCATTGGACTTCTCCAGATCACTCTCCAGCCAATGCTCGGGATCATTGATGGAAAGCGCCCACTGCATGATGTCCAGGCTTTGCTCAAGCACGCTACCATCGGCTAACTTCAACACCGGTACGGTGCCTTTGGGTGAACATTCCAGCATTGCTATCGGTTTAGCACGCAAGCTGACTTCCTGCATTTGCACTGCCACTCCGCTAACCTTAATCGCCAGCCGGGCACGAATCGCAAAAGGACAACGGCGGAATGTGTACAGGAGCGGCTTCATGATTCAACGAATGATTGATTTTATCAGGCGTTTAGCGATTCTGCTCTCGGCTCTTCTTGATTAAATCATAGGCAGTCTGCACTTCTTTGGCTTGCTCGGTTGCCATCGCAACCATTTCCTCCGGCACGCCCTGACCCATCAATTTATCCGGATGATATTGGCTCATCAGTTTACGATAAGCACGTTTGACTTCCTGGTCCGTACTATCCTTACTGATACCCAGCGCCCGGTAGGCATCCTCCAATGCACTGGGCGAGCTTGTTTGCCCGCCGGCAAAATGCATTTGATTCTTCACCATATCAAGCAAGTGATCGAATGCCGCGTGATGATACCCCAGACGCCCGGCAATTTCTCGCAAAAGGTTTTCTTCGGCAGAGTTCAGTTGCCCATCCGATAATCCCATGATGATCAAATACACCAGCAACATCTGTTTCAAGTTACCGGATGCACCGCATACAGAAAGGAACTCGCCAATTTGCGGATGAATATCATAGTTAACCGATGAACCTTGCTTGAATAAGGCGATAGCCTTTAATCGGTGATCGCGCGTCATGCCCAGTTTCTGCATGAACTGCTCCACATGCGACACCTCGGTTTCAGAGACACGCCCATCCGCTTTCGCCAGCTTACCCATCAATATGAAAGTAGTTTCCAGGAAGACTGATTGACGGCGCGCAGCATTAAATGGATTCATTCCAACAGAACCATACGCGTTGAATCGGTCTATAAAACTTCCGATAAAATAGCCCAGGAAAATACCCAAAAAGCCAAAGATGAAAAACCCGACAAAGGCACCCAGTAGTCTAAACAATGAAATTCCAGATCAGTAAGTAAGGAGTGATAATAAATTATCCTTCGATTAAGCTATATCAGCCGATATTGTCCACGATAGAATCATTGGGATATTGCTGCCCATTGTGCAGGCGTCAATGTTTTCATCGATAGTGCATGAATTTCCTGCTTCATTTTATCGCCCAAAGATTTGTAAACCAATTGGTGCTGTTGCACGACATTCTTCCCGTTAAATTCAGGGCTGACGATCAGTGCATGAAAATGAACCCCATCGTCTCCCTCTACCTGCACATGCTCACAAGGCAGCGATGATTCAATATAAGTTTTAATATTCTCTGCGGTAAGCATTGTAATTCTCCTTAAAGCATGATGCGTATTTTGTATAAAGCTAAATTATTACTGCCTCAGTTTATATCCACTTCTAAGCAATTTGATGGTCACCACGGATATCACAATCAAACTCACCGAAACTATCACTAAGCTGATATGAGGCGAGATATCTGATACCCCAAAAAATCCGTAGCGAAATCCATCAATCATATAGAAAAATGGATTCAAATGAGATAAGTACTGCCAACTGACCGGCAATGAATGTATGGTATAAAAAACACCTGATAAAAACGTGAGCGGTAAAATTATAAAATTCTGGAAAGCCGCTAATTGATCAAACTTATCAGCCAGAATTCCTGCAATTAACCCCAATGCGCCCAGTATTGCGCTTCCCAGAATGACAAACAATATTGCCCACAGGGGTAATAGTAGCGGAATATCAAAAAATATCAATGTCACCACATAAACACCCAAACCAACCAAAAGCCCGCGCACAATGGATGCCAGAATGTAAGCAAAGAATATGGCGCGATACGTCAGAGGTGAAAGCAAAACAAACACGATGTTGCCACTAATCTTGGATTGAATGATGCTGGAAGATGAGTTGGCAAAGGCATTCTGGATCACTGCCATCATGATCAATCCAGGGATTAAAAAAACAGCATACGCCACCTCCGGATAAACTTCCGTTCGCGTTTCCAACACATGAAAGAAAACCAGAAGATACAACAGCGTAGAAACCATCGGCGCAATGATGGTTTGAAAACCCACCTTCCAGAAACGCAGCAATTCTTTATGCAGCAAGGTAAAAAAACCGGTCATTGCAGTTTATTCCCGCTATTTCTGATGAGACTGACGAAAGCATCCTCCAGATCAGGTTGCTGCAAATACATTTCTTGTACGTGCGTATTTTCAGTTCTCAAAGTCGATAAAATAAATTCTATTTGCGCATAATTATCTATTCTCAATTCATACAAACCGTTACTACAGCTTTTTTGTAACGGCTGGAGTGCCAGTGGTAAATGATCGGGTAGCAATCTTATTTTTACTGAGTTACCTGAAGCCAATTTTCCAATCAGATTCTGCGTGCTATCCAACGCGATGATTTTTCCTTCTTTCAGCATCGCCACGCGGCTACACAGTGTTTCCGCCTCTTCCAGATAATGCGTAGTCAGAACAATCGTATGCCCATCGTGGTTAAGTTGCTGGATGAACTCCCATAATGTCTGGCGCAATTCGACATCCACCCCCGCTGTCGGTTCATCCAGAATAATCACAGGCGGCTTGTGCACCAATGCTTGCGCAACCAGAACACGCCGTTTCATACCTCCGGATAAAGCGCGCATATTCGCATTGGCCTTGTCAGCAAGATCGAGACGTTCAATAATTTCATCCACCCAACGATTATTGTGCTTTATTCCGTAGTAACCGGATTGAATGAGTAAAACCTCGCGCACACTGAAAAAAGGATCAAACACCAATTCCTGAGGAACAACCCCCAAGTTTAACCGCGCCTGCTGATATTGCGTAGTGACGTTGTATCCCATTACATTGACCGAACCACTGTTGGCCAGGGACAAACCAGCAATGATATTGATTAACGTTGTTTTGCCGGCACCATTGGGACCCAGCAACGCAAAAAATTCCCCTGGGTGGATCTCCAGATCGACATCGACTAATGCGCGAATCCCCCCAAAGCTTTTACACACGCGTGTGATTTCAATCGCTGGTAACATTGTAAAAAGAATTTAACTGTAAGAACTTCAGCGAAAGCAAAATCGCATCAGATCAGGAAGAGCCTTGGTCTATGACGGGCGATACCGGAAGCGGAATCAACTCCGCCATCCCATATAACTGAATCAGGCTGATGAGACTTGAAGGCATATTCACAAACTGCAGCTTATGCGCATGCTTGCGCGTTGCACGCAACCATTCGAGCAACATGCTGATTATGGTTGAATCAACTTCGGACACTTTTTCCAGATCAATCGTTAGGAGCTGATCCTCAAACAGCGCAATTCCATTTTGCGTCAGCAACACAACATTATCTATGGTAACCGGGCCTTGCACGATAATTTTGTCGTTATCGCGAAAAATCATGGTGACACAAGAACCCGATTGATTCACCGTCACAACTATCTTTTGCCTTCAAGCGATTTGTTTTTATCCGACAAAGCTTTTAAAAGCCCATCCACACCACCTTTACGCACCTGGCTGTTGAATGTTCCGCGATAATTCGTCACCAGACTCACGCCGGCCACCGTAACATCATAGACTTTCCAGCCATCCGGTTTTTTTTCCATACTGTAATCGATCGGAACCGGCTCTTTTCCTTTTCCTTGAATCACCGTGGTACGTACCGTGGTTTCAGTACGGTCGCCCAGCTCCGGTAATGGATTTACTTTAATCGTTTCATCGTGATAACTTGTCAATGCATTGGAATACGTGCGTACCAACAGGGTACGGAACTCATCCACGATCCTGTTTTGCTGCTCCGGCTGCGCTTTGGACCAATGCTGCCCCATGGCAAGCTGCGTCATGCGCGTAAAATTGAAATGCGGCAGAATCTTAGTCTCAATCAAATCGAACATTTTCTCTCTATCACCATTTCTCAGCGCTTCATCCTGCTGGATAATCTCGATCACTTCCTTGACTGTTTTATCGACTAATCTGTCCGGCGCCAGATCCATTGACCATGCAGGCAATGCCAGAAAGTTAGAAAGCATGAGTATTATTAACCCTAGAAACCTTTTCATTATCACCTCACCAAGTTTAAAATCGTATAGTTGCAATACTAACCAACCAGAATAAAATTAACAATCCAATGAATTAGGAAGACGTTGAATAATTGGGCGAGCAAGATGAGATGCAAGGCGGACGGAGCGCAGGAAATGTGACATATCCATAGAGCGACAGGCAAATTTTTGAGCACCGCCTAACGCAGCAGATCGCTGGCGCAGACAATTATTGAGCGTTCCTTAGAAAGAATCATCCTCCGCCGCTTTATTAAATAAAAAACGTCCGATTAATTCCTCAAGCACCATGGCCGAATTGGTTTTCATGATTTTATCGCCCGCTTTGAGCATCGCCTCATCGCCACCCGCAGCCAACCCAATGTACTGTTCCCCCAATAACCCCGACGTCAAGATGCTGGCGAACGTATCTTTAGGAAATTGAAACCGGGCATCCATGCTCATCGTCACGACTGCGTCGTAAGTTTCCGTACTAAATTGAATGTTCGTTACACGCCCAACGACGACGCCCGCGCTTTTAACGGGCGCACGAATCTTCAGACCACCGATATTCTCAAAATTACCCGTAATTACATAGCTTTGTGAAGGATTGTACACATTCAGATTACCGACCTTGAGACTCAGGATCATGAGCGCAATAATCCCCATAACCACAAACAATCCCACCCATAAATCCATCGTTGTCCGCTGCATTAACTCACCCCTCTAAACATGAAAGCGGTCAAAATAAAATCAAGTCCTAAAATGACTAACGAAGAAGTCACAACCGTGCGCGTAGTCGCGCCGGATACGCCTTCTGCCGTGGGCGGCGCATCATACCCTTCAAAAACCGCAATCGCGGTAACCGCCACACCAAAAAAACAACTTTTAATAAAACCATTCAAAATATCAAAGCGGAAATCAACCGCACTTTGCATCTGCGACCAATAGGAGCCTTCATCCACGCCGATGAATATCACAGTAACCAGATAACCGCCAAAAACGCCCATCACGGAAAACATTGCCGCCAGAAACGGCATGGAAATCACGCCAGCCCAGAACCGCGGAGCGACGACGCGAGCAATCGGGTCAACGGCCATCATTCCCATCGCCGCCAATTGCTCGGTTGCTTTCATCAAGCCTATTTCTGCAGTAATTGCAGAACCCGCGCGGCTGGCAAACAATAACGCTGCCACGACCGGGCCCAGTTCCCGCACTAAAGACAGCGCAACCAGGGTGCCAACGGCTGACTCCGAGCCATATTTCTGCAATGTTTCATAGCCCTGCAAACCCAACACCATTCCCACAAACAAGCCGGATACCACGATAATGATCAGCGACAAAACACCGGTAAAATACAACTCCCGTATGACCAGATTAAACCTGCGCAGGCTAGTGCCTGATTTTAATAACACCAGAATAAAAAAACGGCTGGCAATACCCAGCCGCCAGATACTTTCAATCACACGATGCCCGATATTCCGAATACCGGATACGATCCGCCTAGGCAACGCTATCCTCCAGATTCAAATCCTTCCGATAGGCCTGAGCAGGATAATGAAAGGGTACCGGCCCATCCTCTTCGCCATGAATAAATTGATGCACAAAGGGCGCGACAGATTCGCGCACTTCCTTGGGCGTGCCTTCGGCTGCTATCACGCCATCCGCAATAAAATAGACATAATCAACAATTTTCAAGGATTCCTGCACATCGTGCGTCACCACAATCGAAGTCATGCCGAGTGAGTCAGTTAGCCGGCGAATCAGATTACCAATCACACTGAGCGAAATCGGATCAAGCCCGGTAAATGGCTCGTCATACATGATCAACATCGGATCCAACGCGATCGAGCGGGCCAAAGCCACGCGCCGCGCCATTCCGCCGGATAATTCATTGGGCATCAAACGATGCGCGCCGCGCAAACCGACCGCATGCAATTTCATCAATACCAGATCGCGAATCATCGATTCCGGCAAATTGGTATGTTCACGCATCTGAAATGCCACATTGTCAAATACGGACAAGTCCGTAAACAATGCGCCAAACTGAAATAACATGCCCATTTTGCGCCGCAGCTTAAACAACGCATCGCGATCCAGTTCATGCACCACTTCTCCCGCAAATTTCACGTATCCCGAGGTGGGTTGAATCGCGCCGCTGATTAATCGCAACAAGGTTGTTTTGCCCGACCCGCTGCCGCCCATCACCGCAATAACCTGCCCACGCCGCATGGTCATATCGATGCCCTTCAGAATCGCGCGCGTATCATAGGAGAAATTCAGATCGCTGACTTCAATTAAATGGTCAGATGTCATGCTACTGTGCAATCAGATTGATATGGACGATTCCATAAATGGTTATGGCTGAGAGGTTTTAATTGTAGATGATGAGGCACAAAGATAAAAAAACCGAATATCAATTAAATTAAATAAGTGCTAATTTTAATCTACTTTTCTTCGGAATATTGCGCTATATTCATCCCACCTGTATTTCTCTCACCAAAAATTTCTTAATAAACCCGCAAAAATGCATGATCTTGCACATAACCCAGCAATCTCATTTACGCATCAAACCGGCAGGCAACCCAAAATTCAATACAGTATTCATAATGCTTATCTCATACTGATACATCTGACGCTCTCCCTGTTAGGTGATGCAAATTAATCCTATGTTTCATAACAAGAAATTTCATCTGCTCGCTTATCTGGCACTCACTCTTGTCACGCCCGCACTGCTAGCAACCGAAATTTATCGCAGCGTCGATGACCGGGGCCGGGTAACCTATTCGGATGTCCCCTCAACCGGTGCTCAGAAACTCGATATTATCAGTCAGCCTGGACGTCATTTACATGACGTTGCCAGGGTATACGATGGCGACACCATCATATTGGCGGATAAAAAACAGATTCGTTTATTAGGTATCAACACCCCTGAAATAGAAAGCCAACTGCGCACAGAAGAGCCGGGAGGGGTAGCTGCTAAAAAATGGCTACAGGCTAAGCTGCAGGAAAACAAAGTCTACCTGGAATATGATCAAACCAAGCGGGATAAGTACAAGCGCCTGCTCGCGCACGTTTTTACCCCTGATGGCAAACATATCAACCAAGCATTGCTGGAAAACGGTCTGGCTTTCGTCAGTATCATCCCGCCCAATATACGTTACAGCGATAAGTTGATTCAGGCGCAGCAGCAGGCCGAGAAACAAAAGCTCGGTATCTGGTCAATGCCGGATTATCAACCCAAGCCGATCGCGCAAATTGCCAACCACAACAAAGGCTGGCAGCGGTTCACCGGAATTCCCGTATCCATTAAGAAAAGCAGGAAATACACGCGACTGATGTTTGATGACAAGATAGATATACGCATCCAGAATACCAATCTCGATCTGTTCCCCGCACTGAATGCTTATGTAGGAAAATCGCTGGAGATCCGGGGTTGGGTATCGCGCAACAAGGATCACTACACTATGTTAATTCAACACCCCAGCGCGTTGATCGTGCGATAACCACCGGCAATAAGCTAAAATTCCCAAGTGGCAGAAATAGCCGGGAAGTACTTAATGAGACCTTTGCACGGTTACTACGCGGCACGATAATTGCGTTAAAAATTTGCGAAAAATGCTCATTTACCCCATGTAAACTCCGCTTTTTCGCAAATTTTTACCTTATTCTCGTACCGCTCATGACACCGTGCAAAGGTCTCTAATATGTGTCAATCACTAAAAAATCGCTTCAGCACCTTGATCAAATATTCGTGGTCCTGCACCCCTGCGCTTTCGCGAATACTGTGCATCGCCCACATCGGACAGCCGACATCGACGCTGCGTATGCCGAGTTTCGCCGAAGCAATCGGACCGATCGTACTGCCGCAAGGCAAATCGCTACGATGCGAGTAGCGTTGATAAGGGACATCCGCTTCCTTGCACCAACGGATAAAATGGGCGGTGGAAATGCTTTCGGAACTATAACGGCGATTTGCATTGAATTTAATCGCCGGACCGTGGTTGACAATAACACTATGATCCGCTTCATAAGCTGAAGCAAAGTTGGGATGAAAGGCGTGCGCCATATCCGCGCTGATCAGAAAACTGTTCGCCGACGCGCATGACATGGCATCCCGATCCGATGAAGTGGCGATACTGACACGCTGCAATACATCAGTTAGAAAACTGCCTGCCGCTCCGATATGACTCCTACTGCCAATCTCCTCATGATCGAAAAATGCGCAAACCAGCGCACTCTCAACAGAATTTAATATATCTTCGTCAAGCAGGGCTTGCAATCCGGCATGACAAGAGGCCAGATTATCGATCTGGCTGTTGGCATAAAATTCCTGATTTGCACCCCAGAACGCGCCTTTTTGCGTATCGTAAACTGCCAGATCCCAGGATAGAATCTGCTCAGCCTCTATCTCTGCCAACTGCGCCAATAGTGCGACAAAATAAGGTTGGGGCGGCAATTGGTCTGTAGTCAATTGCACAAGCAATAGAAATAGCTCATTTTGCTTATGCAGCTTCAACCCATCTTCATTGACGCCCCTGTTCAAATGAATCGCAAGATTCGGCAAGCGTAACAATGATTGATCAATACGCACTAATTTGTGTGAGAGCCTTCCTTGATCATCAGTATAGCTAATCCGTCCGGCCAAACTCAGGTCACGGTCGGTAAAGGTGGCAAGGATCGGCCCACCATAAATTTCAACACCAATCCTGGCTATGCCATTGCTCACGGTCGCGGCGTTCGGTCTGATGCGGAACCCTGGTGAATCCGTATGCGCCCCCACTATTTTGAAACCCGATTCAACAGGCGCCTTCTGCCCCAGCACGAACAGCACAATCGAAGAATCATCGCGTATGACGTAATACCGTCCACCCGCCTGCAACTGCCATTTGACCGTCTCTTCCAGCCGGACAAACTGAAATGCCTGAATGGCCGATTCCACTGAAGCAACGGCATGCCAAGGACTCGGGCTTTCATCGATAAAATTCAGCAAATGCTGCACGTAGTGTTTTGCGCTCATTTTTTATTTCATTTAATAATATTATTCATCATCATTAACCTGATGATTTAATTCGTCATTTGTCACTCAAGTTAAAGCAGTTGCTGCTTAACTAATTAATAACGCGCTTATCTTTTTTATTATGGTCGTCTTCTAACAAGCAATAAAACATGAAATAGATATAACATGCTTTGTCAGATTCCTGCTAATCATCCCCGCCTTTACTCCGGTCAACATCCAATGCCTTCACCAAACTGGCACGATTGCCCCAAGCATTACGGATATACGACACCACGAGCGCCACTTCCTCATTACGTAAAATCTGCTGGAACGGCGGCATTCCATAAGGCCGGGGATTTTCTGCCGTTGTGGCCGGATAACCGCCATTCAACACGCTGCGAATAGCATTCAAAGGCGAATCCATCACCACGCCCCGATTACCCGCCAACGCGGGATAAATACCCGGAGCACCTTTTCCATCAACACCGTGACACGCTTGACAATATTCTTGATAAATTTTCCCGCCCAGTTCCAGATGTTTGCGAAAACTGCCTGATGTCACCGAAAAATGAACACCAGGCACATTGCCCGTGTCGTTTTCCGTCAGTGATTTCAGATAGGCTGCCATAGCAAGTACATCTTCTGGCGATAAATATTGCAGGCTTTGCCTGACGACAGTTGCCATAGGCCCTGACGCCACTGCACGCTTGGTTATGCCCGTTGTCAGCAACGCAACAATTTCCTCGATTTCCCAATCACCACTGCCTGCTTCCAGATGCGACGACAGAGAAGGAGCATACCAATTCATGCCCATTATCTGCCCGCCTGTTAATGTCTCATCCTGACTCGCCCCCAACATATTGCGAGTAGTATGGCAGGCATTGCAATGACCCAATCCTTGTACCAGATAGGCACCCCGATTCCATGCTGCGCTCTTGGATTGATCCGGCTCATAAACGCCCTCTTTAAAATACAAAGTGCGCCAGACCGCAAGCAATGATTCGGAATTATAAGGAAAGAAAATATCGTGCGCTGGATTAGTCTGCGAAACAGGAGGTAGCGACTGCAGATAAGCAAAAATTGCATCGGCGTCCTGCCGCGTCACTTTAGTATATTCAGTATAGGGAAAAGCAGGATATAGAAGCCGTCCATCGCGCGATTTGCCCTGATGCAGGGCCTGCCAGAAATCCTGCTGACTCCATAGACCAATCCCCGTTTCTTTGTCAGGCGTGATATTAGGTGTAATGAATACACCGAATGACGTGGATAATCGTCGTCCACCCGCAAATGACTGCCCCCCCTTAGTGGTATGACATCCCATGCAATTACCAATGCGAGTCAGGTAAGCGCCATACTCCACTGCAGCAGAACGCTCCGCTTCGCCAGCCATAATTTCCACGGTTATCGTTAGCGAAATAAAAGCTAACGATAGCCTGCCCGTCCACAGCCAGGTAATATTTCTCCAATCACGTATTACACGAAACATTCTGATCCAATACTTCATTCTGCCTCCCCGTTTTCCAGAGTGGTAAGGCCACATCGATTCGCTAACTCAGGTGAAAGCACATTGAATGAACCGGGTTTTCCAGAAACGGATTGATTCGCCAGCCATTTTGCAACGGCATTAACTTCTCTCTCGGTCAATTGTTTAGCGATTTCAGACATGCAATCCGAGGTCTGACCCCGCATAATACTCCCACTACGCCACCCACCCAGCTGCGCTGTAATATAAGCGCGTGACAACCCAATCAACCCCGGGATAGCAGGTTCCACGCCCATCAAAATATCTCCATGGCAGGCACTGCATGGCGGAATATTGCGCTGCGGATATCCTGAATAAATCAAATGCTGCGCCAGTTTGATTTCCTCGGGTTGCATATGAATCCGCTCAGGATCCAGATAGGGTAACTGCAAAGAAGAAAAATACTGTGCTATTTCCAACAGATATTCATCCGACATATTTTCCAGCAAAACGACCATAGGTTGATAATAACGCCGGCCATCCCTGAAATTGCGTAGCTGGTTAAAAATATACCCCTGCGGTTTACCCGCGATACGAGGATAGTATGCATCACGCCCTGCTTTGTCTTCAGCGCTATGACAGATGGTACACGCCTTAACGCGCTCAGCCATGGTATCGGGCACTTCACCACCCGTCGCGTTCGCCATACTCGTAATACAGAACCCTATCAATATAATCAACCGTATCATTTAGAATTTTTCCGCAATTTATAAATCCGGGTCAAGAGTGCGCATATCGCACGTTCTCCATGTTTAGTTTCTCGGCATCTTGAAAACTTTTGCAGCTCCTAAGCTGCAATTTAACACAGGCTCTCAACTGAAAACCCGGAAACATTTGGCCTGACATGCGCTTTCACGATGGAATCAATTGGGTTAAGTAACAGCCAGATTTACACAACAGTTTATAAGAAACATACCGTCATCTGGTGATAATGACAATATTCTATCAATCTCCTGCGCCATTCAACGGAAATGTTAAGATTGCCACTTTTTCGACCCATAGAATAATTAAAAATGTCCGTATCCAGCAGCCTATTCCAAAGGCATAGCATGCAATTGATATGTCTGCAGTGCTAATTAGTTGGTTTGAATTTGCCCTCTGCGGCCTATTGATTGGCTTCGCGGGAACCCGATTATGCCGGTACGCCGACGTCATCGCAGACAAAACCGGCTTGTCCGGTAGTTGGATTGGTCTTATCCTGCTTGCCACGGTGACTTCACTGCCTGAACTGGTAACAGGCATCAGCGCCTTGACATTAACAAACATACCCAATATTGCAGTGGGTAGCCTGCTGGGTAGTTGCGTACTCAATTTGGCTATTCTGGTGGTACTGGACTATTTGGCGCGCGGTGAATCATTGTATCGCCGCGCCAGCTCGAGCCACATTCTATCCGCAGGATTTGGCGTGATACTCATCGGATTTGTTGGATTGAATGTTTTATTAATCGACAAAACCACTCTTACTATTGCGCACATGGGAATTTATACGCCTGCTATCGTATTGTTCTATATTGTTGCCATGCGGGCACTCTATACCCATGAGCACACGCAGGTAAAAGAGTTCGCTGAGCAGGTAGCGGAGCGTTATCCGGATATAACCTTGCATCAGGCTTATATGCGCTATGCTTTATCCGCCCTGGCGGTTATCGCGGCCGGGATATATCTACCGTTCGCGGGCGCACAACTGGCCGAAGTGATGGGTTGGCACAATACGTTTGTAGGCACGCTATTCATTGCCGGGATCACCTCGCTTCCGGAACTTGCCGTCAGCATCGCTGCATTGCGCATGGGTGCACTGGATATGGCCATTGCCAATCTATTAGGCAGCAATTTGTTCAATATTCTGATACTGGCATTGGAAGACATCATTTTTATTGCAGGGCCGCTCCTGACTTTTACTTCACCCTTGCATGCTTTCTCCGCCTTGTCGGCAGTCATTATGAGCGGCATTGTCATCGTGGGTCTGGTTTATCGCCCCAACACGCGTTTGTTCATCAGCATTGGCTGGATCAGTCTGAGTCTGTTTACCCTCTATCTGCTCAATACTTATGTGTTTTATCTGCATGGTGGATGAATAATTCTGCACTACAAATTCGTAATTCCCCGTCTTCTCAACAAAAATTTCTCCAATTCAATCAGCATAAATATAACTATGCTAACCGCAATGATCCGCCCCCAGGTTGCTGCATCCAGTGCCGTTGTGCCAAACAATCGTTGCATGACGGGACAATAGGTAAACAGCATCTGCAGCACCAGCAATAAACCGATCGCCCATAAAACATAACGATTGCCCAGAAATCCCTGGCGCGAATAAGCCGGCGCCACCAGATAGCGGCAATTGAACAAATAAACGATTTCACACATCACCAACGCATTCACCACCACCGTGCGGCTCAATTCAACACTGGAACCTTGCAGGGTTTCCCAGGTGTAGAGCGCGAAGCCGCCACTGATCATTAATAAGGAAACGAAGACAATGCGCCATACCAGAAATCCTGACAAAATTGATGCATTGGGATCATGCGGCGGATGCGACATCACGCCGCTTTCCGGCCGTTCAAAAGAAAGCGAAATCGCCAGCGTCACCGTCGTCACCATATTGATCCACAAAATCTGCACCGGCATGATGGGCAAGGCCATCCCCAGGATAATGGCTAGCATCAGGATACCTGCCTCACCAGTACTGGTCGGCAAAATGTAAACAACCGTTTTGCGGATATTATCGTAGACGGTGCGGCCTTCCTCCACGGCGTGGGTGATCGACGCAAAGTTATCGTCCGTCAACACCATTTCTGCTGCTTCCTTAGCAACTTCAGTGCCTTTCTGCCCCATTGCAACGCCAATATCGGCACGTTTTAGCGCCGGAGCATCATTCACACCGTCTCCCGTCATTGCGACAATCTCGCCGTTTTCCTGTAACGCTGTCACCAGCCGCAGTTTATGTTCGGGATTAGCGCGCGCAAAAATCTCCACATCGGCTGCCACCCGGCGCAATTGCTCATCATCCATATCGTCCAGCTCAATACCCGTAATAGCGCGCTGACCATCCCCGATCCCTAATTTGGTGCCGATTGCACAGGCGGTAATGCGATGATCACCTGTGATCATTTTGACTTGAATGCCGGCGGCGTGACATTGTTGCACGGCGGCAATGGCTGCCTCGCGCGGCGGATCGATAATGCCAACCAACCCGAGCAAGGTAAATCCCGTTTCAGCATCGGAGAATGCCAGCATTTGTTGTTTCGCCTGCATCTTGCGGCTGGCGATGGCCAGTATGCGCTGTCCGGTTCCACTGGCTGCACTTATTCTGCCATGCCAAAAATTCAATTGAATCGATTCGTCTTTTCCCTGGCTGCGCTGATGGCTGCACATGGCCAATACTTCTTCCGGGGCGCCTTTGGCATAAATCAGGCTCTGTCCGGCAGGGTCATGATGCAACGTCGCCATGAAACGATGTGCCGATTCAAAAGGAATCACATCCACGCGCGGTAATGCTTGCTGCTCGGAAATCGAATCTAATCCCGCCTTCATTGCCAACGTAACCAGTGCGCCTTCGGTCGGATCGCCCTGGATATCCCATCGGTCGTCATGCTGGTGCAGTGAGGCATCGTTACACAACAATCCGGCCCGGAACAGTTCCAGCATATCGGCATCGCCCGCAATCCTGATTTCCCTTCCGTCCCGGCTAAAACCGCCGACTGGTGCATAACCTACGCCACCGACCTGCAATTGATCAGCCGCGGTAATGACACTTTGCACGGTCATTTCGTTACGCGTCAATGTGCCGGTCTTATCCGTGCAAATAACGGTTACCGCACCCAGTGTTTCCACTGCGGGCAATCTCCGGACAATGGCGCTGCGCCGCGCCATATTCTGCACCCCCAGCGCCAGCGTAATTGTCATGATGGCAGGCAATCCCTCCGGAATTGCGGCGATGGCCATGCTCACCGCGGCCATGAAGATCTCACCCAGAGGATAATCATGCAGTAAAAAGCCGTAAACAAACAGACTCACCGCCAGGAATAGAATTACAACCGTCAGCCAGCGGCCAAAAACTGCCATTTGCCGCAGTAGCGGTGAAACCAGCTTATCGACTTGCGCGATCATCTGGCTGATACGCCCAATCTCGGTATGCTGACCGGTAGCAACCACAACACCCATCCCTTGGCCGTAAACCACCAGCGTACCCGAGTACGCCATGCAGAAACGGTCTCCGATCGCTGTTACGGCGTCGACCGCTGGAATGGATTTCTCGACCGCCACGGATTCACCGGTTAACGCAGCCTCTTCGATGCGCAGATTTTTACAACTGAGCAACCTCATATCAGCAGGTACCTTGTCACCGGACTGCAGCAGCACCATATCCCCCGGCACCAATTGCTCCGCCGGAACCTGCATCCGATGTCCTTCGCGCAATACCATTGCGTTAAGTGACAGCATGCGTCGGATCGCATTGAGCGCTTTCTCCGCCTTGCCTTCCTGGATAAAGCCGATAATGGCGTTAATCATCACAACGCCCAGAATAACGCCGCTATCCACCCAATGTCCCATAAATGCTGTCACCACCGACGCACCCAGCAGGATATAAATCAGTACATTATGAAATTGCAACAAAAAACGGATAACCGCACTTTCGGGTTTGGGCGGTTTTAAGCGATTGGCGCCATATTTTTCCCAGCGTAGCCTGGCTTCTGATTGTGACAAACCGCTCTGCCCGGTCGCAAACGCCTGCAGAACGTTTTCTGCCGCATAACTGTGCCATGCGGGTGTTTTATCAAACGAATCGGGATCATACGACATGAAAAGTTTCCTTTGACGCAAAAAATGGACACACCCGGTTATCAGGAATAATTTGTATTTGAATATCCAGTACCGCTACAATGGAAAACATTCTTTTACCTTAACATAGCAAATGGAGCTTTCCATGAAATACTCTATCATTCTGATGGCATTGATGACTATCTTGTTTACCCCTTTGACGCAAGCATCCGGACGCGTGCCGTTCGGACATCAGGTAATTGAAGTGCAAAACTACAGCCGCGCCACAGAACAAATCGCCATTTCCGGAATGATCAGCGATGGCGGCACGCAAGCATTGGCCGCCACCGGTTTTAAAACCGTCATTGACTTACGAACAAAGAATGAAGGAACTGCCGAGGAAAAAGCGCTCGTCGACAGGGCCGGCATGATGTACTTCAACATCCCGACCACGGTTGCCGGAATCTCGCGGGAACAGGTAGCCGAATTTACCAAAATTATCGAATCCGCCCAAAAACCGGTCTTGATTCATTGCGGATCGGGTAACCGCGCCAGCGCCATGTGGGCCAGTTACCGCATTACCCAAGGCGTTGAACCGGAAGCAGCCATCGAAGAAGCACGCAAAATGGGCTTGCGCCCACCGCTTGAGGAAAAGCTTCGTGAAATCATGCTGAACTAGGTCATTATCGCAGGCAATTGCTGTAAGAAAACTGAATTTCAATTGTAGACCTCAATTCGGACAACAATAACAACAACTGAAAGCTAATGGAATTACCAAAGTTTAATGAAACTTTTCTTCCAATATTGGAAGTACTTAAAGACGGAAAAACCATAAAAGGACGGGATTTAGTTAGAATCGTAGAAGAAAGGTTTTATTCAGACTTGCCGAAAGAACTTCTTGATCAAAAAACTAAAAGCGGAGATCGTCTAATTGCAAATCGTATTACATGGGGAAAATCCTATCTAAAAAAAGGTGAGCTAGTTCACTATCCACAACGAGGTTATGTGCAGATTACCGAGAAAGGAAAAACTGCTAAACCAGAAAATGTCTCTCTAGATAATATTCAATCTAACGTAATCACCTTTTACGAACCTGAAAACAAATCAGTATCTAAAACAAAGATTGAGGGTGATGCAAGCCCACAAGATCTGATTGATTCTGGTTTTGAAAAAATTGAGCGCGAAGTAAAAGATGAGCTACTTTCAAGACTTAAGGAAGTTGATCCATATGCATTCGAAAAAATAATCCTAATCTTATTAAAGAAAATGGGCTATGGGGATTTTGTTGAGACCGCTAAGGCTGGTGATGGTGGCATAGACGGTATTATTAATGAAGACCAGCTTGGGCTAGAAAAAATCTATATTCAAGCCAAACGCTATAGCGAAAATAAAGTTCGTGAAATTGACATACGAAACTTTATTGGCGCCATGAGTGGCGATACACGTAAAGGTATTTTTGTAACTACTTCATCTTTTGACGAGAAAGCAGAAGCAAAAGCTAGAAATGCACACCATACTATAATCTTGCTAGACGGCCTAAAGCTTGTTGATTTAATTTACAAGTTTAATGTGGGTGTGCAAACAAAGAACTATTACGAAGTAAAAATAATAGATAATGACTTTTTTGATTCAGAGCAAATCTAACTTAACAAAAACATCGATCGAAACAAATTTTCCGCTAGCTTTCCGCTAGCGCTCTAAGCCATCTCATTACATGCATTATCTCACTATCTGTTTTAGATCGAGCTCAGCCAATCAAAATTGGATTAAATAAAAATTAATTCTTGAAGCTTTCAGGTCAAGATCGGGCTTGAGCTACTACCAATTAACTCATCAAAACAACCGGAAAATCATCCACACCGCTATACCCATCGAAACGACGGAAAATCCTTGCTGTAACCTTGAAGGCGCAAGATAACCGGCAATAGCCCGTCCTATCAACATGCCAGCTAATGCTCCAGCGGCAAAAGGCAGGGCAACAGGCCAATTCATCGTGCCCAGAACAGTTGCCGACGCAACGCCGACGGCTGAAATAAGCGCAATGACGGCCAACGATGTAGCCAGTATGGATTGCATGGGGAGATTGGTAGCTCTCTTCAGCGCCGGAACAACCACAAAGCCACCGCCGACCCCGAGCAAGCCTGATATAAAGCCGGTGGCAATGCCTGAATAACCCAACGCACGCACACACGGCCACCCCCATATCAAGCGGCCGTGTTCGTACTCCAGACGGCAGGGAATGGCGGCAAGACCAGTTTGCGGATCAGCCTCATCCCTTACTTCAGCCATCGGCTGCGCGCTTTGCCGCAACATATTCACCGCCACATAAAACAAAACCAGGGCAAATAACACCGTCAAGGGTGCATTCGGCAGCTTCTGAGCCAGCCATATCCCGGCGGGCGCTACCACTATTCCGGTAATCGCAATAAATCCTGCCGCGCGGTAACGCACCCTTCCCTGTCGTAACGCGATGAGTGCGCCAATTGCTGATGACACACACACTGCGAGCAAGGCGATCGGAGCGGATTCAGCAACCGTGAAACGCAATCCGAAGATGAGTAGGGGCACTGCGATAATGGTTCCACCCGCGCCGGTCAGCGCCAGTACAATACCAGTGCAGGCGCCAAGCAATATGCTGATGAGCAATATCTCCACGCTAGCTCAGTGCGATTTGCGAGGATGAGCAAGCCACTCCTTGCCTTTTAACATGCCATTCCAGTAAATCCATGGAAAAGCAGTCTTCTTGAAAAACCAGTAGAGCTTACTCGGCACGGTAGGATTAAGCGGGAATGTGGGCAATAACTTTCCGCCAAAACCAAATTCCGCCAGAACTACTTTGCCATTTTCCACGGTCAACGGACACGCGCCATAGCCATCGTAAAAGGCTGTAAATTCCCGGTCTTCTTTTTCCGCCAGCAGATTCTCGGCCACCACAACAATTTGCTTTCTGGCAGCCGCAGCGGTTTTTGCATTCGGCGAAGAACACGCGTCTCCCAAGGAAAATATATTGGCATAATCAGTATGTTGCAATGTTTTCTCATTCACCTTGCAAAAACCGCTGGCATCCGCCAAAGGGCTGTCGCGCAGAAAGTCCGGCGTCATTTGTGGCGGCGTTACATGCAGAAAATCAAAGGGCTTTGCTTCGCGAATCACCATACCATTTGCATTTTTAATTTCAAAATAAGCAATTTTTTGTGCTCCGTCCACTTTGACCAGATTGGAATTAAATACCAGTTTTGCATGATAGCGCCTGACGTACTCCATCAAGGACGGAACAAAATCAGCTACGCCAAACAGCACAGCACCCGCGGTATCAAACTCAACGCTTATGTTTTCCAGACAACCCGCTTGCAGCCAGTGATCACAGGAAAGATACATGGCTTTCTGTGGTGCACCGGCACATTTAATGGGCATGGGGGGCTGGGTGAAAATCGCCTTCCCGGATTTAAGCCCCTGTACCAATTCCCAGGTATAAGGCGCTAGATCATGACGATAATTCGAGGTAACACCATTTTTGCCCAGCGTTTCTTCCAGTCCTTCAATCTTTTCCCATGCAGTCCGGATGCCGGGACATACAATCAACTGCCGGTAGCCGATTATCCGCCCATCATCCAGACGCACTTTGTTTTGCTCCGGATCAAATACAGCTGCGGATGCCTGTATCCACTCCGCGTTTCTTGGGATCACATCCTCCATCGGCTTTACCGTTTCAGCAATATCGTATGCACCTGCACCCACCAGCGTCCAGGCAGGCTGATAATAATGACGGTCACTGGGTTCGATAATTGCAATGCGTAAGGTTGGCCGCCGTTTGAGCAGACTGGCAGTTACCCCGATACCTGCCGAGCCACCGCCAATAACAACCACATCGAAAGCATTTCCCCAATTGCAAGCATCGATGACCGCGTCTTGCACCTTCACTTTATCGCCAATACTTTGCCGGGCCATTTCGTGTAAGGCAGCTGCACGCCTGCCGGAGTTACAAAAAGCCAGAACCGGTTTAGGCAATTCAACCATGAGTTTCTGAAAAGCTTCCACACGTTCGGTAGGTACGGCACCCATTTTGACAGGCAGATAAATAAAGGTAATGCCCAGAGCTTTAGCCATTGCTTCCAGCTCTTCGCTATGCGGTTGATTCTCGCCCCCTTCGTAGTCCGGCCGGTTACAAATGATGGATTTGTAACCGGCTGCAACAATAGCGCTGATGTCGTCAACACTAATCTGACCACTCACTGAAAGCTGGTGATCCAGTTTAACAATATCCATGGACTTGCCTATCCTCCTTTATTAACCCGCGATTGAGTATCGTAACCAAGACTTTTTCGGTTTAAGAATCCGTCGCAAAAAAACCATAGGCACTACAACCAATCTTCAGTTTTTCACGTTGAATGTTTCTTGCAGTAGAGATTGAATAAAGTCTCCATGATTTGAATGGCCTCCGAGCTTGCTAGACTATAGTATATGTACTTACCTCTTCGCTCTGTCGAAACCAGATTTTCTTCACGCAACACGGTGAGTTGCTGCGATAAGGTTGGTTGATGAATATCCAATAATTCTTCCAGTTCCCCCACATTCCGTGTTCCCTGACTCAGTTCGCATAAAATGAGCAATCGATCTTCATTAGCGAGAATCTTCAGCAATGCACAGGCCGCCGCAGCCGATGTGTGTAACGCTGCCATACCGTTTAAAACTGGTTGTGTTTTCATGTTTTATCATACTTTAGTGTAATTAATTATTTGAGGCCCCGAAATTCAACAATGATGACAGGGATATTAATCCTAATTTATTTTATGGAAATTGTCAGTAAACTTATTGACGTTTCTGCTGCACAGCTTCAAATATACCCATTCCCAGTAACATTGCCCCTAGAAAGATAATAGCCTCCAGGCTGCCCGATCCTAACAGCACTAACGCTGGTCCGGGGCAAATTCCCGCTATTCCCCAACCGATCCCGAATACAATCCCGCCCAATATCAAGCGCGAATCTATTTTGGTAACGCTCGGTATCTGTATGTATCCGCCCAGATAGCTTTTTTCCTGTTTCTTTGCAATCGCAAAAGCTATTGAGCTTACCGCTATTGCGCCAGCCATCACCCCTATCAGCGAAGCATCCCAACGACCGGTTATATCAAGAAAAGCCAATACAATTGCCGGATTAACCATGCCGGATAAAATAATGCCCAATCCGAATACGATTCCAGACACCCACGCTATCAAACTAACCATTTGGTATCCTCCCATTATTCGCAGCTATTTAAACTAATTGGCAATCACATGCCTTACCACATAAACTGTCAGCATAGCCGTCAGCATAAATATTGCTGTTGCAGCAAAAGAGCGAATTGATCCTCGCGATAATCCACAAACGCCATGACCACTTGTACACCCGGAGCCCAATCTTGTTCCGTATCCAACTAATAAACCGGCTAATAACAACATCAAATGGCTGGTTTCAATCCGTATCTCGGGTAGAACGAAAAAAATCTTCCAAATGGTTACCGATAAAACCAACCCTAAAATAAAGGCGATACGCCAACCAATATCTCCTCTTTGCATACGGAATAAACCGCCTATAATTCCGGATATCCCAGCAATACGGCCATTAAACAGTAACAGTATTGTCACTGCAAAACCTATTGCAAGCCCTCCTGTTACAGCTTGCCATGATAATAAGTCTGGATAATTAATATGCACCCCCTACACTGAAAAAATAATGTCAATCATTAAATTATTATATAGTATATATTAAAATATATTAATTTCTATTGACACTATTTTCAACAATAACTTCATCTGAAAAACCACGCGGAGAATAATATGAATCCCAACATACAAGCATTTTTTGATACCGTAACACAGACTATTAGCTATGTTGTTTTTGATGAAGCGGGAGGGAGCTGCGCCATTATCGATCCCGTACTGGATTACGACCCCAAGGCGGGTAAAACCCTCACCCATAACGCCGACAAGCTAACCGCATTTATTCATGATCAACGTCTTTCCGTTCAGTGGATTCTAGAAACACATGCACATGCGGATCATTTGTCATCAGCCGATTACCTTAAAAATAAACTAGGTGGAAAAATCGGCATTGGTCAAAATATTCCTGCAGTTCAGAAAACATTCAAAAAAATTTTTAACTTTGGGGATGAATTTATACCCGATGGCCATCATTTTGACCATTTGTTTTCCGATGGCGAGTTGTTTCAGATCGGAAAAATTACAGCAAAAGTCATTGCAGTATCAGGCCATACACCCGCCGACATCGCATATCAAATCAACGATGTAATCTTTGTGGGTGATACGCTCTTTATGCCTGATGTTGGCACCGCGCGCGCAGATTTTCCAGGCGGCGATGCCCGCCAGTTATTTAAATCCATTCAAAAAATACTGGCATTCCCACCTGAAACCCGTCTATTGATGTGTCACGATTACCCTCCCACCAATCGCCCGCCAGAATGGGAATGTACGGTCGCTGAACAACGCGCACGCAATATTCACATTCATGCCGGAATCACTGAAGACGAATTTGTAAAGATGCGGACTGAACGCGACGCAACGTTAGAAATGCCAAATCTGCTGCTACCCGCAATACAAATAAATATCAGAGGCGGTAAACTACCGCCAGCTGAACCTAATGGTGTTGCATACTTCAAAATACCGATTAACTTAATTTGAAGCGTGACATTTAGATTTCACCATATCTGATGAAATACCGCTGCTTCATACTAGTTGATTGATAAGCACAGATAGCTTTCACCAGTCTTTAAACCTGCATGGTGATAAAATTACCCTGTTGCTGAGCAAATTTTACCGCAATAAAGCGGGCACCCACCGAAATTGCATGATTCTCATGATATTTATTGGTCACTTCCGCTACCGCTTGGAAATTTGGCGCATCAATTTTTATAATATCTTTGAAATCCAGCATTACTTCTGTCAAGAAGCGTATCCCTGCGGGTGATAAATCTTGGAAAACACCCTGCACCGGCCGACCCGGCCAGAACAAATAAAAAACCAACTCCCCTTTCACTGGAATTCGCATGATAGTACGCTGTGTTGATTCCGGATTTTCATGATGCAATACGAATAGCGGGCTGGCACATTCCAAACAATTCTCACTTTGGTATAAACCTGTCTGCGGCACGTAGGGCGTTTTGCAGAAAAAACAATAATGCGTAATTAATCCTCGATAAGGCTTAACAGAGCGTTCCGACGCACCAGGTGCGGAAACCAAGCTGGGTAAATTAATCTTCTTATTCGCTGTTTCTTGCGTAGCATGAAGTAATTTACTTGCCAAAAATGCGTCATACCGCGTGCGCGCCGCCGGATCAGATAAAATTTGATAGGCTTCCTCAAGCAATACATTATCTTGAAGAGAACTTTCTTTTAATACTCGATAACTCGCTTTAATTGTTGAAATTGGTGCATCAGATTGAACTTGAAGAATCCGATAATAATTACGTTGATTCAAATTGTCCGCATGCTCACTAGACTTTCTTTCCGCTCCAAGCCTATCATTGGAGCCCAATGCACCCTGACCTAGAATTTTAATATGGTATCGATCTAATAATTCTTGGTCATATACATCCCGCTTGAGGGGATCCCTTAACGTACTATAAGCAAGATTAAGTAAGCTCACATTCCAGTCCGGACTAGCCAGCTCAGGATGCATTACAAGTTTCTGCATCAATGCCCAATAACTTTCTTTGATCACCTCCATTGGTGCATCAGGCTGAATGTAAAGAATGCGATAGAAATTACGCCGCTCAATCATAATTACTGCGAATTCTAGCACCTCATTATTTGATTTATCTGTGATGTCAATTCTAATGGATTTTCAACAGATCATTCATACCAATAACCATCATTTCTATTGTTCTCATGCCAGATTAACATTTCCGGACACGGGTTTAAATAACTACTGCAATTAGTTAATCCTCCCCAGCCAATAGCCAGATATATTATAGATTACACTTGCATTTTATTAGCACGTCATATATAATGAGAACAATTCTCATTATCATCTATATATTAATATGAATACCCAAGCACTAACACAGTTAATGGCACAGAATTTGTATCAATCCGAACTTACAAATTTAAATGCACTGATAGATAGTAATTCCTTATTTAAAAATGGCGACGTTGTATTTATATTGCACAAAGGTGAACAATACACACTACGGCGTACGCGAAACGGCAAGTTAATCCTGAACAAATAGTGGATTATGAGCCTATATCATGTATATTAATACTTGTAGTTATTAGCGGTTCATATACGAAAATCATTCTGAACCGTGGTAAAAGTAAGCGGATATATGATATGGATTCATAACAAGAATTACTCAGCAATGACAATTGCCTGCAGCATAATAACAATGGCAAGCAATAAATAATTTGACAGTAACTGAGCGATATCTTTTCAAATGAATTCAGCCCAAGTAAAACTATTTGTCTTAGGAGCTAAAAATGAAAGGTAATGTAGATATCATTCGCTGGCTAAATCAGCAGTTACAACACGAATTAACAGCCATTAACCAATATTTTCTGCATGCCCGGATGTACAAGAATTGGGGATTTAACAGCTTAGGAAAACACGAATTTGAAGAATCGTGTGAAGAGATGAAGCACGCTGATCTTCTGATTGAAAGAATCCTCTTCCTGGAAGGCTTACCCAATCTACAAGATCTAGGAAAGTTGATGATTGGTGAAACTGTTGAGGAATGCATCGCTTGTGATCTAAAGCTTGAATTTACATCACGGAAAACTCTGCTATCTGCAATAGCAGCTTGCGAATCAAGCCAAGACTTTGCATCAAGAGAAATTTTTGAGCATATTCTTGAAGATACCGAAGCGCATATCGATTGGTTAGAAAGCCAGCTCGGCGTCATGCAAAAGGTCGGAATCCATAACTGGCTACAAAGCCAGATTTAGCGTTTTCAATACTGCTGGAGTTGCTCTTCCTTCTCCAGCAGTACATTTAGCCAGCCAACCTACTTTTTAGGTCAGCCAGCCATTTTTTACTTGCTGATGATTTAAAGGAGATTCTCTTATGAAATTTCTAAAGAAGCAGGCTGCTATGACTACATCAAGTACAAGTTTTCATTATCACTACTCCATTCCTTCCTGTACGGAAATTTCTTCAAGGGGTGAAGATGCTTTACATAAATTTATAAAATTTGCTCATTTGCTGAAGCAAAGCCTGGTGCTTCTCAAACAAAAAATTATCAAAGAGCATCCTTCTGCAACCCAAGATTCTCGTATCATTAATTGGGCACCCCTGATTAAAGCATCTTCTTCAATTGGAATTATTGGTTGCATAAACCACAATAACCAAACTAACAAATATTATAACAATCCATTAAATGGAAAAACCATTCTATGCGTGGGCGGCAAAATCAAACTTTATCCAGAATATAATCAGATTGTAAAAAACTCTGGCGGTACATTCATATCATTTCATGGTGATTCAAATGACACTCTGGATAATTTATTTCTACTTATGGAAAAAACAGCCGACATGATTATTTGTCCAGTCGATTGTGTCAACCATACAGTATTCCAAACTGTCAAATATTATTGCACATCGTCTGGCAAACTATGCGTCTTACTAGATCGCTCAGCGATTAATAGTTTCATAGTGGGTGTCCGTATGCTGGCCCTAATGATGGCAGAGAAAACTGATAAAATTAAGCATTAATCCAATTAATTTGAATATTATTGTTTTTGACAGTTTAAATTTACGTGCACAAGAGAAGCATCAGCAGCAAATCTCAAATAAAGCACCCCGCCGCAAGCAGCGGGGTATTAACTGCGCTCTACAATCTGCTGGTTTTCAACCAGCTTTCGCCCCAAGGGGGCGGGGAATTAAACCCGCAGAGATTAAAACAAGTTTACTACAGCAATACTGGAATTTTATCGATCCGATCAACTTATTGATGACGTTGAATAAAGAAAGAATTTATACGTTGTGTTTATCTCACCAGCCCAATGTAAGTAAATCTTGAGAATATAAGATACCGTAGGTTACTAGCACATGCTTGATTCATTTTCAAACCAACTTGTAAATATCCTGGCTTTGAATCCCCAGATAAGTTCTAGATAACTTAATTAGTCGCCCCCCAATACATCCAACCAGATGATATATAGCGAGACTTTTGCAAAATTCTCATAGCGTAAATGAGGCTGTATGTAGGCATAACAAACCGACCAGTAATGTTAAAATTAGCGCTTATTTCTGGTCGAAATGGTGATGAACGAGCTTACACTCAACAAAACTTCTCATCATCCAGTTTGTAACAGACCTATTATTACAGCTTACCCCCGCTAGCTCGCACTGGAAATACCCTGGCGGCATCGGTGCGCCCGGTAAACCAATACGCTTGATGGTTGGGTTATGGATTTCAAGCAATTAGAGGATTTGAGCGATGAAGCGGTAGTGTTGCAG
>Ga0268299_1000587_pt1 | contig 104719 bp, 86 predicted proteins | sample NOBtaG_FD_193484 | JGI IMG/M metagenome (GOLD analysis project Ga0268299, IMG submission 193484) | Activated sludge microbial communities from bioreactor in Nijmegen, Gelderland, Netherland - NOB reactor | ecosystem: Engineered > Bioreactor > Aerobic > Activated sludge | place: Netherlands...
GGGGCGGCCCGCGCCTTCTGTCGCCGACATGGTCATCGCCGATGGACCTGAATGGCGACTGCGCGGTGAACGGCAATGATCTCGGCGTGCTGCTCGCGTCATGGGGCGCGCCGGACTTCGATGCGCGTTGCGACTTCAACGGCGACGGGATCGTGGACGGCCACGACCTCGGCACGCTGCTCGGCGCTTGGACCGTCCACTGATCGCGCGTCAGCCTCCGGCGGCCCTTCCTCGCCGAGTTGAGGACGGCATCGCGGCGAGTCGGCAGCGGTTGCCCCCTCTCGCCGAGTTGAGGTCGGGATGCGCTGCGCATCCCGACCGAGTGTTTGAGGCGAAGGGGGCAGCCGCTGCCGACGCGCCGCGCCTGCGGCGCCGCGACATGGGTATCTTGCCCGGCCCATGCAGGTCTCCACGCGCATCGCGCAGATGAAGGAATCGGCCACGCTTGCCACCGGTGCCAAGGCCGCGGCCATGAAGGCGCGAGGCGTGGATGTAGTGAACCTCTCCGTGGGCGAGCCGGACTTCGTCACGCCCGAGCCCATTCGCGCGGCGGCGAAGAAGGCGCTCGACGATGGTCGCACGAAATACGCGCCGACACCCGGCGACATGGCAGTGCGCGAGGTGCTCGCCGCGAAGTTCAAGCGCGAGAACGGCATCGAGTGCAGGCCCGAGCATGTCACCGTCTGCGCGGGAGCCAAGCACGCCATGTACATGGTGCTCCAGACGCTCGTCGAGCCGGGCGCCGGGGACGAAGTGATCCTGCCGACGCCGGCGTGGGTGAGCTACCGGCCGCTCATCGAGCTCGCGGGCGCGAGATGCGTGGAGGTGCCGCGTTCCATCGAGTCCGGCTTCCGACTGGACACGGCGGCGATCGAGCGCGCAATCACGCCGCGCACGGTGGGGCTGGTGCTCAACTCGCCGTCGAATCCCTGCGGCACCGTGCTGCCGCCGGAGGATCTTCGAGCGCTCGTGGAGATCCTCGCGAAGCATCCGCGCATCGTGCTCATCTCCGATGAGATCTACGAGAAGCTCATCTATCCCGAGGTGACGCCGGGAATCTCGCACTGGTCGCCGGGCAGCGATCCGCGCATGGCCGATCGCACGATCACCGTCAACGGCATGAGCAAGGCGTACGCCATGACCGGCTGGCGCCTGGGCTGCATCGTCGCGCCGGGAGGAAACGGCCGCTTCATGAAGGAGCTCATCAAGCTCCAGGGCCAGATGACGAACTCGGTGCCGAGCGCCTTCATGGCTGCGATCATCGAGGCGATCACGAACGGCGCGGCGGGCGTGGAGCACATGCGTCGCGCGTTCGCCGTGCGCGCGAAGCGGATGCACGAAGGACTGTCGCGCGTGGAGCGGCTTCGCACCGTGGCCCCGGACGGCGCGTTCTATGCGTTTCCCGACATGTCGCGCTGCATCGGCATGACCTCGAAGGGCGGTCGCCCCATTGGCTCGGCGCAGGCGTTCGCCGACGCCGTGCTCGAGGAGGTGCATGTGGCGATCGTGGCGGGGGAGGACTTCGGCGAGTGCGCCCGCACCCATGTGCGGCTCAGCTTCGCGTGCAGCGAGCAGGAGATCGACCGCGGATGCGAGCGCGTGGCGGAGTTCGTGAACGGACTGCGCTGACGGAACCCACCCCGGAGTGGGGTCCCGTCAGCGCTCAGGAGGTCCGGTTCATCCCCACTGTCCAAGAAGCGTGCCGAGGTCGTTGCCGTCGACGATCCCGTCGCCGTTGAAGTCCGCGGCGCAGCCGGGGCATGGACCCCACTGGCCGAGCAGCGTGCCGAGATCGTTTCCGTCGACCACACCGTCGCAGTTGAGATCAGCGCGCACGGTGGACCCGACCGTGAGGATCACGCTCGTGGCGGTGTAACTCAGCGTGAATCGGCATGGCTGCACCAGGGTGAAGGTCCCGATGCGCTGGCCGGCGGTGAGGATGGTGAACTGCGCTCCGGAAGGCGGGTCATAGCCGTCGATCGTGGAGACGCTGAGTGTTCCCGCAAGATTCGCGGTGCCGGTGACGACGAGCTCGTCCGCGTCGATGCCGGAGACTGGACCGCCGAGCTGGATCGCAAGCGTCGCGTTGCGACCCTGCGTGTAGTTGCCCTGAACAGTGAGCGTGCCCGCGGAATTGCCCGGCGCCACCGTGCCCGTCGTGTTGTTCACCGGGCCGCCGGTGATCGTGCCCGTGCCGCCGAGCGTGCCGCCCGTGAGTTGCACCGCTCCGCTCGTGAGCGCGAGCGATCCATTGATGCGGGTGCTTCCGGCGGACTGCTTGTAGTCGCCGTGACGACTCAGCGTTCGACCTGCGTCGACGACCACCTGACCGCTGTTCGTGAATGCGCCCCAGGTGATGGTGCTGTTGCCGCCAGTGATGTGCAGCAGGCCCTCGTTCGCGAAGCCCTCAGCATCGGCAGGATCGATCTCAAGGCCGGCGCTCGATTCCGCCAGGATCGATCCGCGATTGGTGATCCCGATCGAGTTCCAGCCGATCCTTCCCGCTCCGCGAATCGTGTGCATCGAGTCGTTGATGAGCTGCGTCACAGGGCCGCCGTGGTTGCGGATGATGTTCCATGGATTGTTGCTCATCAGGAGCGTGCCGATGCCCGTGAGCAGCAACTCGGTGCTCTCGACTCGGAAGTCCGTGCCGTTGCCGATCGACTCCATGGAGATCGTGCCGTCGTTCAGGAGCGTGTCACGGAAGGCCATGGGCTCGCTGTTGCGAAGGCGCATGAGCCCCTTGTTGTGGACATCCTCGAAGAGCGGTGCCGATCCGGAGACGGTGGAGATGACGCCGGTGCCTTCGGTGCCGAGCGTGCCGCCGAGCACATGGGTTCCGTCGATGAAGACGGTCGAGTCCGTCTTCGCGCGGATCAGGCCGAGCGAGTTGTCGAGCAGGCCGCTGTTGATGACGCGAAGCGAGGCGCCGTCGATCGCCTCGATCACGCCGTTGTTGAAGTTGGTCTGCTCCTCACGAATGTCGATGAGGATTCCGCTTGGCTGATTGGACTGGATCAGCCCGTCATTGGTGAGGAAGAGGGAGTTCCAGCCGATCTGTCCGGCACCGCGGATGGTGTGCGTGGAGTCGTTGACGAGCCGCGTGACGGGACCGCCGTGGTTGCGGATGAGGTTCCATGGATTGTTGCTCATGACGAGCGTGCCGGTGCCCGTGAGCAGCAGCTCGGTGCTCTCGACGCGGAAGTCCGTGCCGTTGCCGATCGACTCCATGGAGATCGTGCCGTCGTTCAGAAGCGTGTCGCGGAATGCCATCGGCTCGCTGTTGCGAAGGCGCATGAGTCCCATGTTGTGCACATTCTCGAAGAGCGGCGCTGATCCCGAGACGGTGGAGACGACGCCGGTGCCCTCGGTGGTGAGCGTGCCGCCGAGCACATGGGTTCCGTCGATGAAGACGGTCGAGTCCGTCTTCGCGCGAATCAGGCCGAGCGAGTTGTCGAGCAGGCCGCTGGCGGTCACGCGGAGCGAGGCGCCATCGATCGCCTCGATCACGCCGTTGTTGAGATTGGTCTGCTCTTCACGAATGTCGATGAGTAGACCGCTGGGCTGGTTGGACTGGATCAGTCCGTCATTGGTGAGGAAGAGCGAGTTGAAGCCGAGCCGGCCCGCGCCGCGGATCGTGTGCGTGGAGTCGTTGACGAGTCGCGTGAGGGGACCGAAGTTGTTGCGGATCAGGTTCCACTGGTTGTCGCTCATCGCAAGCGTTCCGGTGCCCGTGAGCAGCAGTTCCACGCTGTCGACCCGGAAGTCGGTGCCGTTGCCGATCGACTCCATGGAGACCGTCCCGTCGTTCGTCAGCATGCCGCGGAAGACCATGGGCTCGCTGTTGCGAAGTCGCAGGAGCCCGGTGTTGTGGATGTCCTCGAAGAGCGGCGTCGCGCCCGAGACGGTGGAGATGACGCCCGTGCCTTCGGTGGTGAGCGTGCCGCCGAGCACATGGGTTCCGTCGATGAAGACGGTCGACCCGGTCCTGGCGCGAATGATGCCCAGGATGTTGTCGACGAGACCGCTGTTGATGATCCGCAGCGTGCCGCCGTCGGCGGCCTCCATCGCGCCGAAGTTCAGGTTGGTCTCCTCTTCGCGAAGATCAAGCTGAAGCGTGTTGGTGCGGTTGGCCTGGATCAAACCGAAGTTCGTCAGGAAGAGCGAGTTGAATCCGATCTGGCCCGCGCCACGGACCGTGTGATTCGCGCCGTTGGTCAGTCGTTCGATTCCGCCGCCGTTGTTGCGAATGATGTTCCAGATGTTGTCGCTCATCGCGAGCTCGCCGTTGCCGGAGAGCACCAGCGAAGTTCCCAGCCGGATGTCGGTGCCGTTGCCGATCGAGGCCATGCTGACGCGCCCGGCGTTGGCGAATCCGCCGCCGATGAAGATGAGCGCCTGCGAGTTCTGGATCTGCAGTTCGTCGCCGGCTCCGATGACGATGCCGTCGATCGACCGATGGCTGTCCAGAAGCACCAGGTAGTCCACCTTCTCGTTCTCGATGAACACCATGTAGGTGTCGGTGGGACCGTTGTTGGGAATGCCGGTGGGGGACCAGTTCGACGCCACGCTCCAGGAGCCGACCGGAGGGCCGATCCATGTCGACCAGATCTGTGCGGCGTTCGCGGCATTGGCTGCCGCAAGCAATGCGAATGATCCAAGCCGAAGCGACGACGATGAGCGGGCGAGTGAACGGAACATCTCTGAGACCTCCTGAACGCTGCACTGCCTGCGGGAACTCGGCACGAGCCGAAGTCCCGGAATCCGCGACGACCCGCGGGCAGGCCTCGTTCCTTGGTCATGGGGGCGATCGCACCTGCTTCTGACAGAATCCGTGAGGATCGCTCGAGGATCGCGGCTGGCACTGCTGGGCCGCGGCGGTAGATTCGAGCCTGTGGTGGGACAGACCACACATATCACGCTGCTGCAGAGGCTCTCCGGCGCGGGCGGCGCGGACCCCGGCTCATGGGCGGACTTCTGCGACCGCTACGGTGAGCTCATCCGCGGCTATGCGCGGCGGCGCGGTCTTCAACCCGCCGACTGCGACGACATCGTCCAGGATGTGCTGCTCAGCCTGACCAGGACGCTTCCCGGGTTCACCTACGACCCGGCCAAGGGGCGTTTTCGCGCGTACCTCCACACGATGGTGAATCACGCCATCCACCGAAGATCGTTTCAGAAGCGGGGCGAGCGGCCGCTAGAAGAAGGTGCCGCGTCGTTCCTCAGTGACGGCTCCGACGCGGACGAACCATGGGAGTCGGAATGGCGCCAGCATCACCTTCGCGTCGCGATGCGCAGCATTGCGGCGGAGTTCAACGCCGAGGACCGCGCGGCGTTCGAGGCCTACGCAGTGGAAGGGCGCGATGTGCGGCAGACCGCAACGGATCTCGGCCTCACGGTCGATCAGGTCTACCAGGCGAAGTCGCGCATCCTCAGGCGGCTCGGGGAGCTGGTGCATCAGCAGGTGATCGAGGAGGGATGATGCCTGCGGCGTGGTGGCCCACCATTGCGTGTCGCGCCGAAGGAGAGAACGGCGCGTGAGCGATGATCGAAGCTGGTACTCCGATGGCGATCAGCTCCTCACGGAGCTCAAGCGCGGTCGGCGCGACCGCATGGCCGCGCCATCGATTGCGGGATACGAGGACTTCGAGCTGCTCGGGCACGGGGGGCAGGGGGTCGTCTTCTCGGCGACGCAGCGATCGACGCGCCGTCGCGTGGCGGTGAAGGTGCTGCTCGATGGCACCTTCGCATCGCCTGCGGCGCGACGACGCTTCGAGCGTGAGATCGAACTGGTCGCGGCGCTCGAGCATCCGGGAATCGTGCGCGTCTTCGACAGCGGCACGACGGAGGATGGACGCCTGTATGCGGTGACGGAGCTCCTTCCCGGCCTGCCGCTGGACAAGTGGATGGCGGGACATCGGGCCGAGTCGGCGCCGCAGCGCGAGGCGTGGATCCGGGACCGCACCACGATGGTGATGCGCATCGGCGAGGCGGTGCATCACGCCCATCAGCGCGGCGTGATCCATCGCGATCTCAAGCCCGGCAATGTGCGCGTCGATCCGGAGGGTCGCCCGCATGTGCTCGACTTCGGACTTGCGAAGTCGATCGCTCCCGAGGCAGTCGATGCATCCCGCGCGGTCAGTGTGGCGGGCGAGTTCTTCGGTTCCATTCCCTGGTCCAGCCCCGAGCAGCTCGATGGCGCGGTGGATCGAGTGGATGTTCGATCGGATGTCTATTCACTCGGCGTGCTGGCCTATCAGGCGCTGACCGAGGCGATGCCCTACGAGGTCGGGTCGAATCTCTCGAGCGCGCTGCGCGCCGTGCAGGCGCAGGTGCCGGCGGCGCCGACCCTCCTGGGCCGTCCGCTCGAACGGGATCTGGCCACGATCCTGCTCAAGGCGCTCGAGAAGGATCCCGACGAGCGCTACCAGAGCGCCGGCGACTTCGTCGGTGACCTCCGGCGATGGATGCAGGGCGAGGCGATCGATGCGCGCCGGCACAGCGGCTGGTACCTGATGCGAATGGCGGCGAGGCGTCACCGGGCCGCGCTCGCCTCGGCCGCGCTCATTGCGGCGGTGATCGTGGCGGGCGTGGTCGCCACCGTGTGGCAGTGGCGCGTGGCCGAGCAGCAGCGCCAGCGAGCGGATCAGCGGTTCGAAGATGTTCGAGGCCTGGCGCGAGCGCTGCTCTTCGACACGCATGACGCCATTGCGGAGCTTCCGGGTTCACGGCCCGCGCGCGAGCAGATGGTCCAGACGGCGATTGGATACCTGGAGCGTCTTGCGGCCGAAAGCGGCGACGATCCGACGCTGACGCTCGAGATCGTGGAGGGCTACGAGCGCGTGGGCGACATGCTCGGCAGTCCGAGCGTGCCGAACCTGGGCGACAGCGCGGCGGCCCTTCGCGAGTACGGCCGCGCGATGGAGCTGCTTCAGCCGCTGCTTGCGCCTTCAACGCGAGCTGGCGCGGAGATCGCATCGTCAAGCGCGGTGCATCGGTCCGCAGGTGCGGCGGGCGGGAGTGAAGGCGCGGCGGGCTTCGTCGCCGAGCGAGCGCGCCAGCGCTCGATCTCGCTGCACAACCGAATCGGTGCCGTGCTCACGGTCCAGGGCGAGCGCGAGCGCGCCATCGAGCATCACGAGCGGGCCCTGGCGCTGCTGCGACAAGGGACCGACTCCGGGACCGGTGCGGCTTCGAGCGCCCGCGCGGCGACGAGCGATCGTGCGCCATCGGCATCGAACCGTGCCGATCGCGGCGTGGAGGCTGCCACGCTGATGCGCATCGGCGAAGCGCTGGCGTGGTCGCGCGATGGCGAACAGGCCTTGGCTCGCTTCGAGGCCTCCGGCGCGATCCTCGAGGCGCTGGCCGCGGACGCGGACGCAACTGACCGCGATCGACACAACCTGCAGGTGTGCCTGAGCAAGATCGGATTCATGCAGGGCCAGCTCGGACGCGGCGAGCAGGCGCTGGCCACGCAGCGCCGAGCTCTCGAGATCTCGCGGCAGCTCGCCGCCGCGCAACCGGAGAACGCGGCGCGCCGACGCAGCGTGGAGATCAATCACAACCAGGTCGGCGCGATGCTCCTTGGGCTCGGGCGCGCGGACGAAGCGATCGAGCACTTCCGCGCGGCGCTCTCGATCGGCGAGTCGCTCGCGGCCGCCGATCCGGGCAATCGGCTCGCGCAGGCCGACCTGGCGTTCACGCGCAACAAGATCGGCGAAGCGCTGTGGATGTCCAGTGCATCGGAGGCGCTGCCGCACTTCGCGGCGGCGCTCGAGATCCGCCGCTCGCTCGCCGAGTCGGATCCTGCGAACGCCGAGGCACAGCGGGGATACGCGGTGGCCTGCATCAAGGTGGGCGAGGCGCGCGTGCGGCTTGCGAACGAATCGGGTCTCGCGGATGCGGCACGCCGCGAGCATTTCGCGGAGGCTCGGGCTCGCTACGCCCGCGCGCTGGAGCTGCTCGAATCGATGAAGGACGCAGGCACCCTGAGCGAGGTCGATCACGCGCTGCCGGATCAGCTTCGCGGCGGCATCGCCGAGTGCGACGCCCTGCTCGCCCCGCCCGCGCGCGGCTCATAGCGGCCAATGGCCGCCTGTGACGGTCCGACACCGCTCATCCCTCATCATGACGGGGCGCGACCGCACTCGGCGCAGCGCGCGGACCGCACTGCGCGCTGATATCCGCAGCGGACGCATGCGCCGCGTCGTCGGCGTCCCCTTCGGACGAGCGCGCCGGGCCCGAACATCACCAGCCATGCGATCGCGCCATAGAACACCAGCGAGTAGGCGAAGCCCGGCCAGTACGGTCGCAGGGGGAGTCCGGGTCCTGGCGTCGTCCCGGCGGAGAGCGCATCCCGCTCGACGAGCATGACACTCTGCCACCCCAACGGTGGTTCCAGTGGGTCGCGCCATTCGTGGTGCCCAGCCGAGAGGTGCTGGCAGCAGAGAGAAGGCCACGGCCAGCCCATCGCGACGACGCGCTGCTCATACGACTGAACTCGCGGTCCCCACTCGAACATATTGTGATTCCAAGACCGCGCCAGGAGTCGTCCGCCCGGAAAGGCGAATTCCGATCGGAGGTTCGGAGGAGTAGGCCAGTCCTCGGGAACGGGAAGGGCCCATCCCTCCGACGAGATATCCACGATGTGGAGGGTCGACACAGTCCGCAGTGCGACCGCCCACGCGATCGCGAAGGTGACCGCCATGCCCAGCGCGAGCGACACGATGACTCTGGTGATCGCCCCAAGAAGCAGCAGGAGCCACCGCGACCAAGCGGCTGGCCGACCGCGCTCACGAAGTAAGGGTTCCTCGCGGTAGCCTTCAGATGGAGGTGCCTCCATGGCCATCGACTTCCGATTCTCTCCGAATGTCGCGGTGCAGGTGAAGGACCGCGCCCGCGCCGTTGCGTTCTATCGCGAGGTGCTGGGCTTCGAGCTCCTGAAGGAGGGCGCGCAAGAGACGAAGCTCCGCAAGGGGCCGCTGACCTTCTTCGTGGAAGCGATCGAGGATGAAGGTGCGATCGGCAGCGCCTCGACGGCGGCTACCGGGACGAAAACCAGCGGCGCCGTGTCGACCCTCTCGCCGCCGATTCCAGGCACGACCTTCTGGGAGTTCGAGGTCGCTGACTTCAGCGCCGCCGAGCGCGCTCTCCGCGGCGCCGGCTGTCGCGTGACGCAGCGCCATGCCGGCACGAGCGCCATGTACGCCGACCCGTACGGCCTGCGCTTCCATGTCTTCCAGACCGGCACCGAACTGCCGGACTGCGTGTGATGCGAAGGCTCGCGGAAGTGGAACGATGTCAATGAGGAATCCGCCCGCCGCGCTTCCTGCGCCGCTCGACGGTCTCGGCCTTCGCATCGGTCCGATCACGATCCTCACGGGCGCCGGTATCTCCGCCGAGAGCGGTCTCGCCACCTTCCGAGGTGCGGACGGGCTGTGGGAGGGTCATCGCATCGAGGATGTCGCGACGCCGGAGGCGTTCGCGCGCGACGCTCGGCTGGTCCACACCTTCTACAACCAGCGGCGAGCGCGACTGCGCGATCCGAGCGTGCAGCCGAATGCGGCGCATCGCGCCATCGGGGCACTTGAGGTGAGGTGGCCCGCGCCGGTTCACCTCGTCACGCAGAATGTCGACGATCTCCACGAGCGCGGCGGTGTGCCGAAGGAGCGCGTCATCCACATGCACGGCGAACTTGCCAAGGTTCGCAATGACCGCACCGGCGAGGTCTTCGAGTGGGAAGGGGAGTGCTGGCCGGAGACGCCGTGCCCGCGCAGCGGAGAAGCGGGAGTGCTGCGCCCGCACATCGTCTGGTTCGGCGAGGCGATCATGGAAACCGAGCGGATCGCCGCCGCGCTGGCGAATCCCGCGATCTTTCTCTGCATCGGAACCGCCGGTGCCGTCTGGCCTGCCGCGGGATTCGTGCACGAGGCGCGGTCGCGCGGCGCGCTGTGCGTGGAGTTCAATCTCACGCGCACGCAGATCAGCGCCCACTTCGATCGGACCATCACGGGCGCGGCCGGAGAGACCGTGCCGGCGTTCGTGGACGCGCTGCTGGATCGGCAAGGTTGAATCGAGGACGGCCCCGAATCGCGGAAGCGCGCTGCGGAGCAACGCAGCTCATCGCCGCTGCGAATCGCCGCGAGCGATCGCAGCTCAGGTCACGCCGACCGTGACCGGCACGGGCTGCGGCCGCAGCTCGTAGTTCGGCTGGAGCGCGATCTTGAGCGGCACGCGCTTGCCCGTCGGATCGCGTGGGATCTGATCGTTGTCGATGATCCGCTGGATCGCCATGATGCCCTCGATCAGCATCTCGGGGCGCGGTGGGCATCCGGGCACATAGACATCGACGGGGATGAACTGATCGACGCCCTGCACCACGGCGTAGGTGTCGAAGACACCGCCGGTCGATGCGCACGCACCCATCGAGATCACCCACTTGGGCTCGGTCATCTGCATGTAGATGCGCTGGAGCACCGGCAGCATCTTCACGGCCACGCGACCGGCCACGATCAGAAGATCGGCCTGACGCGGGCTGAATCGCATGACCTCGGCGCCGAAGCGCGCGAGATCGAAACGGCTGCATGCGGTCGCCATCAGTTCGATTCCGCAGCATGCGGTCGCGAACGGCATCGGCCAGACGCTGGAGCGCCTCGCCCAGTTCACCACGCGCTGGAGCTGCGTGGTGAGAACGCTGTCGACGGGAAGTGCGGCTTCAAGGCCCATGGGACGGAAACGGTAGCAGCGCGGAGGCGGTTCCGGAACAGCCGATCGACCGGCTGCAACGCCGTTCTCGCGGGCTCGCTCCTAGTTCTGAAGTCCGAAGGAGTTCTTCCGCCGGTAATACTTCATCGGGTCCTCGCCCTTGGGAGGCTCGCCCCACATCATCTCATTGATCCAGCTCGGACCTTCCTCCTCCATGTTCGGCTGATGCACTTCCTTCACCTCGGTCGAGGTGATGCCGGCGTTCGTGACATGCTCGTAGCAGCCGCCCAGCGCGAGGCACGCGGCCGCGCCGAGCAGCGCTGCGACCGCGGGAACCGAATGGCGTGTGCGGCGCATCGTCAGGTCTCCAGGATGCGTGCGAGTTCCGCGGGTCCGTGCACGAAGGTGAAGAGCCGATCCACCTTCATCATGCGCATCAGTTCGAGCAGTTGCGGGCTGAGGCCGTACATCACGGGGCGCATGCCGCGTTCCAGCGCGCGATGCCGCGTGTCCACGCACATGCCGAGCCCGAGGCTCGAGAGCATGGAGACGCGTCCGAGATCGAGCACGAAGCAGCGTCCCTTTCCCTCGAACGCCAGAAGCGCCTTGGTGATCGCCTCGGCGGCCTCCTGCGCCTCGCGCTGTCCCAGGACCTGCGCCGTCACCTGCGCCACGAGGTGACCGTGCCGCAGATCGAGTTCGACGGGCGCCTTGCCTGATTCGGTGGTGAGGGCCATGCGGAGAGTGAGGGTTCGCGCGGATGCGCCGGCGGTGGCGACTCGTCATTCGTTCAGCGCCATCCGGCGCCGGATCGAGTCGTTTCCCGCTGGGGCCGATTGGCATTCTAATGCCGCGGACTCGGGAGCGGAACCGGTGCGAGGAGGATGTGCCACGAGGTCTGAACGATCATCGACCGTGCAGGGCGAACGCGCCGTGACGCTGTCGCGCCGGCGATTCATCGGCGGCGGGGCGATGCTGATGGCGGCGACCATGCTCCTGCCCCGGCGCGGCTGGTCGTTCCTTGCGGAGCCGGAGCGAACCGGCGCCAGCGGATCCGGTCCATCGTTCGACTGGCAGGATGGCGATCCGCCGATGCTTCGCACGCTTGCCGCCGCGCTGCCGGGCTTCCAGTGCACGCGTGCCTCCGAATGGGCGCTGCTCACGGATGCGACGCCGTCGGACTCGCGCGGCGCGATCGCGCTGCTGGAGGCGACGACTGCGCAGGTGACCCGCGCCATGGGCGGCATCGGCCTCGAGGCGCGACCGCCCGCGCATCGCCATGTCGCGATCCTCTTCCGACGGCTCGAGTGCTATCGCGGCTTCGCGGCGACGCACGATGGATTCCACGACTCGAATGCCGCCGGCCACTACTCGGCGCATGCGCGCCGCTCGGCGTTCGCCGCGCCGACGCCCTCGCGCGAACTGCGCGAGGCGATCGGCGTTTCAAGGCGTGAACGAGTCGATGCCGCGCATCGTGCCGCCGTGGACGAGGCGATCGACGGACTCCGCCAGACCATGTCGCGATTGACGAGCCACGAGGCGGCGCATCAGGTGCTGGTGGAGCGCGGCATCCATCCGGACCCCTCGCGATGCCCCGCATGGCTTGCGGAAGGGCTCGCGTGTTCCTTCGAGACCGAGCGCTCGATCGGCGCCTTCGGCCCGGACCTCGATGTACCGGCGCGCCGCGAGCGCCTCGAGCGCCTGCTCGCGAAGCAGGCCGAATTGCCGCTGGGCGTGCTCGTGGCGTCGCCGCATCGGCCGTCGCACGGCGGCATCCAGTCGGCGGACTGGTACGCGCAATCGTGGGGACTGGTCGCGTGGCTCCATCGCACGCGAGCGACCGAGTTCGCGGCCTACCTCGGATCGCTTGCGCACGGCAGCGCGCTTCGCGCTGCGGAGCGCCTGGAGTCGTTCGAGCGCTCGTTCGGTCCGGTCACGGCGCTGGAGGCGCCTTGGCGGGCGTACTGGCGAGGGCGCGGCGCCTGATGTCGATGTGCGATGCGAGCGAGACGCCCAGCAGCACGAACAGCCACATGAAGTAGAGCCAGAGCATGAAGATCGGCGCGACGCCGAGCGAGCCGTAGATGCTGCCGCGCGTGGAGAGCAGGTGCATCACATACGCGCCGAGGAAGCGTCGGCCGATTTCCGTGAGCACGGCGGCCGCAAATGCACCCACGATCAGGTCACGCGCCTTGAGCTCGGTGGTCGGCACGACGGTGTAGACGACCCAGAGCAGGAGCCATACGAGCCCGATGCTCACCGTGCTTCGCGCGAGCAGGAGCAGCCAGCTCCATTGCGGGAGCGCGCTGGCGAGCCCCTGGAGCTTCGTGGTCAGCAGCGGAACGGCGGCCAGCAGCAGCGGACCGGCCGTGAGCAGGAACCAGTAGAGGAGGATGCGACGCGTCCACGCACGCGTGAGTCGCGATCGCGCGATCTGATTGAGCGAGTCCTCCACGCCCGCCACGAGCCAGATGGCGGTGAAGAGCACGACCGCCACGCCGACCCATCCGAGCGTGGTGAGATTCACTTCGCCTGCGCGCGCGACGAGCGATCGCACCCACTCGCCCACGGAGACCTGCACGCCGTCGCTCACCACCTCCATGCCGCTGAGACCGAGATTCTCGACGAGATCGCTGACGAACTCCGGGAACTTCTCCGCCATGAGCCCGCGCGCCACGATGGTGGCCACGACGAGCAGGGGAACCATGCCCAGCAGCGTGCGATACGCAAGCGACGCCGCCATCTGCGGAAGGCGATCCTCGCGGATCCGGACCACGAGTTCGATCGCTTCGCGGATCGGCGCGGGCCAGGGGCGTGGAGCCGCTTCGGGCATGGGCTGGAGTGTACGAGCGCGTCGTTGATCGCTGCGGCGCTACTGCGGCGCCGACTCGTCGATCCGCAGGCCGTCGGCGCGCGAAGCGGCGGGATCGCCCTCCACGATCTGCGAGAGGAGCGAGACATGCCCCGGTCGGGGGCTCGAGAACTTCGCGGCGCCGCCGCGCTTGAGCAGCACGCCAAGACTGAAGCAGGCGCACTCCTTGAAGTGGTACTCGTTGCCCGCGGCGCCGCCCTGCACGCTGTCGCCGGCGCCGATGAAGGAGTCTCGCCCGTCCAGGTCGACGAGCGCCGCGATCGCCTGCTGCGCGGCCGCGCCCTGCGAGAGGCCGTCGGCGCGGTAGTGATCGTCGCCGGCGCGGTCGACGAGCACCGCCACGCTCTCGTCCCACGCGGCACCCTGGCCGGCCGCCGTGCGCGAGTAGTAGAGATCGTCGCCCGCATCGTCGAGCAGTGCGCCGAACGCCTGATGCGCCGCGAATCCCTGCGCGTAGCGATCACCTCGGTAGAGATCGCGGCCCGCGCGGTCCGCGAGCACGCCCAGTGCAAAGAAGTAGCCGCCGCCCTGCGAGAACTCGCCGCCCTCGTAGCGGTCGTCGCCGGCGTTGTCGACCAGCAGACCGATGCCGCCCGGGAGATCGCGCCGCATTCCATAGCCGACGCCCTGCGAGAACCCGCGATCCGTGGCGGGCGTGCCGTACGCGCTCGGGGCGCCGCGCACCATGTAGAGATCGTTGCCGGTTCGATCCACGAGCACGCCGATGGCGCGCGGACCTCCCACGCCCTGACAGAGGATTCGGCCCTCGTACTGATCCGCGCCGCCGAGATCCGCGAGCGCGCCGATGCCGAGGAACCCGGCGCCCTGACTCCACGAACGCGAGACATGGATGTCATCTCCCGCGTCGTCGACGAGGATCCCGACGCCAAGCATGCCCGCGCCGGAACTGAGCGTGATGCCTTCGTAGCGATCGTTGCCCGCGAGGTCCCTGATGGAGGAGAAGCCCAGCAATGCGCCCGCGGGACCGACGGGGCCCGTCGAGATGTATCGATCGTTCCCTGCAAGGTCGACGATCGCTCGCGAGCCGTCGACATCGCCGTGCCACTCGTAGACATCGTCGCCGCCCGGATCGAAGACGGCGGCAACCACGCGCATGTCGTATCGATTCGGACCCGGCCCTCCGACCACCACCCATCCGAGAGGCGGAATCGGCATCGCGAAGAGCACCACTCCCTCCACGGCGCCGACGAGGGGCTCGGGAATGTCGTCCGCCTCGAAGGAGCTCCAGTCCCCGGTCACGACCGCATCCGTATCAGCCAGCTCGATCGACTTCCGGAGCTCGATCAGGTCCATGGCCCATGCCGCCTGCGCCACGCGCAGGGCGCACGCGGCGTCATCATCCTTCGGCATCGGCGTGCGCTCCGCGATGTCGAGCAGGCGCAGGCAGTCGGCACGAAGCGCGGTGCGCATTGCCTCGGGATCCTCGGCGCCGGCGAAGATCGGCGCGAGCGCGTCGAGCACCATGCGGTTGCCGCCCCGTGCCAGGTAGTCGAGGTGCATTGCGGCCTGATAGGGGTTTCCGATCTGGGGCGAGCTGCCGTCCTCGTGCTCGGGCGGCTCCAGCTCGAACGCGAGCGTCATGGTGGTCGCCAGCGAACGCGCAGGCCGACTGCCATCCGTCGCAGTCGCAAGACTCTGCACAACTTCCGGCAGCGACCACGGCGCGTCGAAGAGCCGCCGCACGATCGGGATCACGCGTTCGGAAGGCACGCGAGCGCCGGCGCGGCGGAGCTGCGCCTCGATCGCACTGAGCGGCTCCTGAAGCGTGTGCTCCGTGATCGCCCTGCCGAGCGAGGTTGATGGATTCTGCGGTGCGAGCAGCGGTGGCGATGCTGCCAGGAGCGCAACGATCCACAACGAGGGGCCGATGATGGGGCACATGCGGACCAGCCTAGGGCGTGCCGCAGATCATGGGCGCTCGAGCGTCATCCATGCCCCGAGCAGGAACCCGACCAGCACGAGGTAGCCGAGCAGGCCGATCTGCCAACCGAGCGCCATCCTGATCCGATCGCGCGCCAGGCTCATCACCGTTGCAGCGATCGCGATGAGATAGGCAAGCGGATACAGCGTCGATCCCCAGAGGAAACCTGAGGCGGCGATCGAGAGCGAGAGCGGAGCGGGCGTTGCCGGTGGCGGCGCAGCCAGACTCATCACATTGGCGACGAGCAGGATGGGGTAGACAAGGAGCGGCAGCGAGGTGACGCAGATGAGGATGGCGCAGAGAGAGCCCACACCAATGATTCGGCCGATGGTCCGACCGACTTGAGGGCGGTTGCCGATCCCGGTCCTGCCGCCGATTGGAAGCAGGCTCGAGCTGACGCAGATCGGCAGCAGGTCTGCCCCAGGGTCGAATCGCCGAAGCGGGGCATCACTTCGGGAACCTGCTCAGGTGCTCGTGAATGATGCGGAAGCGTCCGTCCACCATGCGGAGCACACGCGTGCCGCGGCCCTGGATCTTGAATGTGCTGTCCCCCTGCGAGCCTTCCCAGTTGTAGGTGTAGGTCGCGGTGGCGGTGGCGTGATCCGTTGTCATGACGCGGATGTCGGAGAGGTGGAAGCGAGCTCGCTTGACGGTCGGATCGCCGCGCCAGCTCCTCTCGAAAGCGGCGCGGATCGCGGCGCGCCCGACGAAATCACCGTCGTTGAAGCGGAAGAAGGCATGCTCGTCGATCATCTCCTCGATGAGGCCGAAGTCCTCCTGCTCGGCGATCGCCTCGAAGCGATGCAGGAACTCGATCACGGATTCTGCGGAGATTGCGTCCTGCATGGTTGACGGATCTCCAATCGTATCTGGAGGGGCGGCGAAGGCGCGTCCGCAGACGGCGTCCGATTGAGTTGAGTGCGTTGCCGGCGGGGACCGCCGGCTCGAGCTTCGCACACGAGGGAGCCATGGCTTCAGCCTCGTGCCCGCCTCTGCCAGATGAAGTTGATGGTGATGGTGCGAACGCCAGCACGCTCACAGTTCGAGCGACTCAGAGCGTTGCAGTTCATGGCTGTGGCGGCTTCAGTGCTTCAAGTGGACTGTCGGGGCGGGCAGAGTCGCCTGGCATGGCTGCCATGGTCTGCCGAAGGTTCCGCATGTTGTCGTGGCTTACCTGAATGGCGCCGCGTCGAGGCCTGTCCAGGTCGAGGATGATGTAGACGACCAGTGCGATGAGAAGCACCAGCATGAATGCCGCCAGAGTGACCCGATGCCCGGCAAGCGCCGATGCATAACCGAGTGTCGATGTGGTCAGCACGATGGTCGCGAACATCAGAAGCAGCACGATCTCGGGCACATGCCGGTTCAAGGCGGCAGTCCTTGTGCTGGAAGTGTCAATGAGCTCGTTCAGAGACTGGATGAACTGCCCGCTGGTGACGGGCCGGGGGTCCAGCTCCGCGGCTCTCAGTGCGTGGTTCCACAGTCGTCCCTGCATGGAGTGCGCCTGGTCGAGCAGCGATTGCTGCACGAGGGAAGTCGTGGCGTTCGTGGCGCCTTCCTGAAGGCGCACCTCCAGGTATTCGCGGAGAAGCGCCTGCACATCATTTGACACCTCGACGGGAAGTAGGCGTGCTCGGAGATAGGTGGTGCCGATGGCGTTGGCCTCGGCCACGACCGTCCGGCTGCGATCCTCGAAGCGCTGCAGAGCCGCCGCGAATGTGAAGGCCAGCAGGAGCGCGAGCAGTCCCAGCATCGATACCAGCACGGCGCCGGCTTGCGTGATCGCTTCAGCTCCGCACGCCTGCTTGCGGCGACCACTTCGAAAGCCAACCTCCATCGCAAGCAGCATGCACATGAAGAGGCACACGACGATGAGCACGCTGTCCTGGTTGTACATGTACTCCTTCACTCAGCCGTGGCTCGGGATGGGTGGACGGGATCACTCGGCGGCATTGACGGATGGCCGCGTGACGAGGTTCGAACGCGATGTGGTTCGGGTCGCCCAAGGACGGGTGGCGACGGCTGGGATTGTAGTCGCTGTCCATCCACGCTGCGATCGCGAGACGCAATCCGGCGCGCACTGCGAAACATCGCGGCGGATGCAGAACGGTGATCGACGGTCTCGGACTGGAGCGTCACTTGGCAGGACTGCGTGCCTCGGTCTTCGGATGGCGGCGCTTCACCTCCGCGACCGAACCTGCAATGAGTGCCTCGAGGACCTTGCCGTCGAGATCCGCGAGGCGCTTGAGATACAGGCAGGACCTGGTCATCGTGTGCGGTCCCAGCCTGGTCAGCCGTTCGCGCTGCTTCGTGTCCTCGCAACAGAGGTAGACGACCAACTGCCTGCCGCGGACTGCAAAGCCCGCGAGCGGCGCCTCGCCCGAGTGACCGCTCTCGTACTGATAGGCGTACGAGCCGTAGCCGACGATGCTGGGTCCCCACATCCGTGGTGCCTGCTTCGTGACGCGCTTGCAGATCGCCATGATGGACTTGCAGTCCGCCAACTGATCAGGACTGGCGCGAGATGCCAGGTACTTGTCGATGCTGGCATCGGTGGGCCTCGTCTTGGTCGTGGACCTTGCCCTGGGCGTCGGCTTGGACTTGGACTTGGTCTTGGCCATCGCGCAACTCCTTTTCGGCGAGAGTACCGCGTGTGTGCACTGCCACCTCAAGTGTTCAAGCGGAGCCTCGCGCAGCGAAAGATCGGCCTGGAAGGTGGACGGAAGCTGCGCCCTGCGCGTCGCCGGCGCGGGATGTCCGCAGCAGATCAGACAAGCTTGATCCAGGCGCGAATCAGCTTGACGAACGCCGCTCGCCTGTCCTCGAAGTCATGCTTGTCCTTGAAACAGACCATGGCCCGATCTGGCGCGAGCCATTCCAGCAGGGCAGATGGGTCCTGAACCTTGATCTCCGGCGCATCCTTTGCTCGCACCTTGGCACCGAGGTGAAGGATGACGCCGAACCCTTCCCTTGCTCTGAGATTGACCGTCGCAAAGTACTCCTGAGTGCGGAAGCTGGGAGCGTTCCACTTGACCCCATCACGGATGGAGGAGTCAGCGTCGAGGATCGCGGCTCGCAGCGCCTGAATCTCGAGCTTGAATGGATGCACAAGCGCCTTGAGCAGGGCGTCGACGGCCTCCGTCGTGTCCGCAGGGGAGGTGTGCTTCGGTGTCTTCTTCATGAGCGCTGCGTCTGGGTTCGAGGCAGGGGCAATCCGTCACCGAGCGGACTCACGGGACAGGACGACATGGGTGGCCTTGGCGGTGGCCTGGTGCTTTACGCAGGCGAAGCCGAGTTCTGGAAGATTGACCCCGTCGAGCAGCCTTTCGCCGGAGCCGAGCACGACAGGTGAAATCGCAATGTGCATTTCGTCGATGAGGCGTTGTCGAAGGTATTGCTGAATGACATTCACTCCGCCACCAATCCGCACATCCTTTCCCCCGGCAGCTTCACGAGCGCGCTCCAGCGCGACGGCAGCGCCCTCCGTCACGAAGTGAAAGGTGGTCCCGCCGTCCATCACGAGCGGCGGGCGCGCGTGGTGCGTGAGTACGAATGTGGGAACCCGAAACACGGGCGTCTCGCCCCACCAGCCTCGCCAGCTCTCGTCCGGCCATGGGCCACGCACGGGACCGAACATGTTCCTCCCGAGGATCCAGGCACCGATGTTCTGGAATCCGCGAGCAGCGAAGTCGTCATCGACACCTGTCTCCCCGCCTTCTGCACCAAACAGCTTCTGTTGGACCGTTCGAGTCGGAAGGAGCCATCCGTGAAGCGAAGCGCCTCCAATACCTAGGGGGTTGTTGAGGTCCTGCTTCGGCCCGGCGCCAAAGCCGTCGAGTGAAATGGTGAAGCTCTCCACGCGAATCCTGGACATGATGGCTGCTTGCGGGGCGAGTGAGAAGGACGACTCGGCTCGTGACGGCTTGGCGGTCGGCCGGGCTGCAGAGTCTCACTCCACGGTCACCAGTATCTCGGGGCAGGACCTGCGTCGCCAGTGTACTGGCGGCGCACCAGCAGGCGCGCTGACATGCGGCTCCCGAACCCTCGCTCGCCAAGGGCGTGTCGGCCTGAGTGATGCGTCAGGAAGGTCTACGACCACCGAGCATGCCAGTCCAACCCGGCAGGGAGGTCCTCGGCCGCGAACTCGAAGTGCGCGACGCGCCTGTGCCCTGGATTGGTTGACGCTGATGACGAGTGAAGCAGCAGAGGCTTGAAAACCAGCAAACCGCCTCGCGGCGATGTGCACGCGACTTCGGTGCAGGCGGCCCGGAGCTTCTCGATCTGGGCGGCGTCGAGCTTGCCGAGCCCATGAGTGCGCGGCAACACGCGGACCGGGCCATTGTCCAATCCACAGTCGTCGAGGTGGACGCGGACCGTGACCATCCTGGCGAGGATGGAGGCTGGTGGCTGCACATGGACCACGCCGTCCTTGACCGACCAAGGGCCGAATCCTGGAATGTCGCGACGCGCGGCCACGGCGACGGCCAGATCCTGGTGCCACGGCACTTTCCAGTTAGCGTCTGGCGTCTTGTCGAAGAGGATCGCGCGGGTGACGAAGCAGCGGGGACCAAGCAAGGCCTCTGGGATGTGACGCACGGGGTCACTCGAGGCCAGAGCGCGGGCGGCCTTCGAGATGTCGAGCAGGTTCCGAAGCCCAGCCTTCGCCTCGATGTCCCGGACATCGGAGGAGAGCGCGTCGAGCAACGCGGAGTCGACGACGGGGGGAGTCGTTGCCCAGCCGTCCGACTCGACTTGGCGAGCAGCGAGGTCCAGCGCCAGCTGCGATGCAGTGCGCTTCGGAACAGCGGCCGACACGCCGCCGGTCGCGGGCCTCTGCCGGCTCGAGCGATCGTTCGGTGACGCTGGAGCACTGAGATGTCCACACTCGGGGCAGCGACCACTTGTGCCGAGCATGTAAGCGCAGCGTGGACACCGACCATGCCACCGACGCCAGACTCCGCGAGCGGGACCAGGAATGGTGATCACGCAGAAGGTCAGGCTGGCGAACATGGCGGAATTGACGAGAAAGCCGGGCCACCGCGGTGCGAGCGGCAGAGCGCGAGCGCCACGGGACCTTCCGGGAATCCAGTGAGGGATCGGAATTGCAGGTTCGACGAACCATGCGGCCAGCTCCGCAGCCGGCGACATCGTTGATGGCGAAAGGATTCGCCTGCTCGTCGAGGAAACCGCTCGGAGAGGCCAACCGGAGTCGACCGCATACAGCACATGCGTCGGACGGAATGGGACACTGCAATGCGTGGCGTATGCGGCCGACACCCCGAAGACCTCATCGTTGGCGATGAATGAGCACTGACATGGCCAGTCACCGGGTACAGGCGCGGGCCATGGGAACCGTCCTCCGGAGGTGGCCGTCGTCGTGGTGAGGACCATTCTGGGCGCAGGTCGTGGCACCCAGATCACGCACGCCCACGCCACCGTGTAGGTCGCGACTACGCCGACGGCGATCGAGGCGGCCACTGACAGGATCAATCGTCGACGTGACATGGTCAAGCACGCCCACCTGGCGTTTGGGTCAAGCGGCGCCTTCAGTCGTCCGCTCGAACGGAGGGCTAAACCACGGCATTGCATGCGGCGAGCCGAAGGACAAACTCAGCGATCGGCCTGGCTTCGCCATCCACAACTTCGCTGGGTTCCCGCTCCGTCGGACCTGGCCGCGAGGGACCTCTCCACTCCACAGAGCCCAGGACCACTGGCGCGTGTAAATGACCGCATGGTTCGGCGACATGTGAGCAAGCCTTCTCATCAACTTTCCCTGCGTGTGCCGGGCAGGAGGCCGAGAATGCCGAGAATCAAGCCAAGGGGTCCGAGCACCATCGGCACGAATGCCCAAGACTTGCCGATCCACGAAATGGTCTGCTGACTCGGCTGCTGCCCTCCCGAGCTGCTGATGGCGAAGTACAGCCCCGACGCGAAGCCGAGAAGTGCCGCGCTCCCGACGAAGAACACCACCGTCCAAACGCAAATGAAGATGATTCTCTTGACCATGAGCATGCGAAGGACCGGGCTTCAGCGCAACCAGGCCAGTACCTCGGCTTCGGGTGGAGTCAACTGGGGTACACGCTGAAGTCTTACCTTGCGGCCCGGGTACTTGTCGAAGAGCGCTTGATGAGCGGCCAACGACATTGGCCCGTCTCGCGTGTAGTACTCGGCGACCCACGACAGGAGGAATTGAAGGTTGGCGTCCTGTTCCTGCTTGGACGGGTATTTGTGGGGCTCCCAGGGCCGGTTCAGGCAGTGGGCTGTGCAACGCTCAAGCCCTGGGTTCAGGAAGATGAGGAACGGCTGAAACGGGAACGCGGCCTCGATCAGGTTGCTGTAGCAGCCTTCCAGCACCCAGCGTGCGTGCGTGGTGCAGAACCTCGTGACATCGGCTGCGGCGCGAGCGCTCGATCGCGCCACGGCGGGCTGATCCGGCTCCCAGGCGACCGAGTCGAGATCGAGGACGGCGAGGTTGGCCGACAGAGCCAGCCAGTTCGCCAATGTGGACTTGCCGGAGCCGGAGTTGCCGAGGATCGCAATGCGCATCGTTTCTGATCCCTGGCGGTCCGCTTCAGCTGCGGCGGCGCGCAGCGCCGTCGGCCGCATGCCGCTGTCAAGTCGCTCGTCCAACACTGACGCGACCAACATCCAGCGTCGGGCCTACTTCTTCTTCGCCCCGACACCGGGCACGGCCGCGACTTGCTTCATCCATTTCGCGAGCTGGCGCTCATCGAGGTTGTCCATGGATTTGAGCTCCACGCCCCGCGTGGCCTTGCCCATCGCCACCGGCGTCACCGGGGGGACCGGCTTGAGCGCCGCGCCGTTCACGAACATGAGCTTCACATGGCCGGCGAATGCACCGCAAGAGAAGCACCATCCGTCGCCAACGCCGTAGTAGGACATGCCCCATTTCACGGAGCGCTGCAGGCCGGGAAGCGTCTTGGCCGCAAGAGCATCGACGCGTTCCGCGATGCCGCGCTGCGGCTCGGGCAGACTGGCGATATAGGCGAAGACCGGCTTGTCGCCGACGGCAGCCTTCGCGGGGCTTGCCTTGCCGGTCACCATGGATTCCGGCAGAGTCGTGGCAGCCTTGCCACCTGCCGCCGTGCGCGTGCGCTTGGCTGGCTTCCGGCCTGCGGGTCTGGAGGTCTTGTGTGCCTTGCGGGCGGGCATGGTGATCCCCTCTGTCCCAGGAGTGTGTCGACCAATCCGATTCTTAGCCGCTCGCGCGCCGGTAGTGCATCGCGACCGCGCCGTTGCGGAGCGTCCTCGCCGAGACCAGCTCGAGCCGCCGCGCGCTGAGCAACCCGTCCTGGTACAGGGTTGGGCCGTGGCCGGTGATTCTGGGGTGGACGAGGAACTTGTACTCGTCGATGAGATCCAGCCGGTCCAGCTCGGTCGCGAGCTTGCCGCTACCGAGGAGCACACCGGCCGGGGTCGCGTCCTTGAGCTTCTGTACGCCCGTGCGCAAGTCGCCGACGATGTGGTGGCTGTTGGTCCACGAGTAGTCCTTTCGCGTTGATGACACTAGAAGTGGTTTCAAAACCCTGCATTCGCAAAGTTGCGCCATTGCTGGACTTGCGATATATGGAGCGCCCGAAAGGGGTCTCCAATGGCCAAGGAAGGCTGGGAACTCACGGACGAGCAATGGGCGCGAATCGAGCCGCTTCTGCCCAAGCCGAAGCCGAGCAAGCGCGGTGGGCGGCCTCGCACGGGCAATCGCGCCTGCTTCGAGGGCATCCTCTGGGTGCTGAGGAGCGGCGCTCGATGGAAGGACATGCCCGATCGCTTCCCGTCATCCGCCACCTGCTGGCGTCGACTGCGTGACTGGGAGGAGGCCGATGTCTGGCTCACCATCTGGCGCAAGTTCCTCGGCGATCTCGATGCCGCGGGCCGACTTGACTGGGAGGAGTTCTTCGTCGATGCGAGTTTCGCACCGGCGAAAAGAGGGGGCTCTGCGTCGGCCCCACCAAACGCGGGAAAGGTACGAAGTGGATGGTGGTGGGAAGCGGCGAGGGTCTGCCTGTGGGAGTTCACCTCGACTCGGCCTCGCCGGCAGAGGTGAGCCTGGTGTTCAAGGCGTTGAAGGCGGTCAAAGTGCCAAGGCCGCGCGGCGCGCCACGCACGAACCCGAAGCGCCTGATCGCCGATCGCGGGTACGACTCGGACTTCGTTCGTCGACTGCTGAAGAACCAGCGCACCGATCCGATCATCCCATACCGCCGAAGCGTCAAGCAGCGGCGCTACGACGACGGACGCAAGCTGAGGCGCTACCGCAAGCGCTGGAAGATCGAGAGCCTGATCGCATGGCTCGCGAACTTCCGGCGACTCGTGGTCCGCTACGATCGCAACATCCTGATGTACCGAGGCTTCTTTCATCTTGCGTGCCTCATCATCACGCTACGACAGTTTTGAAACCACTTCTAGGCACCGCGGAGTCGCGGCTGCCGCAACGACGCCAGCCCCTGACGAAGCGCGCGGGTCAACGAGTCAGCGTCGTTGTTGCAATCAATGTCCGTTGGACCCACAGACTCTAGACCAGCGGCACATTCGACAAGTTGGGTCAGTGCCCAGACGGCATCGACGAATGCCTGAATGCCTGCGGGAGGAATCCAAGGTCCCACGGTCACTGTGGGAGACGCGGCAGTGTGGGCAAATGCCTCATGACGTTGCACTTGGAGTGACGCCGAGGCAGCAACGGCGGATGCAAGTGCCGCAGATAGATTCAGTTTGCGCTCCGGAGTCAGCTCTGGTTCTAACTCTGCCACAATCTTGACGAGGCTCACGGTGTTGGCGCTGTCGTCAACGAGTCGGCACGCAGTAAGGACGATGTCAACGTATAGGGCCTGCTTGATATCCGCGAAGAGTCGTGGCGCGCAATCATTGAAGAGAGAGATGTGCTCTGGTGACGAGAATAGGTCACGGAAGTGGGCCCAGCGACAATGAAGCGTCCAGACCTGTTGCCGCACGGAGTCAATGCGCATGTTCCGACGCTCGAATCGGGATGGCATGTTGGGGAGTGCGTGTGCCTAGCGGTTGAGCTGAGCGGCGCGTGCGCCAGTGTATGAGCTTGGCACTTTATCCCTCACGCGTCCCCTCCAGCGAGGTGTTAGGCAGCACTTTCGCCCACGCCAAGATGTTTCGGACACAGGCTACCCACCGCGAACGCCTCAAGCAATGCGCGAGTCCGCGCGTTCGTGACCTCCAAGTATGCGAACCGGTGTCGGCCTCGAAGCGAGGAACCCTTGCCGCCAAAGTGGCGAATCGCAAATGACGAAGCTCCATGCAGGTGATTGTTCAGACGCTGGCGCAGACCTCGCTTTCCACGGACGGTGCGCCCCACGTGAAGAACCGTCCGGGATGGCGAGAAGATGATGTACACGCCGTGCTTGTCGGGCACATCGAGCCGGGCACCAGTAAGTGGGAAAGCAACCGACTTCGCACGAAGTAGCCGAGAGTAGAGCTTCCGAATACGTGTGATCTCACGCGACATCGAGCGCTGCCTAACGACCCAAGCTCAGCGACCCGGCCCACGAGACGCACGGATGGCAACAGTGATGCGTTGGCCGGGTTCGCTGGAGCCAAGGTTAGGCGGCATCTGTGCAACAGTCATTGAGGTGTCATCGGCTGTTCTACGAAAGTCGTGCTGAATCGCTCGCCTGCAATAGCGACGGCCCTGCTTGCAAACGCCGTGATTTCCGACCAGTCGCCCACCTCGCTGTAGAGTGTTTGGTGTCCAGTGTCATCAAAGAGGCCGAGTACCGTGTGCGAGCCCCCGGCAAATAGCTCGGCAGAGACAATGAGACACGGGTCGTCTCCAAAACGCGGGAACACAATGAACAAATAGTGGTACTGCGTTATACCGGCGCTTTGAATGTCGCGAACCAGGACGGCAGAGTGGGTTGGTCCGACGAAGTGGCTGACCGGATTCGCCGCTGTGATTGGTGGCATGTATTGCATATTGCTAAGAGCGCGCTGCCGCCTAACGTTGAGCTCTGCTGCAAAGGCCCCCACGAGGGGGCCGTCGGCCGGACTTTCCGGCCGAGCGGCAGTCTACGGCGTCACCGAACGGTCAGCGGGGGCCTTTGGCAGCAGCAGCGCCATGTTAGTTTGAGTCCGCGGCGCGACGCGTTCGGGATCGGTGCTCAGCAATGGGTCGCGCATCGGGGCACGGTCGGGTCGCCAGCTGACGGTGTGCCTCCACCCCAAGAAGAAGGGACAATCGCGACCCACGCATGTCTGGTCTCGTCAATTGGAACGCGGGTCGTGGAGCGGGCGGCGGTTTATCAAACTAACGCCTGCGTTGTGCCGCACGCGAGTGCGGCCGAGGGCGAACGCCCTCGCTCTGGAGTCTAGCCCGCACTTGCGTGTCGGCACGAACGCTCAGTTGGGCGGGCGGTGTTGGGCGGCGGCGCGCGATGCGCCTCAGGGCCGCCCACGAGTTGTGTAGGCGATGAAGCCCAGGAACGAGAGGTCGGGCCTGCGGCGCACCGCCTTCTTTGCGAAGCGGATCAGCTGCTTGTACCGCTTTACAAGGCACCCTCGCTGCGGCTCGGACGTCATGAAGCCGTACTTCTTGAGCGTCGCGGCGCGATTCTCTTGCGTCAGCACGCCCACGCGGATCTCCAGCTCGTCGCTTAGCTTGCTGCTAAAGGGATGATCGAGCGCGACGAGATGATCGTGGTCGTCGGCGTCGTTGTGCTGGGCCTGAAACTCTGTCGGCATCTTCGCGGCGCGATGCGCGAAGTATTTCGCGAGCCATTCGAAGCCCTCGCGATTGCCCAAGATGAGAAGCTCGGGCACGGCGTACGGCTTGGTGCCCGTTGTCTCGACAAAAAGGCGCTGCCGAAGTATCAGCTCGGCGTTCGCGGGTGCCTCGGGGTAGGGCGGTGTCGACGAGCTCATGGTGAGGACAAGGTAACGCGGAACGGCGGCGACGATGCACGCGATCGCCGCGATCGCTTCCCGGACTGCAAAGGCACTTGCGAGGCTCCGACCAACGCAGAGCTCAGCCGCAAGGGCCGCGACGCGCGGCTCCTCCGCTCTGAGGTCTCCGCTCCCCGAGCGTACCGGACGACGCAGAGTCGGTCCACGCTGAACGACACTCCGCCGCGACCGCTCCGCCCGTGCTGCTCCGAGCCTTGGAAAGCCTGATGCCGCATGACGCGTCATGCGGCCCTTGGCGGCTGAAGCGCCTCGTTGGACCTGCCGCCACTGCCCATCGCGCGCGACCTGCACAACGCCGCAGCACCTCCCACGCACCGCGCGACGCGCTGCCGCCGCGCTCGCTGCGTGCTGTGCCGTCCCGTTGCATGGAACGGGACCTGCCCACCGCGCACCACCTGGTGCCTTCCACCCATTGAACAGCCTTCAAGGATGCGTGCGAGCGCGAAGGGGAGCGCGACAGGCGAGGCCTGCCGCTGAACGACGGAACGCGCTCAAGCCATTCGGCTAGGACCAACTGCGAATGGGCTGGTCGTGTGAAGGCGTGAACGACGCGGGGCAGTCCTCGTTCGGGATTCGCCATGCGCAGGGAGTCAAAGTGGGAATCCCGGATAGTTGACTTCCGGGCCGACTCGTCGATCCATGATTCTCGCGCCGCCCCAGCACTTCGCTGGTCAGTCTAACTCCGAAGGCTGTGTGCCGCGCCGCGGAGCGCGAGCCGACGCTGCCGCGCCACTGGCGGCCAGTCACGCCGACACGGCGCCGCCATCATGACCGCAGGCATGCGGGGGCTGTGCGGATCAGAGCAGACTACGATGCGCCGATGCCGCGCCGCTCGAGACGAACCCATTCATTCACCGACGATCAGCGCGGACCGCGACTGCAGCGCGTGCTCGCGGATGCGGGCATTGCCAGCCGGCGCCGATGCGAGGAGCTCATCCTGGAGGGTGCCGTCAGCGTCAACGGCGAGATCATCGACGCGCTCCCGGCGTGGGTCGACCCGTCGCAGGACCGCATCCTTGTCTCGGGTCGTCTGCTGCCGCGGCGCGGATCGAATCTCTACGTGATGCTCTACAAGCCCAAGGGCTTCGTCTCGACCAACGACGATCCGGAAGGGCGACCGCGAGCGATCGACCTGGTCAGGCACCCGAGCGGGGCAAGGCTCTATCCCGTCGGCCGCCTCGACATCGACTCGAGCGGCCTGCTGCTTCTCACCAACGACGGTGAACTCACGAATCGACTCACGCATCCGCGCTACGAGATGCACAAGGTCTATGAGGTCACCGTGGGCGGCACCGTGCCCGATGGCGACCTTCAGCATCTGGAAAGCGTCGTCGATCAGCCCGGACCGCGCGCCGCATCGGGCCCGGAGACCGAGCGATCGTCGCTGCAGATCATCAAGCGAGACCGCACGCGCACCATGCTGCGCATGCAGCTCACGGAAGGTCGCAATCGCCAGATCCGGCTGGTGCTCCAGCGCCTCGGTCACCCGGTGAAGAAGCTGCGTCGCGTGCAGATGGGGCCGCTGCGCCTTCGCGGGCTCGCGATCGGTGAGTGGCGGGAGCTCACGGCTGCCGAACTCGGCGAGCTTCGGCGCGAGGCGTTCCGATCGCCCGCCGAGCGCAGGAAGAGTGCCGCCCGCAAGGGCGCGGCGCCGCATGAGGGCTCGCGTTCCCACGGCACATCGCGTGCTTCTGGATCGCCGCGTTCACACGGCACCTCGAGTGCTTCCGGATCGCCGCGTTCGCACGGAACCTCGCGTGCTTCCGGATCGCCGCGTTCGCACGGCACATTGCGTGCTTCCGGATCGCCGCGTTCGCACGGAACCTCGCGTGCTTCCGGATCGCCGCGTTCACACGGCACGGAACGCTCAGGCGCACCGGGGCGCCAGCGTTGGACACCCCAGGCTCGCGGTGACGCACGACGCTCCGCGCCTAGCGCTACACGCCGCGCGTCCCGGGGTCCCAGATGAACTTGTGCATCTGGAGCTGAAGGCGCACGGCGAGCCGATCCTCCAGGATCCACTCCGCCAGCGTCCGGGGCGAGAGCCCCGCATGCCCCCTGATCTCGCGCCCGGCGGCCTGCGGGAACACCGGACTCATGAGCACGCCCGCGCAGCGCTCGCGGAGTGAGTGCTCGACCATGACGCGCTTTGCCCACTCATAGTCCGGGCGATCGCCGATCACGAACTTGATCTCGTCATGCTCGCGCAGGTGATCCAGGTTCGACCAGAGGTTGCGCGCACACTCACCACTGCCGGGAGTCTTGAGATCCAGGATGCGGATCGACCTTGGGTCGCACGACGAGATGTCGATCGCCCCCGAGGTCTCGATGAGCACCGTGCGCCCGGCGTCCGCGAGGCTGCGGATCAGAGTGTGCACGCCCGACTGGGCGAGCGGCTCACCACCGGTGATCTCCACGAGCGGGCACTCGATGGCCAGCACCTCGCGCACGAGCTCGTCGATCGGCCGTGAGCGTCCCTCGCGGAATGCGTACTCAGTGTCGCAATACGAGCACCGCAGCGGGCAACCCGCCAGGCGCACGAACACGCAAGGCAGGCCCGCCCGCGTGCTCTCGCCCTGGATCGAGTGGAAGACCTCGTTGACGCGAAGCGTGTCTCGATCCACGGGCGACTCGGAATGCCCAGAAGAGGACTCGAACCTCCAAGGGATTGCTCCCACCAGCACCTCAAGCTGGCGCGTCTGCCAGTTCCGCCACCTGGGCGTGCGAAGAGGTGGGAAGTATAGCGGCGGCCGCGAGGACTTGCGTCCGCGCGGCCGCCGCGAAGTTACGACCTCTCGAGATTGAACTCAGCTCCAGTTGCCCAGGAGGACTCCGAGATCGTTGCCGTCGACCACGCCGTCGCCATTGAAGTCGGCGGAGCACGCGGGGCAGGCGCCCCACTGCCCGAGCAGCGTGCCGAGATCGTTGCCGTCGACGACGCCGTCGCCGTTCAGGTCCCCAAGGAGCACGGCGGTGCAGGAGATGCCGCGGACGAGGACATCATCCACGGCGACCTCGACGAGCGACTGCGGATCGAGATCCTGCGCACGGAACCGAACGCGCATGGTGCTCGTCAGCGGAACGAAGTCCTTCAGTCGCCATGAGTACTGGACCCATGAGGTGGTGCTGTTATTGATGTTCTGCATCAACACCCAGGTGGTGCCGCCGTTGTTCGACACCTGGACCGGCATGATGTCGGTGTTCGGGTTCGCACCCTTGTCGTTGCTGTACCAGACCCATGCGGTGAAGTAGGCATCATCGACATCGCTGGCATCGAACACCGGCGACATGAGCGTGGTGATGCCGTTGTCGAGGTCGGCCTCGCCGAGACCTCCGCCGGGAGTTCCCTGACCCGTGAACGCGCACAGCACGCCGGGGGCGGGCGTGTGATCGTTCTCCGGCTGCGCGGCAGTGCCGATCGGATCGGCCCGCAGCCACTGGCCTGCGGTGGCGGTATCGCCGGTCACGCCGTAGGACCAGCCCTTGTTCGTCTCGAAGTCGTCCTCGAAGACGGTGCCTTGTGCTGCGGCAATCGGCAGGCTGTAGACGCTGGCAGGAGCCGATGTCGGGTTCGTTGCCGTGCCTCCGCCCTGAATGCCGGACTGCACATAGAACTGGATCGTGCCGGGGCAGGCGCCTGCCGGCAGAACGGCCGTGTACTCATTCGCCGCACCCTGCGTCATGGGTGTGGCAGTGAAGTTGCCGCTTGAGCCGATGCGCCAGAAGAGCGTGCCCGTGCCGGGCGTGGGCGACGAGCCGAGCGCCTGGACATGCACCGGGAACGAGGTCCCGCCCGACGGGGACGACAGCAGCGGCAGTCCGCTCGGGTAGGTGAACTTCACCGGCGCCAGCGCCGGTCCGGGCATGTTGTGCACGGTGAACGCCGCGTTGATCTTCGCGTAGTCCGGCGTGCCGTCGGTGATGTCGCCGTTGTCGTCATTGAGCGTCAGGAAGTCGACGGTGATCGACGGCGTGATGCTCGACGAACCGACATGCAGCAGCACCGAGTTCACCACGAGCGCCGCGAGCCGTTCGCGATAGTCGACCGGGTAATCGAGCTGGAGCAGTCCGCGGAGATCCCAGATGCAGCCCGAGATCAGCTGGCCGCACGCGTGGATGGCCGAGCCGCAGCTCGAGCAGCCGCTCGTCTGGTACAGACAGTTGTTGCTCGCATTGCGAATGCCGTTGCTGCAGTTGCTGTTGAAGCCGTAACCGAGCACGCTCTCGTTCGTGACGAGGACCGCGAGGCAGTCCGACATGCCCTCGCCGTAGGCGCCCTGGCCCGAGCCGCCCTTCGCCACCATGTTGTGGCCGAACTCATGGTGCACGACGCTGGCGAACGCGGTGTTCGCGCAGCCGCCGCCGGAGAGATAGAAGTTGATGGTGCTGTTGCTGTAGAAGGCGTTGCAGCTGTTCGCGATGTTCACATTGACCGGGAAGGCCGTCTGCGTGGCGATCGTCGGGTACGCCGGATTCGCCAGCATGATCCAGTCGCGGGAGAGGTTGGCGTGCAGGTACGCGTTCACCTGGGCGCGATCCTGCTCCGTGAGGTTCTGCTGATTGTGCAAGAAGTTCGTGGAGCCGCCGCTTGGAATGGCCGTCTGGAGCGAGAGGTCGCCACCGGATTCCGAGGCGACGGCGAAGTAGATGCCGGCGATGGTGGAGGTCACCGTGAGCGGCGTGCCGTTGGGCCAGGGAATCACGAAGTTGCCGTTGGCGTCGGCGAAATGCGTGCCGGCCGAGGAAGTGAGCTTCGCGTACGGCATGGCGAACGGAACCTCGGGCGAGCAGATGTCGGCCTTGGTTCCCTGCGTCGCGTTGAGCGAGACGGATCCGCTGACATCGGCGTGATAGATGAGGCTCTCCTGGTAGAGGATGCTGCCGTCGGCGGCATCCACCACATAGAGCATGTTCATGTAGTTCGCGGGATCGAGATGCGAGCCGCCCACGGCCTCGAAGCGAATGGCCAGGCGCGGCGCCGGAGTCTCGTCATCGATGCCTGCCCAGATGACCCACTCCGCGGGGGTGAGCACCGGAGGCGCACGGAACTGGTTGAGCGCCACGCGCGTGTAGATCGCCGGGTTGGGCACGCCGAGCCGCCTGGTGTCGATCGCGCCTTCGAGCGAGCTCACATCGCGCAGCGTGCTTGATGCAAGGACCATGGGGAAGCCCGGCTCGTTGCGCACCAGCCCCATCAGGTGCGCGCGGAAGACGGGAATGCCGCTCATCTGCTGCGAGTAGTAGAGGCCGGTGAAGACGAAGCTGTCGCTCGCTGCGTCGTACATGATCGGCACGACATGGCGACCATCCTCGAACGGCCCGATCGGAACGAGCTGCGACGGCGGAACTCCCCAGATTCCGCTGTGCACATTCACGAACTGCTGCACGCTGTCGATCGGCGTGGCGCCGGTCGAGAACGCGCGTCCCCAGACGCGTTCGACCTGCGTGCCGATCTCGGTGAACCCGGTGCCTGGATTCGCGTCGAGAAACGCATTGCGCGCGTCCGTGATCGGCTGCGGGATCATCGGCGCGACCTGCGCGAACGATGCGGAACAAGCAGCCAGGAGCGATGCGAGGAAGAGAAGTGGTCGTGTCATTACCTGTCTCGTGGGGAGAGATGAGGGGAGGATCGTCGCGGGTCTCACGCGACGACAGGGACGATTGCCCGATTGTCCACGAATCTCGCGGCGGAGCAAGTTCGGGCTCGGGATTTACCGGGCTTTGAGGCCAACGGTGTCCATCAAGGTCCGCATCGCACGCGCTCGCTACGCTCGTGCCCAATGAGCGAACGCCGATCGCGCAGTCCCGAGATCGAGAATCGCAAGGCACGGCACGATTTCAGCATTTCGGACACGCTGGAGGTCGGGCTCAAGCTCCTGGGCAGCGAAGTGAAGTCGTTGCGCGAGGGCAAGGCGAGTCTCGCGGAGGGATTCGTGATGGCGCGCGAGGAGCCTCCGAGTCTCGAGCTGCACCGCGTGCACATCGACGAGTACGCGCCGGCCGGCGCGGCGCGGCAGCATCCGCCGCTGCGGACGCGCGTGCTGCTGGCCCATGCGCGAGAGATTCGGCGGCTCGCCCAGTCGATGAAAACAAAGGGCGTTTCGCTGGTCCCGCTGAAGATCTACTTCAAGGAGGGCCGCGCCAAGCTGCTCCTGGGTGTGGGACACGGTCGCAAGCACGGGGACAAGCGAGCCGCGATCGCCGACCGCGAGATGAAGCGAGACATGGATCGCGCGATGTCCAGGCGTCGCGGGTGAGCGCGGGGCGCGCCTGCGCTTGAGCGCGGGGCGCGCCTGCGGGCGAGCGCGGCAGCGCGTCAGCGAGGGCTCGGCACCGCGATGGTCTGGCCGTGCTCGTGATCGCGCGAGCCATCGATGCATTCGGCGATGACATCCGCGACCACTTCGGGACGCAGCGCCTTCTCGCGCGGGAGCTGCTGCTCCGGGAAGTTCTTGCGCAGCAGCGGCGTCTCGACCGCGCCCGGATTCACGCAGAAGGCGCGGACTCCGATCGATCGACCTTCGCGGGCGCAGGAGCGGGTGAAGCTGTCCAGCGCCGACTTGCTCGCGGCGTAGGCAAAGAAACCCGGAAAGGGATCCGTCGTCCCGATCGTCGAGACATTCACGACGCAGCCGGATCGCTGCCGCCGGAAGATCGGCCAGGCGCGGACGATGAGGAACGCGGGACCGAAGGCATTGATGAAGAACGCCTCCTCCAGGACCTCCTTCGTCGTGCGCTCGATTGGAGCGAGCGGCGCGACGCCGGCGCAGTTGACGAGCACATCGATTCGGCCGAATCGCTCCATCGTCTCGTCCACCACCCGCGCCGCCTGATCCGCCTCCGAGATGTCCGCGACGACGATCATCGCGTCGGCGCCGTGCGCCTTCGCGGTGTCGAGCGCGTCGAGCAGCTTGGCTTCGGTGCGACCGACGAGCACGAGCCGATGACCTCGATCGGCGAGTCGCTCGGCGAGCGCGCGGCCGATTCCGCTGCCGGCGCCGGTGATGATCGAGACGAGCCCCGAGCCGTTGGCGCGTCGTTCCGTCGAGGGGGCCATCGAGTCCATGCCTCCGTGTTCGTCAGAATCGGCCGAGCAGACGCATCACATCGTTGTACGACGCGACGAGGAAGACGCCGACGATCAGGAAGAGGCCGACGAGCGTCGCCGCGTTCTGGAACGCCACGGACGGAGGCCGGCCGCGGAACTTCTCGTACAGGAGGAAGAGGAAGAGCCCTCCGTCCACGATCGGAAGCGGCAGGAAGTTCAGCACCGCCAGATTCACACTGATCATGGCGAGGAAGAAGAGCAGGTACATGAATCCGCGATCGGCGACGCGCGAGCCGATGTGCACGATTCCCACCGGACCATGCAGTTCGCGCACCGCCACGGTGCCGCGGAAGAGGCGATCGAGCGTGAGGTAGGTCAGCAGCACCATGCGCCAGGTCTGACGGAATCCCATCGAGATCGCGCGGATCGGATTGCCGTCCGCGGTGAGCACCTCGTCCAGCGGATCGAAGAGATTGACCACGAAGCGCGGCGACCAGCCGAGCGCAAGCACCTCCTGCGCTTGAATGGGAGTGGCGATCAGTTCGAGCGCTCTTCGGCTCGCGTCGGCGGTGGGGGAGGTCACCTCGATCGGGATAGCGATGCCGGCCGCGCCGCTCGCGACGCCGTCGCGCAGTGCCGCGTCGAGCAGCCTTCGCACATCCGACCAGTCGGACACCGGCGCCCCATTCAGGCGATCGATGCGCGAGAGCGGGAGCAGCGTCAGGGACGATGCAGGAAGGTCCGCGCTCAGAACGCCGGCCAGGAGCGGTTCACCCAGCGCGGGCGTGAGCGAGATGCCGAGGCGCTGCGGTCGATCGCCGACGAACTCCGCGTCCGCGATGGTCGCCGTGACCTCGACGGTCTGGCCGTCGCGGAGGACCCGGAGGGGAAGGGGACCTGCGCCCCGCTCGCGCACGAGCGTGACGAGCGCCCTGGCGGACGGCCCGGGAAGATCGCCCGCCTTGAGGATGACATCGCCTTCGCGCAGCACGCCTTCGTTCGGATGGCCGCGCTCGATGCCGGCGATCTCGACGAGCGGCGTGAGCCCGAGCAGATGCGCATCGCGCGATGGGCTGCCCGGCGGCTCGGCTTCATCGCGGCGCGGCACGAGCAGCTCGGGCGTGGTGCCGATGGGAATCTCGATCTGGGTGTCGCCGGTGGGGGATTGCCACCGGGTGACCAGTGACGCGCCGTTGGACGCTCGTGCCGCCAGGATCAGATCATCGCCGAGCAGCGCGGGCCTTCCATCGATCGAGAGCAGCGTCCAACCGGGGCCGATTCCCGTGTCGCCAAGGCCCCTCACCTCGAGCGCGCGGCGCACATCAGTCTCCGCGCGAGGATCGGTGGTGATGGTGCAGTTGAGCGCGGGAATCACGCCGAGCGTGCGCACGCCGCCGAACGGATCGGGGCGTGCCTCGGCGCGGAAGCGAAGCGGCTCGTCGACGCCGGGTCGCGAGACCACGAGGTCCATCGCATCGCCGGGGCGGCTCATGGCTGCCGCGATGCGCACATCGGCGAAGGTCAGCATCGGCGTCCCGTCGATCGAGACGATGCGGTCGCCCGCGCGAAGGCCCGGCGCCGAGGCGTCAGGCGCGAGCGGCACGGCCTGGGCCGCGGCTCCGCTCGCGGGCAGCACGCCCATGACCGGCGCCTCGAAGCGAACGCCCACCATGAACGCGACGATGAAGAGCGCCACCGCAAGGATCAGGTTCGCGATCACGCCCGCGGACACCACGATCATGCGCTTGCCGACCGGAGTCCGCTGATAGCTGCGCGGATCGTCCGAGCGGGCGGAGGGATCCATGTCGTCCTGTCCAAGCATGCCGACGAAGCCGCCGATGGGAAGCAGTCGCAGCGAGTACTCGGTTTCGCCCACGCCGTGCTGGCGAAGCTCCGCATCGCTCATGCGCGCCACGGGTTTGCCGAAGCGGGCGATCGCGATGCGCTCCGTGCTGCGGAGGCGAACGCCCAGGCCCGGCCGGTAGGCGACGACCACGGGTCCCATGCCGATCGCGAAGGCGTGCACGCGAATGCCGGCCCAGCGCGCCGCGAGGAAGTGGCCGAGCTCATGCAGCGCAATCAGCACGCAGAAGCCCAGGATGATGAGCAGCAGGTTGCCGCCGGCGCTCAGCGCGTCCATGTCGCGGCCTCCGGTGCGCCTTCGGCGTGCGCGGCGGCGCGCTCGCGCACGAAGTCGCGCGCCGCCGCGTCGGCGGCGATCACATCGTCCATCGACCGGACGGGAACGGCCGGAATCGAATCAAGCGCGTCGCGGACCAGCGAGGCGATCCGTCCGAAGCGGATCGAGCCGCCCAGGTACGCGGTCACGGCAATCTCGTTCGCCGCGTTGAGGATCGCGCCGGCGGTGCCGCCTTCGCGCACCACGCGATGCGCGAGGCTGATCGCCGGGAATCGCACCGGGTCGATGGGCTCGAAGACGAGCGTGCGCATCGCCTCGAAGTCGAGGATCGGCGTGGCGCCGGGCGAGCGATCGGGCCAGGTCAGCGCGTACTGGATGGGCAGCCGCATGTCCGGCGGCGAGAGCTGCGCCAGCACGGAGCGGTCGTCGAACTCCACGAATCCATGCACGATCGACTGCGGATGGATGATCGCCTCGATGCGTTCCGCGGGCAGCCCGAAGAGCCAGTGCGCCTCGATCACCTCGAGCGCCTTGTTCATCATCGTGGCGCTGTCGATGGTGTTCTTCGCGCCCATCGACCAGGTGGGATGACGCAGCGCGTCCTCGACGGGGGCGTGCTCCATGCGCTCAAGCGGCCAGGTGCGGAACGGGCCGCCGCTCGCCGTGAGCACGATGCGCCGGATCCGGCGCGGTGGGTGTGCGGACGCGGCAGCGGATTCGGCACCCGGCAGGCACTGCGCAATGGCACTGTGCTCGCTGTCGACGGGAAGCAGCGTGGTGCCATGACGACGCGCGGCGGCCATGACGAGCTCACCCGCCGCGACCAGCGTCTCCTTGTTCGCGAGTGCAACGGTGCAGCCGCGCTCGATCGCCAGCATCGTCGGGGCCACGCCCGCGAAGCCGACCATGGCGGCCATGACCATGTCGCCGGGCCGAGCGATGGCGTCGATGAGATCGCGCGCTGCGTCCGGGCCGCTGAAATGATGCACACCGGCCGGAACATCAAGCGCTGCGCCGCCATCCGCAAGCGCGACGCCCTCGACACCGAACTCGCGCGCAATGCGCGAAAGCTCCGTTGCGTTCCTCGCGGAAGCGACGCCCGCCACGCGGTACTCCGGTCCGCCCGACGCGCGAAGGTGACGCACCACATCAAGCGTGCTGCGCCCGATCGAACCGGTCGCGCCGAGCAGGATCAATCGTCGTTCGGTTCGAGGCGCTGGCATCGTGTGGGAGTGTCAGCGATCGTCGTACTTCACGGGTCCGCCGAGCTTGCGCACGGCGCGTCCGTAGAGTCCGCGCGGCCTGGGTGCGGAGGGGGGTGGACTGGGAGCAGGCGCCGATGGCGCCGCGGCTGGTGCGCCGCCGCCATTTGGTGCGCCGCCGCCATTGGGCGCGCCGCCGCCATTGGGCGCGCCGCCCGATGCGCCGCCCGCACTCGATCCTTCGGGGCGCGCGCCGTCGCCCCTGCCACCACCTCGACCGCGTCGTCGTCGTCGTCGTTTCTTGCCCCCGCCTTCGCCGGGAGCGCCGTTGCCGCCGCCCGCTGCGTCGTTGATCTCTCGCGCGGGGGATGCTGCCCGTGCGTCGGATCGTGGAGCATCGCCGGAGGGTGCCGCGCCATTCGGGCCGCCGCGCGGCTCGCCGCCACCGCCACCGCCGCCGCCGCCCTTGCCGCGTCGACCGCGTCGTCGGCGTCGTCGTTTGCGGCCGCCGCCGGCACTTCCTTCACCGTCGCCCCCCGGTCCGTCCGCGGCAGGCGATCCATCATCGTTCGGCGACTGGTCGTCCGTATCGATCGGCTCGAGTTCGGCTTCCGGCGGCGCCTGATCCGGCGCGAAGATCCTCTGCGCGATCGAGACCCAGGCGGGCGCGAGCAGGGACATGTGGCTCTTCGCATCGAGCGGCAGCTCCGTCGTCTCCCGCTCGCGCAGTGCGATGAGCAGGTCCTTGCTGCTGACGCCGTACTCCTTTGCGAGAAGGTGCACTCGGCGCGGCTCCATCACGATCGGTGGCGCGACCGGGCGCGCGGCGCGCGGTGCGGGCGCGCCGGCGGGCCGTCCCGCATTCGGCTTCGCGGGTCTGTCGGCCGGCGCCTGGCGCGGTGCCGGCGGCGCGCTGGCGCCGCGAGCGTCCGAGTCCTTGCCGCCTCGGCCGCGTCGACCGCGGCGGCGCTTCTTTCGTCGGCCCTCATCCGCACCGCCCTCGTCGGCTGCACCTGGTGCCTCGCGCTCCGGCGAGCGTTCCTGCGCGTCGGCATCCGCCTGCCTCGCGGCGGCGCGAGCCTTTTCCCGCTCGCGGGCCTCCTCCAGTGCGCTGGGCTCGTCCTCACGAATATCGGGGAGGTCGTCGAAGCCTCCTGCGAGTGCAATGGCCGCCGCGTCCGCCGGCGCAGGGCGTCGGCGTCGTCGGCGCCGGCGCGACTCGCCGGGCATTGCCGCGTCGGCTCCGTCGCCGGACTCGTCGTCGATGATCGGCTCCAGCGGCAGCGACTCGAGCGCGGGCGCTGCGGGCGCGCCGAGCCGGCCGATCTCGACATCCGCACCGCGCTCGTCATATCCGTAGAGGTCCACGCGATCGATGGGAAGCGCCTCGCTGATGCGCACATCCACGCGCTTGCCGCTGCGTCGCTCGATCTCGAAGAGGCGGTCGCGCTTGGCCGACAGGAGCACGCTGGCCACCTTCACGGAACAGACCATCTCCACGCGATGCACGCGCGAGTGGCCCAGCAGGGACTGCACATCGCGCAGCGCCTCGGACGCGGTCGAGTCCGGGATCTTCACATCCCCGAGACCCTCGCAGTGCGGGCAGGCCATGAAGTGCATCTTCTGCACGCTCGGCCGCATGCGCTGCCGCGTCAGTTCCACGAGCCCGAAGTCGCTCACGGGAAGCACCGTGGTCCGCGCCCGATCGCGCTTGAGATTCTCGCGGAATCGATCCTCGATGTCGCGCCGATGCCGTGCATGGCGCATGTCGATGAGATCGCAGACGACCAGGCCGCCGAGGTCCCGCAGCCGAAGCTGCCGGCAGATCTCGTCAACGGCCTCCTTGTTCGTGTTGTAGGCATTCGTCTCGCTGTCGCGCGCCGAGCGGCTCTTGCCGCTGTTGACATCGATCGAGACCATGGCCTCGGTCTGGTCGAAGACGAGTGCGCCGCCGCTGGGAAGCGGCACTTCACGTGAATAGATCGACCGCACCTGCGGCTCGATGCCGAAGGCGTGGAAGATCGGCGCGGTGGCGTCGTAGAAGCGGATCTGGGGCGGATCCTTGGGGTACGCAACCTCGAGGAAGAGGCTGGCGCGGTCGAACGCGCTCACGCTGTCGACGACGATGGTGTGCACGGAATCGTCCACCACATCGCGAATGGTGCGCACGAGCAGATCGCTCTCGGTGTAGAGCTCGCACGGCGCGCCGCTGCGCTCCATGCGCTTCTCCATCGCCTGCCAGAGCCGCGTGAGGTACGCCGCGTCGCGCTGCAGCTCGGTGCGGCTGCGATCGAAGCCGGCGGTGCGCAGGATGAATCCGAAGCCCTCCGGGAGTTCGAGCGAGTCCAGGATCTGGCGCATGGCGCGCCGCTGCGCCTCGTCCTCCACCTTGCGCGAGACGCCCACATTGTCCATGTCCGGCATCATCACGAGCAGGCGCCCGGGAATGCTCAGGTAGCTCGTGAGCGTCGGCCCCTTGGTGCCGAGGCCCTCCTTGATGACCTGAACCAGGATCTCCTGGCCTCGACGCAGCGCCTCCTGGATCGGCGGGCGATCGCGACGCGGCGTCTTGCGCCCCACCTTCTCCGTGCGATCCGCGCCGGGGAAGTAGCGCGGATGGAGGTCGCTCACATGCAGGAAGCCGTTCTGGCTCTCCCCGAAGTCGACGAATGCCGCCTGGATTGCGGGCTCCACATTCGTCACGCGACCCTTGTAGATGTTCCCGACATTGGTGGCGGTGGCCACGCGCTCGCCGAAGAACGATTCGAGCCGACCCTTGCGCACCAGTGCGATCCGGCACTCGTCGCCCGCGACATCGCTGACGAGCATCACGGTATCGGGCGTGCGTGCGGCTTCGCGCGCCTCGCGGCGCGGTTCCTGCACGGCGATCGGTGCGGCAGACTCGGCGGTGGACTCTGCGTCGCCGCCGTCCAGCGCGAACTCCGTCGGCACCTCCGAGAGGAACGACGGCTCCTCCTGCTCGGAACCGAGGCGCGACGCCGCCTCCGTCCTTGGATCAGGCGTGCCCAGCGCGCCGGCGTCGTCGAGTTCCGACGCGAGCGGGATGTGATCCGCTTGCACCGCCTCGGCGTCGACGACGAGCGTCTCGCCGTCAAGCGCACGGAAGGAATCCTCGCCGGCGTGCAACGGCTCCTCGGGAATGAGGCGCTCCGCCGGAATCATGATCTCGTTCGGAAGCATCGACTCCGGCGCGCTCGCCTCCTCATCACCGGGCGTTCCCGGAACGGGCGATGGATCCGAGTCCTCCGAGTGCGTCTGCCACACCGCTTCCGGCGGTGGGAAGCCATTCGAGTCGCGCGCCGTAGGGCCCTCGTCGGGCTCGCGCGCTGTCCAGTCCTGCGTTCGTTCTTCTGCCACGATCAACCTTCTGCCGCGTGTACGCGGCGGTTCGTGGCAAATCAGCGTGGACTAGTCGATCGACCACTCCCGCGGTGCGCGCGTCGGCACGGGCGCATGATCGATGCGCTCCGTGGCGATGGTGATTGCGCGATGGCGCTGGGAGATTGGTGTGACGAGCACGGTGATTTGCCGTGGGCTCCAGCGATGCGGCCGACCATCTCGCAGCGTGCGGGGCCGGCCCGCGAATCGCGGGCCCGAGTGTTCCAGAATGGGCGCCCCACCTCGGGACGCCGCCTTGGCTCCATGTTCCGGTGACCTACGCGACATGCCAGCCGCCGAAGGTCTCCGGATCGATTCTCCTGAGCTCGTCGCGCAGAAAAGTCTGTATCTGCCGCTCCGAGTCGAACGAGCCGGCCTTGCGGGCGACCCGTTCGCAATGTTCCATTTCGACCAGCCGGACCACCCGCTTCACGAGCGGGATCTGGGCTGGAACCATCGAGAGTCTACGCAAGCCCATGCCGACGAGCAACATCGTGAATTCGGGGTCGCCGGCGATCTCACCGCACAGGCTCACCTCGATGTTGGCGTGGCGCGCCGCACGGATGACATTCTTGATCAGGTGCAGCACGGCGGGGCTGGCCGCCGTGTAGAGCCCGGCCACTCGCTCGTTCCCGCGATCGACCGCCAGCGTGTATTGCACCAGATCGTTGGTGCCGATCGAGAAGAAGTCGCTCTCGGCCGCGAAGACGCGGGCCATGAGCGCCGCCGAAGGCACCTCCACCATCATGCCGATCTTGACGCCGGAGTCGAACGGAACGCCCTCCTCGGCAAGCTCCTCGCAGACATCCGCGAGGATCATCTTCGCCTGCCGCAGCTCCATGAGCGTGGAGACGAGCGGGAACATGATCTTCACCGGTCCGTGGATGCTCGCACGCATGATGGCGCGGAGCTGCGTCTTGAACAGCGGTTGATTCAGCAGGCAGTAGCGGATGCTGCGAAGACCGAGGAAGGGATTGCGTTCCGGTTCTTCAAGCGCCTCCTGCGTGTACTTGTCGGCGCCGAGATCGAGCGTGCGGATGGTGACCGGTCGACCGGCCAGCAACTCGATGGTGCGACGGTAGACCTGGTACTGCGCTTCCTCGTCGGGCGGATCGCGCCGCGTGAGGTAGAGGAACTCGGTGCGGAACAGCCCCACCCCGTCGCCGCCGTCGGCGAGCACGGACTCCACCTCCTCGGGGAACTCGATGTTTCCCATGAGCGAGATGCGCGTGCCGTCGCGCGTGACCGCCTCGAGCGAGGACTCCTCCTGCACCTGCTTGCGGCGCTTGGCGCCCCGCTCGGCACGGCCGCGGTACTCCTCGAGCAGGCGCTCGTCGGGACGCACGATGAGCACGCCCGAGTCGCCGTCGACCAGCACCAGATCGCCATCCTCGATGTCCTCGGTGGCTCGCTGGCAGCCGACCACGGCGGGAAGCCCCAGCGCGCGGGCCACGATCGAGGTGTGACCCGTCTGGCCGCCCGCATCGGTCGCGATGGCGATCACCTTCGTTCGATCGAGGCTTGCCGTCTGGCTCGGCGTCAGCTCGTGCGCAATGATGACCGCCGGCTCCTTCAGGTTCGCGAGCCTGCTCTGGGTCTCGCCCATCAGCTTGCCGAGCACGCGACGCTCGAGATCCACCACATCGTTCGCCTTCTGCTCGAAGACCTCGCTGCCGAGCTGCTTGAACTGGTTCGCGAGCGCGTGGAACTGGTCGGCGACGGACTGTTCCGCGTTCACCCGTTCCGTCCGGATGCGGCCGCGGATGATGTCCAGCAGCGAACGATCCCGCAGCAGCCCCAGATGAAAACCGAAGATCTTGGCGGGCTCCGCGCCGAGTTCGCGCTCGGTGCGATCCCGAAGTTGACCGAGCTCGGCACTGGCCGCGTCGAGCGCCTCATCCAGACGGCGAAGCTCCGCGTCCACCTCCGCCGGCGCAATCGTCCGCTGCGGAACATGTCGTTCGGCCTGGCCCAGATGCAGGGCCCGACCGACGACGATGCCTGGACTGACAGGAATGCCCTTGATGATCTGCATGCGGTCCCTGCGGCGGCCGTCCAGGTGGGCGTGGGTCCGGGGTGGAACCAGGTCCGGCGGGACGGGGCCGAAGCGGCGATGGTAACGGGAGCCCGATGGCTCGTGCCGCTGCAGACATCGGCTGCCCGTCCTCGCGGCTTGACCGGAAACCACAGGGCACCTACTCTGCACCCGTTCATCCGGATGAACGGATGGAAGTCCATGACCGACGACGGCTCGAGCCGTCGTCACCCCTCCCGGCGTCAATCGCGGGTCCGCCGGATCGAGAGGGTTCCCGAAGCGCCCCCGCGATGCCTGGAAGCCACATGACGCCGACCGCCACCCGCTCGCCTCGCGCCGCCGATACGGGCGCGAACTCGTTCTTCCTCGACTCGGGCCTCTCGCTCTGGGACGCGCCGCCCCTCAAGGTGCGCGACCTCTCGGAGGCGACCGTGCGCTTCGGCCGCAAGGAGATCGAGCTCGCCGAGCACGAGATGCCCGGACTCATGGCGATTCGTCGCGAGTACAAGGGTAAGCACCCGCTCAAGGGCGCGCGGATCACCGGCAGTCTGCACATGACGATCCAGACCGCGGTGCTCATCGAGACCCTCGTCGAGCTCGGCGCGGAGGTGCGCTGGTGCAGTTGCAACATCTTCAGCACGCAGGATCATGCCGCAGCGGCCGTGGCCGTCGGTCCCAAGGGCACGCCGGCCGATCCGAAGGGCGTGGCGGTCTTCGCGTGGAAGGGCGAGAGCCTCGCGGAGTACTGGTGGTGCACCTGGCAGGCGCTGCGATGGCCCGGCGGCGAGGGTCCGAACATGATCCTCGACGACGGCGGCGACGCGACGCTGCTCGTGCACAAGGGGCTTCAGTTCGCGAAGGCGGGCGCCGTTCCGGCGCCGACCGCGAAGGACTCGGAGGAGTACCGCGTGATCCTCGAATTGCTCGCGGAGCTGCAGGCGAAGGATGCCGGCTACTGGCCTCGCACCGCGCCGGCCATCAAGGGCGTGACCGAGGAGACGACGACGGGCGTGCTCCGCCTCTACCAGATGGAGGAACTCGGCCATCTGCTCTTCCCGGCGATCAATGTCAATGACTCCGTGACGAAGTCGAAGTTCGACAATCTCTACGGCTGCCGGCACTCGCTCGTGGACGGCATCATGCGCGCCACCGATGTCATGCTCTCGGGCAAGGTCGCGGTCGTCTGCGGCTACGGCGATGTCGGCAAGGGCTGCGCGCAGTCGCTCCGCGGGCAGGGCTGCCGCGTGAAGATCACGGAGATCGATCCGATCTGCGCACTGCAGGCCGCGATGGAGGGCTACGAGGTGGTGCGCCTCGACGACGTGATCGGCAGCGCCGATCTCTTCGTGACCGCGACCGGCAACTTCAACATCATCACCGCCGATCACATGAAGCGGATGAAGGACAAGGCGATCGTCGGCAACATCGGCCACTTCGACAACGAGATCGACATGGCCGGACTCAAGGCGATGAAGGGCGTGACCTGCGTCAACATCAAGCCGCAGGTCGACGAGTGGGTCTTCCCCGACGGCAAGTCCATCATCCTGCTCGCCGAAGGCCGGCTGCTGAACCTCGGCTGCGGCACGGGTCACCCGAGCTTCGTGATGAGCACGAGCTTCACCAACCAGGTGATGGCGCAGGTGGAGCTCTTCGGCAGCGCCAGCAAGTACGAGAAGAAGGTCTACAAGCTGCCCAAGGTGCTCGACGAGAAGGTGGCGCGGCTGCACCTCGAGAAGCTCGGCGTGCGACTCACGGAGCTCTCGCGCGAGCAGGCCGAGTACATCGGCGTGCCCGTCGAGGGACCCTACAAGAACGAGCACTACCGCTACTGACCGGCGACGCTAGGGCAGCGCGATCACGCGTTCCACGCGACCAGGCGCCTCGACCGAGCCGAGCGCCTTCAGCGTGGGCGCGCCGTCCTCGCCTCGGCCGACGCGCAGCAGGGTGAGCGTGTCCGCGTGGTGCGACGCATCGCGCTCCACCGCGAGCACGAGTCCCGCGTCATCCACCACGGTGGTCCAAGGCACCGGATGCGGGCGTGTGAAGGCATGCGCGCGGAATCGAGAAGGATCTGCGAGATCGAAGACGACGAGTTCAGCGGCGGGCTCGAATCGCCTTGATGCGCCGTCATCACGCCGCTCCTTGACCTTCCCGGCGCCGGCGGCCACCACCAGTGAACCGTCACCGATCGCGGCCAGTCCATCGAGGCCCGGGCGACACGGCACCGCGCCCACCCGCGCTCGCTTCTCGAGATCGATGAGCACGGCGCCGCCGCCCGGTCCGGCGTTCGCCACGAGCGCGAAGGGGCCGATCGAGGCGGGGGGGGATGCGCCGGAAGCCTCGCGCTGATCGTCAGCGCGCGGGGCGAGTCGGCGCGGCAGGATCACCGCGCGGTCCGGATACGCGGCGCCGAATGTGCCGTCGATCGCGGTGCTCAACTGCACCGCGTTGCCCCAGCGCCCTTCGAGCGCCGCGTCGAGATCGGCGAGCAGCACGGCGCCGTAGTTGTCGAGTGTGACGAGCAGCGTGTTCGACGCGGCATGCTCGAGCACGATCTCCGGCGAGGGACCATGATCGCGCGGACTGCCGGGTGGGTGATGTTCCTGCCGCGAACGATCGATCTGGAGATCGCCGAGAAGGCTCATGTCAGGGAGCGAGAGCCGCACCAGACGATGGCCTCGGTGTTCGCCCTTCTTCGAGTCCTTCTGGAATGTGATCCACGCGCTCGCGCCATCGGGACGCACCCGAATGTCCTCGGGCTTGGATCCGGACGGACGCAGTTGCGCGCGAGCGCTCCATCTCGACATGCACGGTGGCGGCACTGCGAATCGCGTCGCCACCGACTCGCGGGAGAGCAGCACATTGGCGAGCCAGCCGTCATCACCGCCGAGCAGGAACCCGTCGTGCGTGGCACGGATCTCGTCGGCCTCGGCCGGGAAGTCGACGACTCGAACCGGCGCGAGCGGGGCGGCGGCGTTCTCGCGCACGGGCAGCAGCCTGGCCGAGCCGTTGGGCTCGCCCGGTTCGCCCGCAAGCCACACGAGAACGACATTGCCGGGGGGCGTGCGCGGGACGACGGCGCCGATCACGCGCTCGCCGTCCGTCCCCGCCCAAACCGCAAGCTTCCGAATGGAGCGCAACGACGGATCGCGCACCAGCACGCGAGGCTCGCTCAGCGTGCCGCTCGCCGGATCGATGGCGATGATCGCAAGCCCCCCATCCTGCGGGCCGCTGAATGAGCAGACCACCTCACCTGCGAATGCCCGCGCGCTGAACGCGATCCACACACACGCGACCAGACAAATGCGGATGATGCCGAGCATGGCCGGAGCCTAGCGGCGACTTCGTCCGCCGCGCATTCCATCCGCTCACCGATGTCACCGATGCGTGACCCATTCCTCGAGTGCAACGATGTCGAGAAGCGCTTCGGCGCGCACACGGCGCTGCGCGGCGTGAACGCGACCCTTGCGCAAGGTGAATGCCTGGCGCTCCTGGGGCCGTCAGGCTGCGGCAAGAGCACGCTGCTCAACATCATCGCGGGCCTGCTTCCCGCCAGCGCCGGTGTGGTGCGATGCGATGGCGTGGACTTCGATGATCCGCAGCGGGGCACCTTCGTGCCCATGCGCCGCCGTGGGCTGGCGATGGTCTTCCAGGACTTCAGTCTCTGGCCGCACATGACGGTCGAGCGGAATGTCGCGTTCGCGCCGAGTCTTCAGAAGCTCAGCGCCGCCGAGCGCGCGGAGCGCGTGACCGTCGCGCTGCGCCGCGTGCGCATGGAGCGATTCGTCGATCGCTATCCGGAGCAGCTCTCGGGCGGTCAGCAGCAGCGCGTGGCCATGGCCCGCGCCATGGCGGCACAGCCGCGGCTGCTCCTCCTGGACGAGCCCCTGAGCGCCCTGGATGCGGTGCTGCGCGAAGAACTGCGCGACGAGATCGCCTCGCTGGTGCGCGATCTCGGCGTGACCACGCTCTTCGTCACGCACGATCAGGGTGAGGCGCTGGCGGTGGCCGATCGAGTCGCCGTGATGCGCGAGGGGATCATCGAGCAGTGCGGCACGGCCGAGCAGGTCTATCGCCGACCCGCCACGGAGTTCGTGGCTCGCTTCGTCGGCGCCGCGAATGTCGCGACAGGTCCGGACGGAAGGGCGATGGCGGTGCGGCGCGAACGCGTGCGCTTCGAGCCCGCGGGCGCTCCCGAGGCGGGCGGCGCCTCGTCGGCCGGCACCCTGCCGGCGCCGTCCGTGGCGCGCGCCGAAGGTCCGTGGTTGCGATGGGACGGCCGCGTGATCGCCAGCATCTACCTGGGCGAGCGCTTCGAGACGACGATCAAGCTTGGCGACGGCGCCACGATGCGGGGATTCACCGATCACGAGGTCTCGGCGGGTACGGCGTTGTGCGCGGTCGTGGCCTTCGAGCACGCGATCGCGCTGGTGCCGACCGCGGCGCGGAGCACCTCGTGAGCATGTGCGACCGCGAGTGGCGCGCACGCGACCGTGAACGGCGCACCTGCGAGCGCAAGGCGGCCGCGCGCGCGATCGAGCACCTGAGTCGGCGGCGGGCGCTGGCGCTGGCCGCACGCACGGGCGCCGCCGCCGTCTTCGGCGCCGGACTGCTCTCGACCGTTGGCGCGTGCGCGCGTGGAGCGGGAGAGGATCGTCTCGTCGTCTACGCGGCGGGTCCGCGACGACTCGCCGAATCGATCGTCGCGGCATTCCGCGATGCGTTCGCCGTGGAGGTGGACCTCTTCACGGCCACGACGGGGCAGATCCTGGCGAAGGTCGAGGCCGAGCGATTGAATCCGCGCGCGGATGTGCTGCTGCTGGCAAGCGGACTTGCCGCGGAGTGGATGCGGCGCGAGGGTCGCCTCGCATCGCTCGACCTCGACCCGCCGGCCTGGAGCGGACATGCCGAGCGCCAGGGTTGGACCGATCCGAACGGCATGTTCATCGCCACGGGCGCCGCGTGCGTCGGCATCGCGGCCCGACGCGGCTGGGAGCACGGCACCGATTCCTGGAGCGGCATGCTCGACGGGTCGTTCACCGATGCGCAGGGGCGGCCCGGTCGTGTGGTGATGCCCAGTCCCTCGCGCTCGGGAACGAGCGGCGACTTCGTGGTGCAGTGGACGCTCGAGGAGGGCGCTCGCGCCTGGTCGCTGCTCGTGCAGGCGCGCCGCGCCGGGCGTCTGGAGGTGAAGGGCGCGAACTCCGAGGCGCTGGGCAGCCTTCGCACGGGCGAGAGCCAGGCGATCCTCGCGGCCGTGGACTACCTCATCTGCGACGACCTAGCGAAGGGAGCGCCGTTCACGCTGCGCTTTCCGTCCGCCGGTGCACCAATCGTCACGCGCCCCGTGTGCGTGCTGCGCACCTCGCGCCGCGTCGAGGCCGCGAGGCGCTTCGTGCAGTTCTGCGTGGGCACGGAGGCGCAGCGACTGGTCGCCGCATCGAACATGCTGCCGGCCGATCCCTCGATTCCGCTGTCGTCGATCCGCGCCGAGGCGGGCGTGCCGACGCCGATGCCGTTGCCGCTCGATCAGGCGCTGGCGGAGCAGCGGCCGATCCTTCGACGATTCCAGTACGAGGTGGAGCGACTGGTGGTGATCTCGTGAGCGCGCTGGCACGCTGGCGGCGCGCGGCGCCGTCGGGCGCGCTGCTGTCGGGAATCGCCGTGCTGGGCGTGCTCGTCGTCTACCCGGCGGTGCTGCTCATCCTGCTGAGCATCTTCCCCGACCTTCCGGACGGCTCGCTCGCGGGGGCGTTCGATGCATTCGCGCGCATTGCGACCACGCCGGGCGTTCCGCGCATGCTCTGGAACTCGCTGGCGTGGGGCGTCTCGGTCGCGCTTGTCGCATGGCTGCTCGGGGCGCCGCTCGGCTGGCTGCTGGCGCGGAGCGACCTTCGGGGTCGCGGACTCATCCGGCTGCTGGTGCTGGTGCCGCTCATGACACCGCCGTATGTCTACGCGCTCTCGTACACGCTCGCGATGCAGCCCAACGGACTCATCGATCGACTCGTCGGCACGATCCCGCCGTCGATTCGTTCGCTCTACTTCGGATTCGGCGGGGTGACGATGGTGATGGCGCTTGCCACCTTCGCCACGGTGACGCTCGCCGTCGAGACCGGGCTCCGCGCGATTCCCGCTCGACTCGAGGACGCCGCGTCGATGCTCGGTGCGGGACGCGCGCGAGTGCTTCGCACGGTCACGCTGCCGCTGCTGCTGCCTGCGCTGCTCAACTCGGGCCTGCTCGTCTTCCTCGAGAGCGTCTCGAACTTCGGCGTGCCGGCGATCCTCGGCCCGCGCGCGAACCTTCCGCTGCTTCCGTCGGAGATCTATCAGCTCGCAACGAGCTGGCCCATCGACTTCCCGCTCGCGACCGCGCTCTCGACCCTGCTCATGATCACGGCGCTGGCGGCGGTGGCGATCCAGCAGCGGGTCCTGGCACGAAGCTCGCTCGGCTCGCGGCCGTCACCGCCGCGAGAACGGCACGCGCTGGGCGCGTTCGGGCAGATCGTCGCGTGGGCGATCGCGGGAACCGTGCTCGGTCTCGGCGTGGTCCTGCCGCTTGCGGCGATGGTGATCGGCAGCATGGTGGGCGACTGGGAGGAGCCGGGGCTCGACCTCTCGATCCGACACTACCGATCCTTGCTCTCGGAGGGCTCCACCGGGCGCGGCGCAATCGTCACGAGTCTCTGGCTCAGCGCGCTGGCGGCCACCATCGCCACAACGCTCGGCGCCTTCCTTGCGTGGACCATTGCACGCGATCGCGGCAGGACGGCGCGGCGGCTCGATCGGCTCAGCGTGCTGCCGAAGGTCATCCCGAAGATGGTCATGGCGGTGGCGCTGATCCTTGCGTGGAACGCGCCGTGGCTGCCCATCGATCTCTACGGCACCGTCTGGATCCTGCTCGTGGCGATGGTGGTCCTCTACATGAGCGATGCGATGCGATTCGCCGACGCCGGCATGCGCGCGGTGCCTGCGAATCTCGAACGAGCGGCCGAGCTTGCGGGCTGCACGCGGCTCGGCGCCTTCGTGCGCATCACGCTGCCGCTGCTCCTGGGCAGTCTCGTGGCGGGCTGGATCACCACCTTCGTGATCTGCCAGCGCGACCTCGTGGCGAGCGTGCTGCTCCTGCCACCGGGCACGGAAACGATCGGATCGTTCATCTTCAACCAGTTCGAGCAGGGGCGCTCCGAGGAGGCGATGGCGATGGCCACGCTCTCCACGCTGCTCGGAGGCAGCGTGCTGATCGCGGTGCGCCGACTGGCCCGTCCGGGTCGCGGCGCACGGTGACGCGGCGGGCATGCCGGTCGCTCCGGTGACGCGCGGGTGACGCCCGGCACTTGACTTCCGTCGCCGGGTCGCGACCATTCCCGAGTCCATGCGCGCCGCCGTCGTCTTCGTCGCCTTCGTCGTGGTGCTGCTGGTCGCGGTGACCGGCGGCATCATCTACATCCTGGTGAATGCCGGGCCGCCGCCTCCGCCGCGCATGGTGCTGGCCCCGGTGAATGTGGAACCGGCGCATGTCGATCTCGGCGTGGTGACCCAGTGCGACGATCTCATCCGCGTGCCCGCGAGGCTCGTCAACACGAGCGACAAGCCGATGCACCTGAGCCAGGTGATTGGTCGATGCGGCTGCACGGTGCCCGATCTCGAGACGCCATCCAAGCTCGAGCCGGGCGGAAGCATCGATTTCGTGGTCACGCTCGATCCGTGGGCCGCGCCGGGGCCGCATACGCAGCAGATCGACTTCATCTACGCCGAGGCGGGCCGCGCGCCGCCGATGCAGATCTCCTACGACGTGCAGTCGCCGCTTCGGCTGAGTCCCGGCGGTGCGCATCGCCACGCCGAGGCGCAGGCGGTGCTCAAGCTCACGGCGGACGATGGCGCGCCGTTCCTGATCCAGTCGGTCGATCCGCCCGTGTGCGAGCAGTGGATCCGCACCCCGACGAGCGAAACGCACCTCACGATCGACTGGGCGCTGGTGGACGACGCAGCGAAGCAGCGACCGGAGCTCTTCGAGTTCGACGACGACGGACGCTGGAAGCGCGGCAAGATCGCGGTACGCACGAATCGCGACGGATGCCCGGCGATCTACCTTCGCGTCTACAACTCGCCGACGGGATCGCGAGCGAATCAGCCCGTGACCGGACCGAGCATGCGCTCGCAGTGAGGGCTCGGGCGATCGGCGCCCTCCGCGCCCTCGGCACCCTCCGCGCCCTGGTCACGCGCGTGTCCGCTCCGCCGCCGCCGATCGTCGCCCACGCGGCGCACGCGCGGATCGAACGCCCGCGATTGGGGCGGCCAACTCACACGCGCTCGATCAGCATGCTCACCGCGTTGCCGCCGCCCAGGCAGAGGCTGCACACGCCGCGCTTGCCGCCCGTGCGCCTGAGGTGATGCAGCAGCGTGGTCAGCACGCGGGCGCCGCTCGCGCCGATCGGATGACCGAGCGCAATGCCGCCGCCGCCGATGTTGAGCTTCGACTCGGGAATGCCCAGCGGCGTGATGTCCGCAAGCACCTGCGCCGCGAACGCCTCGTTGATCTCGAAGAGATCGATGTCCGCGACCTTGAGGCTGTGTGCGGCCAGCAGCCTCTCGATGCCGATCTTCGGCGCGATGAAGAGTTCCTTCGGCGCAACGCCCACCGTGTTCCAGCCGATGATCCTCGCCATGGGCGTGATGCCCAGCGACTTCGCCTTCTCGGCGCTGGCGACGAGCAGCGCCGCCGCGCCATCGGAGATCTGACTGGCATTGCCCGCGGTGACGGTGCCGCCCTCCTTCGCGAAGGCGGGCCGGAGCTTGGCGAGCGCCTCGATGCTCGTGTCGGCGCGGAAGCCCTCGTCAGTGTCGAGGCCGACCTTCTGCTTGATCTGCTCCGCCGTGAACGGGACGATCTCAGCCTTGAACCAGCCCTCCTTCGTCGCCTGCGCCGCGCGAAGATGACTCTGCAGGCTGAAGCGGTCCTGCTCCTCGCGCGACACGCCATGTGACTTCGCAATGTGCTCGGCGGCGAATCCCATGCCCCACTTCTCGAACGGGCAGGTCAGGCCATCCGCCTCCATGTGATCGACGAACTCCGCCTTCCCGAAGCGCACGCCGGCGCGAAGCTGGGCCATGTGCGGCGCGAGATCCATGTTCTCCATGCCGCCGGCCACCACCATCTGATTCGCGCCGGCACGGATTCCGGTGGCGGCCAGGATCACGGCCTGGAGCCCGCTTCCGCAGACCTTGTTGACGGTCATCGCATTGAGCGTGTCGGGCAGACCCGCAAGCAGCCCCGCCTGCCGCGCCGGATTCTGTCCCACGCCCGCCTGGAGCACGCAGCCCATGAAGCACTCGTCGATGTGATCCTTCGTCGCGGGAAGATCGGCGAGCAGTGCCTTGATCACATGCGCGCCGAGCATCGGCGAGGGCACCTTCGACAGCGAGCCTCCGAACTTGCCGATGGGCGTGCGTCGTGCGTCGAGGATGACCGGTTCAGCCATGCATGCTCCTTGGAAACGGGGGGCGGATGATAGCCTGAGCGCCATGAGCAGGGCGATTCCTCAGCCGAAGAAGAGCGGCCTCGTCCCGGACAATCTCACCAGCCTCCAGAGCTTCATCCTGGAGGAGGAGGCGCGCTATCCGGGCGCCACCGGCGAGTTCAGCTGGATCATCTCCGCCATCTCGCTCGCCGCGAAGATCATCACCTACAAGGTCCGCCATGTGCGCCTCCAGTCGATCGTCGGATCGATCGGCGAGACGAATGTGCAGGGCGAGGAACAGATCCGGATGGATGTGATCGCCAACGAGGTGATCATGCGCGTGCTCGGCGGGCGCCCGTCCATCGCCGTGCTGGGAAGCGAGGAGGACGAGGAGCCGACGATCCTGCGGCGCGGCAGCGAAGGCGGGAAGTACTGCGTGCTCTTCGATCCGCTGGACGGCTCGAGCAATCTCGATACGGCGGTTGGGGTGGGCACGATCTTCACCGTGCTGCGCAACGATCCGTCGATCTCCGGCGCGGTCGAGACCGTGTGCCAACCCGGCGTGAATCAGGTGGCCGCGGGCTATGTGCTCTACGGATCGAGCACGGTCTTCGTGCTGACCACCGGCCACGGCGTTCACATGTTCGAGCTCGATGCGAGCGTCGGCAGCTTCATGCTGGTCAAGCGCAACATGCGGATGCCGCGCGCGAGCAAGGTCTATTCCATCAACGAGGCGTATCGCGACGGCTTCCCGAAGGGCTATCAGAAGTACCTCGACTGGACCCACGGGAACGGATACAGCGCGAGATACATCGGCTCCATGGTCGCGGATGTGCATCGCACGCTCATCAACGGCGGCGTGTTCCTCTATCCGCCGACCAAGAAGCACCCGGCGGGCAAGCTGCGACTGCTCTACGAGGCCAATCCGATGAGCCTGCTCGTGGAGCAGGCCGGCGGCGCGAGCATCACGGGCACCGAGCGCACGCTCGAGGTGAAGCCGACGCAACTGCATCAGCGCACGCCGGTCGTGCTCGGCTCCGTGGACGAGGTGAAGCATGTGCAGGCGCACTTCGCGTCGCCTGCGGATGCGCAGCCGTAGTCGCTGCCGTGACGCTCCGGTTCGCGGTGCCTGGTGAGGATGGACATCAACGAAACACCCCGAGTCTCGCGGGAGACTCGGGGCGCAATCGTTCGAGCAGGATGCGCACTGGCGCCGAGTCGGGGTGACTCAGGCGCGGCGTCGGCGCGAAGCGAAGGGAACGGCGGCAAGTGCCAGCAGACCAGCCGGCGCCGGGACGATGACCTGGCCGCGGATCTCGCCACCCGGGAACGCGCTCGTGTGAACATTGATGTAGGTGAGGTTCTGGAGCATTCCCGCCAGATTGGCGGCGCTCAGGAATCCGGAACCGGAGAAGCTGCCGGAGGTGCCGCCGGTCACTGTGAATCCGATCAGCACGGGTCCGTTGACTCCCGCAGGCGCGAGTCCGTGGAGATGTGCGGCGGTGACGGGGGCGAGCATTCCGGTGTAGGTGCCGGAGATGTCGACGAAGCCGGTGACCGTGTCGATGTGAACCATCGCCAGGCCGCTGCCCGGGGTCGGAACCGGCGGAACCTCCTGGTCGCCGCTCAGGTCGACCATGACCATCAGCATCTCGGCGCCGGCAATGGAAGTGATCATGGCGGCGGCCGCCAACGATGCGATTGCAGATCTCGCTCTCATGGATTCTCCTCTCGAATCTGGGAAGGCATTGTCGAGCGCGGTGCCCGATCACCGTCATCCTGCCTGCAAGTGCGTGCCGCTGCAATACCCTTGCCTCTGCCGGAGTCGATGCTTCCTGGCTGACGGGTCGACAACATGAGCCGCGACAGTCGTTTGACGCACGATCGTTGCTTTCGTCACGAACGCAGGATTCATGGGTCGAGGAGCATCGCTGGGGCGCCGCTGCCACGACCATGCGCGGACGGCGCTTCCGTAGGATTGCGACCCTCGCACCCTCGGGAGTCACGCTCGTGATTGCTCGCACTCCTTCGGTCAGCAGTTGGATTCGTTCGGCGCGGCGGAAGGCTTGCCGCAACGGAACTCTCAACCGCGCAGCGCTTGCCGGCGGTGCCGTGCTGCTCGTTTCTTCCGTGACGGCGATGTCGTTCGCGGCACCCAACGCGCCCGTGGCCCTCGGGGCGCATGCATCGCCGGATGCATCGACCGCAGGATGCGTCGGTCATGTGGCGCTGTGGGGCGATCGCATCGTGTTCGAGAGCGCGGGGGACCTCTGGACGGCGCGTGTGCCCGAAGTGCTCGCAGGCGAAACGGGCGACGCGACTGAACCCATCGAGGCATCCCGGCTCACGAGCGGGGCGGGGCAGGAGCGCTGGCCCTCCATCAGCCCGGACGGATCGCTGGTCGCATTCGTCGGCGAGTACGACGGCAATCCGGAGGCGTATGTGATGCCGCTGCGAGGTGGGACGCCGAGGCGACTCACCTTCCATCCGGGTCGCGACATCCCGCTCGGATGGACGCCGGACGGGAGCGAGATCCTCATTCGCTCGCAGCGGGACAATCCGCTTGGGCGCTGGGAGCTCCTCCGCGTGCCCTTGGACGGCGGTGCCGCGGTGCGCGATCCGATGGCGGAGTGCTCGCTTGCGTCGATCGATCCTGCATCGGGGCGCCTCGCGTTCACGCGCTGGAGCAATGAGAGCTGGAACTGGCGCGGCTATCGCGGCGGAACGGCGCCGGACATCTGGATCGCCTCGCCCGATCGACGCGAGTTCACGCAGCTCACGGAGACCGACGCGAACGAACTCTTTCCGGTCTGGAGCGGTGGTCGCGTCGTCTATGTCTCCGACGAGCATGGCCGCGCCGGCATCGTCTCGGATCGCGCCGAGGGCGGGGATCGACGCGTGCTGATCGCCGGTGACGATCCGAGCGGCTTCGATGTTCGAAGGCTCTCGGCGGATTCGAAGCCGGGCACCACGCGCATCGCCTTCTCCCGCGGCTGCCAGGCAGGCATTCTCGACACCGCGAGCGGGGCGGTGCGAATGCTCGAGCTCCAGCTCGTCGGCGACCGTGTCGACGAGCGCGAGCGCCTGACCGATCCGCTTGCAGCGCTCACGGCGATCTCGCTGGCACCGGATGGCTCGCTCGCGGCGCTCGAGGCGAGAGGCGAGATCCTGCTCGTTCCGACCGGCGATCCCAAGCCGGGCGCCGCGCAGCGTTGGCGCCAGATCCCGCAACGCAGCGATGCGCGCGATGCGGGCGTGTCCTGGCAGACACCCGAGCAGTTCGCCTACCAGAGCGATCAGGGCGGCAACCACGCGGTGCGGATCGCGACGCTCGGCATCGATGGAGGCTTTGCGGAACGGACGGTGGCGGAACAGTCGCAGTGGATCTTTCCCCCGCAGGTGTCGCCGGATGGATCGCTGCTTGCCTACGCCGACAAGAGTCTGCGCCTGCATCTCGTGGACCTCGCATCCCGTGTGGATCGCGTGGTGGCCACTGCGGAAGCGGGGGAGATCAGCGAGTACCGCTTCTCCCCGGACGGCCGATTCCTCGCGTGGGCGGAGCCGCGCCGCACCGGGCTCTCGCAGATTCGCATCCTTTCCATCAGCGACGGCTCCGTCGAGACGCTCGGCGACGGCATGACGCACGATGCCGAGCCTCGATGGGATCCCGCAGGCAAGTACCTCTACTTCCTCTCGCGCCGGCATGTCGATCCGCAGCTCGATCCGTTCGAGCTGAACTTCATCAATCCTGGGTCGATGGTGATCTGCGCCCTGCCGCTGGATGCGAAGACGCCGCCGCCGCTGCGGGACATTGCCGCGGCGGCGGGATTCGACCTGGAGGAGTGGGCCGCAGCGCCCGAGCCCAAGGAGGCTGAGGCAAAGGGAGACGGCGCGAAGGGAGATGGCGCGAAGTCCCATGAACCGAAGGCGGGCGCTCGCCGCGATGATGCGCCCCCGCGCGATGCGAGCAGCAAGGATGCGGGTTCCGGTGCCGGCGCCGACAGCAAGGCGATATCGCCGCCGGTCGTGACCTTCGATTCGTCAGGCACGGCGCGTCGCATCGTGCGCCTGCCCGCAGAGCCGGGTGAGCTCGAATCGCTCGAGGCGATTCCCGGAGGCGTGCTCTACCTGCGCCGCAAGGCGATGACCCTGAACAAGGACATCTGGCCGCCGCCCATGCTCGGCATGCCCGGCGCGGTGCTTCATCACCTCGATCTCGCGGCGGGCGAGGATGCGCCGCTCGTGAAGGAGCCGATCGCGGCGTATGCGGTGAGCCGCGACGGCTCGACCGTGCTCGTGGCGCGCGACAGGTCGCTGCTCGTGATCGAGGTCGGCGCCGGTCCGGACCAGGAGCCGAAGGCGCTCGAGCTCTCGGGTGTGCGCGTCGCGGTCGATGTCGGCGCCGAGTGGGCGCAGATCTTCGACGATGCGTGGCGGCTCCAGCGCGACTTCTTCTGGCGCGACGACTTCGGCGGCATCGACTGGGATGCGGTGCGATCGAAGTACGCGGCGCTCCTGCCGCGCATTCGCACGCGCGCCGAGCTCAACGAACTCATCGGCCAGATGATGGGCGAACTCGGCACGAGCCACCTCTACATCGGCGGCGGCGACGACTTCGCGAAGGCGAAGCCGGTGAGCGTGGGCATGCTCGGAATCGATGCGGAGCGTCGCGATGATGTGCTCGTGATCACGCGCGTGCTGCCGGATCTCTCGTCCAGCTCGGATCACGCGAGCCCGCTTGCGGCGCCGCATCTGGGCATTCGGCCGGGCGCGGCACTCCTGGCCATCAACGGGCGCCGGCTCGACCCGGCGCGCGACTATCGCGAGGCGCTCGTGGGGCTCGGCGGGCAGAAGGTGCTCGTCACCCTTGCCGACGACGGCCGGGGCACGAACGCGCGCAGCGTCGAGGTCACCGCGCTCGAGGACGAGGCGCCGCTTCGATACGGCGCCTGGGTCGAGTCGAATCGGCAGCGCGTGGCGGAGCGATCGAATGGGCGTCTGGGCTACCTGCACCTGCCCGACATGGACGCCGACGGTCTCACCGCCTTCGTGCGGCAGTTCTATCCGCAGCTCGATCGCGAGGGACTCGTGATCGATGTGCGCGACAACGGCGGCGGCTTCGTGAGCCAGATGATCATCGAGCGGCTCGCGCGGCGCATCTACGCGTGGATGACGCCGCGGCACGGCACGGCCGAGACCTATCCGCAGCGCGTGATGGACGGACCGGTGGCCGTGATCATCGATCAGAACGCCGGCAGCGACGGCGACATCTTCCCCGAGAGCTTCAGGCTGCGCCAGCTCGGGCCGCTCGTCGGCACGCGCACCTGGGGCGGCGTGATCGGCATCCGCATGGACAAGCCGTTCATCGACGGCGGCACCGTGAGCCAGCCGGAGTTCGCATGGTGGGAGCCGATCCGCGGATTCGCACTCGAGAACTCCGGCGTCACGCCCGACGAAGTGGTCGAGATCACGCCGATGGATCGGATCGCCGGTCGCGATCCGCAGCTCGATCGGACGGTGGATCTGCTGATGGAGGCGCTGGCGAAGCGCCCGGCGACGCCTCGCCCGCCCGCGCCAGTTTCGATCCCTCGCGCTCCCTGATCTGGCGGATGAGGCGGTGCCAGCGCTTGCGCGCCGTCTCGGCGGGAACCTCGAGATGCGCGCCGATCTGCTCCCAGGAGAGTCCCTGCTTCCAGAGCAGCACGAGTTCCCACTCCTCGGGCGTTGCGCGCGGCGACCAGTCGGCGGGCAGCGACTGCTCCGCCGGCGCGGTGGTGATCGGCTCCGGCGCAGGCTCGGCATGCGAATGCTCGCGATGGGCCGCCGTTTCGTGACGCCTGCGTCGAAGCTCCATCCGCGCCTTCTCGGAGTAGGCATCGCGCAGGATGTGCTGCAGGAACGCGAGGTCGCGCTCATCGGCAGGCACGCCCGCGCGGTTGCGCAGCAACCGACGAATGCTCGTCGCGACGAGGTCATGCGTGTCGAACCCGAGCCGACCGTAGCGGCGATGGAGCGAGCGAGCGATGCCCTCGAGCGCCGGTTGCCACTGTTGAAGCAGTCCCGAAATGGCATCCGCGTCGCCCTCCTTGGCGCGCCGGATGAGCTCGCGCTCGGACTCGTTCGACTGCGGGGTGGTCAAGGCGTCCTCCGTTGCACTTCCGGGAGCATCATCCTCTCCGCGATGCGGGCGATGCGGGGCGCTCGTTCGCGCATGGAGTCGCCGATCTCGGCGAGCCGCGCCCGACGCTCGCTCATCTCCGCCGGCGTCCGGGGCGTCTGAAGGCCGAGCTTCGCGAGTTCGGCGATCGATTCCGCCGTGCGAAGGACGGGATCCTGGGGCGCCAGGCGTGCTCGCCACCAGGGAAGCGCCACCGTGCATCGAGCCTGCACCAGGTCGAAGGACGACGCTTCGAGGTCCGTCACCGCCAGACTGAGTTCCGCCAGCCGCGGCTCGAGGCGATCCATCGCACCCTCCCGTTGCGCAGCCTCGACGATCGATCGCCACGCGCTCCTCTGGGCGCCCGCCGCGCGGGACTGGAGTTCCGGCACGCCGATCCCGCTCGTTCCGGCGAGCCACTGAAGCGCCAGCACCTGCGGCGCGGCGCTGAGTCCGTCGCTCTGCGCCAGCAGGTCCAGACGATCGACATAGCGGCCGATCTCCGCCTGCGCTCGAAGACGGCGCGCTTCCTCCAGCAGCCGCGTGGCGCGAAGGTTCGCTTCCGTGATGCGCCCGTCGATCCACGACCATGCGAACAGCGCGATCGCGACCACCGCGGCCGCCGCGAGCGACCAGGTCACCGGATCGCGTCGGAACGAAAGGCGCACCGAGTCGACGAGCGACGGCGCCTCGATCGACAGCGGCCGATGATCGAGCCACGCACCCAGATCCTGCGCAAGGGCGCGGGCGATGGCGTACCTCGCGGCGGAATCGGCGTGCATGGCGTGCGACCAGATCATGCCGATGCGCCGCGCATCGTCGGCGGGCAGCGGTGCCGCGTCGAGCTCGTCGAGCTCGTCCATGCACCAGCGAAGCACGGCACCGAGCGCATAGATGTCCGCCGTCGGCGTCGGTGCGGCGCCGTCCAGGATCTCGGGCGCCGCGAAGATCGGCGTGACCGAGGCGCCGCCGAGTGCACCGTGGATCGGCATCGCGGCGCCGAAATCGCAGAGCCTCGCGGTCCCGGTCGCGTCCACCAGGATGTTCGCGGGCTTCACATCCATGTGGAGAATGCCGGCCGAATGCGTGGCATCGACGGCCTCCGCCACCTGGCGGACGACATCGATCGCACCGCGCCGGCCGAGGCGCCGAAGCACCGATGGTTCCGCGAGCGATTCCGCCGGCACGAGCTCCGAGACGACGAATGCGAAGCCGCCGGGCGCCGTGCCCCAGTCGAGCCAGCGAACGACGCCCGGGTGCAGCACGCGGCTTCCGCGCCGGATCTCGTCCTCCGCGCGCGCCGCCAGCGCACCCGGCAGGACCTTCACGACCACGCGATGCTCGTAGGCATCGTCGCTGTAGCGACGATCGATCGCCTCGAACGCAGTGCCGCTGCTGCCCGCGCCAAGTCGGCGCCGCAGATGAAAGCGCGCTGCGTCGTCGCCCAGCGGCGGACCGAAGTCGCAGGGCGCCGTCGGCATGGTTGCCGGCGCCGAGGCAGGCGATGACGCATTCGACTCGTCGGCGATCGCCTCGCGGAGGACCTCGCGCACCAGGCGGAAGCGAGCCACGGCGGCGGCCGCATCCGCGCCTCGCTGCGCCAGGGCGCGGCACGACTCGATGAAGCGATCCTCGTCCTCCTCGTCCTCGAGCACCGCCAGGACGATTGCATCGAGCGCGGCCGAACGCGGGGGACCGAGCGGCAGCGCGGCGAACCAGCGATCCGCATCCGGAGGTCGCCCCAGCAGGCGCCTCGCCTCGGCGTCGATGGTGATGAGCGTTGCGGGATCGCCTGCAATCGCCGGCCCAAGCGCGTCGGCCAGGCGATCGACCGGGGGATCACCCTCCATGCGTCGATAGGCGGCGAGGACCTGGGCGATCAGGTTTCGCATTCCCCTGCATCCTGCCCATGGCCGACGGTGACGGTCAAATCCGTCGTCTCGCAGACGGAGGTGGGTCCGGAGGCGGAATCTGTGGGAAAGTGGTCGGCATCGTGTCCCGCCACGGATGGCGGCGTCAGTACCCGTTCAGGGCGTTGCCCGCGGGCGTTCGCCCATTTTCACATGGAGGCCCCATGGATATCTCTCGTCGTGCCGCAAGGCTTTGCTTCGCTTCGCTCCTCATTGGCGCAGGTGCCGCCGCCATCGCGGCGAAGCCGGTATTGAACTCCGGCGCCATGGTGGAGGTGGTCCCGGGCGATCCGCGCCTGGATCTGCGCTGGGCACTCCAGCAGTCGGGGATGAGCGCCGAGGAGGCGCAGCGCGTCAGCGTCATCCTCGTGGACCAGGTGGACCCCGCCGGTGAGAACCAGGCGTTCTCCGTGCTCTGGAACGCGGAGGTGTGGTGGCGCGACGAGCGCGCCTCGGACGCGGCCCCGCTGCGCATGATGCGAGTGCTGCTTCCGCATCAGTGCGGCTCCACCCTGGAGACCGTGGCGAAGGCGCAGGCCGACTGCCCCTCGCGCTCGCGCCGGTACTTCGCCATGCGCGTCGCCACGGACCAGCTGCCCCCGATTGCCAGGGGAACGGCGGTGCTCGTGCGCCTTCTCGACTTCGGGCTCGTCGGTGCCGACTCGAGCGTCGACTGCAACGACTTCATCGCACTCGCCGGCGCAGGAAGTGATGTGTCCATGGCCTCGTGCCTCGATGTCGTCGTCGATCCCGAGGCGGGTGTTGATGTTCCGAGCGCATGGATCCCCGGTCGCTGATCCCTTCGGTCGCGCCGTTCCCGCGTCCCAATCTTCGCAAGGAGTGAAATCATGTCTCTCGTCCAAGTTCGCGTGGCGTTGATGTCGATGGTGGCCGCCGCCGCGCTGTCGGTTCCTTCAGTCGCGCAAGTGCTGTTCGAGGAGGTCCCCTCGAGCGATGTCCGCGTCGGCATCACCACGACGCTCGAAGGATTCGGATTCGACCTCCAGGAGGCTCACGACATGGCGGTCATGGTGACCGACGGAATCGTCGTCGAGCAGGAGGCGGAGGTCTGCTCCGTTCACATGGTCACCGCATGGTGGTGTGAAGTCGTCAACGGGAAGTCCACGATGCGCATGATGCGCTTCCGCGCCCTGACCGACTGCTTCGAGGGGTTCCTGCCCGCCTCGGGCGTCTGCCTGACGGCCCCGTGTCCGGCCGGAACGAGACCGTACTACGGCGTGAACACCGGCGAGCTGTCCTGCATGGGCATCCCGGCCAACGCGTGCGTCTTCCTGGAGATCTCGGAGCCGGTCGAGTCGAGCTGCTCGGCGCTGATGCCCTGCACCTGCCTGAGCGGACTCGACGAGACCACCTGCGAGCAGTCGAAGCGCTGCCTTCCCACGCTCGGGACGGATCCGATCGTGGTGCCGGCGCAGTGCCCGTCCTGCGACTGAGCCGGCGGTCCTGCGGAGGCGCGGTCGATGGCTCGCGCGGCTCGAGCGGCGCGCACGGCCGCGGCGCGCGGTGGACGCACCATCGCCGCACGCTCAGTCGAACCGGCCGTGATCGCGGACGGCGGCGTTCGTGAGCGTTGCAAGCTCCGCCGCAGTGAGCGAGCCGAGCCGCATCGATGCTTCGATGAGCGGGCGAGCATCGTCCAGCGCCAGCGCGCCGAGCAGATCGAACTTGTGCGACAGGATCGCGTGCAGATCCGCGGTGGTGTTCCGCGCGTGGCCGCTCGGATACATCACGAGTCCGCTGTCCAGCCTGCCGCCGCTGCGCGTCTCGATGACCACCGAAGTCGGGATGCCGTCGGGGTAGCGGCGGTCGTACTCGGCACCGCCGTGCTCGAATGCGATGGTCTCCATGAGCCGTCGCGTCTCGCGGTTCGAGATGGCCGCTGCGTCGTAGTCGCGCGGCGCGAGCATGAGCGTTCGCCATGCGTCGGTGTTCGACGCGATCATCGCGTCGGCGCCGGCGCCGCCCGCCTGCATCGCCTCGATCGCCTTCCGAAGCAGCGTGCCGACGATGTAGACCATCGAGTGATCGGCGCTCTGCCGCGTCTTCGGATCCCGCTTCGCCGGGTCGCCGATGATGCCGAATGCGGGCTCGTACGCCACGATCGTGATCTTCGAGATCGAGGCGGGATCGCGCAGGATCTCCGGATGGGCGCGGACCAGATCGATCATTCCCTGGATCGCGCCGGCGGATTGATGCTCGTAGAGCCCCAGCTTGAAGTGCATGCCCATCACCGCGAAGTCGTCGCCGGCGGTCGAGAGCACCAGATCGAACGGCGAATCGCCCTGCGTGCTCACGAACTGGCGGAACATGACCTCCGGGTTGCGGAAGATGTCCCGCGGCCCGAGGAATCCGCGCATGGAACGCTGCATCGACAGCACGGCGAACTCGGTGCTGATCGCGGCGCTGGCGCCCTTGGAATCGGAGAGCTGCTTGCCGGCGCGGATGGCGCGCCATGGAATGGCGTGGGCCACGAACATGCCGATGGCGCTCTCGATCTGCTCGGCCGTGGCGCCAAGCATGGCGCCATAAGCGGCGGCGCTGGCGATCGCGCCGTGCACGACATGGTCGATCTTGTAGGTCTTGAGCGAGAAGACCTCCGCGAGCCGGCCGCGGATCTCGTCGATCGCCACCATGCCGCGCAGGGCGAATGCTCCATCGCGCCCCGCGAGCTGGGCGGCGGCCACGGCGACCGGATAGAAGTCGTTGTGACCGAACTCGCCCGCCGTGTGGCCGAGCGGCTTGTTGAAGCCGAAGTTCGTGCCGTTGCTGTCCCATTCGCGCACGGCGGCGCAGTTCGCGACGATCGCCTTCTCCGGGCGCACCCTTGCGGCGGATCCGAAGCACGGCACACCCTTCGGATCGGCGTACTCGAGCGCTTCGGCGCGGAGCAATCGCGGCGCGTTGGTGCCCAGCGCGAGTGCCGAGAGTCCGCACAGCAGCGCGTCCGCGTGGAAGAGCGCCGTCCGCTCCAGCACCGCCGCGGACGGTGCGCCGGAGCGCATGAAGTCGATGGCGAACTGGCCGATGCCGAGCGCCTGGTTCGAACTGCGAGGAAGCGAGACGGTGGTCGAAGGCATGGTGGCGGTCTGCGGACTCAAGGCACTCTCATGGCGTTGGATGCGGCGGTGCGGGCAGATTCGACGGGGGGCGGGACCGGCGCGGGCGGACGCACCCGCTCGGATCTCAGTCACGGGGCAGCAGCGCGTCGAGCAGCTCGGGCACGCCCTTGCCCTGCGTGGCAATGGTGTTCAGGATCGGCCGACGGTCGGCGATGTCCATCAGCTCGCGCACCAGCTTGGACTCGCCGGCATGGTCGGCCTTGTTGACGACGAAGAGATCGGCGATCTCGAGGATGCCGGCCTTGTCCATCTGCACGCTGTCACCCATGCCCGGCACCACGACGACCACGCATCGATCGACATGCCTGCGAATGGCGACATCGTTCTGACCCGCGCCGACGGTCTCGATGATGAGCTGATCGAAGCCCGCACCGCCGATGAGGTCCACGATGCCGTCGAGCGTGGCGTAATCCTCGCCGGCGATCGCAAGCGAGCGGTAGAAGACCTTCTCGTCCACGGCGTTGAAGTCGACGCGGAGTCGGTCGCCCAGCAGGGCGCCGCTCGTGATGGGGCTCAGCGGATCGAATGCGATCACCGCGAGCCGATCGCCTCGTCGCACCGCTTCGCCGGCCATCGACGCGACGAGCGTGCTCTTGCCCGCGCCGGGTGCGCCGGTGATGCCGATGACCCGCTTCGGTCGACGACGAGGCGCGTCCTTCGGCATGGCGCCTCCGTGGGCAAGCGAGATCTGACGGCTGAGCCGCGCGATCGGATGCTCGAAGTCCGCAGGCCCGTAGGGCTTCGTCGCCTCGCGGACGCTCTCCAGGATGTCCGCCATGCCCGTGCCCGTGTGATAGACGCGATGCACGCCTCCCTGGAGCAGCGTCTGCACATCCTCCTGCGGAATGATGCCGCCGAGGTTGACGATCATGTCCGGTCGCCCGACCGCGCGGCACTCGCCGAGCAGCTTCGGCACGAGCACCAGGTGCGAGTTGCTCATCATGCTGCACGCGATGCAGTCGGCATCCTCGTCACGAGCGCCGATGGCAAGGGAGCGCGGCGTCTGCCAGAGACCGGAATAGATGACATGAACGCCGCTGTCTCGCAGCAGTCTCGCGATGAGTTTCACGCCGCGATCATGGCCGTCGAGCCCCATCTTGCCGAGCAGCACCCGAGGGCGGTGCGAAAGGTCGGCGCAACGGTCCTTCTTCTCGATCGACGAGGTGGGTTCCTGGAGGGCGCGGGCCATGCGAGGCCCGGATGGTAGCGGACGAACGGCGGATCTCGCCCGACCGATGCGACGCGATCAGGCGATCGAGTCAGCGATCCGCGGCGCCGCTGGCGGCCTCCTCGGGCGCATCGCTCGCGTCGGGATCGGTGCCTTCCGCCTCGGCCTCGACCTCCTCGGCGGTCTTGACGCGCTTCGCCTCGGCGGTCCATTGCTCGGGATGGAAGCGACTCGCGTAGAAGCCGATGATCCTGTGCATGTCGAGGTAGTCGTGGTCGTCGAGCTCCTCGCGATGGCCGTCCTTGAGCACGAGCCACGCCCGCCAGGTGGAACGCTTGCTTCCGGTCGGCGCGCACCACCGGCTCATGTCGATGGTCTCGACCTGATCGAGCGGAATGGTGCGCCACGGTGTGCGGAGCGAGCCGTCCTCCTCGAGCGTCCACTTGCGCCGGACCATGCGAATCATGGGCCACACGAAGAACGGAAAGCCCAGCAGCCCGCAGCCGATCACCCAGAGCCAGAGCTGGAGCGGCCGGTCATACGCGGCCAGCTTGCGCGGTGCACCACCGAACTCGTCCTCGATGCGCTTGATCGTCGCCTTCGCTTCGTCATAGCGCCGAGTCTCATCATCGGTGAGGGCTCGGCCGACGATCGGTGCGCCGCCGCTCGCCGGCGCCGAGACGCCGGTGAGTTCCTCGAGCTGCTGCTTCGTCTTCATCGCTTCTTCGCGCTCGAGGCCTGCCTGCTCGATGCGCGGATATGCGACCCAGTAGTCGTACGCGCCCCAGATCGCGCCCACGAGACAGAAGACTGCGAACGCGAGATTGATTGCGAAGGGGCCGCGCCGAAAGCTGGTCGTGACCTTCATAACGGCATCCATCGTAGCCGAGAACTTTTGCGGATCCCCGAGGGCGAGTTTTTCGGATTCGCGTTGGACCTGTACTCACGCCACGGTTACAGTGACCCCTTCCGGTGGTGTGATGTGCAGGGGGGCGGACCGACCAGAACGCAAAAGGAGATCATTAGAGATGCCACCGTTGAATGCTCGCCGACCCACTGGTACTGCGTGTGCAATCGCAGTCACCACCCTCTTCGTGTCCGCCGCATATGCCGGCGTCGACTCCTGCCCGGCCGACCTCAACGGCGACAGCATCGTTGACGGGAACGACCTGGGCTCCCTGCTCGGACAATGGGGCGCCTGCCCTGCGTGTGCCGCCGATTTCAACGGCGACAATGTCGTTGACGGCAACGACCTGGGCACGCTGCTCGGACAGTGGGGCAACTGCCCCGTGGTCTCCAATCCTCGGCCCATGGAGCTCGCCGGCCGCGCGCTGGCGGCGTTCCCGTGGTTCGAGTTCGTCAACAATGTCAACCCCGGCACCAACGCGGTGATCATGGTCGACACGATCCGCATGCCCGACCTGATCGGCGCGAACGCGTCGCTCTTCGTGGTGAACGCGAAGACCGCAGCCCAGTGGGCCGGAGACCAGTCGCTCACGGATGCCCGCGGCGCACCGCAGGCAGTGTCGTTCGTCGCGGGCGGAGCCCCGGCGAACACGATCACCGTGACGAACAGCTCGACGCTCTCGTCGTCGGACGGCGAGCGATTCGGTCGCGGATACGACCTCGTCATCGATCTCAACGGCAACGGCGTGCTCGATGGCAACGACATCATCGACGGCCTCAGCGACATTCCCGGATTCACCGTCCTGCCGAACGCCACGCTCAACGGTCCGTACGCCGTCACCACCGTGGCGAACTACACGGCAAGCGGAATCACCAGCGCCTCGCACACGCTGTCGCGACTCTGGTATCCGAGCAACATCGCGGCCCTTTCCGTGCGACCGATCGTGGTCATCAGCCACGGCAATGGCCACAACTACACCTGGTACGACTACCTCGGCACCCATCTGGCAAGCTGGGGATTCGTGGTCATTTCGCACCAGAACAACACGGTGCCGGGCATCGAGACCTCGAGCACCACCACGCTCGAGCACACGGCGGCCCTCATCAACCAGCAGGCCACGATCGCTGGCGGCGTGCTCAATGGCCGGATCAACGCCAACGACATCTACTGGATCGGACACAGCCGCGGCGGTGAGGGAATCACCCGCGCCTACGACCGACTCTTCGACAACACCTATGTGCCGGCGAGCGGCGCGTACAACGTGAACAGCATCAAGCTGCTGATCCCGATCGCGCCGACCGACTTCCTCGGCAAGGGTGGCGTCGGTTCCGGATCCGATCCGCACGGAGTTCCCTTCATGCTCCTGTACGGCTCCGCGGACGGCGATGTCTGCGGCTGCCCCGGCAACAACATCGCCGACAGCTTCAATCTCTACGAGCGAGCCGTCGGCGACCACTGGTCCACCTACATCCATGGCGCCGATCACAACGATTTCAACTGCTGCGGCGTGAACGACTTCACCGGTCCTGCCGGTACCGCGCTGGGCAACGCTGAAGTGCAGAAGATCGCGAAGGTGCACATTCTCGCGGCGATCAGGTCGGTGCTCGACGGCAGCCCGGCAGCCCGAGAGATGCGATGGCGCAACTACAACAGCCTGCGTCCCACGGGCGTGCTGGCTGGCGCCACCGTTCGCATCGAGGACTCGCCGCTCTCCTCGGGCACGCTGGCAGTCATCGACAACTTCCAGACCCAGCCGTCCACGGCGATCTCGTCCAGCGGTGGTGCCGTCGCCTTCACGGTGGCGAACATCACCGAAGGGCTGTCCGACGACATCAACGCCACCTTCACCTGGCCGGCGTCCGATCCGTTCAACGGCCAGACCCGCAACGGTGTGGGTGATGTGAACCGCGGCACGGTCTTCGACTGGAGCGGCGCAGCCACCAAGACCTGGAGCATCGTCCCGGCGCTGCAGGACTTCTCAGGCGCCAAGACGCTCGCGTTCCGTTCTGCTCAGGGCACGCGTCATCCGAACCTCACGCCGGCTGACTCGACCTTCCAGGTCACGCTGACCGACGGCAATGGTCAGCAGTCGACCGTCACGGTCGGTGTCTACGGTCAGGGCCTCGGATTCCCCTACCAGCGAACCGGGTTCGGTACCGGCGCCGGTTGGCAGAACGAGCTCCAGTCGGTGCGCCTGCGGCTCGACGACTTCCGCCGCCACGGCAACCCGATCGATCTGACGCAGATCGCCACCGTCCGCTTCTCCTTCGCTGATGTCGGCCAGAGCGCCACAGGACGCCTGGTCGTCGATGACCTCTCCCTGCTGAGCGAGTGAACCCATGAATTCCCACGCAACTTCCATGTTCCCAACCACCATTGCGCTTGGCGCAATCCTCTGCCTCGGCGGCGCTGCGCTCGCCCAGGTTGCACCGTCAACTCCCAACGGAGCGAAGGCTCCGGCATCCTCGCCCGTCGCGGCGCCGCAGACCGTCCCGGTCGAGCCCGCACCGAACGAGGTGAATGAGTTGCCCGCTCTTCCCGCCACACCAGCCCCGATCTCGTCGATCATCGCGGCCCGTCCGTTCACCGTGGAGATCCCATGGGCAACGGATTGGCGCGAGGACCGCGCCTTCGTGAGCGAGGGATGGATCGTGCTGCTGAGCGTGCCCCACGACTTCGTGGTGCCGCGTCAGACGCAGGAGCCCATCCTCTTCGCCGGCGGCACCACCGTCGAGCGTCTCGGCAACTTCATCGAGGAAGGCGTGATCCTGGCGATCGTGCCGGCAACGCCGCGCACGAGCGCCGCCCCCGGCCATGCGGCCGAGACGGCTGAAGGGATGCGTCCGCTCTCGCAACTCGCCTTCTGGTACGGCACGCCCGGCCTGCCGGAGCAGGTCGATGTTGCGACGCTCGCCTCGGAGATCGCTTCGGCCGAGGTGGCCAAGATCGGTGCAAGGCCCGCGTCCGAGATCGCCCGAGCGCTGCAGCGCGGCGGTGCGGCCGTCACGGCCGCGGACCGAGCCGAACTGCTCTCGATCGCGGCATCGATGGGACCGCGTCCCTCGGCGACCGTCGTCATCGAGTAAGCGACGGCCGGAATCGTTCGATCGTCATGCCCGGCATGGCAGCATGGAAACATGCCGCCATGCCGGGCTTTTCTTCGTCATCGTGCCGACTCGTCGCCGAGATCGAAGATGCGGATGCTCCGCCAGCGTGGCTGCCACTTCATCACGAGCTCCTGATGCAGCGGGTGGTCGAGATAACGGCGGTAGGCCGCGTCATCGTTGAAGCCGATGAGCAACCCCACGCTGTACTGTCCGTCCACGCTGCCTCGCCCGATGTCAAGGTGCCGACCGCGGCCGTAGAGGACGACATCCTCGATCCTCGGCAGGAGCTCGTCGCAGTCCCGCTCGAGTTCGGGTGCCTGCGATGGATCGGTCAGGTCGATCAGCACGACATGCGTGATGGCGGGTGCGGAGGCCGGCGACGCGGCCCCGTGCAAGGTCGTCTCGCTCGTGCATCCGCCTGACGCGGCGATCGCACCTGCCAGGACGAGCGGAGGCACGCTCGCACACAGCGCCCACATCGCTCGCATCCCACGCTCGCGAACCATCTCGATGAGCATGGGGTCATTGTGCCGCACCGCGTGCGCTCCTGCGCGAGCCGCGCCGGCACCGCAGCGAGGCGGCGCCTCCGGTGGTTCCATGATGCGCCGGCACCGACCTCAGGGCGATCCGCGCGTAGAAACCCCCGCCGCGGTGGTTGAGACCGCAGGCGGGGGGGAGGAAAAGGGCGTTGTTGCCGGCGAATCCTCGATTCGCCGTGCTCGTGCGGACCTCACGCCGCGACGAGACTTCCAGAAACGAATCTCGCGATGGGAGGGTGCCGAAGGAGTTGGCCACCTCGAATGGGCCCGTACGCTCGTTCCGGGCCCCGCGGCACGCAGGTGGGCTTGCGTGCCGTCGAGGGGTCGGGCATTCGCTGACTCCGTGCTCGCCCGACCAGACTCCAGTTCCTTCCAGTGCCGACCAAGTCCTCCGTCATCCGCTCCCATCGCGAGTCCTTCCCGTCACGGTCGTCGGAGCGACGTTGACCGTGCGGGCGTCCGTTGGAGCCGTGTCCGCGCCCGGCGGGATCCGCGGGGCGCGAAAAAAGGCGGCTCCGTGATTCATCGTCAACTACAGCCCATGCTCTGCCCGCAGTTGAGGCACCGGTAGCAGGTGCCGTTCCGCACCGTGATCGAGCCGCAGTTGTCGCACGCCGGCGCATCGCCCATGAGTGCCGAGTTGCTCTGGTCAAGCGCGCTGCCGCGCACGACGGCGATGCTTTGATCGACTTCGACGACCGTGGTCCTCGAGCTCCTCTCGATGACCGTCGCCCCAATGGAATCGTCGATCATCTCGACGGCGGCGACGCCCGAGAGCGTTCGAGCGTGGCTCGGGTTCCCGCCCGTCGTCGGCACGACGCCGGCGGCGTGGGGGTGCGTCAGTTCCGGTCCATCGTGCCCTGGCACACGCACTCGCTGCCATGAGGAGTCCTCCGTGACGGTGGGTGACGACGGCGCGTGATCCATCACGGCCGCATGCGAGGCGCCGCCGCGAGCCGGCGCGTTCTGCTCCCGATACCCGGCGATGAACTGCATGCCCATCCACCGGAAGATGTAGTCGACCAGGCTCTTGGCGAAGGGGATGTCGGAGTTGGTGGTCATCCCCATCGGCTCGAAGCGCTGGTGCGCGAACTTGTTGACGAGGCTCTCGACCGGCACGCCGTACTGCAGCGCGACGCTGATGGCGGTGCCGAGCGAGTCCATGAGCCCGCCGATCGTGGAGCCTTCCTTGGCCATCGTGATGAAGAGCTCGCCGGGGCGGGCATCCTCATAAAGTCCGACGATCAGGTAGCCCTCGTGACCGGCGACGTTGAACTTGTGCGTGATGCTGCCGCGCGTCTCGGGAAGGCGGCGCCGCATCGGACGCTCGATCACCCGCTCCACGACGCGCTCGACGATCCGCTCGACGAAGCGAGGATCGTGGTCGTCATCGCGGCGCTCCGCCGTCTCGGCGCCGGCCGTCGCCCGATCCGCGTCCACCCGATCGCTCGACGCGGATGATGTCGTCGAGGTCGACATCGCAGCTTCCGCCGCTGCAGGCGATCGATCCGGAGCGAAGGCCGCCGTACCCGAGGCGGCCAGCGCTTCCCCCGCGGCAGTTTCCTCCAGCCCCTCCAGATCCTCATCGTCGCGTTCGACCGAGTCGGACTTGGTGGAGAGCGGCTGGCTCAGCTTGCAGCCGTCGCGGTAGAGCGCGTTGGCCTTGAGCGCCAGTTCCCAGCTCATCAGGTAGCAGCGGCCGATCTCCTCCACGCTCGCGTCATTGGGAAGGTTGATCGTCTTGGAGATGGCGCCCGAGATGAAGGGCTGCGCCGCCGCCATCATGCGAATGTGCCCTTCGGGCGCGATGAACCGCTGACCATCGGGACCGCAGCGATTCGCACAGTCGAAGACGGCGAGGTGCTTCTCCTTGAGGTGCGGCGCACCCTCCACGGTCTGCGTGCCGCAGATGCGGCGATTGAGCACCTGGATCTGCGCTCGAGTGAGACCGAGCATGCGCAGGCCGTCGAAGCAGGGATTCGCTCGCGCCTTCGCAGGGTCCGTGCCGTGAGCACGAAGCACGCGCTCCGGCAGGCTCCAGGCGCCGAATGCGAACCGCAGCTCGAAGACGGCGGGCAACTGGTTCTCGAGCTTCACGAGCTCCTCGCCCGCGAAGCCCTTCTCGAGCAGCCATGCGCGGAACGAGCCTTCGGCATCCGCCGCGAGGCGCCCCTCGGGCATCGAGCCGTCGCGCGAGGGCATGGGCACATCCAGGCTCAGCGAGCCCATGACATGCTCCAGGATCTCGTCGGTCTGCTCCGGGTCGTATCCGAGCGCCCGCAGCGCAGGACGCACGCTCTGGTTCGCGATCTTGAAGTGTCCGCCGCCGGCGAGCTTCTTGAACTTCGTGAGCGCGAAGTCGGGCTCCACGCCGGTGGTATCGCAGTCCATGAGCAGGCCGATGGTCCCCGTCGGCGCGATCACGGTGACCTGGGCGTTGCGGAAGCCGAACTTCGTGCCGAACTGCAGTGCGTCGTCCCACGCGGTGGTGGCGCGGGTGCGGACCTCATCGGCATTCGCAACGGTCATACGCTTGGAGCCGAAGACCGCATGGTCGATCGGCACCGGCCTGGTGCGAAGGGACTCCCACTCGGCAGCGTCGCGCGAGACTCCGTGGGCCGCGCGGCGGTGATTGCGAATCACGCGCAGCATGGCGTCGCGGTTCTCCGTGAAGCCGGCGAAGGGGCCGTGCTCCGCGGCGAGCAGGGCGCTCGCGGCGTACGAGCGGCCCGTCAGGATCGCCGTGAGCGCTCCGCAGACGGCGCGGCCTTCATCCGAGTCGTAGGGAATGCCCGCCTGCATGAGCATGGCGCCGAGGTTCGCGTAGCCCAGCCCGAGCGTGCGGTACTTCCACGAGAGCTCCGCGATCTCGCGGCTCGGGAAGCTCGCCATGAGCACGCTGATCTCGAGCACGATCGTCCAGAGGCTGATCGCGTGCTCGTAGCCGTCGACATCGAAGCGGCGCGTCTCGGAGTCGTAGAACTTGAGCAGGTTGATCGATGCCAGGTTGCACGCCGTGTTGTCGAGGAACATGTACTCGCTGCACGGATTGCTGGCGTTGATGCGGCCGCCCGCGGGGCAGGTGTGCCACTCGTTGATGGTGGAATCGAACTGCACGCCGGGATCCGCGCAGTGCCACGCGGCCTCGGTGATCTGCCGCCAGAGCTCGCGGGCCTTGAGCGTCTTGTGGGGCGCGCCGTCGATCCGCCGCACGAGCGTCCAGTCCGCGTCGTTCGCGACGGCCTCCATGAAGGCATCGGTCACGCGCACCGAGTTGTTCGAGTTCTGGCCGCTGACCGTGTAGTACGCCTCGCCGTTGAAGTCGTAGTCGAGCTCGAGCCCCAGCGCCTCCGCGGCGCGCTGCTGGGCGGGCGTGAGGTGCTTCATGCCCTCCACCATCGCCGCGACCTTCAGCTCCTCGCGGACCTTCCAGTTGACGAATGCCTCGATGTCCGGGTGATCCACATCGAGGCAGACCATCTTGGCGGCGCGCCGCGTGGTGCCGCCGCTCTTGATGGCGCCCGCCGCGCGGTCGCCGATCTTGAGGAAGCTCATGAGCCCCGAGCTCTTGCCACCGCCCGAGAGCGGCTCGTTCTCGCCGCGAAGCTGGCTGAAGTTCGTCCCGGTCCCCGAGCCGTACTTGAAGAGGCGCGCCTCGCGCACCCAGAGGTCCATGATGCCGCCCTCGTTCACGAGGTCGTCGCGAACGCTCTGGATGAAGCACGCGTGCGGCTGCGGATGCGTGTACGCATCCGAGGCGAGCGAGGTGGCGCCGGTCGCGGAGTCCGCGATCCAATGGCCCTGCGCCGGACCGGAGAGGCTGTAGGACCACGCAAGACCGGTGTTGAACCACTGCGGGCTGTTCGGCGCCGCCACCTGGTGCAGCAGCATCCAGGAGATCTCGTCGTAGAACGCCTGGGCGTCCTTGGCGGAGCTGAAGTAGCCGTGCTTCTCGCCCCAGTGGCGCCAGCAGCCCGCGAGTCGATGCACCACCTGGCGCACCGATCGCTCCGGCCCGAGGATCGGTGAGCCATCCGGATTGCGGCGCGGCGCGCCGGCGGCATCCACCTGCGGAATCCCCGCCTTGCGGAAGTACTTGCTGACCACGATGTCCGTGGCGAGCTGGCTCCACGACGCCGGAATCTGCGCGTCGGTCATCTCGAAGACGACGGAACCGTCGGCATTGGTGATGCGACTCTGGCGCGTAGCCCACTCGACGGTGCCGTAGACATCCTTGCCGGCCTGGGTGAAGCGTCGTGCGATTCTCATGGCCTGTCTCTTCCGTGAAGGGGAAATGGACTCATTCGCCGCGCGAAGCCGTTCGCGGGCGAGCTGCGGAACGATGCGAACTCACTCTGAACGGTCGATGCCGTCGACGCGCGGGAGCGTGAGTCCCGCCTGGTCCTGATACTTGCCGCCCTTGTCGGCGTAACTGACGGCGCAGACGCGATCGGCCTTGAGGAAGATCATCTGGGCGATGCCCTCATTGGCGTAGATCCTGGCCGGAAGCGGCGTGGTATTGGAGATCTCGATGGTGACGCGGCCGCGCCATTCGGGCTCCAGCGGCGTGACGTTGACGATGATGCCGCAGCGCGCGTAGGTGCTCTTGCCCACGCAGATCGCCAGCACATCGCGCGGAATATCGAAGGTCTCGATGGTTTCCGCCAGCGCGAAGGAGTTGGGCGGGATGATCACATGATCGCGCCCCGTCTCGCTCGTGTCGATCGTCAGGAAGAGGTCGTTCGTGAATCGCTTGGGATCCACCACCGCCACGCCGCCGCTGGTGGCGTTGGTGAAGATCTTGAAGCGCGTGCCGACGCGGACGTCGTAGCCGTAGCTCGAGACGCCGAAGCTGACGATGCCGGGGCGCCGCTCATTGTCGGCGAAGGGCTCGATCCCGACGAGTTCTCGAATCTGCGTGTCACAGAGGACGGTCATCGTTTCACTCCCAGCGCACCGACGCCATCGCCGCGCGCAACCTGAAAGAAGTGCGCCTCGGAAGGCCACCCGAACATGATCCAGACATTCGGCACGACACCGACGGGACCCACCAACGCAAACGCATGCCGCACACCATGCGGTGGGCGGGTCACGCCGCAGTCGCGTCGGTCGGGGTGGCGGCGGGTGCCCACTTGGGTGCCCATGCCACCTGACTTCGGCTTCCTTGGCGTGGCCGGGCCAAGATACCCCTACAGCTTGTGGACGCAAGACCCAGAACCACGAAATCTAGTGGGTTTTGAGGATCCGGTTTGCAAAGTGTTCCCAGACCATGTTTTGCGATCGGATTGAAGCGAGCCCGGGCCAGCCCTGCACCGGGCTGCCTCCGTGGACATGTTGTCGCACCCGCTCTCGACACGCGCGACAGGCACACGCGCGACAGGGGTGATCGACCGATCGATGAACCGGCGCGAGATGCTCGCCCGGCGAATGTCGGCGCCGATCCCGCTGCTACCCTCGCGCGCGTGACTTCCGCCGCGTCGCACTCGCCGTCCCTCACCGCTGCGCAGCGCCGCGCGGTCGAGCATGTGGACGGCGCAGCGCTCGTGCTGGCGGGCCCCGGCTCCGGCAAGACGCGCGTCATCACGCAGCGCATCGCGCGGCTCATCTCGATCGGCGTGCCTGCGTGGCAGATCCTCGCACTGACATTCACCAACAAGGCCGCAGGCGAGATGCGTGCGCGCGTCGATGCCGCCGTTCCGAAGGATGTGCAGGGCCGTCGCGGATTGGTGGTCAGCACCTTCCACACATTCGCCGCCACCGTGCTGCGGCATCACGCCGAGCGCGCGGGGTTGAAGCCGGGCTTCGTGATCTTCGACACGGCCGATCAGCGCGATTGCATGAAGCGCGCCATCGCCGACGCAGGAATGCCGGGGCGATGGACGCCCGCCGGCGCGCTCTCGGAGGTGAGTCGTCTCAAGAACGCGCTGAAATCGCCCGAGGATGCCGTCGCGGCGGGGGACTTCCGCGGCCGCGCGATCGCCCGGCTCTACGAGGGCTACCAGCGCGAACTCGCCGCGAACAACGCCGTCGACTTCGACGACCTGTTCATGATGCTCGCCGCGATGCTGCGGCGCGATGAATCGCTGCGCCGCGAGTTCACGGAGCGATTCCGCTATGTGCTGGTGGACGAATACCAGGACACGAATCACGCGCAGTTCGTGATCGTGCGGCTCATCGCCGAGCACGGCAATGTGATGGTGGTGGGAGACCCGGATCAGTCGATCTACGGCTGGCGCGGCGCGGACCTGCGGAACATCCTCGAGTTCGAGCAGGCCTTCCCCGGCGCGGTCGTGATTCCGCTCGGCGAGAACTTCCGCTCCACCGCGCACATCGTGGCGGCCGCCGATGGCCTGATCCGGCACAATCGCCGGCGCCGGCACAAGGATCTCAGCACCTCGCTGGGCGACGGCGCCATGCCCGTCGTGCTGCGCTGCATCGACGAACACCACGAGGCGGACGAGGTGGTGCGGCGGTTGCGCGACTGCGAGCGAACGGGCATCGCGTGGCGCGGCATGGCGGTGCTCTACCGGATCAACGCGCTGAGCCGCGTGCTCGAGGATGCCCTGCGCCGCGACGGCATTCCCTACCAGGTCGTCCGCGGCACCGCCTTCTTCGATCGCCGCGAAGTGAAGGACGCGCTCGCGTACCTGCGCGTGGTGGCGAACGCCGCCGATGCGGTGAGCCTGCGGCGCATCATCAATGTGCCCGCGCGCGGTCTCGGTGAGACCAGCGTGGAGAGGCTCGAGGCCGCGGCGAAGGCGCGAGGCATGCCGGTGACGGAGATCCTTGCGAGTGCCGGCCTGATCGGCCTCACGGCGCGCGCGGCGAAGAGCGCCGCGCAGTTCGGCGACCTGCTGCGCCGCTGGCGGGAGCTCGCGTCGAAGGCGGAAGCCGCGGCGCTGCCGGATCTCGTGGCGGCGGTGCTCGAGGAGAGCGGTCTTCGCACGCTCGTCACCGCGCAGACCGCGGAGGAGATCGACGGCGAGGATCGCGCCGCGAACCTCGTCGAGCTCGAGAATGCGGCGACCGACTTCATCCAGGAGCGCTTCGCGCAGGGGGACATCCTCGACGCGTCGGACCGGGCTCGCGCCGAGGCGCTCGCCTCCGGCGAGGTGCCGCCGCGGACGGCGCTCGATGCGCTGCGCGCCTGGCTCGAGAGCGTGGCGCTGGTGGCCGACGCCGACGCGCTCGACCCGGAGCGCGGCGCCGTCACGCTGATGACACTGCATGCGGCGAAGGGTCTCGAGTACCCGGTCGTCGCGATGGTGGGGCTCGAGGAGGGGGTGCTTCCGCACGCGCGGGCCCTCGAGAATCCGGAGGAGGCGGAGGAGGAGCGGCGGCTCTGCTTCGTCGGCATGACGCGTGCAGAGCGCACGCTCATCATGGCGCATTCGGCGACGCGGCTGGTGCATGGGATGCGAAACGCCTGCATCGAGAGCCGCTTCCTGCGCGAGCTGCCGGTCGATCATGTGGAGCGCGTCGATCTCGCGGGCGATGCGATCGGCTCGATCGGCTTCGATGACGGGGGCGGGCCGCGCGGCCGAGGGCGCCGCGCTGACGAAGGCGAGCGCGTCTTCCGAGTCGGCAGCGATGACTGGTACGGGCGCGGCGGCGGCGCCGGCACGGCAGGCTCGCGCGGGGGCCGTCAGGGCGCCCGCGCGGCGGCGCTCCGACCCGGCCTTGGCGCGGGAGCCACGCTCGCGGGCATGGCCGTGGGCACGATGGTGCGTCATCCGATCTTCGGCATCGGGCGCGTGCAGGAACTGCTGCCACGAGCGGGTGCGCCGAGCGTTCGAGTCGCCTTCAACGAGGCGGGTGTGAAGACGCTGGTGATCGCCTACGCCAAGCTCGAAGTCCTTCGCCGCTAGCGGCGGTACGATCCCACCCATGTCCGGACAAGCACCCTGGGGTTACGACGCACCGCCCGAGCCGCCCGCCGCGCAGCCCACGGGTGTCAATGGACTCGGCATCGCCGGTTTCGTGATCGGGATCGTGGGCTTCTGCGTGCTCGGTGGTCTTCTCGCGCCGCTTGGCCTGCTGCTCAGCATCATCGGTCTCTTCAAGCAGCCAAGAGGCTGGGCTGTGGCGGGCACGGTGGTGAACCTCGGCACGCTCTGCTGCTGCGTGCCGCTGACACTGCCGATCATCCTCGTTGCGGTCGGAGTGGTGAGCCTCTCGGCCATGACGCTCTGGATCACGGACACCTTTGCGGGCTCGCTCGGAGCGCGAGGCGTCACGGGGCTCCACATCGGGGCGATCTTCGTCGCGCTCTCGATGTACTTCGCGGAGCACCAGAAGGTGCCCGACTCGCTCGACGCGATGGGCCTCGATCCGCGCATGCTGACGGATGGCTGGGGCAGACCCTTCCAGTACCAAGTGACGGATGATCCCGAGGGGTTCCGACTCTGGACCGTCGGTCGTGATGGCGTCGAGGGCACCGGTGATGACCTCGAGTTCCAGGGTGTCGTTCGCGGCGGCGGGCTCAGCTTCGATGAAGTGCGGAAGCGACCGACGCAGAGCGGCACCGGCACGGCACCGAGTGAGGCGCCGACGGACGCACCGAGCGGGGCGCCGACGGACCCACCGGCCGATGCGCCGGCTGGCACTCCGCCGCCGTCCTGATCGCGCCTGCGGCGCAGCGAGGGCCCTTCCGCCGACTCACGCGCCCCGGCGCTTCAAGTGCCTCACGCGCCGCAGGGGATTCAAGCGTTTCACGCGCCTCCCGCGCCGCAGGCGCCTGGAGCTCGCTCCCTCCGCTCGCGGTTCAGCGGCAGAGCCCCGTCTGCCACATCACGAAGGCCCACTGATCGGCTTCATCGCGAATGCGCAGTGAGAGCGGCTTGCCCTGTCCGTGTCCTGCATCGCGATCGATCCAGAGCAGGATCGGCCTGTCCGCGGGATCGTTCGCCGCCGACGCCTGGAGCTTGGCAGCCATCTTCCTCGCATGCAGCGGGTGGACGCGACTGTCGTTCTCGCCCGCGTTGAGGAAGACCGCCGGGTACTTCGCGCCCTTCTGCACCTGGTGGTACGGCGAATAGGCGCGCAGCCACCCGTACGCCTCCGCATCATCGGCGCTGCCGTACTCGGGCACCCAGTACTTCGCGAGCAGGAACTTGTCGTAGCGAAGCATGTCCAGGAGCGGCACGCTCACGATCGCGGCGGCGAACAGCTCGGGTCGCTGCGTGACCGCGGTGCCCGTCAGCAGTCCGCCGTTGCTGCCGCCCTCGATCGCCAGCCTCGACGCGTTCGTCCACTTGTTCGCGATGAGCCACTCGGCGCACGCGTAGAAGTCGTCGAAGACATTCTGCTTGCGGCCGAGCATGCCCGCGCGGTGCCACTCCTCGCCGTACTCGCCGCCGCCGCGCAGGTTGGCCTGCACCCAGACGCCGCCTGCATCGAGCCAGGGAACGATCGTCGGATTGAAGAAGGGCGTGAGCGAGACATTGAATCCGCCGTAGGCGGTGAGCAGGCAGGGATTCGCGCCGTTCGCAGTCGTTCCCTTCTTCGTCACGATGAACATCGGCACCTCGGTGCCGTCGCGGCTCTTTGCGCGGACCTGCTGCACCTCGTACTTCGACGGATCGACGGGAACCTCCGGTCGCGCCCAGAGCGCGAGCGCGGGCGAGTCGGCGCCGGGAGCGCCGGCTCCGCTGTTCGCGGTCGCGGCACCCTGCGCCAGATCGAGGCGGTAGATGCTGCGCGGCTCCGTGAAGCTCGTGAAGGTGAGGAACGCCTCGGATCGCTCCGACTCGGTGCTGAGCGACGCGGTGCCCAGCCCCGGCAGCGTGATGTCGCCGAGTGGCCGGCCGTCGAGCGAGATCCGCGTGAGGCGGGACGACGCGTCCTTCTCGTACTCGAGCGCGAGCAGGTTCCGAGCCAGTTGCGCGTTCTGGAGCACCGCGTCCTTGCGCTCGGGCACCACGGTCTGCCATTGCGCGGGGGCGCCGGGATCATCGAGATCGATGCGCACCAGGCGACCGTTGGGCGACTCGTGCGTGGTGGTGGCCCAGAGCATGTTGCCCAGCGACGCGGCGGGCTGCGTTCGCGCGTCGAGCCCCTTCGCGATGACGGTGGGCGCGAGCGTGCCCGTGCGCCTCCAATCGTCGAAGCGCATGACGGAGAGGTCGTTCGCCTGCCAGCCGCGGAAGAGGCCGGTGAAGAGCCAGCGACCATCCTCGCTGAGCGCGGCGAAGGGAATCTCGCTGGGATTCTCCTGCTTCATGAGCACGGGGTCGAAGCGCGGGCTCGAGCCCACCTCGTGATAGCGCAGCTCGCGGCTGTAGGGATCCTTCGCGTCGCGCAGCACGCTGTAGAGGAAGGCGCGGCCGTCGGGCGTCCAGCTCGAGAAGGTCACCTTGCCCGAGATCTCGTCCGCAAGCCATCGGCCGGAGGTGACATCCATGAGATGCAGCTCGCTCATCTCGCTGCCGGACTTGCTCAGCCCGAAGGCCATGAGCGTGCCGTCCTTCGTCGGTCGATACCAGTCGAGGCTCGTGAGCCCGGCCGTGTCCAGCGCGTTCACATCGAGAAGCACGCGCGGCTCGCCGTCGAAGCCCTTGCGCACCTTGATGACGGGCTGATTCTGCGTGCCCGCGCGCTCGGTGTAGAAGTACAGGTCGCCGCTCATGCGCGGCGCGGAGATCGAGCCGATCTCCATGAGCGGCCGAAGCGCCTCCTCCACGCGGCTGCGGCATGGAAGTCCGTCGAGGCGCGCACGCGTGAAGTCATTCTGCGCCGTGGTCCACGCCGCGACCTCGGGGCTCTCCTTCTCGAGCGCCTCGAGCCAGCGGTACTCATCCACGACCTGCTGGCCGTGGTAGGTGTCCGTGACCGGGTCCACCTTCGCGGGTGGCGGCGGCGCGGCGGGCGCTTCGGCGGCGAACAGGGAGATCGCGAGAAGGGCAATCGTGCTCATGCCGCCATCGTACCGGCGGCGGCGGGCGCTCCCAGCAATCGAAGTCGGATGGTCTCGGGAATGGCCGCGAGGCGGCGCTCCACCTCCACGGCCGGAGCGCCGGGATCCACATCCATGATCACATAGCTCAGATCCCGGGTGCTCTGGAGGTACTCGGCGTTGATGTTGACGCCCAGGTCCGCGAGTGCCGTGTGCATCTGCCGCAGCACGCCGGGCACATTGTGGTGGAAGTGCGTGATGCGAAGCTGATCCTCGCGGCGCGACGGAAGATCCACCTCGGGCACGCTCACGCTCGTCGAGGTCGAGCCGTGCGCGAGGTAGCGCACGAGCTTCTCCGCCACCTCCAGCGCAATCGAGGCCTGCGCCTCCTCGGTGCTTCCGCCGATGTGCGGCGTGAGGATCACATTCGACAGTCCGCGCAGCGGCGTCTCGAATGCGGCGCCGTTCTGCTCGGGTTCGCTCGGGAAGACATCGAGCGCGGCGCCGGAGAGTCGGCCCGATGCAAGCGCCGCCGCCAGCGCCTCGGTGTCCACCACGCCACCGCGTGCGTTGTTGATGAGCACCGCGCCGGGGCGCATCGACCCGAGCTGCGCGGCGCCGATCATGCCCTTCGTCTGCGGCGTCGCCGGCACATGAAGCGACACGATGTCCGATTGCTGGAGAAGTGCCTCCAGCGAGCCCGCCGCATGCGCATTCCCCAGCGGCATCCTGCGCGCAATGTCGAAGTACAGCACGCGCAGCCCGAGCGACTCGGCGAGCACCGAGAGCTGGCTGCCGATGTGGCCGTAGCCCACGATCCCGAGCGTGCGACCGCGCACCTCGTGGGCGTCGCGGGCGCTCTTGTCCCACCGGCCGGCGTGAAGCTCCGCGCTCTTCTGGAAGAGGCGACGCGAGAGCACCACGATCTCGGCGAGCGTCATCTCCGCGACGCTGCGCGTGTTGGCGAAGGGTGCATTGAAGACGGCGATGCCGGCGTGGGCTGCAGCGGCGAGATCCACCTGATCCGTGCCGATGCAGAAGCAGCCCACGGCCAGGAGCGGCGGCGGCGCGCCGGCGGCACCCGCCGAGGGGCCGGCGGCCGGCGGCACCATCGCCAGCCGAGGCGCGAGGGCCTCCGCGCGAATCAGCGTGCGGCTGCGAATGCCCAGCACGGTTGCATCGCGCAGCGCGTGCTCGAGCAACGAGCCGTCGCCTGCGACTCCATGGCGCTCGATCGAGAGCCCGGCCTCGCGCAGGATCGGATCCGCGTTCGCATGCACATGTTCGAAGAGGACGGCCTTCATGGTGGTCGGCACGAAGGGGTCGGCGCTAGCGCCCGACCACATCGGGCAGGTCGTAGAGCGCCGCCGTCAGGTTGCGCGGTCCTTCAGGCGTGATGAGCACATCCGCTTCGTAGTGCACGCTCAGGCTTCCATCGGCCGTTCGGATGGGCCACTCGCGTCCCACAGTGCGGGTTTCGCTGGTGCTGACCGCGATCATCGGCTCCACCGCCAGCAGCATGCCCGGCTCGAACGGCTTCCACGCCTCGCTCCACTCGCCCGGATAGCTGGGCACGACATTGGAGATGAAGGGCGGTTCATGGAGGGAACGACCGATTCCGTGGCCTCCGAGGCCGCGCACAAGGTGGAAGCCGCACTCCCGCTCCGCGTGATCCTGCACGGCGCGCGCCCACTCCACCAGCGGTCGCCCGGCGCTCATCGCATCGATCCCGCGTCGCAGCGCCTCCTTGCCGCACTCCTGGAGCCTGCGGCCCAGCTCCGTCTGCGAACCGACCGAGTAGGTCCACGCCGCGTCGCCGATGAAGCCGCGGTACCGCACGCCCACATCGATCTTCAGCAGGTCGCCCTCGGCCAGCGGCGCGGACTCCGAGAGATGCGTGCCGTGGACGATGCAGTCGTTCACGCTGATGCACGCGTGGCTCGGGTACGGAGGATGGCCGCGAACCCGGTAGCCCAGGAAGCAGCTCGTGCAGCCGAGCGACTCGAGCGTCCGGCCGACCACGCGATCGATCTCGATCGCCGTCACCCCCGGGCGCAGAACTTCGACGATCGCCTCGTGGACCTTCACCACGCGCTCCGCGGCCCCTTCCGCCGCCGCGATGTCCTGTGCGTGCGTCACCGTCATGCGCGCGACCTCCGCGCCCATGGTTCGTGATGGCCGTCGATCCACACATGCGCAGGTCCGGGGCCCGCCACATCGAAGGCGAGCGAGCCCTCGGTGCCGTCGAGCAGGATGAGATCGGCGCGCTTTCCCGGCTCGATGGAGCCGACCTCGCGCTCGAGACCGAGCAGCACCGCGGGATTCCATGTGGCGGCGGTGATCGCCTCCTCCACCGAGAGTCGCATGAAGCGCACGGAGAGCGCGATCGAGAAGGCAAGGCTCAGCGATGGCGCCGAGCCGGGATTCGCGTTGCTCGCCAGCGCGAGCGCGCCGCCCATGTCGACGAACGCCCGCGCGTTCGCAAAGCGCCCGTCGAGCGCGAAGCCGCAGCAGGGGAGCATCACGCCGACGGTGTTGCTGCCCGCAAGGAGCGAGAGCTGCTTCTCGCCGCTGGCTTCGAGGTGATCCACGCTCAGCGCGCCGAGCTCCACGGCCAGCTCCACGCCGCCCAGCACATTGAACTGATCGGCGTGCAGTCGCAGTGCCAGTCCGAGCTCCTTCGCCCGCTCGAGGTATTGCCGACAGTCGGAGAGGCTCCATGCCGCCTGCTCGCAGAACGCGTCGACCGCTGTGCCGGGCAGCCGCTCGGCCAGTCGCGGAAGTCCCTCGCGGATCATCGCGTCCACCAGGTTCGGCCGATCCGGATCGTGCGCGTGACCGCCGAGGAAGGTCGCCACGATCGGTCGGTCGCAGCGCGACGCAACGCGGAGGATCGATTCGAGCATGCGCATCTCGTGCTCGACATCAAGCCCGTAGCCCGTCTTGACCTCGAGCGCGCCCGTGCCCAGGCGCGTGCAGCGATCGATCCTGCGCTCGAGCAGCCGGTCGAGCTCCTCATCCGGCGTCTCGCGCACCACGCGCACGGTCTCGAGAATGCCGCCGCCCCGGCGCACGATCTCGAGGTACGGCGTGCCCGCCCACTTCAGCGCCCATTCCTCGTCGCGCGAGCCCGCGTGCAGCAGGTGCGTGTGACAGTCAACGATTGCCGGCATGAGCGCGCGCCCGGCGGCATCCGTGATCTCGCCGATCGGCTCGGCAGGCTCTCCCTCACCCACGCCGCGGATGCGGCCATTCTCGACCGTCACCCAACCGCTCTCGATCACGCCCAGATCGCGCAGCGCCTTGCCTCGACGCAGCCCACGAGGACCGCGCAGGGTCACGACGCGTGCATTGCGGATGGTGAAGGCGGTCATGAGGATTGCCGCGGTCGAAGCATCGCGTGGCGCCGGACGGCATGCGGGCCGACGCACGCTTCAGGCGCGAACTCTATCACCGCCCCCACGCGGTACGCTGGTCGCATGCGGCTGCTCATCGTGCGACACGCCAAGGCCTTCGAACGCGATGCGGCGCGATGGCCTGACGATTCGCATCGGCCGCTCACGAGCGAGGGTCGCAAGGCCTTCCGGCGCATGGCGCGGCGGCTCGGGCGATTCATGGAGCCGCCGGATCTGGTGCTGGCAAGTTCATGGGACCGCGCATGGGCCACGGCGGAGGAGCTCGAGTGCGAAGCAGGCTGGCCTGCGCCCGTTCGCGAAGCCCTGCTGGAGGATGCCGACGAGAGCCACGCGGTTCCGGGGCTGCTCGAGCGCGTGCGCGCCGAGCGCGGCGCGGAGGCCATTGCGTTCGTCGGACATGAGCCGTTCCTCTCACGCTTCGCTTCGACGCTCCTCTGCGGTCGTGGCGACGGCGTGTCGATCGCCATGCGCAAGGGCGCCATCATGGAACTCGAGGTGGATCCCGAGGGGCCCGTCGGCGCGACGCTCTCGCTGCTCGTGCAGCCGGGGGCGTTCCGAGGCGCGCGAAAGAAGGTATAAAGCCCCCCCGGTACTGCCCATGACCACGGTTCCAGCCGAGAAGAAAACGCCGCTCATCGAGATCTTCTGGAACGGGACGATCCTGCACCTTCGTCCCGTCGGGCCGAACATCGGCCAGCGCGAAGCGCCGGAAGTCCACGACGCCGTGAATCCCTACTTCAAGGAGCTCGGCAAGGCGATCCGATTCATGGTGCTGGACCTGACCGATGTGCAGTTCATGTCCAGCATGGGGCTCGGCACCTGCATTGCGCTGCGCAATGCGGCCGCAGGTGTCGGTGCGCAGGCGATCATCTTCGGCATGACCAAGGACCTCCAGGCGCTCATGCTGATGATGAAGATCGAGAAGCTCTACAAGATCGCAGGAACGCGCGCCGAGCTGGACAAGCTGCTCGGCAAGTGATCACGCGGTCGTTGGTGCCGGCGCGGGTTCGCCCTGCGCGGGTGAGGGTTCGCTTGGCGCAGGGGCTGGTTCCATCGGCGCGGGCGGTGTTTCCCCCGGCCCGGGAGCCCTGGGAAGCGCGGGCAGTTCCGGCATCGGCGGCAATCCGATCGTCGCGGGCATTTGGGGCGTGGGCGTTCCATCGGACGATCCCTCGGGCGCCGGCTGCGCCCATTCGGGCTCCGGCCGCGGCGCCGGACTCGGCGCCGTCACGCCACCTGAATACATGACGATCGCCGCGCGGCCTCGATCCGCTTCATCGAGCGTGCGGGACTCCCGGCGCTGCACGGAGATCACCAGGATCCTCAGCCCTCCATCCCGCGCCGACAGCTCCTCGATCAGCCCGCCCTCGAAGTCGCTGTGGAACTGGCCGACCAGGTGGATGACCTTCCTCGCGGACGGGGCTCCTCCCGGCTGCGAAATGCCGCTGTCGCGCGCTCGCACGATCGAGTCCGCCATCGTTGCGTCCCACACGGACTGACTTCGGAAGCCGGCGAGCAGGCCTTCCTCGGGAGGCGGATCATCGCCGTGACCTGCGCCCATCACCTCGCAGAAGCGCGCAAAGGTCGCGGGCTTCTGCGTGCGACGCGGCAGCGCAAAGAGCGCTCGCTGCTCAGCGGGCAGCGCCCGAAGCGCGTCATAGCCCTCGAGCCGCGCCTGACGCACGAATTGCCGCGGCGCGTTGGCGGCGATCACGCGCTCGCCGCGCTCCTTCGCCGCATCGATGACCGGTTGGTACCAGACGACCCAGGTGTCCTTCCCCGCCCAATGCCGCGAACCTGTTCGCTCCATGAAGACATCCACATCGATCTCGCCGCGCAGGTACGCGTCCACATCGGCCTGCTCGTTGCGCTCGAGCATCTCGAGCGCAACGGCCGTGCGCGGGAAGCGCGCCATCGTCTCCTCCACCACGGCGCGCTGCACCGAGTGCGCCACGGCATCGTCGTGCTGTTCGCCGATCACGATCACATCCGCCCACGCGATCGCCTGTGAGACATCGAACCAGGTGAGGACCGTTCCGCGCGTGCCGTCGAACATGGGCAGGCCTCGCGGCGCGAAGGGGTCCGTCGGGACGGTCGCCCAGCCCGGCTTCGGGTCCTCGAAGGGGTTGCCGAAGGGGTCGCGCGTGCTGCACGCCGAGAGCCCTGTCAGTGCCGAGAGCACGAATGCGACCGCGAGGGCCGGCACCACCCGGCGAGAGTGCCGCGAGCGCCCGTGGACGATCCGAGAGATCCCATGGCCGGAAACAAGGCATCTGCGTCCATCGGGTTGCGTTCGTGGCATCGACGCAGCATCGTTGCTGGGCGCCACTTGGGCAAGCGTGAATCCGGGCTACACTCGGAGTCGCACGAGCGATGGGCGGGCCAGGGGCGCGATCGGAGCTACTTCCGTCGCGGAGCGCACCTCCACGGAGACCTGACCCCATGTTCGCCGCCGACCTGCCCCCGCCCGTCCGATTCGATGGCGACTCGATCGTCCGCGCCCGTCCGAGGGACTCGCGCGAGCTTCGCACGGTCCTCGCCCTCACGGAGGACATGTGGAGCCATTCGATCCGCAATGGCGAAGTGGATGTGCGACTCTCGCGCGAGGCGCTGGCGGCGCTTCGACGCGCCGGCGTGCCGCTCGAGGTGCTCATCGAGGATGTGCAGGGCATGATCGACGCGCAGGCCGCGGACCGCGCCGATCGCGCTCGCCGCCGCGCAGAACAGGGGGGCATCGCCGGGGAGGATTGGTGGGCGGATGTGAAGGATCTTGCCGCCGTCGAGGCGAAGATGGATGAGTGGATCGCCGCGCATCCTGCGCTGGTGACGCCAATCGTCGTCGGCACGAGTCTCGAGCAGCGACCGATCCGTGGTGTGCGCATCTCGTCGCAGCCGCCGGGCGCCAAGGTGCCCGCATTCCTCTTCAACGCGTGCCAGCACGCACGCGAGTGGGCGACGCCCATGACGGTGATGCTGCTCGGGCAGACGCTGCTCGACGGTGCCCAGGACGACGCAGCAACCATGGCGATCCTCGCGTCGTGCGAGATCTTCATCGTGCCCGTCGCGAATCCCGACGGCTACCAGTACAGCTGGGATGCCGTGCGACTCTGGCGCAAGAACCGTCGCGACAATGGCGACGGCACCTTCGGCGTCGATCTCAACCGCAATTGGGATTTTCAGTGGGGCGGCCAGGGTTCCAGCGGCAATCCCAACAGCGAGACCTACCGCGGGCCTTCGCCCTTCAGCGAGCCCGAGACGCAGGCGCTGCGGGACTTCATGGCGGGACACGGCCGCATCGTCGGGCACATCGACTACCACAGCTACAGCCAGCTCATCCTCTGGCCGTGGGGATGGACGGCGGATCTCTGCGACGATCAGCCGCTCTTCGCCGAACTTGGCGCGTCGATGCAGGACGCGATCGAGTCGTCGTACGGACGCGTCTACACCGCAGGGCCGATTCTCAGCACGCTCTATCCCGCCGCGGGCACGAGCGTCGACTGGAGCTACGGTGTCGAAGGCATCTACTCGAACACGATCGAGGTGCGCGACACCGGCTCGTACGGATTCCTCATCCCGCCCGAGGAGGTGCGACCCTGCGCGGAGGAGAACACGGCTGCGGCGTTCGCCATGATGGAGACGCTGCTGGCGCCGGCGTTCCTGGCGCCGGATCCGATGCTGCCGTCGAGCGTGCCCGCCGGTCGGGCGGTCCCGGTGTCGATCTACGCGTCTCCGCTTGCGTCGACCTTCGAGTCCGCGCCGCGTCTTCGCGCGCGCATCGGCACGAGCGCGTCGTTCGCGTCGGTGGAGATGACGCCGCTCGGCGCGAATCGCTACGGCGCGATGCTTCCCGCGGCGCCGTGCGGCAGCGTGGTGCAGTTCTACTTCGAGTGGATCGGCTCACCAGCCACCGCGACGCTGCCAGGCGGCGCCCCCGGCGAGGTGTTCACGGCCTCGGTGAGCGAGCTGGCGGTGGTGTTCTCCGACGCGTTCGAGTCGGGAAGCGGCTGGGTCTCCGGCGCTCCCGGCGATACGGCGACGGCGGGGCTCTGGGTGCGCGTCGATCCGAACGGGACGACGGCGCAGCCCGAGGATGATCACACGCCGGCGCCCGGCACGATGTGTTGGGTCACTGGTCAGGGACCCGTCGGTGGCGCGGCTGGCGCCGCAGATGTGGACGACGGAATCACTTCGCTCACATCGCCCTTCCTGGATGGAAGCGACCCCGACTCGGTGCTGCGCTATTGGCGCTGGTACTCGAACAATCTCGGTGCCAGTCCGAATCAGGATTCCATGCTGGTGCTCTATTCGCTCGATGGCAGCGCGTGGTCGCAGCTCGAGGAAGTCTCGGAGAGCGCCACCGCGTGGGTCGAGGCCTCGTTCAGGATCGGGGACTTCGTGAATCCGCCCGGCCCGTTCAAGCTGCGCTTCGTAGCGCGCGATCTCGGCGCGGGCTCGCTGGTCGAAGCCGCGATCGATGATCTGTCGATCGAGGCGCCGTCATGCGTTGCAAGCACCGCGGACCTCAATCTCGATGGTGTCGTCGATGGCAACGATCTCGGCACGCTGCTCGGGCAGTGGGGCGCATGCCCGGGATGTTCCGCCGACTTCAACGGCGACGGCGCGGTGGACGGCAATGACCTCGGCACGCTGCTGGGCGAGTGGACCGTGTCGCCGTAGGACCTTGCGGCGCAATAGCAGGCAGGAGCCACGCGGCGGCTCGCGCTTCCCGCGTGGTGAAATTCACCCGCAGGGCTTGACCGGCGCGGTCAACGAAGTAGGCTCGACTTCGCCTCAGCCGCTTCCCGGGAACACGCGGCTCATCTCCACGAGGCGTTCGTTCCGGTTCCCTTCTCGCGCATGCGGTCGCATGACCGCGCAACAGGAAGGAGTACGACATGTTGAATCAGATTCGGGATCAATTGGCACGCCGTTTGCACAGGCAGGCAGGCAGGCAGGCAGGCAACTTCTATCGGTAGGCCTTGCGTTCACTGCATGTGATGCAGCATCGGCGCAGTGCACCAGCGAAGACACTCGCTTTGTGCGCGCGACCGGGGGAAGCGACAGCTACAACGGTCAGTGCTGGGATCAGGCGTACGCAACGCTGGACAAAGCGTTGGCCGACCTGAACGCGGAGAACTCCGCCGTCACCACGATCCTGATCGCTCAGGGGACCTACACGCCGCCCGGCACGAACGGCTTCCTGATCGAGAGGGCCGTGAGGATCGAAGGCGGCTATCGCGGCTTCACGGACGGCGGCGGAAGCGCCGGCGATCGCAATCTCGCTCTCTACCCCACGCGGCTCGATGGCGAAGGAACTCGCCGGGTCGTCAATGTCTTCATCCTGGATGAGGAGTCCGAGGAAGTTGCGTTCGACGGTTTGATCGTGGAGAACGGTCTTGCACCAGGCGCCGAGGGCGGCGGCGGCATGCGCATCCAATCGCCAGTTGCGGAACTCGATGCGTTGTTCGTCGAATGCACCTTCGAGGACAATGAGGCCGGCGGCGATGGAGGAGCATTGTCAATCGACTCGTCGCGACTCACGCTGCGAAACTGCCACTTCGTGAACAACGCGGCGGTGGAGCCGCCGATGGGCGCCTTCGTCACGAGGGGCGGCGCCATCTACGCGGAGGGGCCGCTCACGGCGGTCCTCTGCACCTTCGTCGGAAACTCGACCGAGAAGAGTCAGGGCGGCGGCGGCGCGATCTTCGCGGGCTTCCGTCCAGGCGACGACTTCAGGCTGACGCTCTGCGAGTTCCGAGGGAACTCGGCCGGGCCTCCCGGGAGCGAGACGCCGCTTGCGGTGTCGGGCGGGGCGGTGTGCATCGCCGACGATTGCGAGGAGTTGCCGGAGTGCTCCGACTGTGCTGATCCGGAGAATGACACCTGCGCGCACTCGATGCTCGAGGCGACGGGCTGCCTGTTCGTCGAGAACACGAGCCATGGCAGCGGCGGAGCGATCGGTGGCAACATCCCGGCCAGCTCCGGTGATGCCGCCACGCAGCGCGGTGGCGCGGTGCTTCGGCAATGCACCTTCGCCGAGAACGCGGCGATGGGCGACGGATGCGCGGTCGGGTGCCGCATCGTGGATGCTGGCAACTCGATCGTCTACTTCAATCGCGAATTGCCGTCGGACCCGAAGGAGGATCCGCCGTACCCGGTCTGCAGCGAACAGTTGCTCGCCAACGACGGCGATCTCACGATCGCGTACTCGTGTGTTCAGGACATCACTCCAGGGAACGGGAACATCAATGACAACCCGCGCTTCCGCGGCGCGAGCGATCCGGACTGTCCGTATTGTCCGCATCACTGCTCCGCGGTCGTGAACTCCGGGAGTGCCGCGCTGATCCCCGACGATGTGACGGATGTGGACGAGAATCCGGGGACGACCGAGCTGCCCTGGGATCTGCTGACGGATCCGCGCGTGCAGGGACTCGAAGTTGACATGGGCGCCTACGAGCAGGAGGGCTATGGCTCGTGCTCTGCCGACTTCAACGAGGACGGCGTGGTCGATGGCAATGACATGGGCACGCTGCTTGGGCTGTGGGGGACGGGCGGCGGCTACAGCATCGCGGACTTCAACTGCGACGGGATCGTGGACGGCAATGATCTCGGCGTGGTGCTCGGGCAGTGGGGCGAGTGCAACTCGTCCATGATGTCCGGGGGCGGGGGCGAAGGCATCACGCCGCAGGACGCGGCGGAGGCGTTCGGGTTCGAGAGCGTGGAGGAGTTCGTGGAATGGCTATCGAGCCTTGGCTTCCAGACGATGAGTGCCCTGCTTGAAGGGCTGTTCGGCGGCTGAGCGGAGCGCGGTCGCGGGCCGGCGGCAGTCGCCGGTCCGCGACCGCTCCGATTCGAATCGAAGGTGACGCCATGAAGTTCAACTCGATTCTCCTGTCAGCATCTGTCGCCGTTGGTGCGGCACTCGCGTTGGCGGCGCCGGCCGGCGCACAGTGCCAGTACAGCGTGATCCAATGGTCTCCATGGCAGTGCGTCTGGGAGGGAACGAAGAGCTATTCGGCGGCGGGGCTCAATGATCTTGGCGCTTGGTGCGGGCGCAGGACGGCATGTTGGCCGGAGGAAAGCGGTTTGGAGCTGAAGGATCTCCCGATCTACTGCCCGCCGGGCGGAATGCCGCAGGTGCTGCCGATGCCGGCAGGCGCAAGCACCGGCGGCGCGCAGGCGACGGCCGTGAACAACTCAGGCGTCGTCGTCGGCTTCAAGTATGTCGGCGCGAGCGATCAGTATCAGCAAGGCGTCATATGGTGGCCGGACGGCTCCGTCGAGACGATTCCGCCCGCCAAAGGGGCAAGTACGAGTCGCGCGAATGACATCAACACCCAAGGTGTCATCGTCGGAAGCAGCGGCGGCCTTCCGTATGTGCTCCAGGACGGCGTGATGACGCTCATTCCCGGCCCCGACCCCAACGGCGGGTACGCGCTCGCCGTGTCGAGTGACGGCGTGGTCACCGGTACTTATGGCGGAATGGCGGACGGTCGGGCGTTCAGATGGTTCGAGGGGAAGCTGGAGATCCTGCCCCCGTACGGCTCGCACCTGGCATCGGAGGGGCGCGGTGTCGGTCGCAACGGGCTGATCGTCGGCATCTCCCGGACATTCACCGGCTCGGCCTATATCTCGCTTCCGACCATCTGGAGGGACGCGGATGCGGAGACCCTGCCGCTCCTTCCGGGCTACACGCAGGGAGGATGCGTCGGGATCAACGAGCTGGGGGTGATCATCGGAAGCAACTCGAAGCCGAATCCCGGGGGCGGCAATCAGGTCGTGCGCGTGATCTGGGTGGATGGACTCGTGTACGCGCTCTCCGACCTGCTCGTTCCGGGCAGCCCGTCGGTGGGTGAGGTGAGGCGGATCAACCAAGCTGGGCAGATGCTCACCACAGGCGGGCCGCGCCTGTGGTCGCCGACATGGCACTCGCCGATGGACCTGAACGGCGACTGCGCGGTGAACGGAAGTGACCTGGGCGTGCTGCTCGCGTCATGGGGCGCGCCGGACTTCGATGCTCGCTGCGACTTCAACGGCGACGGCGCGGTGGACGGCAATGACCTCGGCACGCTGCTGGGCGAGTGGACCGTGTCGCCGTAGGACCTTGCGGCGCAATGGCAGGCAGGAGTCGCGCGGCGGCTGCCGCTGGTGAGGCAGCACCACGCCGCGACAGCGCTCAGGCGCGGCTCTGATACGAGCCGTCGGCGGTGCTGACCTTCACCTTCTCGCCGATCGTGATGAACGGCGGCACCCGCGTCTTCAAGCCCGTCTCGAGCGTCGCTTCCTTCAACTGGTTGGTGGCGGTGGCGCCCTTGATGCCCGGCGCCGTGTCGGTCACCTCGAGCTCCACCGAGGTCGGGAGCTCGATCGACATCGCCCGGCCGTCGCACCAGCAGACGACCACCGTGGTGTTGGGCTTGATGTAGAGCGGAAAGTCCCCGACGAATGCCCGGGTGAGCTCCGCCTGCTCGTAGTTCTCGTTGTCCATGAAGACGAAGGTGTCACCCTGCGAATAGAGGTATTCCATGGGGCGACGGTCGAGATCGACCTGCTCCACCTCTTCGCCCGAGCGCAGGCGCTTGTCGGCCAATGCGCCCGAACTGAGGTCCCGGAGCTTCACCTGCACGAACGCGCGGAGATTCCCGGGCGTGACATGGGTGTACTCGAGGATCTGGTAGAGCTTGCCATCCATCTTGATGGCCAAACCGGGTCGAAGGTCGGTCGACTTCATGAGCGGCTCCGAATGCGAGTTAGGGGGCGAACAGTGTAGCGAAGGGCCTCGCGAGGGTCAGCGTGCCCCGTGTGACGCGGCCATGACCACTTCCAGTGAGCGCGGGAGTAGACTCGACGACCTCGGAGCCAACCCCCATGTTCATGCTGTCGCAGATCCTGCTCTCGTCGATGATCGGTCAAGCCGCGCCGCCGGCGCCTCCGCCGCCGAAGCCGCAGTCGCCGCCGCCCGCGTCATCGCCTTCCACGCCTCCCCCGAAGCTGCCCGCCGCTCAGCCGGCCCCCGCGCAAGTGCCGGTGGATCGGAATCAGCCGCCCGGTCTCCAGCGAGCCCGGCAGGGAGTGCCCGACATGGGCACCGGCGCCTCCCAGACTCCTCCCGCCACACCACCTGCGCCGGTCGTCAATGAAGATGGCACGATCGAAGGCCTGCCTCCCATCGAGGCGGAACCCGCGATCCTTGACTTCGGCTTCATTCCGCCGCGCGAATCGCGCAAGGGCGCGTTCAAGCTCTGGAATCGCGGCGAGAAGCCGCTCACCGTTCTCATGGTGCAGCCGAGCTGCAAGTGCACCACCACGACCGACCTTGCAGACACCGTGATCAAGCCCGGCGAGTTCGCCGAGCTCGAAGCGGAACTCGATGGCGCGCCGCTGCCGTCGCCGCGCCGCGCAACCATCAAGGTGCTCATCGACGGCTACTCGCGCGTGATGGAGCTGGAGCTCAAGGGCGAAGTCGCCTATCCGCTCCGCGCACCCCCGGGATACCTCAACATCGTGCGAGGTCAGGAGCAGAAGGGCCGCCTCGTGGTCGAGAGCATCGACAAGAAGCCGTTCCGCATCTGCCAGATCCAGGGCGCAGCGCCTGACTTCATCGGCTTCGATCCTTCCCAGGACGAGCCCCGCGCTCAATACCTGGTCCGCTGGGACATGGCGCAATACGACGGCAAGCCGCCTGCGTACTGGGTCATCGAGACCGACCGCGCCGACTGCCCCGTGCTGCCGATTCGCGTGCGCCACGAGACGACGCTTCCGAAGCCGACCTTCCGGCTCAAGGAGTACAGCGTGAACCTGGGCCGCGTGGAGCCCGGCAAGCCCGTCGAGGTGGAGATCCTCATGGAGGACCCGGGCGAGGCGATCATCGCTGCGGCCGCCGTCAGCGAGCACGCCCGCGCCGAACTCGTCGGCACCGAGATGGTCGAAGGCACGCTGCACGCGAAGGTGCGCGTCACGGTGCGGCCGGAGTTCCAGGGCTTCCTCATCTTCCCGCTGACGCTCTACTCGGCGTCGAAGGAGATGGACATCGTCACCTTCGGTGTCTCCCGCCCGAGCAGCCAGCCGGGCTGCGCCCCATGAGTCTGCTCGAAGGCCGTCGCGGACTCATCGTCGGCATCATCAACGATCACAGCTACGCGTGGCACATGGCGCAGCGCCTGCGCGAGCACGGCGCGGAACTGCTGTTCACGCACCTCCCGGGCGAGAAGATGCAGCGCCGCGTGCTCAAGGCCATCGAAGCGCTGGGCATCCCGCAACCCTGGCTCGAGCCCATGGACGCCGGCAGCGACGAGGATCTCGATCGAGTCTTCGCGAAGATCGGCGCCGACTTCGGTCGCCTCGACTTCCTGGTCCACTCGATCGCGTTTGCGGACAAGGACTGGCTGCGCGAAGGCGTCTTCACGGCGACGCCGCGCCAGGTCTTCACGCAGGCGATGGACATCTCGGCGTACACCTACGCCGCCATGGCCAATCGCGCAGCGCCGTTGATGACCAACGGCGGCTCCATGATCGCCATGAGCTACTACGGCGCCGAGAAGGCCGTGCCGGGCTACAACGTGATGGGCGTGGCGAAGGCGGCGCTCGAGGCGACGGGTCGCTATCTCGCGCTCGAGCTCGGGCAGAGGAACATCCGCGTGAATGTGATCAGCGGCGGTCCGCTTCGCACGATGAGCGCCATGGCCGTGGGCGGCTTCCAGGAGATCCTCGGCTGGGTCGAGAAGAAGGCTCCGCTGCGCCGCAACATCACCGGCGCCGAAGTGGGCGACACGGCGGTGTGGCTGCTCTCGGACCTCGGCTCGGGCGTGACCGGGCAGACCATCTATGTCGACGCGGGCTACTCGATCGTCGGCCTGTAGGCCGTGTTGCGCGGCAGCACCCACGGGCCGGGGTGATCGAGGTCCGCCTTGGGCACGAGCGTCTCGCGGATCGTGCGCACGAGTTCGGGGATGCCGTCGCCGTTCGCGGCGCTGATGCGCAAGTTCGAGGCTGCCCATTCAGGCGACGATTCGGCGTTCGGAAGGTCGCACTTGTTGAGCACGCGCAGGCGATGCACGCCCGGCGCGAGGGATTTCGGCGACGCGGGCCAGCCGCCGCCCGGCTCCGCGAGCTCGATCACCATCTCCGCCGATCGCAGCAGCGTCTCGGAGATGCCGATCGCCTCCGCCTCGATGGGTTCGGCGTCGGCGCGGGCGCCGGGCATGTCGAACCAGTCGACCACCAGGCCCTCGAGATCGATGCGCGCCGCGACCGCGTCGCGCGTGAGGCCCGGCTCGGGCCCGACCAGCGCCAGCGCGTCGCCGCCGAGTCGATTGAGCAGCGTGCTCTTGCCGGCGTTGGGGCGGCCGATCACCGCGACGCGCGCGGGCTCGATGAGTCGCCAGAGCCGAACGCCTCGCGCCACATCCTCCGCGGTGGGCACGGGACGCGATGTACCGGGCGGTCGCGTGTTCACTCGTGCTGCGGCGCGCACCAGCGGAAGCAGCGCCATGGGACTGGCCGAGCGCGCCATTGCCTCGAGGATGTCGGCCTCCTCGTCGTCGTCGGCCTCAGGGAAGAAGTCGATCGCCGACAGCGACACGGCGCCGAACGACGGCTCCGCGTACATCACCTGCTGGGCAATGAGTGCATCCTGAAGTCGCTCGCGGATGCGAAGGCCGCCGTGCGGCATGAGCAGCGCGAAGCGCGGATGCACTCGTGCGATCACTCCGGTGTCGAGTCCCATGAACGAGACGCGTGCGATCTCGCCCGGTGCGGGCACCTTGTCGGCCACCTGCTGCATCACCGGTTCGATATCGCCCACGAGCTGGAGCACGGCGATGGCCCCCGGAACCGTGGTGGTGGTCCAGGTTGCGGCGCACATGCCGGGCGGCCCGGTGTCGTAGGGGCGCTGCTTGCGGGCCGCCTCGTCGCGCGGCAACGGAGGACGAGCATCACCCGGCTCGCGGCAGCCTTCGGGTCCGCAGGTCATCGCTCCACCTCCGACGCGCGGCGCACGGCCACTGCGATCCCGAGCAGCGTCAGCTCCGGCACGATCCGGTCGATGAGCTCGTCGTTGCCGAAGAGCGTGGCTGCGTCGCCGCCCGTGGCGATGACCGGCGGGAACGCGCCGTATCCCAGTGCGTAGCGCTCGACGAGCCTCCACACCATGCCGCGCAGGCCGTGATAGACGCCCTGAAGCATCGCCTCGGCGGTGTTGCGTCCGAACGGCACATCCTCCGGCTCCGCGAACGCGACGCGTGGAAGTGCCGCGGTGTGCTCGTGCAGCGCCGCGAGCTGCATCGAGGCGCCGGGGGCGATGGCGCCGCCATGGAAGATGCCCTCGCCGTCGATGAAGTCGACGGTGACGGCGGTGCCCGCGTCCACCACGATGCACGCGCTGTGCATGACATCCCACGCGGCGGCGGCGTTGAGCAGGCGATCTGCGCCGGGCGTCGCATGGGGATCGAGGCACTCGCCGATCGGCGCCGCAAGATCGCGCCCGATGCGAGCCGGCTCCGTCTCGAGCGCCCTGGCCAGTCGCAGCTCCAGGTCGTTGGCGACGGGATCATTCACGCTCGCGATGACGCAGAGCGGCTCCTCGATCGGCGGCGTGCGCTCGCCGGCGGTTCCGGACTCACCGAGTTCACCAGCCTCGAGCCGCGCCCACAACCGCGCAGCGCGATCGACGATGGCGGCCGGATCGCCATTGTCCAGGCGATCGCTCTCGATCAGCGCGGTGCCGCGAAACGCCCCGAGCGAGGTGCGCGTGTTGCCGACCGAGATCGCCAGGAGCGCCGTCACGGCGCGGAGTGTAGGCGGGGTCGAAGCAGTCCGAAGAGCCGCACCGCCATCGGTCCCGGTCCACTCGAAGCGGCCGCGCCGCCGGCGCCTCGGGCCGCCGCGCTCGCGCCTGCGTCGGCCCCGCCCACGGCGCGCCCGTCGATCTCGACGACGGCCGAGAGCAGCCGTCGGCTGCTCGTGATCATCACCTCATCGGCGTCGGCCAGCTCCTCCACGCGCACGGTTCGCTCCTCGACGCTCAGGCCATCCCCGCGAGCCGCATCAATGAGCTGAGCGCGGGAGACGCCGTGCAGGATCGGCGGCATCTTCCCGGCCGCCGGCGTGACCAGCGCGCCGTGGCGCCAGATGAAGAGATTCGTGGAGCCGCCCTCGCTGATCGTGCCGTCGCGGTGGAGGATCGCCTCCTCGGCGCCGGCATCGGATGCGCGCATCGCCGCAAGCACATTGCCCATCAGGCTGATCGTCTTGATCTCGCAGCGAAGCCAGCGCTCATCCGGCAGCAGCACCGCGCGCACGGCGTCCGGGCCGCGAAGGTCCGCCAGAGGCGGGGCCGGGTTGGCGAAGGCGAGCACGGTGGGGCGCAGCGACCGCGGCGGCACATGCGATCGGGCTGTGCCCTCACCGCGCGTCACCTGGAGGTAGATGCTCGCGTCCACCAGATCGTTCGCGCGCAGCAGCGACTCGCAGATGGAGGCCAGTCGCGACGCGTCGAATCCTTCGATGCGCGCCAGCGCCAGGCTCCGCTCCAGGCGCTGGGCGTGCAGCTCCATGCCCACGCCGACGCGGTCGAAGAAGCGGATGAGTTCGTACACGCCGTCGCCGAACAGGAAGCCGCGGTCGAGGATGCCGATGCGAGCCTCGTGCAGCGGCACGAGCGCGTCGTTCAGCCAGACGATCGACGCGATGGCATTGGCCGCCGTTGCCGGAGGCGGAGTGAGCACGACCGATGCGGCGGCTGCCGGGGCCCCATTTGGCGCGGCGGGCGCGGCGGGTGCGGCGGGTGCGGCGGGTGCGGCGGGCGCGGCGGGCGCGGCGGTGTTGCGCGTGTGTTGAGGCATCGGGATCATCTTCCGCGGGCGCGCACCATGGCATCGAGGCGCCTGGGATCGAGCGGATTGGACCAGAGTCCGTCGCGCTTCAGGGAACTGCCGACGATCACCGCATCGGCATGCTCGAAGAGCTGCGGCAGCGAGTCGGGCGTCGCGCCGGAGCCGACCAGCAGCGGCAGCCCGCAGGCCTCGCGCACCGCGCGAAGCTCGGCGAGCGACACCGCCTTGCCCGTCTCGGGCCCGGTCACGATCAGCGCGTCGGCGCCGAAGAACTCCGCCGCCCGCGCGTGCGATGCGATGTCCAGGTCCTGCGTGAGCGCATGGCTCGAATGCTTCTTGCGGATGTCCGCGGCAACCATCACGGCGTCGGCGCCGATCTGCCTCCGGTAGCGCAGCAGCGGCCCCGCGTCCGCTTCCGCGAGCAGCCCTTCGTCCGCGATCGCACTGAAGACGAAACCCTCGGCGCGGATGAACGACGCGCCCGTCGCATGCGCCACGGCCACCGAGGCGCGGTTGGCGCCGGCCAGGACCTGCACGCCCACGGGCGCCTTCACCGCATCGCGCACCGCCAGAACGCACGCGGTCATCGCCGCGACGATCTCCTCGCCCACGGCTCGCGCCAGGTACGGCGCATCGTGCATGTTCTCCACGATGAGCGCGTCGAGTCCCGCATCGACCAGTTGCTTCGCCTCGCGCGCCGCCTCCGCCGCAACCTGCGCAACCGGATGCTGCGAGCGCGGAGTGCCCGGCAGCGCCTGGAGGTGCACCATGCCGATCAATGCTCGGGGAACAGGAAGCAGCGGGGGATGGGCTCTCATGCGTTGGTTCCGGGATCGACTCAGGGCGCGTCAGTCGTCGCTGGCGCCGAGCAACCGCTCAAGATAGGCGTTCCATTGCGGATCCTCGACGGCCTCGAGTATGGATTGGTCGATCGCCTCGCGCGTCGCCAGCGGCAATGACCGTGTATAGCCCAGGGCGACGAAGACCCGCTCGAGCGATCCCGGCAGGACGATCAGCGAGTCGAAGCGACGCTGGCGCAGCAGGAAGTGCAGGACGGTGGAGTCAGCCACGAAGGCATCGATCTGCCGATCCCGCAGCGCCAAGAGTCCGCTCTCGGCATCGGGGAAGGTGTGCAGTCGACGAACCCCGATCGATCGAAGCAGCGGCGCAGCGACGCCGCGATCGAGCGCGCCCGTCTCGTGCTGGCGAAGGTCCTCGGGGCTCTGCACCACGGGGTTGAGGCGTCCCACCGTCAGGCTCGACGCGATCAATCCGCTGAGGATCGTCATGAGCGCAAATGCCACGAGCATCCACGCGCCCGCCGTGATCCGACCGGCGCGTGTGATCGGCACCCGGTCGCCGTATCCGACCGTGCTGAAGGTGGTGATCGACCACCAGATGCCTTCGCCGATTCCGCGCACGCCACCGGGGAAGTGGGGATTCCGTCGTTGCTCGAGCAGCGCGATCATCACCGCCGCCGACAGCAACGCCGCAATGAGCACCACCAGCCAGATCAGGATCTCGTTCGTGGCAATGTGGCGCAGACCTTCGAGAAATCCGCCGGCACCTGCGGAGCGCGTGGCGATCACGATGGCGCTCGACTCGAAGGGCTGGCTGAACGCGAAGCGCTTTGCGCGAGAGGAATCGAGCGGCAGGCCGGTCACCGCCACATCCACGGCGCCGGATTCGAGTGCGTCGTGCAGCTCGTCCAGGGAGAGCGGCCGCCATTCGAATCGAAGGCCCGACTGCTTTGCGGCGATGGTCCAGAGCTGCACCGCCATGCCGTCCCATTGGCCGTTGGGCTGCTGGAAGGAGTAGGGCGGAAGGTCGCAGATGCCGGCGACGAGCGCGCGATCGGACGCCGATGCGGGCGTCTGGGGCGCCTGCGCGTCATCGCGCTGGGACCACGCGGCCGGCGCGATCGCGAGCGTGACCATGACGGCGATCCATGCCGTCGCGACGAGTCCGCGATCCATGAGCGCAGCATACGGCGGACACTGCGCCTTCGGCATCGTCTCGCGCCGGGTCATAGACTCGCGGCCATGGCGGTACGCGCGGTGCGATCGAGGAAGGCGGCGGCTCCCATCGCGCTGCGAAGCGGCTCCGGTCGGGTGGCGTGCGTCATCCAGCCAGGCGCCGGCTGCTGCATCACCTCGTTGACGATCGAAGGGCGCGAGTGGCTCCATCTTCCCGAGCCAGTGGCTGCGTTCCTGCGGCATGATCGAACGGGGGGCGTGCCGATCCTCTTTCCCTGGGCGAATCGACTTCGTGGCGATCGATTTCGGCTGCTCGGTCGCGAGATCACGCTGCCGAACGCTGCGTGCGTTCACCGCGACGGACAGGGCCGACCGATGCATGGAATCCTGCTGCGGAATCGCAACTTCTGCGTTGCTCATGGCCGGGATTCCGAGGCGAACGCGGTGCTCGACTGGTCGCGCTCGCGAGAGTTGCTGCGTTGCTTTCCGTTCCCGTTCGTGCTGCGCCTCGCATGGCGTCTGATCGACGCGCGCGAGGTCGTTGCGTCCAGTGGTGGCGGCGGTGCCATGGTCTCCGCCGGGATCGAGATCGCCACCGAGTTTCAGTCCATGGATGCGTCGGTTCCGCTTTCGTTCGGATGGCACCCCTACCTGCGCCTTCCGGCGCCGCGCGGAAGCTGTCGGCTCCAATCGCCCGCGCTTGCTCGCGTCCCCTTGCAGGAGGGCCTGCCGCGGCGCCGCGCAGGATCGCTGGAACTCGACGAGCCGGCGCCGCTCGACCGTCCGCTTGCGAGTGCCTCGCTGGATGACCACTTCGCCGGTGCCGGGGATGGCACCATCGTGCGCGCCACGGGACCGCGCGGGAGGAGCGTGCAGGTCGAGTTCGTGCGCGGATACCGGTGGGCGCAGATCTACTCGCCGCGCGGCGCCGACTTCGTTGCAATCGAGCCGATGATGGCCCCGGTTGCGGCGATCTCCGATGGCGGTCCCGAGCTTCCGATCCTCGGCCCGGGCCAGCGCTTCACGGCCATCTTCCGCATCATGGTGCAGGCCCCCGGTGCCGCACCTCGGCACGGGCCCGGGCGTCCGCTGCGATCGGCGTCGCGGCGCCGCCCGCGCTCAGGAGTTGCCGCATGAGTCGCTCACTGAAGGACAAGGTTGCGATCGTCACGGGCGCCAGCTCCGGCATCGGGCTTGCCACCGCGCGCGAAATGGCGAAGGAGGGCATGCGGCTGGTGCTCTCGGCGCGGCGCGGCGATCGACTGCAGGCGATCGCCGACGAGATCCACGCGCGTGGCGGGAAGGTGGAGCTGGTCGTGGGCGATGTCGCGGATCCGTCGATGCACGCGCGGTTGCTCGACGCCGCCGAGTCGCGCTACGGCGCGTTCGATGTCGTCTTCTCCAACGCCGGCTACGGCAGTGAACAGGGCCTGCTCGATCTCGATGCCGATGCGGTGCGACGCATGTTCGAGGTCAACTTCTTCGCATCGACCGATCTCGTGCGAGAGTCCGCGCAACGCCTCGTGGCGGCGAAGCGTCAAGGCCACCTGCTCGTCTGCTCGAGCGCCCTTGCGAAGTTCACGCTTCCGTACTTCGGCGTCTACGCCGCCACGAAGGCGGCGCAGGCGATGGTGGCGCGATCGCTGCGATTCGAGCTCGAGCCCTTCGGCATCGAGGTGAGCAGTGTGCATCCCATCACCACGCTCACCGAGTTCTTCGACCAGGCGCAGGTTCAGGCGGTGCGGCATCACGGCGAAGGCAACCGCGTACCGCAGCACGCGCCGAAGCTCTTCGTCCAGCCACCGGAGCGGGTGGCGAAGGCCATCATCCGGTGCCTCAAGCGACCGACCTCCGAGGTCTGGACGAGTCACACGGTGCGTCTCAGCACGGGTCTGCTGAATGCCTTTCCGTGGCTGCTCGACGCGGTCCTTCGGCGGGAAGCTCGCCGCACGCGCCGGCACGCGGCGCAACCCCCGGAGCTCGACGCGGGCCGCCGCCGTGATCCAACGCCCGGCGGGCGCTGATATCCTGCTCCGCCTTCGCCCGCACCCACTTCGGAACAATCGCCATGGCCATCAAGGTCGGCATCAACGGCTTCGGACGCATCGGTCGACTCGTCTACCGGATCGGTATGGAGCAGGGGGGCTTCGAGTTCGTCGGCGTCAACGATCTCGTGCCGTCGGACAATCTCGCATATCTGGTGCGCTACGACACCTCGCACCGGCGCTTCGGCCACGAGGTCGTCACGGGCGCCGATGGATTCTCGTGCCGCGGGGTCAAGACGCTCTGCGTGAGCGAGAAGGATCCCGCGAAGCTTCCCTGGAAGTCCCTCGGAGTCCACTATGTGCTTGAGAGCACGGGCCTCTTCACCGAATTCGAGAAGGCGAAGCTGCACATCGATGCCGGCGCGAAGCGAGTGCTCATCTCGGCTCCGACCAAGAGCGAGAAGGATGTGCCTACTTTCGTCTACAAGGTCAACCACGAGCAGTACGACCCGGCGAAGCACACGGTCGTCTCGAACGCGAGCTGCACCACGAACTGCCTGGCGCCGGTAGCGAAGGTCATCGTCGATCAGTTCGGTCTCGAGGAAGGCCTGATGACCACGGTGCACGCGGTCACCGCCACGCAGCCCACGCAGGACGGGCCGAGCAAGAAGGACTGGCGCGGCGGGCGCAATGCGTATCAGAACATCATTCCGTCGAGCACCGGCGCCGCCAAGGCGGCGGCGCTCTGCATCCCGGCTCTCAAGGGCAAGCTCACCGGCATGGCGTTCCGCGTGCCCACGGCGAATGTGAGCGCGGTGGATCTCACCTTCCGCACCACCAAGGCCACATCGCTCGAAGCGATCAATGCAGCCATGAAGGCAGCGTCGGAAGGGCCGATGAAGGGCGTGCTCGGCTACACCGCCGACGAGGTGGTCTCGAGCGACTTCATGAGCGATCCGCGCAGCTCGATCTTCGACTCCAGGGCGGGCATCCAGCTCAACGACCACTTCTTCAAGGTGGTGAGCTGGTACGACAACGAGTTCGGCTACGCGGCGCGATGCATCGACATGCTGCGACTGCTGGCCGATCGCGATGGCGTGAAGTAGCACCACTCCCGCGCTGATCCTGGCCGGCCTACGCCCTGCGCAGCCCCAGGGGAGGATTCTCATGCTCTTTCCCTTCGCGACCTACTGGTGGGCCTACGGTGCGTTCACGCTCTTCGTCCTGACCGTGCTGGTGGTGGACCTCGGCGTCTTCCATCGCCGCCCGCATGTCATGCGCTACCGCGAGGCGGCGACATGGTGCGTGGTGTGGCCCACGCTTGCGCTGCTCTTCTGCCTGACACTGTGGTGGTACTGCTCGTGGCGTCTGCCACTGTCGGAAGCGGAGTCGCCCGGCATGCTCGCCGCCGCGGGATTCGCCAGCGCGTCGCAGGCCGCCAACACGGTGGCGCTCCAGTTCCTCACCGGCTACATCGTGGAGCAGAGTCTCTCCGTCGACAACATCTTCGTCTTCGTGGTGATCTTCAGGTTCTTCGCGGTGCCGGCGCATCTTCAGCACCGCGTCCTCTTCTACGGCATCATCGGCGCGGTGGCCTTCCGCGCCGCCTTCATTGCGCTCGGTGCGGTGCTGCTCCAGTACGCATGGGTGGTCTGGATCTTCAGCGCGTTCCTGGTCCTCACGGGAATCAAGCTTCTCATCACGCCCGAGCGGCCCATGGATCTGTCGCGGAATCCGGTGCTGCGCATTGCACGGCGACTGCTGCCGGTGACGCATGAGTACCGCGGTGCCAGTTTCGTGGTGCGGGAGGGCGGGCGGCGGATCTTCACTCCTCTCTTCCTGGCGCTCGTCGTCGTCGAGGCCACGGATGTGATCTTCGCCGTCGACAGCGTGCCGGCGATCTTCGCGATCACGCGCGAGCCGCTGATCGTCTTCACTTCGAACATCTTCGCGATCCTGGGGCTGAGGGCGCTCTACTTCCTGCTTGCCGGCGCCATGGATTCGTTCCATCTGCTCCGCTATGGACTCGGCATCGTGCTCATCTTCGTCGGCGCGAAGATGACGGTGCTCAACGAGCTCTTCGATGGCCACTTCCCCATCGTCTGGTCGCTGGTCATCATCTGCGGCGTGATCGGCGCGTCGGTGGTGGCGAGCCTGCTCTTCCCCAAGCGTGCCGAGGTACTCGACTCGAGCGAAGGTCCTGGTGCCCCAGAGATGCCCGAAGCTTCAGATGTTCCAGATGCGTCGGAGGATTCTCACGCATCGGGCGGTCACGCCGCGCGGCGCTCGTAGTGGTGAAGAACGCCGCCCAGGCGCGTGCAGTGAACGATGTGGTCGCTCGCGGGCCAGGCGCGCATCGGCGGCGGCGGCGCCCCGCCCGGAGGTCTGAAGTCAAGTGAAGAGTGCGGCCGCTCGCGGTTGTAGTGCCTGGTGAACTCCGCGAGCAGGTGATTCATGTGTCGGCGGCCCATGACCACGAAGTGATCGAGGCACTCGTGTCGAATGGTCTGGATCACGCGCTCCACATGGGCATTGAGGTTGGGCGAGCGAATGGGCAGTTGAAGGGCGGCGGCACCCGCTCGAGCGAGCGCCGCGTCGAAGCTGCGTCCGAACTTGGTGTCGCGGTCTCGCAACACAGGACCGATGCGCTCCCCCTGCGCTGCGATCGTGTCCAGCCATGCGTTCGTCTGTGCAGCGACCCAATGTCGCGTGGGTCGGAGCGTTGCAGGCGAGACGATGAGTCGGCGCGATCCGACATGCAGGAAGACCATGACGAACGCAAGTCGAATGCCTCGTGGAGTGACGATCCGAGTTGCGAAGAAGTCGCAGGCCCAGAGCGTGGCGACATGTGAATGCAGGAACTCGGACCAGGTTCGATCGCGGCGCTCGGGGGCAGGGGGGATGCCGGCGCTTCGGAGGATGTCGCCGACGGTGGTGCGTGAGATCCCCCGGAGCCCGAGCTTCCGGAGCTCGCCGAGCAGTCGCGTGTAGCCGAGGCCCGATTCGCGCGCCATTCGAATGACGAGGGTGCGGATCCGTTCGGCAGTCATCGGTCGGCCCCGGCGGCGTCGCAACTGTCCCTGCGCCGAGGAGACGGCGGTCGACCGTCGTCCTTCCCGCACCCACCTTGCGAAGGTGGCGGGGTTGACGATGGTGAGGACCTCCTTGAGAGCCGAGCCGAGCGCCGAGCCGAGCTTCACCAATCGACGGCGCTCGCGCGGCGTAGTCCTGATCGGTCCCTTCAGATGACTCCTCAACACCTCGTTCTCGGCCTTCAGGAATTCCACCTTCTTCCTGAGCTCATTCCGGGTGGCACCAGCAAGGACTGCATGGAGCCGGCGATAGAGACGAAGGCTGGTGAACATGGTGGACTCTGTGAGGAAGTGGAGGCAGGATTCCCTCAGACAACGCGTGCTACGACGCGATGTGAGCTCCGAGGTGGTCGACTCGCCCCATGCCAGGCTGGACGATCATTTCCGAACCCCGCTGGCGCTGTCGTGGGCGAGCATTCGGGGTGGGGAGGGCGAGAACGTGCTTGGAGGAGTTCCCCCGGTGATCTAGATGCCGCCGGTTGCCTTGACGCCCCCGGCCGAAACAGCTACTGTGACTTCCTCGACTGCGGGGTAGAGCAGCCTGGTAGCTCGTCGGGCTCATAACCCGGAGGTCACTGGTTCAAATCCAGTCCCCGCTACTTCAAGACCGGTTGCAAACGCGACCGGCCCACCAGTTCACGCGAGACGCCGCCGAGAGACCTCGGCGGCGTTTTCGCTTTGTACGCCGTATTTTCGCAAGTCTGCCACGCGGCGGCCAGGTCTCCAAGTCGCGCCGGTCATAACCGCTTAGTCGGTGGGCGCGCCGCCGAAACGACCGTTTCAGCCCAAAGTCTCTCTGTCTCTGCCCGGGAGCGGTCACGGGTTATAGCGGCGTCGGTCCCGATG